>ERZ894240.350-NODE-350-length-53700-cov-273.515053_pt1 | contig 53700 bp, 50 predicted proteins | sample MGYA00380298_ERZ894240 | MGnify/ENA primary metagenome ERZ894240 (study PRJEB32331, sample SAMN06328419) | human gut metagenome | biome: human gut microbiome; feature: stool | host: Homo sapiens | collected 2014-06-27 ... | reverse complement strand
TGTGTCTCAAAAGTAGTAGTCGTTTGCACTCCTCTACTTTTGGAAATTATAGTTTTATCAATTGAAAAAAAATATTAAAAATAGTATACTTTTTGTAATAACTTAATTGTAGGAGGAAAAATGAAAAAAAATTCAAATATAATAGAAAAAATAGAAGCTCCTGGTTGGGATGCTATTGTAGCTACTTTTGAAAAAATATACCCAACTCAAAAAGAGCCTTTACACTATGCTCCAATGCTTTCTTGGCGTCTTGGTGGAGAAGATCCATTAGATGGAATAAGTGTATATGATGGTGGAGATTATTTTCATTTTGTAACTTTTGGTTTTTCTGAACTTTATGAAAAAGAATCTGAAGATTATGAATATAGTGGTTATGGCTTTGAACTTACATTAAAACTAAAAAAATCCTCTCTTATTAATAAAGATGATGAAATAGGTTGCATCTGTGGAATTTTACAATCTCTTGCTAAGATTTCCTATGAAGATGGAAGTATCTTCCAACCTTATGAATATATATATACAGGTCAAAAAACAGGTATGGACTCACGTTCTAAATCTAATATAACTGGATTTATTACTGCTCTTGATGAAGCTGGAGAGATCAGCACTCCAAATGGAAAAGTTCAATTTGTTCAACTAATTGGAGTTACAGATAAAGAGTTAAAACAAATTATAGATGAAAAAATAAGTGTAGAAGAGTTAGTGAAAAAACTTGGAAATACATTGACTGATTATAGAAGAAAATCTTTATTTTAATATGTATATGATCAATAATAATTATTACTATCTAAAAAAAATAGAAGATAAAAAGAAGAATTTAGCTCTTCTACTACTAGCTGATCCTGAAGAAGAAGCTATTGATAAATATATTAATAAGTGTGAAGTTTTTGAGTTTTATTATAGAGATATTTTAATAGGACAAGGTGCTATAAAGCAACTTTCTTCTACTATTTATGAGATAAAAAATTTTGCTATCTATGAAAAGTTTCATAACTGTGGTTATGGTAAAATATTGATTAACCTTTTATGTAAAAAGTATTTAGAAAATTTTAAAAATATAGAGATTTTAGTAGGAACTTCTGAACAAGGAGTTGGTTTCTATAAAAAATGTGGGTTTCAATTTTCACATATTATTAAGGATTTTTTTATTACTAATTATAAGCAACCAATTTTTGAAAATGGAATCCAATGTAAAGATATGTTTTATCTAAAATTTAAGGGGGTAAATATGGAAAATTTTGCTTATTACACACCAACAAAAGTTGTTTTTGGTAAAGATGAGGAAAAAAATGTTGGAAAACTTGCTAAAGAGTTTGGAGCTAAAAAAGTTTTAATCCATTATGGTGGTGGAAGTGCTGTAAGAAGTGGTTTGATAGATAAAATTAAAACTTCTTTAACTGAAGAAAATATCTCTTTTGTAGAATTAGGAGGAGTTAAACCAAATCCAAGATTATCCCTTATATATGAAGGAATAAAATTAGCTAAAGAAAACAGTGTAGATTTTATATTAGCAGTAGGTGGAGGTAGTGTTATTGATTCTGCTAAGGGAATTGGTTATGGTATTGCTAACCCTGATATAGAAGATGTTTGGGATCTATATATTGGAAAGAAAAAAACTCAAAAATGTGCTCCTATTGGAGTTGTTTTAACAATTGCTGCTGCTGGAAGTGAAATGAGTGGAGGTAGTGTTGTTACTAAAGAAGATGAACAGCTAAAAAGATCTTATGGTTGTGACAATGCAAGACCTAAGTTTGCTATAATGAATCCTGAACTTACTTATACTCTACCTAAATATCAAATAGCTTGTGGAATTGTTGATATTATGATGCATACAATGGAAAGATATTTTTCTCCTGTTGGAAACTTAGAACTTACTGATAAGATAGCAGAAGGACTTTTAAGAACAATGATAAAATATGGAAAACTATCATTAGAAAATCCTCATAACTATGAAGCTAGGGCAGAAATTATGTGGGCAAGTTCTTTAGCACACAATGGTTTAACTGGTTGTGGCGGAATTGGAGATTGGTCAACTCACCAATTAGAGCATGATCTTGGTGGAGTTTATGATATAGCTCATGGAGCTGGATTATCTGCTGTTTGGGGATCTTGGGCAAGATATGTCTATAAGGAAAATCCAAAAAGATTTGTTCAATTTGCTGAAAATGTATTTGGAATAGAAAAAATAGGAACAGATGAAGAAATATCAATTAAAGGAATAGAAGCTATGGAAAACTTCTACAAAGATATTGAGATGCCTATATCTATCTCTGAAACTGGAATTAATCTATCTAATGAAGATGTAGAGATGTTAGCTGAAAAATGTAGCAACAATGGAACTAGATATATTGGTTCATTTAAAAAACTTTTTAAAGAGGATATGGCAAAAATATATTCTATGGCAAGATAGCAAAAAGACCTGTTTTCACAGGTCTTTTTGTTTGTTTTTAAATTTAAATATATAAATAAATTAAAGGGTTCAGGCATAATTAAGCTTTTAAAAATTTATCGTAATATTTAGCCAATCCACCAGTTGATGTCTCTTTATATGATGAACACATGTCACTTCCTGTTTCTTTCATAGTAATTACAACTTGATCGAAACTAATAGTATGTTCTCCATTTGTTGAAAGAGCATAATCAGCTGTATTTAATGATCTAACTGCAACAATAGCATTTCTCTCTATACAAGGAATTTGTACATATCCACCAACAGGATCACAAGTCATTCCTAAGTGATGCTCCATTCCCATCTCTGCTGCATACTCAATTTGATCTATATTTCCACCTAAAATATATACTGCCATTCCAGATGCCATAGAACATGCTGCTCCAATTTCAGCTTGGCAACCAGCTTCTGCTCCAGATATAGTTGCATTTTCTTTAATTAGGTTTCCTATTAATCCAGCTATTGCAAGAGCTCTTAAAGTTGTAGTTTCATCTAACTCATACTCTTCAATTAAAGCTCTTAAAAGCCCAGGAATAACCCCTGCTGCCCCACAAGTAGGAGCGGTTACAATAGTTCCTGCACTACTGTTCTCCTCAGCTACTGCAAGAGCATAAGCAAAAATCTTTTTAGTAACAACTAAATAGTTTTTCTTTTTATCAATTTTATCATAGATCTCTTTAGCTTTTCTTGGGTATCTTAATTTTCCTGGAAGTACTCCATCTTTTTTAATTCCTCTTGATACTGCTGCATTCATTGTATCAAGAATATTTTTTAGATGATTCCAAATCTCTTTTCCTTCACAGTGTTCAACATATTCCCAAAGCTCTTTGTTGTTCTCTTTACACCATTTAATAATATCATCCATTTTAGTTAGAGGATAGCATTTTCCAGCATTACTTCTACTATCAGTAAGCTCTTTTATTGTTCCTCCACCTACTGAAAATACTAACCAATCTTTTAGTACATTTCCATCTTTATCTAATGCTTCAAATTTCATTCCATTAGTATGATATGGATGAATAAATTCTGGCATCCATACTATCTCAGTTTTCTTTGGTTTTAAAGTTTCTTCTATTATCCAATCAGTTAAATGTCCTTTTCCTGTTGCTGCTAAGCTTCCGTAAAGTTCTACTCTGTATGAAACGGCATCTTCTGTTTCTGCTTTAAATCTCTTAGCTGCTCTCTCTGGTCCCATTGTATGTGAACTAGATGGTCCACAACCTATTTTAAATAATTCCTTTAAACTATCCACAAATCTGCCTCCTTATTCTATTTTCCTCTTATCTCATCAACTGTTTTAATCTTATAGTTCTTAAATATTATTGAACCTAAGAAACCTGCAAATATTCCTGCTCCTGCACACATTAATGCCACTTTTGTAACTGTTAAAGCATCATTAAATCCGTACATTACCATAAGCCCTGCTATTGGTGTAGCTGTTCCTGTAGCATTATTTATTAAACCAAATAGTGCAACTATTACTCCTGCTAATGCTCCACCTATAAAATTTGTTACATATACTGGAATTGGGTTAGCTGAAATTATATCTGCTTGAGTTAATGGCTCTATTGCCACTGCTATTGTAGTTTTTCTATCTCCAAATCCCATTCTGTGGAAAAATACTCCATTCATAAAAGATGATCCCATTACTGAAAGGGCTCCTATTGCCATTGGTACTCCTGTAAGTCCAAGCATTGCTGTAAGTGCCATTGATGAAAGAGGTGCAGTAGCTACTACTGTTATAATTCCTCCTAAGATAATTCCCATTAAAATTGGGCTTGTATGAGAAGCACTTTCTAATATTCCACCTATATTTAAAAGTGTCGAATTTACTACTGGATTAGAAACTGCTGCTATAAGTCTTGCTAAAGGTGCTATAAAACAGATAATAAATATTAAATCTAAACCTTGAGGAACAACCTTTTCAATTTTAGGTACTACAAATGATAGTATATATCCTGCTAAGAATCCTGGAAGAATTCCAAATCCTGCAACTGATACTCCTATTAATATTGCATAAGTTGGATTAACTCCTAAAGCAATTGGAACTAATGCTCCTGCTGCAACTCCACCCATTGAACCTGCTGCTTGTCCAACTCCTTTTAAAAATTCAACTCCTAAAAGATCTCCTCCTACATAAAGTTGAAATGCCTCAACTAGAAAGCTTGCTGTTGCTGCTCCTGCTAATGCTCCCATAGCCTTCATACCCTTAGGCATCTTTAAACTAAATAGTGAAAAACCTGCTAATACTACAAGTAATAAAACAACTCCTTTTAAAATTTCCATTCTTGTCTCCTTTTACCCTTATCTTTTTAATTTAAACTTAACTTTGTATAGTTTAACAACACTTATTATTCTCTTAGTGAACAATAGATGTTTTTTTGACATAAAAAAATTACAGGAAGATTATAGCATAGAGATCATATTATTTCAATATTTTTTTCATTATTTTGAAATTAATTTCAGTTTAAACTATAATTTTTTCCTTCAATATGCTATTTTTCGCTATTTTTTATACTAAAATGAAATTATATTATAGTGATATTATTTTAACTTTTTTATAAAGTGTGATATAATTATAAGGAATTATTTTTATTTAATGGAGGTTATACTTTAATGAAATTAGGGGAAAAGATCAAGGCTATAAGAAAGAAATTAGGATATACTCTTCAAGAACTTTCAGAAAAAACAGAGTTATCAATCGGTTTTTTAAGTAATATTGAAAGAGATCTAAATAGCCCTTCAATCAGTAATCTACAACAAATTTGCCAAGCTCTTAATGTAAACTTAATGGAAATTTTAGACAATACTCTTAATCTATCTCCTGTTACTAAAAAAGATGAGAGAGAAGAGATTTTTTCAAATATGGAATCTCATGTAAAAGTTGAAAGTTTACTTAATGGAAAATCAAATTTTAATGGTATAGCTATAACTATTGAAGGTGGAGATACATTTAGCGATATGTCTTGGGGACATTCATACTCAGAAATTGGAGTTGTTATTACTGGTGAGTTAGAAATTGAAGTGGATAAAGAGATATTTTTATTAAAGGAAGGAGACTCTATTGTTATCAAAGAGGGAGCTCCTCATAGATATAAAAATCCTAAAGATACTCCATCAGTAGTATATTGGTTCTCAAGTAAAAAATAATTTTTCAAAATAATGGAATTTCATTAAAATGAAAAGCAGGAGTTAACAATGGAAATTATAACTTTAATTGAAAATAATCTTGGAAAAAATCAAAATTTAAAAAATGAATTTGGACTATCTTTTTTTATCAAAGATAACGATATTGAACTTATCTTTGATACTGGACAAACAGGGCTATTTTTTCATAATTTTAAAGAGTTAAATATTGTTCCTAATAATATAAAACATATTGTTTTAAGCCATAGTCATTATGATCATACTGGTGGTTTAAAAACTTTTATTGAAAACTCCAATAAAGATTTTACTCTATATATTACACCAAAATTTTTTCAGGAAAAATATAGAATAAAACCTGAAATAAAAGAGTTTTTAGGGAATAATTTTGATTTAGAGTATTTAGAAAAAAACAATATAAATATTAAATATATTTTTAATGGTTTTAAGATTTCAAAAAATATAGTTTTTTTCACAGATTTTAAAAGTTATTTTGATTTTGAACCACCTGCTGAATATTACTTTAGAAAAATTGAAGATTCTTTTATTTTAGATCATATGAATGATGAATTAGTTATAGGTTTAGATACTCCAAAAGGAATGGTTTTAATTTGTGGTTGCTCTCATATAGGAATTTGTAATATTATTGAGAGTATAACTAACGAAACTGGAAAAAATATCTATGGGGTTATTGGAGGATTACATCTTTCAAGAGCTAGTGATGAAAGAATTGAAAAAACTGCACAATATTTTATGGAAAAAAATATTAAATTTTTAGCTGTTTCCCATTGTACTGGAGAAAAAGCTCTGAACTATTTTAAAAATTTAGATATTAATTTAATATCTAACAATACTGGAGATAAAATTATATTTTGATTTTTGGAGCTGATAAATATCAGCTCTTTTAATTTCTAATAATAGAACAAGAGAGAATAGTTTTCCATTCTCTCTTGCTCTATACTTTTATTTATATAAGGATTTTTAGGCACTAATCTTTAGCTTTTCTTTGTCCATAAGTTTTAAATTTTTCAGCCATTAAAGCCATTTCTTCATCTGGAAGAACAATTGGTTCTCCTATGCTTTTTGCCATATAATATATTTGTGAACAATATTCAATCTCTTCAATTATATTGAAAGCATTTAATAGATCGTTTGCTCCTGCAAGTATTCCGTGGTTAGCTAATATAACAGCTTTTCTATCTTTCATTGCTTCAGTTGCATTTACTGCTAATTCATGAGATCCATAAGTTGCATATTCAGCACATCTAACATCTTTTCCAGCAACTGCTATCATATAGTGAGTAGCAGGTAAAGATTGACGAAGACAAGCTAGAACTGTTGCATATGTTGTATGAGCATGGATAACTGCATCTAAGTCTGTTCTTGTTTTATATTGAAGAAGGTGCATTTCCCATTCACTTGAAGGATTTCTAGTTCCTTCTACTACATTTCCATCTAAATCCATTATTACTATATCTTCAGGCATAATTTCAAAGAAATCTATTCCTGATGGAGTTATTGCCATATATCCAGTTTCTCTATCAAAAACACTGATATTTCCTCCAGTTCCTTTTGTTAGATTGCTAGTTACTAATTTTTTTCCATATTTTATAATTTCATCACGAACTTCTCTCATTAACATAATTTTCTATCTCCTTAATTCTATTTAAAAAGTGGTCCATAAGTTGCACAAGCTCTAAAGTCTTGTCCTTCTTTATCCATTCCAAATGCATTCCAACAAGCTGGTCTGAAGATTTTTTCTTCTGGAACGTTGTGAGCAGCTACAGGGATTCTTAGCATTGATGCAAGAGTAATTAAATCTGCTCCTACATGTCCATAAACGATTGCTCCATGGTTAGCTCCCCAGTTATTCATAACGTCATAAGCTGTTTTAAACATTCCTTTTTCTCCGTTACAAATAGGTGCAAACCAAGTACATGGCCATGTATAGTCTGTTCTTTTCCATAATTTTTCAGTTACTTCTTGAGGAAGGTTTACACTGTATCCTTCAGCTATTTGAAGCATTGGTCCTAATCCTTTTACAAGGTTTAATCTAATCATAGTCATTGGCATTTCAGCATCTGTAAGGAATCTTGATGAGTATCCTCCACCTCTAAAGTATCCTAAATCAGCTGGGTTCCATGTAGTAGCTTCTAGACATTTTTCAACATCTTTTTCTGTCATTTCATAGAAAGGTTTTACACATCTATTTCCATCTTTATCTACTGCTTCAGCTGAATAATCAAGTGCAGAAGCTCCTGAGTTAATTAAGTGAAGGAATCCATCAGCTTCTTTTGCTACTCCTTCAAGTTCATATCCAGTTACACGTTTTACTGCATCTCCACTCCAATAAGTTCTTACGTCAGAGAATAGAACTGCTCTATTAGTTAGTAATCTTTGGAATAACATTCCTAATCCGTTTAGTACGTCATTTTCAGTTGCTAGAACCATTGGTCCACGAACTCCATTCCAGTCAAAGCTTGAGTTTAGAAGTGCTTCAGCAAAGTCTCCATTTGGATAGAAATCTGTCCATTGTCTTTGTCCTTGGAATCCTGCTGCAATAGCATTATGTCCACAAGCTTCTTCTTCGCATCCTTCTGGAAGATTTTTATTTCCATTCATTAAATCTTTTATGATAAGCATCATTTTTACAACAAATTCCCATTGTTCATCTTTAATTTCACGAGGGTTTTGCATATTTTCAGGGTTTTTGTCAAATCCTTCTTTACAATATTTTTTAGTCCAAGCAAGTGCTTTTTCATATTCTGCATGATCATAGATTTCTTCAGTCATTCTTCTTATAATTTCAACTTCATCAACTGATTCTACTCTCATTCCTAAATATTCTTCTATAAAATGAGGGTCGATTATAGATCCAGCTATTCCCATACAAATTGATCCAATTTGTAAGTAACTTTTTCCTCTCATTTGAGCAGCAGCAATTGCAGCACGTCCAAATCTTAATAGTTTTTCTTCTACGTCAGCTGGTATTGAAGTATCATCAGCATCTTGTACTTCATGTCCGTAAATTCCAAATGCAGGAAGTCCTTTTTGTGCATGTCCAGCAAGTACAGCAGCTAGGTATACAGCTCCTGGTCTTTCAGTTCCATTAAATCCCCATACCCCTTTAATTGTCATAGGATCCATATCCATAGTTTCTGATCCATAACACCAACAAGGAGTTACTGTTAAAGTTACTGTTACATTTTCACGTTTAAATTTATCTTCACAAGCAGCAGCTTCAGATACACGTCCAATAGTAGTGTCAGCAATAACAACTTGTACTGGAGTTCCATCAGCATATCTTAAATTTTCTGTAAATAATTTTGCTGCAGATTTTGCCATATTCATTGTTTGTTCTTCTAATGATTCTCTTACTTTTAAAGGTCCTCTTCTTCCATCAATTGTAGGTCTAATTCCGATTTTTGGGTAGTTCATCTGTTTTTTCCTCCTAGAATTAATTATTTTTAGCTTTATAATTATAAAGTTGTGCAGTATTTGCTATTATCTTAAATCCTTCTTCAAGAGAAGCAATTTCTTTTTGAGCAATTTTTTGAATAAGAATATTTCCATAAGCAGTTGCTTCAAAAGGTCCTACTACTACATCTAATCCTGTTTCATCAGCAATCATTTGACATAAAACAGTAGATTTTGCTCCTCCACCTATTATATGAAGTCTATCAAATTCTCTTTTTGTTATACTTTTTATATAATTTATTGTTTCATTATATTTTTTAGTTAAACTCTTATAGATAATTACAAAATAATCAAAATCATTTTCTTGATGTTCTTTTGTTACATTATCTATTTCAGATATAATATCAAACTCATCTTGTTGGAATACAGGAAGTGCAACATCAATATATGTAGCAACTGTTAAATTTGATTTAACATATTCTGTAATTTCTTCAAATGGTATTTTTCTACTATATCTATTTTCTAATTGTTCTTTTAATTTCTCTACTAAATATAATCCTGTTATATTTGTAAAAAACATATTTGAATCTCTATATCCAGTTTCATTTGTTAGTGAATTATCATATGCTTCTTCTGTAATAACTGGTTTATCAGTAACACAACCAATTAAAGACCATGTTCCACAAGATAGGAACATACACTTAGGATCTGTATATGCTTGTGTTAAAAGTGCTGCACTTGCTGTATCATGTGATGCAACTGATATTACAGGAATATCTAATTCTCTTAACTCTTCTATTCTTGAGTTTTTTAAGTTTCCAACTATATTTCCTGGTTCAATAACTGGAGGAAATATGTTTTTATTTATCTCAAATTTTTCTAAAATTTTATTACTAATTTTTCTTTCAGCAAGATCAAATAATTGAGTAGTAGATGCTATTGTTGCTTCTGCATATCTTTCCCCAGTAAGGAAATAGTTTATTAAATCAGGCATCATCAAAAGTTTATCTATTTTACTATAATTATCTTCGCTTACCTCTTTAAGAGTAAGTAATTGAAATAATGTATTAATAGACATAATTTGATTTCCTGTATTCATAAATATTTCTTTAAGGCTCATAACCTTTTGAGCATTTTCATATCCAATAGCATTTTTAGCATCTCTATAAGATATAGGGTTTTCAAGAAGATTTCCCTCTTTGTCTATTACCCCAAAATCTACTCCCCAAGTATCAATACCTATGCTTTCAATTTCATCTTTGTATTTAATAATAGTATTAACTATATTTCCTATTATTTTTTTCCAGTCCCATCTACTTCTTCCATCTTCTTTTATTCTCTCATGTGAGAATCTTAAAACTTCTTCTGTTTTAAGTTGTCCATTTTCAACATATCCTAATATTCCACGGATAGAAGTAGCTCCCATATCGAAAGCTAAAGATTTTTTCATGTTTATCACCATTATATTAATTTTTCATATAGTGCTTTTATTTCTTCAACAGATGTATCTCTTGGATTTCCTCCTGTACATACATCTGCAAATGCTGATTTTGCTAAAAACTCTATATCTTCTGATTTTACTATTTCTTTTAAATCAGCTGGAATTCCAACATCTTCAGAAAGTTTTTTAACTGCTGCTATAGCTGCTGTTCTATATTCTTCTTCACTCATATTATCTACATTTTTTACTCCAAATGCTCTAGCAATTTCTCTATATTTTTCTCCTGTAAATGGTGCATTATATTCCATAACTGTTGGAAGAATTATTGCATTTGCTACTCCATGTGGTGTATCATATACTGCTCCTAGTGGATGAGCCATTGAGTGTACTATTCCTAATCCTACATTTGAGAATCCCATTCCTGCTACATATTGAGCAAGAGCCATTCCTTCTCTTCCTTCTGGAGTATTTGCAACTGCTCCTCTTAAATGCTTAGCAATTAGTTCAATAGCTTTTAGATGGAACATATCTGTCATTTCCCAAGCTGCTTTAGTTATATATCCTTCTATTGCATGTGTTAAAGCATCCATTCCTGTAGCTGCTGTAAGTCCTTTTGGCATTGAAGACATCATTTCAGGATCAGAAATTGCTATTATTGCCATATCATGTGGATCTACACAAACAAATTTTCTTTCTTTTTCAACATCAGTAATAACATAGTTTATTGTAACTTCTGCTGCTGTTCCTGCTGTTGTAGCTACAGCTATAGTAGGTACAGCTGGATTTTTTGTTGCAGCACAACCTTCAAGGCTTCTTACATCAGCAAATTCTGGATTTGCAATGATAATTCCTACAGCTTTAGCTGTATCCATTGAAGATCCTCCACCTATAGAAATTATGTAATCAGCTCCTGATTTTTTGAAAGCTTCTACTCCAGTTTTTACATTTTCTATTGTTGGATTTGGTTTAATATCTGAATAAATTTCATAATCTAAATTTTCAGCATCTAATAAAGATGTTACTTTTGCTGTTACTCCAAATTTTACTAAGTCTGGATCTGAGCATACAAAAGCTTTTTTAAATCCTCTTCCTTTTACTTCTTCTGGAATTGCTTTTATAGCTCCAGCTCCATGATATGAAACATTATTTAATATAATTCTATTTGCCATTTATTTTCCCTCACTTTATATAGTTTATTTATAATATTTTTTATTTTCTCTCTTTACTATTAGCTAATCCGTATAAGAAGATAATTACAAAACATACTAATGGAACATAATAACTTGTTCTTACTGCTGCTTCAACTCCACTATACATAGGAGCTAAGAATGAGAATGTTCCTTTATCTATTGTTCCTCCCATATATGGAGTAATTAATGCTCCTCCAAGAATTGCCATTATAAGTCCTGCTGCACCAAGTTTTACTTCATCTCCTAATCCTTTTAAAGCAATTCCATAAATTGTTGGGAACATTAGTGACATACATCCTGAAATAGCTATTAAACATAATACTGCTTTATCTGCAGGAAGATATATTGCACCAAATGTTACTAAAATACCAAGTAAAGCTATAATTGCCATTAATCTTGCAGGAACAAATAATTTCATTAAGTAAGTACAGATCCAACGCATAATTATGAATAGTACCATTGCAATTATATACATTTCTACAGCTTCTGCTTCATTAACACCTTTTAAAGTCATTACATATTTTGTCATCCATGTCCAAACTGCTATTTGCATTCCTACATAGAAGAATTGTGTTATAACCCCAAATACATATACTCTATTTGATAATAGTTGTTTTATTGATACAACAAAGTTTAGTTCTCCACCTTCATCTTTTGAAGAAAGTTTATTTTTAAAGAAATAGATCCAAATTACTAAAGCTACTGCTATAAGTCCAACATAAGGAATACATACCCATAAAAGTTCTGTTTCTCTTATAGTTTGTAATTCTGCTGCATCCATTACTAATCTTTCTTCATAAGTAGCTGGATTTAAGTGTCCAAGAATCATATATTTTGCCATAAATAATCCAACTAAAGATCCTAATGGATTAAATGCTTGAGCATAGTTTATTCTTCTAATACTTGTTTCTTCATCTCCAAGTGATATTACAAATGGGTTACAAGTTGTTTCAAGAATTGAAAGCCCACCAGCTAGAATAAATATTGAAACTAAGAAGATATTGTAATTTTGAAATAGAGTCGCTGGAATATATCCCAATGCCCCAATCATATATAGTCCAAGTCCAATTAATAATCCATGTCTAAAAGAATATTTTTTTATAATAAGTGCTGCTGGAATCGCAAGTACTGCATATGCACCATAAAAGGCAAATTGTACAAGAGAAGAGTCTACAGCCTTCATCATAAATATCTTTCCAAAAGCTGGTACAAGGTTATCTGTCATGTTATTAAGAAGTCCCCATAAAACAAAACATGAAACTAACATTAAGAATGTAACTAAATATTTTTTTTCAACGACTTTTTTCTCAGTTTTTTCTAATTTTTCACATTGTTCAATTACAACTGTTTCTTTTTGATTTTCCATTTTCCATCTCCCTTTTAATTTTTTCATTTCCTACTTTTTAATTTATTTTATAGAACCCCTTTTTGAAGTATTATATTTGCATATAATGCTTTTTCACTTGTTGCAATAATTACATAAGCATTTTTCGCTTTTTCATAAAAAGCAAATCTTTCTATATTTTCAAAAGCTTCTGCTCCTCTTTCATCATATTTTTTTACTATAGACTTATATTCATCCCAAATAGGAGTTTTAACTGTATCTCCTTTCATAACTTCCATAAGTGCAACTGGTGTTTTAGCATAAGTATCTAATGGAAATAATTGTAAAATTGCGTCTAAAACTTCTGGAACATTATGTCCATCCATTCTTATTACTCTACTATTTTTCCCCATAGATTCTGCTGGAAAGTTCCCATCTGCAATAACTAAAAAATCACTATGTCCCATTTCTGAAAGAATTTTTAAAAGTTCAGGTGAAATAATATTTGGTATATTTTTTAACATTTTTCCTCCTTGTGTATATTTAGTTTTTTTTATTCTTTAAACGTGTGAATAATTATAAAATTATTCATTCATTTTTTTTATTTATGATATATTTATTTTACACTTGAAAAAATAAAAAATCTTGTAATATAATAAGAAAAAATGGTATTTTATTCACTTATTAATTTTTTTTATAATAAAAAAAAATAGTAAGTTATAAAATAGTACAAAAAATAAAATAACAGTATACACTCAGGAGGCTTATAAATGAAATATTTCGAATTTAAAGAAAATATAGTACATGGATCTGCAAAATTCCCATTTGCTTACTATTTTGTAAATAATTATCACCCTCGTTATCATATGATCATGCATTGGCATAATGAATGTGAACTAATTCGAATTATTTCTGGAACATTTAATATAAAAATAAATATGTCATCCTATACTGCTGAAGCTGGTGATATAATTTTCTTAAATAGTGGATGTATCCATTCAGGAATTCCAAAAGATTGTGTCTATGAATGTGTTGTTTTTGATGTAACTTCTCTTCTACAAAAGAATCCATTGGGAAATACTGAGTTAAACGATATTATACAATATAAAAAAGAGATCAAAAATCTTTATAAAAAAGACTCAGCTGAAACATATAATGTTCTTAACCATATCTTTGATCTCATGAAAACTAAAGAACCTGGATATCAACTTAGGATATATGGATCTTGTTATTATTTTTTAGGACTTGTTGAAAAGTATAATTTATATATTAAAGAGGAAAAATTATCAATAACTAATAAAAAAACTTTATTCCAAATGAAAAAAGTTCTATCTTTAATTCAGACAAAATATATGGAAGAAATTGGACTTGAAGATATCGCCTCTATTTTAAAAATGAATGAAAAATATTTTTGTAAATTTTTTAAACAAATGACAAATAAAACACCTATTGAATATTTGAATTGGTATAGAATAGAATGTGCTTGTGAAAAAATTAAATCTTCCTCTCTTTCTTTAACAGAAATAGCATATGATTGTGGTTTTAATGATACTAGTTACTTTACTAAAGTTTTTAAAAAATATAATGGAATGAGCCCTAGAGAATATAAAAAGCTTTATTTTAAATCTTAATTAATAAGGTTGTTATAGATTTTTTGATTTTAATTCAACTAATTTATGACAACCTTTTTTTATATTCTTACTCTATCAATTTATTTTAAAGCTATTTAAAAAACATTTCTTTTAAAATATGATTATTTCTTTTGTTTTTAAATCACTTTATACTTGAATTTTAATAAAAAATATGTATAATCTAATTAGTATCAATAAAAAATAATATTTTTTATATTTTGCTCAAAAATCTAGTAAATCATAAGGAAAGGTGAAAAAACTATGAGAGAAATTTTTGAAATCAGGTGGCATGGAAGAGGGGGACAAGGTGCTAAAACAGCATCTCTTCTTTTAGCAGATGCTGCATTTAGTGGTGGAATGTATGTACAAGGTTTCCCTGAATATGGACCTGAAAGAATGGGAGCTCCAATAACAGCCTACAATCGTATATCTAAAAATAGAGTAACTGTGCACTCTAATATATATGAACCAGATTTTGTTGTAGTTGTTGATGAAACTCTTATTGAAAGTGTTGATGTCACAAAGGGATTAAAAGAGGATGGAGCTATTATTATAAATAGTTCAAAATCTGCATCTGAATTTAAACCATTATTAAAAGGTTACAAAGGAAGAGTTTATACTTGTGATGCTAGAACAATCTCTGAAGAAACACTTGGTAAAAATTTCCCTAATACTCCTATGTTAGGGGCAGTAGTAAAAGTTAGTGAAGTTATGGAAGAAGAAGCATTTTTAAATGCTATGGAAGAATCTTTTAAACATAAATTTGCAAGTAAGCCTGAAGTATTAAAAGGAAATATGGAAGCATTAACTCGTTCTATGAGAGAGGTGAAAGAATAATGAAAAATAAAGCTGGTGTACCTATCACTGAAGAGATAACTTGGCAAGATATAACTCCAGGTGGAATAGTTTATGAAGCTGGAAGTGCAGCTCATTTTAAAACAGGAGACTGGAGATCTATGAAACCTGTATTTTTAAAAGATAAATGTACTAATTGTTTATTGTGTGTTCCTTGTTGCCCAGACTCTGCAATTCCTGTAAAAAATGGTGAGAGACTAGATTTTGATATGGATCATTGCAAAGGTTGTGGAATTTGTTATAAAGCTTGTCCATTTAAAGCAATAGAATTTATAAAAGAGTAATTTGGAGGTAAATTTAATGAGTATAAGAGAAAGAATGTCAGGAAATGAAGCCGTAGCAATAGCTATGAGACAAATAAATCCAGATGTAGTACCAGCTTTTCCAATCACTCCTTCTACAGAGATACCACAATATTTCTCTAAATTTGTTGCTGATGGATTAGTTGATACAGAATTTATTCCAGTTGAATCAGAACATAGTGCAATGTCAGCTGCTATGGGTTCTCAAGCTGCTGGAGCTAGAACAATGACTGCAACTTCATCTTGTGGACTTGCACTTATGTGGGAGATGCTTTATGTTGTATCTTCAGCTAGATTACCTATTACACTTGCTTGTGTGAACAGAGCTCTTACTGGACCTATTAATATCAATGCTGATCATAGCGACTCTATGGGTGCTAGAGATGCTGGATGGATTCAAATATATAGTGAAACAAACCAAGAAGCTTATGACAATATGTTACAAGCTAATAGAATAGGTGAGCATCCAGATGTTCAACTTCCTGTTATGATTTGCCAAGATGGATTTATCACAAGTCATGCTGTTGAAAATATAGAACTGCTTGAAGATGATAAAGCTAAAGCTTTTGTTGGAGAATATACTCCAGAAGATTATCTTTTAAATTCTAAAAGACCTGTAGCTATGGGACCTTATGATATTGTTTCATACTATATGGAGCACAAAGTTAATCAAGCTCATGCTATGATAAATGCTAAAAAAGTTATTCTTGAAGTAGCTGCTGAATTTGAAAAATTAACTGGAAGAAAATATGGATTCTTTGAAGAATATAGATTAGATGATGCAGAAGTGGCAATAGTTGTTATCAACTCTACTGCTGGAACTGCAAAAGCTGCTATAGATGAGATGAGAAAAGAGGGTAAAAAAGTTGGGCTTTTAAAAATAAGAGTATTTAGACCTTTCCCTATGGAAGAGATTGCTCAAGCACTTAAACATATAAAAATGGTAGCTGTTATGGATAAATCTGAGGGATTCTCTGCTGCTGGAGGACCTGTTTTTGCTGAAGTAAGATCTGCTCTTTATGACTGTAACCCAAGACCTAAAATGGTAAACTATGTGTATGGACTTGGTGGTAGAGATGTTACTACAAACCATATCAAAGAGATTTTTGAAACTTTATTAAAAGAAAAAGATGAAGAGGTTAAAAATAGATATAGACATTTTGGTGTAAGAGGTTAGGAGGATAAAATTATGGCATATAATTTCAAAAAAGAGATGGAAAAACCAGAAAGACTTACTGGTGGACATAGAATGTGTGCTGGTTGTGGAGCACCAGTTGCAGTAAGAGGAGTATTAAGAGCTCTAAAAGAGGAAGATCAAGCTGTTATTTGTAGTGCTACAAGTTGCCTTGAAGTTTCAACTTTCCTTTATCCTTATACAGCTTGGAAAGATTCTTTTATTCACTCTGCTTTTGAAAATGCTGCTGCTACTATCAGTGGAGCTGAAACAGCATATAGAGTTTTAAAGAAAAAAGGTAAAATTGATGATACATATAAATTTATAGCTTTTGGGGGAGATGGAGGAACATATGATATAGGATTCCAATCACTTTCTGGAGCTATGGAAAGAGGACATGATATGGTTTATGTATGCTATGATAACGAAGCATATATGAACACTGGTATTCAAAGATCTTCTGCTACTCCTATTGGAGCAGATACTACAACTACTCCACTTGGAAGTGAAAGTACAGGAAAAAATCAAACTAGAAAAGAGCTTTCAGATGTAATGGCAGCTCATAATATTCCATATGTTGCTCAAACTACATTTATGGGAAACTTCAAAGATCTACATGAAAAAGCTGAAAAAGCTATCTATACAGAGGGAGCAGCTTTCTTAAATATTCTTGCTCCTTGTCCTAGAGGTTGGAGATATGAAAGTGAAGATCTAATGGAGATGTGTAAATTAGCTGTAGAAACTTGTTACTGGCCTCTTTTTGAAGTAATAAATGGTGAATGGAAACTAACTTACAAACCTAAGAAAAAACTTCCTATTGAAGAGTTCTTAAAGAAACAAGGAAGATTTAAACACCTTTTTAAACCTGAAAACAGACACATCATTGATAGAATTCAAAAAGATGTAGATACTAAATGGGAAAGACTTTTAAAAAGATGTGGAGAGGAATTGTAATTAATTTAATATAATTTAAGAAAGGGTGCTATAATTATAGCACCTTTTTATCTTAAATATTATTTTATTAAAGCTGATAATTTTAAAATAGCTTTAGCATAGATCTCCATACCTTGTTTTAACATATTTATATCCATACTTTCATCAAAGCTATGTGGATTTCCCTTATACTCTTTAAAGTTTGGTCCAAAAGCTACTGTATTAGGCATTAATTTTGCATATGTTCCACCACCTAATACTGCTGGCTCCTCATCTCTACCTGTAACCTCTTGATATACATCTTGTAACTCTTTTACAAGAGGATGAGATTTTTCAAAGTAAAGAGGTGGATTATGATTTTCTTTAAAGAAAACTACATTTCCATTTTTACCTGCTTCATCTAATCTTGAATCAAGTGTTTTTTCATCTATTGATGCTGGATATCTTATATTAAATTTAACAAATATCTCATCATTTACAATATTTGTTATTCCTGCACTTATAGTAAGATCTCCTACTTCCTCATTTGTAGTTTTTATTCCTAAATTAATTCCATCATAAGTTTCTCCAACTTTTGTAGCTATAAATTCTACAAACTCTTTTGCAGAATCTTTTTCATCTAAGATTAAATTTAAAAGTTGATACATTCCTAAAAGAGCATTTATTCCCTTTTGAGGTGAACTAGCATGAGCTGATTTTCCAATACATTTAACTGTATCTCCATCTATTTCAAAATGGTTGCTAGAATATTTTTCCACTTCTACTATCTTCTCTTTTAAATTAAATTTACTTATATCTTTTAATTTTAGAGTACATAGCTCTGGAACTATATTAGATCTTGTCCCTGCTTTTAATTCAAGAATATTTGTATTTGAAAGATCCATTTTTTTTCTAAAAGAGAAAGTATAAATCCCCTTTTCTGAAAATATTACTGGAAATCTTCCATCTGGAGTAAAAGCATATTTTGGTGGTTGCTCTTTAGAAAGATAATATTTTATATCTTCATCTCCACTTTCTTCATTAGTTCCAAAGATTATTCTCACTCTTTTATTAAAGTTAGGCTCAGTATCAACTACAGCTTTTAAAGAGTAAAGAGCTGAAATTATTGGACCTTTATTATCAATAGCTCCTCTTGCTACAAGTTGATCTCCAACTATTCTTCCTTCATATGGTGGTACACTCCAGTTTTCAACATCTCCTTCAGGTACTACATCTATATGCCCAAGAACAGCTATATATTCCTCTCCCTCTCCATACTCTGCATATCCTGCATAGTTATCTAAATTTTTAACTTTAAATCCTAGAGATTTAGCTATTTCTAGCACTTCATTTAAGGCTTTCTTTAGTTCAACTCCATAAGGAGCATCTCCTATTTTTTCACCTTTTACAGTTCTTATATTGATTATCTTGATAATACTATCTAATGTCTCATTAAAATGTTCATCAATATATCTTTTTAATTCCATAAAATCACTATCCAATTAAAGCTAGAGCTTGTTCTAATACTTTTTCACCTTTCATCATACCATAATCTATTGTATTGATAACTTCTACTTTTTTTCCTTTAGCTGCTGCTATTGGCTCAAGTTTAGCTTTTTTATATTTTACTTGTGGTCCTAATAGGAATACATCATAGTTATCTAAATTTTCTTCAAATTTTGCTATACTTACTGCAGCAATTTCAGTTTCAATCCCTTTTTTATCTGCTGCTTCTTTCATTTTTTTAACCATAAGACTTGTTGACATTCCTGCATCACATAATAATAATATTTTTTTCATATTCTTTCCTCCTCTTATATGTATATAGACAGTAATAATTATTTTCTATCTATTTGTTTTCTTCTGCTTCTAATCTTTCCATTTCATCTTCCTCTTTTTTACTTGCTTTATCTATGATTCTTAAGAATGGAAGATAGATCATTGCTCCTATAATAAGGTTTGCTATTTGAATTAATGCTCCACTAAAATCTCCTACTGTAATAAATCCACTGATTACTGCTGGTGTAGGCCATGGGAAAGCTACTCCTAATGGTTTTGAAACTAATCCAATATTCATTGCTATATATTGAGTTGTTACCATAACTATTGGTACAATATTAAATGGAATTAGCATAATTGGGTTTAATATTATAGGTAATCCAAATAGGACTGGCTCATTGATATTAAAGATTCCTGGAACAATTCCAATAGCTCCGACACTTTTTATATGTTTACTCTTAGCAAAGATTACAATAGCAAGTAATAGTGATAATGTAACTCCTGCTCCTCCCATCCATATCATATCAAAGAATTGCTCTGTTATAACATGTGGTAGAGGTTGTCCAGCTTGTAGTGCTGCTATATTTTCAGCTTGGTTTTCTAACCAGAATGGTCTTACAAATCCATTTACCATTGATCCACTGTTAATTCCTACTGACCAAAGAATTGAAATTGCAAATACTGTAAGAATTGAACCAATATATGATGTTCCTAATGCTCTTAATGGAAGTGCTAACATTTTATATACAAAGTCATGGATTGTTCCATAAGAAGTGTGTTCCATTCCCACTCTTAATAGAAGAGCTGTCGCAAGAATAACTGTTCCTGGAATAAGAGCTTCAAATGATTTTATTACTTCAGGTGGAACTCCATCAGGCATTTTTACTAAGATATCTCTTTTTACAAAGAAATGGAATATTTTTACTGTTACAACACCAATTACCATAGCAACAAACATTCCTTTACTTCCTAACCAAGTAAATGTTATTACTTGTCCAAATTCACTTGTGTTTCCTAGTGGAGTAAGAATTAAAAATGAAGCTAATGATAATAGTCCAACTGCTATACTATCAAGTTCAAATTGTTTTGCCAGTTGTTGTGCTACAAGAAAAGCTACAAATAGTGCAATTAAGTTAAATGTTGCACTTACTGGAATATCAAATATATCTTTCCAATTTTCTCCTAAAAGACTTGCCATTCCTCTTTGATATGCTGGTAAAGGGAAAGCTGTTATCATTAAAAATAGTGATCCTATCATCAATAGAGGCATCATCATTATAAATGCTCTTCTAATTCCGTTGACATATTTATTTTCAGCAATCCAAGCTGCTACAGGTACTAATTTTTCTTCTAATATCTCTATTGCTTTACTCATTGTCCTCTCCTTTATTTTAATATAATTCTTATATTTCTTCCAATGGTTTTTGAATATTTCTCTTATACTCTTCCATATACTCTTTAGATGCTACTTCTATTTTAACCTCTTTAACTGTTTTATCCTCATTAAATACAGGATTTGCTAAATATACTTTTGGCTCCTCTTCAGATGTTGATGCTACAAAAGTAAATTCTACGTTTGTTCCTATTCCCCATTCACCCTTGTTATTCATTGCAATAACAGATATAGCCCCGGCTACTCCTCTTCTTTTTCTTAATTGTTCTGAAAAATCTTCAACTGCTGATTGTGCAGCTTCCATTGGAGACATTCCATTTCTCATTCTTTGAACAGTTTCATATGAAAGACAACCTTTCATAATATCCTCTCCAAGTCCTGTTGCTGCTGCTCCTCCAACTTCATTATCTACATAAAATCCAGATCCTGACACTGGAGAATCTCCAACTCTTCCTCTTCTTTTCATGAATAATCCACTTGTTGAAGTTGCAACTGCCATATCTTTTTCACTATCTAATCCAATCATACATACAGTATCATGTCCATCGTATGGTGAAAGATTCTTTTCATTTATCTCTTTCATTCTTATTTCCCAAGTTTTCTTAGCTCTCTCTGTAAGCATATTTTGTCTTACAAATCCATTTTTATGTGCATAAGCTTCTGCTCCAGCCCCTACTAAGAAAATATTAAATCTATCTGCACTTAATTTTCTAGCAATACTTACGGGATTTTTATAATCTTTTATTCCTGCTACTGCTCCTATTGATAGTGTTTTTCCATCCATAAAAGCTGCATCTAATTCAACTTCACAATTTTCATTTGGAAGTCCTCCATAACCTACTGATTTATAGAAAGGATAATCCTCAACTTGCATTATTGCTTTTTCTATTGCATCTTGACATTTTCCATCATTTTTTAATATATCAGCACCTAGAGCAACACCATCAGCAGCCATTCTCCATGTTGCTATAATTCCCCACTTTCTCATTATTTTCTCACTCCTATTGCTTTATACATCTCTATCATTTCCTCAACTAATTCTCTTGCTAATATTGAGTTCATTAAATGATCTTGTGCATGAACCATAAGAAGGTTAATTTCAACTTTATTTCCATCAGCTTCATTACAAATAAGTTCTGTTTGCATCTCATGTGCTTTTAAAGATTTTTCTCTAGCTTCTTTTAAAAGTTCCTCAGCAGCCTCAAAATTTCCATTTTTAGCTTCACTTAAAGCTTCATAAGCTAAGCTTCTAGCCTCTCCAGAGTTTCCTACTATTGTCATTGCTATTTCTTCTAAATCCATATTCATTTTAACGCCTCCTAAAAACTTTTTTTGTTATTTTATATTTTATTTATATCATTATTAAAAAATAATGTCAAAAATCATGTTTTATGAACTATTATCGTTAAAAAAGTAACAATATAGAGGAAGATTTGAATAAAATATAGATTTATGCTATTATAAAATCAATATAACGAAAATATATTTTATTAATTTCGTTTAAAAATAAAAAAATCACTATTTTAAAAATTTTTTTATAAGGAGATCAATATGAAACTTAATTTTTTAAAAACTAATATAAATATTGACTTTTCAAAATATCTTAGTAAGAAAGAGAGAGAGTTTATAAAATCTCTTGATATAAAAGAAAAAAATATAACTATCTCTTTAGAAAAATTTATAAAAGATTATAATCTTGTTTCTGAAGAGGAAGTTATAAAATTTTTTACATCTCTTTTAAATAAATATATTATTCTATCTTCAAAACCAGATAATTATATTAGTTATATATCTATTTTACAATCTTTTCAAATTATAGAAGATAAAATAACTTTTACATTTTCTGATGAAATTTTGAGTTCTTTTAAAAAGGAAACTTATTTTGAAAAGTTAGGAATTAATAAGATTCTCACTTTTGAAGAGAAGTTCTCATATAAATTATTCCAATATTTAAAACATAGATCAGAGAATATTATTTTTATTTCTTTAGAGAATCTTAGAGAACTTTTAGAGATAAAAGAATCCTATAAAAGATTCTATGATATTGAAAAAAATATTCTTCTCCCTATTTTAAAAGACTTAAACGAAAATGGGAATATGTATATTACATATAATAAAAATAAAAGTGGAGAATATAAAACTGCTAGGATTTTAGGAGTAACTTTTAAAAAGGAAAATTCAGATATTAAAAATAGTGCTATTAATGAAATTATGCAGCTAATTAGTCATAAAATTAACGATTTCTCAGAAATCTATAATCTTATTATAAATAATCTTTCTGAACATGGTGAGGAATATGTTAGAGAAAATGTTGAATTTGCTTTAAATAACAGTAGTGGAAACTTTGATGTTTATCTAAAAAAACTATTCAATAGAGAATTAATAGTTAAAAAACCATATCTAACTATTAAAAAGAAATTTAAAAGTCTTTTTGATCTTCATATGGAAGTTTTAAAGATTGCCCAAAAAGAGAGTGATTACCCTTCTAACCTCAAATTTTTAATAAAAATTTACTCTTTAAAAGATGGTGATAGTATTATTTGTGATGGAAAAGATATATACTTAAAAATCACTTATAGTAAAAACAGTATCTCACTTATAGAAATATTCCATCAAGATATCTAAAGAAAAAAGACAGAAATTACTTCTGTCTTTTTTTATAGTATTTTCTATTTGATTAGAATAGATTAGTAAGCTATATTATATAATTTTTCTATATCTTCTAATGTTACATCTTTTGGATTTCCACCTGTACATACATCTGCTAAAGCATCTTTTGATAATTTTGGTAGTCCTGATTCTGGGATATTTATCTCTCTTAATGTTTGTGGTATATGAACATCTTTTGATAATTGTCTTACTGCTTCTACTGCTGCTTTAGCTGCTTCTTCTTTTGTCATTCCTGTTGTATCTACTCCCATAGCTCTTGCTATATCTCCATATTTATCTATACAAGCTGACATATTGAATTCCATTACTATTGGTAGTAATAGTGCATTTGCTACTCCATGAGGTATATCATATACTGCTCCTAGTGGGTGAGCCATTGAGTGAACTATTCCTAGTCCTACATTTGAGAATCCCATTCCTGCTACATATTGAGCTATACTCATTCCTTCCATATCTTCTAAGTTTTTGTCTGCTACTGCTCCTCTTAGGTGTTTTCCTATCATTTCAATAGCTTTTAACTCAAACATATCTGATATTACATGAGCTCCTTTTGTAATATATCCTTCAATAGCATGTGTTAAAGCGTCCATTCCTGTTGCTGCTATTGTTTTATTTGGCATTGTTAACATTAGTTCAGCATCAACTATTGCTACTAATGGAATATCTTTTGGATCTACACAAACGATTTTTCTATTTTCATCTTCTAATGTTATTACATAGTTAATTGTCACTTCTGCTGCTGTTCCACAAGTTGTTGGTAATGCAATAATTGGCACACATTTATTTTGTGTTGCTGCTACACCTTCTAATGATTTTATATCTGCAAATTCAGGGTTATTTTTAACTATTGCAACTGCTTTTGCAGTATCTATTACAGATCCTCCACCTACTGCTATTAAGAAATCTGCTCCTGCTTTATTGAAAGCTTCTAATCCATCTTTACAGTTTTTAACTGTTGGATTTTGTTTTATCTCTGTAAATTCTTCATAAGCTATTCCTGCATTATTTAATACTTCTTTTACTTTATCTAGTACTCCACAACTAGCTAATATTTTATCACTTACTAAAAGAGCTTTTTTATATCCTCTTGCTTTTACTTCAGTTGCTAGTTCTGCTCTACTTCCTATCCCAAAATAGCTTGTTTCATTTAAAATATATCTTGCCATATTTTCCCTCCAAAATTCTATTTATTATACTCCCTGTATTTATAGTATAATACAAAAATGTCATCTTGTGTACAAAAAAGCAAGAATATAAAGAAATAATTTATTTAATCTTATTTAATATACAAATAAGATGCTGGACCTATAGGTAGTTCTAAGAAATACCATACGACCATCATAAACACCATTGTAAATAGTATTGTCATAGAATATGGTAATGTTAAAGAGAATATTGTTCCAAATCCTGCTTCACTTTCACCTGGTTTTTTACCTCTTTCCAAATCGTATTGAGCCATTAATCCTAATATTACTGGTATTGCATGTTGAGCAGGTGAAATTATATTAGTCGCTGAATCCCCTATTCTAAATGCTAATTGTGCAAAAGCAGGTGAAATATTTAATAGAGTAAACATAGGAACTATCATTGGTGATAATAATATCCATTTTGTTGATCCTGATGTCATAAATGGATTAATTAATGTTGTTATAAATACAACCATTAAAAGTAAAGGTAATGGTCCTACATTTGCACTTTTTAATATAAATGAACCTTTTATTGCTAAAATCTTAAAGATGTTACTTCTATTTAAAAGGTGTAAAAATAGTGCTGAAGTAAGAGTTGTTACTAATAATGGTACTGCCTTTGAAACACCTGATTGTAAACATTGAGGTAGATCTTTTAAAGATTTAATTTTTCCTATTCCTATTCCAAATCCTATTCCTATTGAACAAAATAGGAAGAATAATATAGGAACTATTGCTGATAATAGTGGAGATTTTGGTAAAAATTCTCCAGCTTCATTTCTAAAGAATGCTCCTTGTGGTAAACATAAAACAAGCATTACAGCAATAAATATTAACAATCCATAAAATGAATATCTTAACCCTCTGTGTTCTTCAGGTTTTAATTTATACTCTTCTAATAGGCTGGCATCATTACTTATAACTTTTTCATCTGGCATAAGTTTTACTATAAATTTTTCAGTTACAAAAGTTAATGAAATTGTTAAAAATACTGTTGATGCTGCCATAAAATAATAGTTACATAATGGGCTTATAGACATATCTACTCCCATTCCTTCCATAGCTTGTTCTGTAATTCCTGCTAATAATGCATCAGTTCCTGCAACAAATATATTAGCTGTAAATCCTCCACTACAAGCAGCAAATCCCAATATTATTCCAAGCTTTGGGTTTCTTCCTAAAGATGCAAATAACACTCCCCCTATTGTCAATGATAAAATTGTTCCAGCATCAGACATAACACTAGCATTGACACCAACAAATACTAAAGCTGCTGTTATTAAGCTTTTTGGAGCATTTAGAAGATATCTTCTCATCAATGCATTAAAAAATCCTGTTGATTCTAAGAATCCTATTGCCATCATCATTATCAAAACGATTTTTAATGCTGGAAATGTAACATAAATATCAGGAAGGTTTATTAATGCTTCTCTCATTTCAGAAAAAGTCAGCAGATTAACTACTTGTACTAAAACTGTTTTTGCTCCTTCTCCTGCTTTTCCTTCAACTAAATATGAGGCCTCAAAACCTACTTTTGATAAAATATAAGATACTACTAAGGTAATTAATATAAAATATCCAAATAAAATAAATGGATGTGGCAGTTTATTTCCCACTCTTTCAACTACTTTTATAAATTTCATAATTGAATTATTTTTTTTGACTTCCTCCATTTTTCCCCTCCGTTTTAATATAGTTTAAAAGTTTTTTCTATATTATATAATACATTTTGCAAATGTCAAGTATATTTTATTCCATTTAAGAACATAACATTTTATTTTCATTTGTAATATATTTTTAAATAAATTTTTATAATTTCCTCAGGAACAAAAAAAAGGTGTTGATACTACTATCAACACCTTCCAGATTAATATTAACTCTAACTAATCTCTTGTTGCTACTACATTCATTTTAATAGCTTTTAATTTACATTTATCAAAGCATAATCCACAACCAATACATTTTGCTGGATCTACTTTATGTTTTCCTTTTAATTCTCCTTCAATAGCTCCAACTGGACATACTTTTGCACACATTGTACATCCTACACATTTATCTTCTATTATTTCAGCTTTCTTTATCTCTTTAATTTCGCTTTTAATAGCTCCTGTAGGACATTTTCCTGCACATAATCCACATTGGATACATTTTGCTGGATCTATCTTAGCTAAGTTATTTTCAACTGTGATAGCTCCAACTGGACATGCTTTTGCACACATTCCACAACCGATACAAGCTGTTGAACAAGCTTTTCTAGCAACTGCCCCTTTATCTTTAGAAGAACAAGCAACAGTAACTTTTTTACTTTGAGGTAGCATAGCTATAACTTTCTTAGGACAAGTTTTTTGACATAGTCCACAAGAGATACATTTATCTTCATTAACTTCTGCTATTCCTCTTTCATTAACTTTAATAGCTCCAACTGGACATACTTTTTCACAGTCTCCATGTCCTAGACATGAATACATACATGATTTATCTCCACCAGCATAAAGCATCATAGCTGCACAAGTTTGTAATTCTCCATCAAATTCATATATCTTAGTTGTTTTAGTATTATCCCCTTGACATAATACTTTTGCAACGATTTTTTCATCAGATACTTCTACAGATGCACCCATAATTTCTCCGATTTTAGCTGCTACAGCTCCTCCTCCTGGAGCACAAAGTGACATTGCTGCCCCTTCATTTACGATAGCTGCTGCATATCCAGAACATCCTGGAAATCCACATCCTCCACAGTTTGCACCTGGAAGGACACCCATTATTGCTTCAATCTTAGGATCAACTTCAATCTCGAACTTCATTGAAGCAAATGCTAAGAATAACCCCATAGCAAGCCCTGTTAGTCCTAACACTATAGCAGGCATCATTATTGCTTCCATATTAACCTCCAAAATATTTATATTTGCATTCCACTGAATCCCATAAATGCCATTGCTAGTAATCCTGCTGAAATAAATGCAATAGGAATACCTTTAAATGGTGCTGGGATTGCTGAGTATTCTATTCTTTCTCTAATTCCTGCTAATAATACTAATGCAAGTGAGAATCCAACAGCAACTGAGAATCCATTTACTAAAGTTTCAATAAAATTATATCCTTCTTGAATATTAATAATTGCTACCCCTAGTACAGCACAGTTAGTTGTGATAAGAGGTAAGAATACTCCTAGAGCTTTATATAAACCTGGTGATGTTTTAGCAATAGCCATTTCAACGAATTGAACTAGAGCTGCTATTATCAGGATAAAAGCTATAGTTTGTAGATATCCTAATCCAAATGGATCTAATAAAAAGTGATATACAAGCCAAGTTATTCCAGAAGCGATAGTAATAACAAATGTTACTGCCATTCCCATTCCTAGAGAAGCATCTACTTTTTTAGAAACTCCCATAAATGGACAACATCCTAAGAACTTAGCAAAGATAACGTTATTTATAAAAATTGAACCTATAATAATACTAAAAAGACTTCCGAAACTCACGATTATCCCTCCCTACTTTTTTTCATTTCAAGATAGTTTAGGAATGCTTTGATACAAGCTATTGTAAAGAAAGCTCCTGGAGCTAATATGAATATAAGAGCTGGTGAATAACTAGCTGGTGCTACTCTTATACCAAACACTGTTCCATTTCCTAAGATTTCTCTAATAATTCCTAAAACTGTTAAAGAAAGAGTAAATCCAAGTCCTGATCCAATTCCATCTAAGAAAGATGCAAATACACCATTTTTAGAAGCAAAACTTTCTGCTCTTCCAAGTACAATACAGTTAACAACTATAAGAGGGATAAATAGTCCTAATACTTTGTAAAGATCAGGAGTATAAGCCTTCATTACCATTTCAACTATTGTAACTAGTGATGCAATGATCATAATAAATGCTGGGATTCTTACTTGATCTGGGATTAATTTCTTAAATGCAGAAATTAATAAGTTTGAAAAAGCAAGAACTGCTATAACTGCAAGTCCCATTGATAATCCGTTCATAGCTGAACTTGTTACCCCTAGTGTAGGACAAAGTCCTAAGAATAATACAAATATCGGGTTTTCTTTAAAAATTCCAGATACTATTATCTTTCCATAATTAGTTTTCATCTATTTTCTCACCCCGTTTTCATAAGCTGTTAATGTTCTCATTAGACCATCATAAACAGCTTTTGGAGATATTGTTGCTCCTGCGAAAGCATCAACAGATTTATTGAATTCATGAGTTTTATCTTCTCCAATCCAATGATCTTGCCACTCTCTTTCTTGAACTTTAGCTCCTAGTCCTGGAGTTTCTTGACATCCTATGATATCCATTCCAGCTATTTTACCATCTTTTGTTATTCCCATAACCCATTTAATATCTCCACCATATCCTGGTTGAGCTACAGTTGTAACATATCCTACAAGCTCTCCACCTTCATTATATCCTGGTATAAATTCAAGTCCTTCAGTTGTAACAGCTTCATCTTGTTTAAAGCTTTTTGCTACAGATAAAACTTTCATTCTAGCTTGGTTAACTGTTTTTAATTCATTTTCTTGAATTACAGTTTTAGTAAAGTCGTTTACAGCTCCTAAAACTCCTGCTGAAACAGCTGCAATTATTAAAAGAACTGCTCCATAGTGTACAAATCTATTTTTCATTAGACTTCACCTCACCAAATTTTTTAGGCTTAGTATATCTATTGATTAAAGGTACTACTCCGTTCATAATAAGAATTGAGTAAGCAACACCTTCAGGATATCCACCTTTCATTCTAATTAGTGATATTAATAATCCTAGTAATAAAGCAAATATAATTTTTCCTTTTTCTGTATGAGGACTTGTTACCATGTCAGTTGCCATGAAGAAAGCTCCTAAGAATAATCCTCCAGAAAGAATATGCATTACAGGATCTCCACCCATTGCCCAAGTAAGTACAAATACAGTACCAATTATTATTGCAGGAACTTTCCAATCTATTTGTTTTTTATAGATTAAGTATACTCCTCCAATTAATAGAGCTAGTGCAGAAGTTTCTCCTAAACATCCTCCCATTTTTCCAATAAGAGCTTGTACATATTGGTTTCCTTCTGCTATTAGTGTAGGATCTGCTGAAAGTCCTCTCATTGAAGTAAGAACTGTAGCTCCTCCCTTTCCATCTAATGTGAAAGTTGTAATAGCTACTGGCCATGAAGCTTGAACAAATGCTCTTCCTACTAATGCAGGGTTGAATACATTATGTCCTAACCCTCCGAAAACCATTTTTCCAAGAGCTATAGCTACTACTGATCCAACTATAACATAAGGTAAAGCCATGTTTACTGGAATAACGAAAGAAAATAAAATACCTGTTAGAACAGCACTTCCATCAAATACTGATATCTCCTGTCCCATTACTTTTTGACAAATAAACTCTGTAACAATACATGATAAAATAGCAACTGCTGTTACAATTACGGCTCTGATTCCGAATACATAAACAGCAACTAAAAATGCTGGTATCAATGCTATTATTACATCATACATTACTTTTTCAACTGTTTCTGATGTTCTTATATGAGGTGATGGCCCCATTTTTAAAATACTAGACACTTGTACCCTCCTAATAACCTAAATTTCTTTTATTTTTTCATTGCTCTTAATTTTGATTTACCGATTTTAATAGCTTCTGTTAATGGTCTATTAGCTGGACAGATATAAGCACATGAACCACATTCAATACAATCCATTAAGTTATATTTTCCAATCTCTTCCCATTGTTCAAAAGCTGCTAATCTTGCAAACATAAGAGGTTCAAGTCCCATAGGACAAGCTCCTACACATTTTCCACAACCGATACAAGCTTTTGGTTTGTATGGATTTGTCTCTTCTTTTGTAAGTGCAAGAAGTCCAGAAGTTCCTTTAATAACAGGAGCTTCTTCAGAGAATTGAGCCATTCCCATCATAGGTCCTCCCATTACAAGTTTATCTACTATCTCTCTGTTTACTCCACAATGATCTAGTATATAAGAGAATGGTGTTCCTATTGCTACCTTAACATTTTTTGGATTAGCTATTGCTTTTCCTGAAACTGTAACAACCTTTTCAATTAGAGGAATTCCATTTACTAATCCTTCATAGATTGCAGCTGCTGTACCAGTATTTTGAACTACTACTCCTACAGCTGATGGAAGTTTTCCAGATGGAACTTCTCTATTTAAAACTGCTTTAATTAATTGTTTTTCTCCTCCTTGAGGATATTTTGTTTTTAAAGGTGCAATCTCAATTCCTGTTCCTTCTGCTGCTTTTTTCATAGAAGCTATAGCTTCAGGTTTATTTTCTTCAATACCAACAATTGCTGTCTCTACACCAAGAATTTTTTTAATGATTTTAATACCATTAATTATACTTTCTGGATGTTCAAGCATAAGTCTATTATCTGAGTTTAAGTATGGTTCGCACTCTGCTCCATTTAATAGTAAAGTATCGATTTTCACATCTGCTGGTGGATTAAGTTTTACATGAGTAGGGAAACTTGCCCCTCCAATACCCACTATTCCTTTCTCTCTAATCATTGCTAATAATTCTTTTTTGTCAGCAGTTTCCCAATTTTCAATTTTTGGTAACTCTGCCCAAGTTTCTTCGCCATCATTTTCAATCATGATAGTTTTAATTCTTCCCATTAGTGGAAATACGTGTTCTTCTATTTTCTTTACTGTTCCACTTACTGGTGAATGTATAGGAGATGTTAAAAATCCTTGAGAGTCAGCAATCTTTTGCCCTTTAAGAACTTTATCTCCAATTGCTACTATTGGATCTAGTGGTGATCCTATGTGTTGTAATAAAGCTATATACAACATCTTTGGTGCTGCTAGTTTTTCAACTGGCATATTTTCTGTCTGAAGTTTATTTTCAGGCGGATGTACTCCTCCTCTGAAACCAAAAAATCTCATATGAATCTCCTTTCGTAAAGTTAATTTCTACTAATCAGTTTACCACATTTATATCCATTTAACAATATCTTTTCACAAATTTTTGAATTCTATCTTTCTACTTTTTGTTATATTTCTGCATTATTCTGCCCAATTCAATATCAGCAACCATATCTAATGCACATTTAGCAGCATTGTCTATCATTTGATCTACTGCCTCTTGTTCAATTTTATCAAACTGACCTAAGACAAAATCTATAGTATCATTTTTACTTTTTCCTATTCCACATTTTATACGTAAAAACTCATCTCCCAGATGAGATATAATAGATTTTATTCCATTATGTCCACCTGAACTTCCTTTCTCTTTCACTCTCAATTTTCCAACTGGTAGATCCATATCATCATAGATTACTATCATATCTTTTTTAGGGTCAATTTTATAAAAATTTACTACTGCTACTATGGAATTACCACTTAAATTCATAAAAGTCAATGGCTTTAAAAATAAAACTTTTTCTCCATCAATTGTTTTTTCACTAAGTAACCCTTGAAATTTCTCTCTTTCCATACTTATATTTAATTCTTTTTGTAAATGGTTAATAACTTCAAACCCCACATTGTGTCTTGTCTTTGCGTATTTATCTCCAGGGTTTCCAAGTCCAACTACTAATTTCATCTCATCTTCCTTTCTCTATAAAAGTTTAAAGAGGAAAACTATATAGCTTTCCTCTTATCAACTTTTCAATTATTTTTTAACATTCTGCATTAAACCGAAATTTTGCCAATCCACCTAAAGATGTCTCTTTATACTCTTGTTTTAAATCCTTTCCTGTTTCACCCATAGTTATTACAACTTGATCAAAAGAAACAGTGTGTTTTCCATCTGTATATAAGCTATATGCTGCTGAATCTAAAGCTCTTGCTGAAGCAGCTGCATTTCTCTCTATACAAGGGATTTGAACATATCCACCAACTGGATCACAAGTCAATCCTAGATGGTGCTCTAAAGCCATCTCTGCTGCGTACTCTATCTGATCTAGAGAACCTCCTAATAGGAAACAAGCCATTCCTGCTGCCATTGCACAAGCTGTTCCAACCTCTGCTTGACAACCTCCCTCAGCACCTGATATAGTTGCATTTTCTTTAACTATATTTCCTATAAGTCCAGCTACTGCTAAACCTTTTAAAATCTCTTTCTCTGAAAGTTCATATTCTTCTCTCAAAGCATACATAAGCCCAGGAATTATTCCACAAGCTCCACAAGTTGGGGCTGTAACAACTTTTCCTCCAGCTCCATTTTCCTCTGCAACTGCTAAAGTATAGGCAAATATTCTACCAAGAAATCCTCCTCTACTGTGATTATTTCTTGCTTTTCTATAAAATCCTTGAGCTCTTCTTGAAAGTTTCAATGTTCCAGGAAGTACACCTGTTTTATCAATTCCTCTTTCAACAGCCTCTGACATAGCATCCCAAATGATTTTTAAGAAGTCAAATATTCCCTCTCCTTCAAACTCTGTTACATACTCCCAATACTCTTTTCTCTCTTTTTCACACCAATTTTTAATATCTTCCATCTTTGAATATGGATATATTTTTGATGGAGCTCTTCTCTCTTGTCCAAGCTCCATTATAGTTCCTCCACCTACTGAAAATACTAGCCATTCATCTAACATAGCTCCATTTTCATCATAGGCTCTAAACTTCATTCCGTTAGTGTGATAGTCATAAACCACTTCTGGTAGCCATTTTATCTCTACTGGAATTGGTTTTAAAGTTTCAATTATTATCCAGTCTGTAAGATGACCTTTTCCTGTAAGAGCTAGAGATCCGTATAATTCTACCTCATATCTTGCTGCCTTTGGATTTTTTTCCTTAAATTTTTTAGCTGCTCTTTCTGGTCCAATAGTATGTGAACTAGATGGTCCATTTCCCACTTTAAAAAGTTCTCTTAGAGAATCCATTTGTGTCCCTCCTAATGTTATTGTCTTATTTCCCCTCTATATTTTTTAGAAATAGTTTCCAACACCTTAGTTACAACATCATTTATCTCTTTTTCTTCAAGAGTTTTTACTTTATTTCTAAGTACAATACTTATAGCTACTGATTTTTTATCAGCATCTATTCTTTCTCCCTCATAAACGTCAAATATCTCTATTTTTTCGATTAATGGAGAAACTCTCTTTAGATCTTCAACCATATTTCCAACTAGAATATCTTTATTCATAACAATAGCAAGGTCTCTTGTTACTTCTGGATATTTTACTATTCTTTCATATTTTACTGCACTCTTAATATATTTTTCAGCTCTTGCTAAATCTATATCAGCTACATAAGCTCTTTCTCTCTTGATATCCATAGCTTCAAGTACATCTGGGTGAACCTCTCCAAATGTTCCTATAACGTCATTTCCTATTTTGATATCAGCACTTCTTCCTGGATGGAAGTTTTCATTTGAGCTTCTTTCTAGTTTATATCTGTTGATTCCCATGTATTCAAGAAGTTTTTCTACATATCCTTTCATAGTATAGAAATCATATGCTTTTGGTTTTGGATTCCATAAAGTTCTCTCTTGTCTTCCTGCAATAGCAATACAGATTCTTAGATCTTCATTTGCTAACTCTTCAGCTGGAGTAAATACTTTTGAAACTTCAAAGAATCTTAAATCAAATTGGTTTCTATTGAAGTTATCTCTAATATTAGCTAATAAGCTATATACAAGAGTTGGTCTAACAATTACCATATCTTCACTTAATGGATTGCTTATTTCAATAACTTTATCTTTAATTTTTAAGATATCTAAAGCTTCTCTTGGAATAAATGTGTAGTTTATTACTTCATGTAATCCAATCTCTTTTAAGATCTCTTTTAAATTGTCAGCTACTGAAATTTTGCTATCTTTTAATCCAGATTCTATATCTTCAACTGGCATAACAGCTTCAATATTTTCAAATCCATACATTCTTATAACTTCTTCATATAGATCTTCTGGTCTTGTTAAGTCTGTTCTATATGTAGGTGGTGTTATTAGTAACATATCTTGTGATAAAGTTTTTATTCCTAATCCTAAGTTACTTAAAATTTTTCCAACTGTATCAAACTCAAGTTTTTTACCGATGAAAGTATTTAATTTAGTTAGATTTAAAGGAATTTCATATTTTTGAGGTTTTTCTATATATTTATCTATAACTTCATCTAAAACCTCTCCAGATGCCACTTCAGCTATTAAAGCTGCAGCTCTATCTATTACTTCAGGAAGATTTTCAATATCTAATCCTCTTTCATTTCTATATCCAGAATCTGTTACAATTCCAAGTTTTTTTGCTGATTTTCTAATGTTATCTGGTGTGAAGTATGCAACTTCTAAGAATACATTTTTAGTTTCAGCTTCTATTTGTGTAGCTTGTCCACCTATAATTCCTGCAATAGCGATAGGTTTAACTTCATCAGCTATTACAAGTTCTCCATTTACAAGCTCTCTCTCTACACCATCAAGAGTAGTGATTTTTTCTCCATTTTCTGCTGCTCTTACAACAACAGTATTATTTTCTAATTTATCTAAATCAAAAGCATGCATAGGTTGGTTATATTCAAACATTACAAAGTTTGTAATATCCACAATATTATTTATAGGTTTTAGTCCCATAGCTCTGATTCTCTTTTTAAGCCATTCTGGAGATTCAGCAACAGTTACATTTCTGATTACTCTTCCCATGTATCTTTTACATCTTTCTTTATCCTCAACTCTAACTTTAGCATAGTTATTTACTGAATCAATAACTTCACTTAAAGTGTATGAAGGATATTTTACCTTTCTTCCATAGTAAGCTGCTACCTCTCTAGCAATTCCTATATGAGAAAGACAATCTGGTCTATTTGGTGTAATTTCAAGTTCAAATATTACATCATCTAATCCAGCATATTTTCTATATTCCTCTCCAATAGGGGCATCTTCTGGAAGGATTATAATTCCATCTCCATCTTCTCCTATACCTAATTCAACTTGAGAGCATAGCATACCAAAAGATTCAACATCTCTTATTTTACTCTTTTTGATTTTAAAATCTCCAGGAAGTACAGCTCCTATTTTAGCAACTACTACTTTATCTCCTAGTTTATGATTTGGAGCTCCACAAACGATTTGTAACTCCTCTTCCGCTCCAACATTAACTTTTAATAGAGTTAATTTGTCTGAATTTGGATGTTTTCCATATTCAGTAATTTGTCCAATTACAACATTATCTAAATGTTTTCCTTGTATATCAATAGCTTCTACCTCTTGCCCTATCATTGTTAAGGCATTTTCTAATTGAGGTATATCTTCTTTTATATCTACATACTGTTTTAACCAGTCTAGTGAAATTAGCATTGTTCCCTCCAGAAATTATTTAAATTTTTTTAAGAATCTTACATCATTTTCAAAGAATGCTCTAAGGTCATCTATACCATGTCTTAGCATAGTAACTCTTTCAATTCCAACACCGAAAGCAAATCCACTTACTTCATTAGGATCATATCCTACTGCTTTTAAAACTTCTGGATCTACCATTCCGCATCCCATGATCTCTAACCAACCACTATCTTTACATACTCTACATCCTTTTCCTTTACATACAGCACATTGTACGTCCATTTCAGCACTTGGCTCTGTAAATGGGAAGAAGTGTGGTCTAAATCTAACTTCAGTTTCTCCAAAAACTTTCTTAACAAAATGAGTTAATATTCCTTTAAGATTTGCGAAAGAAATATTTTCCCCTATCATCAATCCTTCCATTTGGTGAAACATTGGTGTATGAGAAACATCATAGTCTGGTCTGTAAACTTTTCCTGGACAGATCATTCTAAATGGTGGTTTATGATTTAGCATATATCTTACTTGTACTGGTGATGTTTGAGTTCTTAAAACTACATCATCTGTTATATAGAAAGTATCGCTTACATCTCTTGAAGGGTGTGTTTGTGGTATGTTTAAAGCATCAAAGTTATATTTTACCCATTCTACTTCTGGACCATCTGCCACATCAAATCCCATCTCAATGAATATATTTTTCATAAAATTCATTGTTTCTGTTATTGGATGAATAGTTCCAAGTTGAATATCCTCTCCTGGAAGAGTGATATCAAGTACCTCTTTTGCTAATCTCTCCTCTTTCTCTTTCTCTTTAAGTTCAAGATTTTTTGTTTCTAACAAGTTAGTTATAAACTCTCTTGTTTCATTTACAAGTTGACCTAATACTGGTCTTTCTTCTGGAGAAAGATTTTTCATTCCCTTAGATATTTCTGTTAATTCTCCCTTTTTACCTAATAGTTTAACTCTTATTTCTTCAAGTTCTTGTAAAGAAACAGCACTTTCAATTTTTACTTGTGCTTGCTCCCTTAATTGTGCTACCTTTTCCTTCATTTTTCCTCCCTGTGTTAAAGGCTACTTTAATTCTTTTATATATATTTCTAATTATTTTAAGATCTTTTTTGAAGAAAATCAATATTTTCTTTATCCAATTTTAAAATTCCATATTGATTACTTAAAACAGCTCCAGGATTAAAAAGAGTTATTCCATCTTTTTCTATTAGCTCCTGTCTATGAGTATGACCAAATATTACAATATCACACCCTAACTCTCTCCCCCTAGCCTCTATTATTCCATATGTTTGTTTTACTCCATAATGATGACCATGAGCTAGGAGAACTTTATGTTCTCCTAGCTCAATTACCATCTCATCTTCACTTTTTATATCATAAAAATCACAATTACCTTTAACAATGTAATACTTTGCTTCTGGATGAATAAAAGAGAGATTTTCCCCATCTTCACTGTGATCTCCAGCACATATTACAACATCAGGTTGTTCTTTTTCATAAATCGAAATCAATCTTTCTAATCTTCCATGTGAATCTGATATTACCAATATTTTCATTATCTTACTCTTTCTATCCTATGAATATAGGAGCTTTACTTTTTTCTAACAATTTAATACCATTTTTTCCAATTATCTTTTCAAAGAAATAACTTCTACTTAAATTTCCCATTATAAAGAAATCATATTGTCCTATTCTTTCTAAAATTTCATCATAGTTACTTGTTTTTACAACTCTATGATCAACTATTTTCTCTTTATCTTTTAAATAAGTTAATAAAATATTATCTTCTAAATCTATATTAATTGAGAAAGAATCAAATTTTTTTACCTCTGTAAATAGATTTGTAAATTGATAGCAACTTCTGTTGATTTTTACCCCATCATCATTAGCTATCAATACTTTTTCTAAACTAGCTAAAGGTTTTTCTCCTATTAAAATAATTGATTTATAGTTACCTTTTAAAATTCCAACAACTCTCTCTGTTATAACTTCATTTTTTCCAATTAAAAGGGTATCGCACTCTTTCATTTTTTCTGTAACAATCTCATTTACAAGCCCAATATCTACTTCCAATGGTTCAATAATTCCCTTGGCTTTAAGATCTTTTTCTAGTTCTTCTATCTCCTCTTTCTCAACATCAGCCCAACCTTGCATTATAAAAGGAGATCTTCCACCTAACATCATTCCATCTGTTGAAGCTGCAACTATCTTATCCCTTGACATATCTTTGATATACAATGGATATATCTTAAATCCTAAGCTATTTTGTAAATAAACTGCACTGTCAATAAGGTTTTCTCTTTCAATCTCATTTCCAAATAAAAGTAATGCTTTTCTCATAATACCACCCCTTTATTTTCTGTTAACCTCTGATTTTAGTATTACTCTTCTGTTGAAACTTCATCTATCTCATCATCTTCAGATTTTACCTTTGTAATAGATACTACTTTCTCTCCATTATCTACTTTCATAACAATAACCCCTTGAGTTGCTCTTCCGTAGATAGTTATTGAGCTCATAGGCATTCTTATTACTATACCTGATGATGTTATAGCCATCAATTCTTCACTATCTGGAGCTGGAAGGACAGAAACTACATCTCCTGTTTTAGCATTGCATCTCAAGTTGATAACTCCCTTACCAGATCTAGCTTGTAGTGGATATTCATCTATTCTTGTTCTCTTTCCATATCCATTTTCAGTCATAGTAAGGATCATTCCATCTTTATCTTTTATAAGCATTGCTGAAACAACAGAGTCTCCCTCTTTCAATGTAATTGCCTTAACTCCCATAGTATCTCTTCCAGTAGCTCTTACATTGTCACTTCCAAATCTTATTGATTGACCTAATTTAGTTGCCAATAGAAGTTCCTCTTTATCTATCTCCTCTATTAGTCCTACGTATATTATATCATCTTCTGGCTTTAATTTAATAGCTTTTAATCCAGAATTATTAATATTTTTAAATTCATTTAGATTTGTTTTCTTAATAAGTCCCTCTTTAGTAACAAATACCACTTCATTTTCAGGAGAGAAATCTCTTGTTTTGATTACAGCCCTTATCTTCTCGTCCTCTCTAATTCTAATTATATTACTAATTAGTTTTCCTCTAGATTGTTTTGAAGATTCTGGAATTTCATAAACTTTTAGGTTAAATACTCTTCCTTGGTTTGTAAAGATCATTAAAGTATCTAAGTTTGTTGCTGAATCAATACTTACTACAAAATCATCCTCTATAGTATTTTGACTGGCAACTCCCTTTCCACCTCTTTTTTGAGCTTTGTATTTACTTACTTCCATTCTCTTTACATACCCTTTATTTGTAAGAGTTAAAATAACACTTTCATCTTTAATTAGATCCTCTGGAAGTATCTCCATTCTTTCATTTTCTATAACAGTTTTTCTCTCATCACCATATTTTTCTTTTAGGTAAATAAGCTCTTTCTTTATAATATCATATATTTTTGAATCATGTGAAAGAATATCTTTTAGTTCTAAAATATATTTCTCTATTTCAATATATTCAGCATCAATTTTTTCTCTTTCTAAACCTGTTAATCTTTGAAGTTTCATATCAAGGATAGCTCTTGATTGTACATCAGAGAAACCATACTTTTCAATTAAAACCTCTCTAGCTGTATTTCCATCTGCTGATCCTCTAATTATCTCAATTATTCTATCAATATTTTCTAAGGCGATTCTATATCCTTGTAAAATATGTGCTCTCTTTTCTGCTTTTTCCAAATCAAATTGAGTTCTTCTTGTGATAACTATAAATCTATGTTTTAGATATTCAGCTATGATCTCTTTTAAATTTAAAACTTTAGGAGCATTATTTACAAGAGCTAGCATAATGATTCCAAAAGTGTTTTGAAGTTCTGTAAATTTATATAATTTATTTAAGATAAGTTCAGGCTCTTCACCTTTCTTAACCTCAATTACAACTCTTATTCCATCTCTATCAGACTCATCTCTCAAATCTGATATTCCATTGATTTTCTTCTCTTTTACTAAATCAGCTATCTTTTCAATAAGAACAGCTTTATTTAGTTGATATGGAATCTCTTTAATTATAATATTTGCTTTTCCACTTTTTAACTCTTCAACTTCAACTTTTCCTCTTACTCTTATTTTTCCTCTACCAGTTAAATAAGCATCTCTAATTCCCTTGTGTCCATCTATTATTCCACCTGTTGGAAAGTCAGGACCTTTTATATAATCCATTAACTCTAAACAAGTTATATCTGGATTTTCTATTTGAGCTAAGATTCCATCTACAAGTTCACCTAAATTGTGTGGTGGAATATTTGTAGCCATTCCTACTGCTATCCCTGTAGCTCCATTTAAAAGAAGATTTGGCAATTTAGCTGGAAGAACTGTTGGTTCATCTAACGAATCATCAAAGTTTTTCATAAAATCTATTGTATTTTTATCTATATCCTCCATCAGTTCTCCACTGATTTTAGCCATTCTTGCCTCTGTATATCTCATTGCTGCTGCTGAGTCACCATCTATAGACCCAAAGTTTCCATGTCCATCTACAAGTGGGTATCTATAGTTAAAATCTTGAGCCATTCTTACAATAGCTCCATATACTGATGAATCCCCATGTGGATGGTATTTCCCCAGTACTTCCCCTACGATTCTAGCTGACTTTTTATAAGCTTTATCATATGTCATTCCCAATTCATTCATAGCAAAAAGTATTCTTCTATGTACAGGTTTCATTCCATCTCTTACATCTGGAAGTGCTCTACTGACAATAACACTCATAGAGTAGTCAAGATAAGATTGTTTCATCTCCTCCTCTATATATCTTTTTGTAACATTCGACATTTCTTCCTCCTAAAATTTTATTTACCTAAAAGCTATTGAAAAAAATTTTATTTCTATCCATATACATATCAAACTATTAAATATCAAGATTTTTTACATACTCTGCATTTTCTTCAATAAACTCTCTTCTTGGATCTACTTTATCTCCCATAAGTTTATCAAATAGCATATCTGCTGCTCTAGCATCATCTATTGTAACTTGAAGAAGTGTTCTTGATTTTGGATCCATAGTTGTTTCCCAAAGTTGTTCCGGGTTCATCTCTCCTAACCCTTTATATCTTTGTAGTGTATATCTCTTATCTTCCCCTTCAAATACTGATGTGATCTCTTTTAATTCTTTATCACTATAAGCATATCTTATTTGCTTTCCAGTAGTTATCTTATATAGAGGTGGTTGAGCTATATATACATGCCCATTATAAATAAGTTCAACTAAGTATCTATATAGGAATGTAAGAAGTAATGTTCTTATGTGAGCACCATCAACGTCGGCGTCAGTCATAATAATTATCTTTCCATATCTTAACTTCTCAATATTAAAACTATCTCCTATACTTGTTCCAAAAGCTGTTATCATAGATCTAACTTCATTATTTTCTAAAGCTTTATGTAATCCAGCTTTTTCAACGTTAAGTATCTTCCCTCTCAATGGTAAAATAGCTTGGTGAGATCTATCTCTTCCTTGTTTTGCTGATCCTCCTGCTGAATCTCCCTCAACTATATAGATTTCACATTCAGCTGGATCTTTAGATGAGCAGTCTGCTAATTTTCCTGGAAGTGATCCAACTTCTAAAACTGATTTTCTTAAAACTAGCTCTCTTGCTCTTTGAGCAGCCTCTCTAGCTTTTTTAGAGTTTAATATCTTATCTATAATAATTTTTGTATCATTTGGATTATCTTCTAAAACTATTTTTAAGCTATTTCCAACTATTGTAGAAACAATTCCTGATACCTCAGAGTTTCCTAATTTTGTTTTAGTTTGCCCTTCAAATTGTGGTTGAGGAACTTTAACTGAAACAATAGCTGTAACTCCCTCTCTAATATCATTTCCCAATAATTTTCCATCTTTTTCTTTTAGATATCCTTGAGTTTTTCCTACATCGTTGATAACTCTTGTAAGTGCAGTTCTAAATCCACTTACATGCGTTCCACCCTCATGAGTATTGATATTATTTACAAAAGAGTAGATTATCTCAGCTTGATTTACTGTGTATAAAAATGCAATATCCACAGCAACATTGTCAATCTCTCCAGACATATAGATAGGTTCAGAGATTAATTTCTCTGTATCCTCTGTAATCTCCTTTAAGAAATCTACTATTCCTCCTTCAAATTTAAACTCCTCTTTTTTAAAAGGCTCTTTTCTACTGTCAGTTAAATGAATTTCTAAATCTTTATTTAAATATGCTAACTCTTTTAATCTATTTTTTAAAGTATTGTAATCATAAACCAATGTTTCAAAAATCTCATAGTCAGCTTTAAATCTAACTGTTGTTCCATGTTCATCTTTTCCAGCTATACCTATCTCTTTTACATCCTCTTCTGGAATACCTCTATCATATCTTTGATACCATATTTTTCCATCTGTTCTTACTGTAACTTCCAACCATTCTGAAAGAGCATTTACAACAGAAACTCCAACTCCATGAAGTCCTCCTGATACCTTATAGTTATCATTTTCAAATTTTCCCCCAGCATGAAGAACTGTAAGTACTATTTCAAGAGCTGATTTTCCATATTTAGGATGTATTCCTACTGGGATTCCTCTTCCATTATCTTTTACCTCAATTATATTATCAGGCAGTATACTTACCTCAATTCTATTACAATAACCAGCTAATGCTTCGTCTACAGAGTTATCAACTATCTCCCATACAAGATGATGTAACCCTCTTTCAGAAGTTGTTCCTATATACATCCCTGGTCTCTTTCTTACTGCCTCCAATCCTTCCAGGACTGTAATATTTTCTGCTTGATAATTACTACTCATTTTTACCTCCACTCAATCTAAAATACTCGTTCCCTCTCCTCATTAGAGTAGAAAGTGCATAGGATGTAAAATATATGATATCCTCAGTTATCACTGCACTTTTCTCTGATCCTGGAGCTAGATTTATAATCTTTTTAAATTTTTTTTCATTCTCTAAAAACTCTCTATTATCTTCACTATTCAAATGTATATAATCAATAATAGCTACGATCTCTTTTCCTGATACTACTTTTTCATCCTCAAGATAGATATACATCTCATCATCTGCCTTTACTTTTAATCTACAAATTTTACATAGCTCCTCTTTCCCAATAAAAAGAGCTCCACATTCTTTACATTTTTTATACCCTTTTTCAATTAAGTATCTCTCACGTCTCTCTGCTGATTTTTTTAGATGTTCTATTTTTTCTTGAATGTTAAGATGTTTGAAATCTATATCCTCATCTTCAAAATATCCATCTTCAGATAAATTATTATTATCCATATACATATCATATAACTCCCGATCTACAACTATTCTTGAAACAAAAAAAGAAAGATCCTCTATCACTTTTTCCTTAAAAATAGAGTTAACTTTTTTTATATACTCCCCTTTTTTCATTTGCATAAAATGAAGTATAGCTGAATTTTCAACTGCTATATAAAGAGTTTTCTCCTTTATATACAAAATGCTACTTTTTTCAAAAAGCTTTCCTGAGATCTCCTGCCATCTAGCTTTTAAAATTCCCTCTTTAAGCTTTCTGCTTTTGCCTATTGCACTATCTATCATCATTCCTACATTGGCTAATTCCATCATATATTATTTCACCTTTCTCCACATGAAAGTTTTTTGAATCAATTCCAAGATCTCCTGTAGAACTAATAAATACCTGTATATTTCTCTTTTCTAAATAGTTCAATATACTCTCTTTTCTATTTGAATCAAAATATGAAGAGATATCATCTATTATAAGCACAGGGCTCTCTTTTTTCTCCCTAATTACCATATCTATCTCTGATAATTTTAATGAAAATATAATAGATTTCTTCTCTCCTTGAGAAGCTGTAGATTTAGCTTCATATCCATTTAAAAAGAAAAGAAAATCATCTTTCTGAGGTCCTGACAGAGAAAATCCATATCTGATCTCTTGCTGAAACTTCTCCTCTATTCTTCTTCTTAAACAGCTTTCTATTTCCTCTAAACTCATTTTCTTTATATTTCCAAGGTGACATTGATATTGAAGACTTAACTCTTTTTTATCATCAAAGAGCTTACGATAATTTAGATTTAAAATAATTGAGATCTTCTTTACATACTCCAATCTTTTCTCAATTACCCTAGCACCATACTTAATAAACTCCTCTTGATAGATTAAAAACTCTGGTTCTCTGTATTTTTTTTCCTTTAAATACTTATTTCTAATCTTTAATATCTTATTAAAATTTTTTAACTCTTGAAAATATTCACTACTTGTTTGAGCTATCTCTCCATCAAAAAAACTTCTTCTAACTGAGGGAGAACCTGTTATTAAAATAATATCCTCTGGAATATATGTAACTATATTTAACTTGCCATAAAATTCATCATATGGAGCTTTTTTTCCATTGTAGCTATACTCTTTTTTGTTTTCATCATTAAACTTAACTGTAAGAGTTTTTTCACCAATATTATCTCTATAAATTAAAAAAACCCCTGTTCTTTTAGCTCCATACTTCATTGTTTCACTGCTCTTCGTTGTCCTGAAGCTCTTTCCAGTTGCTCCAAAATATAAAGCTTCTAATAAGCTTGTTTTCCCCTGTCCATTTTTTCCAAAAAAAAGATTTAACTTAGGAAAAACTTTTGTATTTCCATCTTGGAGATTTCTGAAATTAACATAATTCACTTCTAATATTTCCAAAATATTTCACCTCAGGACTTTGAAATTACTTAACAATAAAACTTCTATCTTCTACCTCTACTTTATCTCCAGGATAAAGTTTTTTTCCTCTTCTAGTCTCTACTTCTCCATTAACTTTTACATTTCCATCTATTATTAAAAACTTTGCATCTACTCCAGTATCACATACTCCTGTCCACTTTAAAAATTGATCTAGCTTTATAAACTCTGTAGATATTTTTATCTCTTCCATATATTTTCCCTCCTTATAAAAATTTTTAGACAACAAAATGCCACTATATATAATACCATAAATTTAATTTTTTTAAAAGGTTGATAGAAGATTGTTTTTTATAATATTTATCATATAATCTAAATGTATATGTACAATAATAATTTAAAAATATATAAAACAAAAGAGAGTTTAAAACTCTCTCTTTAGCCTTCTTTTATTACTCTTTCAATATATCTTTTTATTGTATTTAAATAGATATTTTTAGATTTTGCTTTCATTGTAAGTAGGAAATTAACATCTATTCCCTCCTCTTGAGAACAAAGCTTTAAAGCTTGTTCCTCTATCTTTAGCTTTTCAAACTCATCATATTCATTAAACTCTGCCATAAGATCTTTTGGAATATCTGTTCCAGAAATAATATCCTTTATATTGCTTATTACTGGTTTCTTCACACCTCTTCTAGCTTGATTTATCTTCTTCTTACTTTTTAATCCTTTCTCTTTAACAATATTATTAAATAAAGTTAAGTTTTGCTTATTATTTGCATTTTCATCTAAAGATATATTTTTTAAAACCCCATTTATATACTGAACTAAAGTTGTCTTTATATTTCCATTTAAATTCTTATATAAGATATTTAAAACCTCTATTGCTAAGGCTTCTCCATCCTCTCTAAATATCTTTTTAATCTTAGTATCTGTTCTCTTATCCCATGCCCTTTGAACATAGATATTTCGCTTAGCTTTTTGTACTTTCTCTATAACACTATCTGGAAGTTCAACAACATTATCTTTTGCTTTAGAAGTAGATTTTTTAGTGTTTTTAGTAACTTTCTTAGCCTCTTTTATAACCTCAACTACTTCAGCTTCTTCAATTTCAAGATTTCTTTCAACAGGAATTGCTAAAACTTTTTTACTGCTTTTATTTTCAATAAATGATGAAACATGGCACTCTCCATCTTTTTCCTTGTTAAAGACATAATTTATATAATAATTATCCTCTTCTTTGATATACTCTGAATCATACTTCAAAATATATCCCATCTCAACAAGTACATCAAAAGCTTTTTCTATTCTCTTTAAAACTTGTTTTAATCTACATAAAATATATTGTTTAACCTCTCCATTTTTATTTTTTCTTTCTGTAATTTGTTCTGTTTTTAATGGTATTATAGCTGCAAGAGTACGAACATTTATTCTTCCATCCATACTTTCATATCTAATTTTACTAATATATTTATAAATTCTTCCTGCTATTGGATCCTTTGTCAATATCTCCAAAAGTGATCTTGAATTATATTTAATATATCTCTTATCCTTGATTTTTTGTCTGATATTTTTATTTAAAGTAACTCTATAATATATCTTTTTCCCTTTTTTCAATTTTTGATATGTTAAAAGTTTAAATTCCTCATCTTCAAATTTATATTTTCCAAGCTTTGTATGATTTGATACAATAAATTGATATTCTGTGTTTTTAAGATTTTTTAAAGCTTGTTCAACCTTTGTATAATAAGTTCTATTCATCTTATTACCTAAAAAACTAACTATAAAATCAGAAATCTCAAACTCTATATACTCATCTGAATCATCAATCTCTCTTTTTACTTCATACATTGAAATCAGATATGTATATATTTTTTCCTCAAAAGTTGAAGGTTGAAATACCTTGTCACTATTATCTTTAGCAACTAAAGTACAATACATTGTAACTCCTAAATCTTCAAAGGAGTATTGAAAGTTAACTCTTTTATTCTGTTTTTGAGGTGTAAAAAACGGGAAAACTATCATCTCTACTGGGATATTTATTACATTCTCTTTCAAATTTAAAAAGTTTCCAGTTTCTTTTATAACAACTTCTCTTACTTCAATATCTGGAACAGAATTTAATTTAATCTCAACATTTTGAATATCCTCTACTAAAGATCCACTTTGAGAGATTTGATAACTATCTAATATATCAATATCATCTTCTAATTTTTCCTCTTTCTTCATATTTTTTTCTCCTTTTATAAGATTTAAAGAATATAATAATATATAAAACTATATGTATATAAACAAAAATAAATGCCTTTTTAAATGTATACTAACAAAAATAATTTAAGTGATCTATATTTTTTATTCTATTTCTCTATAAATCCACTATTAATGGGATCTTTTTATTTTTTCTCTCTTTAAAAATAGGAGAAAAACCTTTTAATATTTTAATTCCCTTTTTAAAGATCCCTTGATTTTATTGCGATTTTATTATATTCTACTATAATGTATATAGACAATAATATATTATGGATTTTTATTCTATCATAAAAATCAAATAAAATAAAGACTTAAAATGTATATATACATTAATATTTTTTACTAATCCCTATAAATACTATATTCTTGCTTATGTATATGAATAATAATATTTTTTGTTTTTCTTAAAGTGGCTATATTAAAGAAGTTTTGAATATATACTTTTTTAAAAGTCCCAAAATACTTGAATTAGATTTATGTATATGAATAATAATAAAATTTAAGTTTTTTTTGCAAGAATCTCTAATAAAATCAAGGGTTAGTTTTGTGTTAAAATTTTAACTTAATCTTTACATTAAACATTAAACAAAAAAACAACTATAGCTTTATACTTTTTTATCTCATTATTAAAATAACTTTTCAAACTAACAAAAGCTTAAATAAGCTTAAGTTTTTATAATTTTTAATTAAAAAAAATTATTTAATACAAAAAAAGATATTTTATTATAAAGAATTAAAAGATAAATAAAAAAATATGTATATTAATATAAATATAAAGAACTAAAATAATATAATTTTTATAGAAATTTATTAAATTTTCCAATAATTACTTGACAAAATAAGAATTTTCCTTTAAAATTACTATCTGAAATATAGAATTTTTTTGGAGGTGAAAAAATGAAAAGAACATACCAACCTAATAAAGCAAAAAGAAAGAAAGATCATGGGTTCAGAGCTAGAATGGCTACTAAAAACGGTAGAAAAGTTTTAAAAAGAAGAAGAGCTAGAGGTAGACAACAATTATCAGCATAGAACCCGGTGTTTTAAATCACCGGGTTTTTACAAGAAATAGTATTGTAAAAAATAATTCAAAATTGTTGGGAGTTTTATAACTATGAATAATTTAAAAAAAGACAGAGAGTTTCAACTAATCTATAATTCGGGAAGAAAAAGTTTTGGTTATTACTCTCTTATTTTTTTTAAAAAGAATGATCAAAACTTAAAAAGATGTGGTTTTGTTGTAAGTAAAAAAACTGGAAATGCTGTTTGTAGGAATAGACTAAAAAGACTATTCAGGGAATATTATCGTAAATATGAAGAGCAAATAAAAGATAATTATGATATAATATTTGTGGCAAAAAGAAATGCTGGAGAAAAAGTTAAAACTTTAAAATATCAAGATATAGAAAAAGATCTTTTAAAAGTTATGAATCATAATAAGCTTTTCAAAAATCAAGGAAAATAAACTATGAAAAAAATTATACTTTTATTAATTAGATTTTATCAAAAGTATATATCAATATTTTTGGGAAAAAACTGTAGGTTTATTCCCACCTGTTCGGCATACACATATGAAGCTATTGAGAGATTTGGAGTCTTAAAAGGGGTATTTTTAGGGATAAAAAGGATATTAAAATGTCATCCTTGGCACCCTGGAGGATTTGATCCAGTCCCCAAAGAAAATAAAAATATTCAGGAGGATAAATGAGTTATATTTATGGTTTGTTAAAAACTGCTATTGAAACATTATTACTAATGGTTTATAAGGTGACAGGAAACTTTGGAATTGCTATAATTGGAGCAACTATTATTATAAAAATTATTCTTCTTCCACTTACTTTAAAACAAGATAAGTCTATGAAGAATATGAAGAAATTACAACCTGAAATGGAAAAAATTAAAGAGCAATATAAAAATGATCCTAAAATGCAACAACAAAAAACAATGGAGTTATATCAAAAACATAAAGTTAACCCTGCTGGAGGATGTTTACCATTACTTATTCAACTTCCTATTTTATGGGCATTATTTGGAGTTTTAAGAGGGGATATCGTGCCTCAAGAGATGTTTTTATGGATGGATCTTATAAAACCAGACCCTTATTATATTCTTCCAGTTTTAAATGGAGTTGTATCTTTTGTTCAACAAAAGATAATGGGATCTGATCCTAAAATGAAGAATATGATGTATATGTTCCCTATTATGATGGTATTTATCTCTTATAAAATGCCTGCTGGATTACAAATTTATTGGCTAACATCAAGTTTAGCTGGAGTTATCCAACAATATCTAATTATGAAAAAAGGAGATTAATTAAAATGAGTAATGTTATAGAAATCAAAGCTATGAGCAAAGAACAAGCTATAACTAGAGCTTTAAAAAGAATGGAGGCAACTCCAGATCAAATAGTTAAAGTAGTTGAAAAGCAAAAGAGTCGTTCATTTATCTTTGGACTATTTGAAAAAGAGGGAATTTATGAGATAGAGATTTCAAAAGAAATCGTAAAAAAAGAAGAGGAAAAAGTTCAACATACTCAAGTTGAAGAGAAAAGAGAAGTTCCTAAAAAGAGAGAGGTTAAGGAACATAAAGAAAATAATCATAAAGAGAAAACTCATACAGAGCATAAGAAAGAGCAATCAGTAGTTGAATCTGTAGATAATTCAAGTGTTGTAGAAGCTAAAGCTAAAGAGCTATTAGAGTATATTGGATTAAATTTAAGAGTAGATGTAAATAAGATCCATGAAAGAACTTATTTAGTAAATCTTTATGGAGAGGACAATGGAATAATTATTGGAAAAAAAGGAAAAACTTTAAATAGTTTTGAATACCTTTTAAATTCTCTATTGAAAGATTATAGAATAGAAGTTGATGTTGAGGGATTTAAAGAGAAAAGAAATGAGACTTTAAGAGAACTTGGAAAGAAAATGGCAGAGAAAGCTTTAAAATCTAATAAAGCTGTTAGACTAAACCCTATGCCACCAAGAGAGAGAAAAGTTATTCATGAGATTGTAAATAAATATCCTGAATTAGATACTTTTAGTGAAGGAAGAGATCCTAAAAGATACATCGTTATTAAAAGAAAAAAATAAGGAGGAGCCATGCTTTTTGATACAATAGCGGCTATCTCTACACCTCGTGGAGAAGGTGGAATTGGAATAGTAAGAATATCTGGGAATAATGCACTAGATATACTTGAAAAAATATTTAAACCTAAGTCTGGAAAAGCTATAAAAGGACTAAGAAATTATAGTATTAACTATGGTCATATTTTTGATGGTAAGACTTTAGTGGATGAAGTACTAGTATCTATTATGAAAGCTCCTAATACTTATACAAGAGAGGACATTGTAGAGATAAATTGCCATGGAGGTTTTGTAATAACTGAGAAGGTGCTTGAAGTAGTTTTGAAAAATGGAGCAAGAATTGCTGAAATTGGAGAATTTACTAGAAGAGCATTTTTAAATGGAAGAATAGACTTAACACAAGCTGAAGCTGTAATTGATTTGATACATGGAAAGACAGAAAAGTCAGTTTCTCTATCTTTAAATCAATTAAGAGGAGATTTAAAAGAGCAAATAGAGCATCTTAAAAAGTTGGTTTTAGATGTTGCAGCACATATCAATGTTGTTTTAGATTATCCAGAAGAGGGAATTGATGATCCTTTACCAGAGCATTTAGTGGAAAATCTTCAAGAGGTATTGGATACAACAGATAGATTAATAAGATCTTACGACAAAGGTAAGATGATAAAAGAGGGAATAAAAACAGCTATAGTAGGTAAGCCAAATGTTGGTAAATCTAGTATACTGAACTCTGTTTTAAAGGAAGAGAGAGCTATAGTTACTCATGTAGCTGGAACAACTAGAGACGTAATTGAAGAGGTTGTAAATCTTAAAGGAATTCCTTTGGTGTTAGTTGATACTGCTGGAATTAGAAAAACAGATGATTTAGTAGAAAATATAGGTGTTGAGAAATCTAAGAAATTAATTGAAAGTGCAGATCTTATTCTTTTCGTTGTTGATGGTTCAAGACCTTTAGATGAAGAGGATATGAAGATACATGAAGCAATAAAAGCTGAAAAGGTTATTGGAATCTTGAATAAGATAGATATTAAAGAGGATATTGATCTTTCACCTTTAACTAAGATAAGTAAATGGTTAGAGATTTCAGCTATAAAAAATCAAGGAATAGATGAGATGGAAGAGGAGATCTATCGTCATATTATTGATGAAAATATTGAAGATAGTTCTCAAAAGATAACAATTACAAATGTAAGACATAAGTCAGCTTTAGAGAAAACTAAACAATCTATTGAGAATATATTTGAAACAATAGAGAGTGGACTTCCTATGGATCTTATGGCTGTGGATATTAAAGGAGCTTTAGATTCATTGTCAGAGGTAACTGGAGAGATATCTAGTGAGGATCTATTAGATCATATATTTAGTAACTTCTGTGTAGGAAAATAAAAAATAAGAGTGATTCATTTTGTGGGTCACTCTTTTCTTGCTTTTAAATATTGAAATTTGGAGGATAAAGAATGAAAAAATATGAAGTTATAGTTGTAGGAGGTGGGCATGGAGGTGTTGAAGCTAGTTTAGCAGCAGCTAGATTAGGAAAGAAAACAGCTATGTTTACTCTTTATTTAGATACAATAGCAATGATGTCATGTAATCCTTCTATTGGAGGACCTGGAAAAAGTAACTTAGTAGCTGAGATGGATATTCTTGGTGGAGAGATGGGAAGACATACAGATAGATTTAATCTTCAGTTGAAACATCTAAATGAAAGTAAAGGTCCAGCAGCAAGAATTACAAGAGGACAAGCAGATAAATATCTATATAGAACAGAGATGAGAAAACTTTTAGAACATACTGATAATCTTGAATTGATACAAGATTGTGTAGATGAAATAATAGTTGAAGATGGAAAAGTAAAAGGGATTGTAACAAGACTTGGAATAGAATATTATGCTGATACAGTAGTTTTAGCAACAGGAACTTTCTTAAAAGGGAAGATAGTTATTGGAGATGTTGCTTATTCAGCAGGTAGACAGGGAGAAAATTCAGCAGAAAAACTATCTGATAGCTTGAGAGAGCATGGAATTACTATTGAGAGATACCAAACTGCAACTCCACCAAGACTTGATAGAAGAAGTATAGATTTTAGCAAAATGAAAGAGTTAAGAGGAGAGGAACACCCTAGATATTTCTCAATTTTTACTGAAAAAGAGAGAAATAATACAGTTCCAACTTGGCTTACTTACACTACTGAAAAGACAATAGAAGTAGCTAAAGAGATGTTACAATATTCTCCAATAGTAAGTGGAATTATTAAAACTCATGGACCTAGACATTGTCCATCTTTAGATAGAAAGGTTATAAACTTCCCAGATAAAACAAATCACCAAATATTCTTAGAGTTAGAATCAGCTGATTCAGAAGAAGTTTATGTAAATGGACTTACAACAGCTATGCCACCTTTTGCTCAAGAAGCTATGATGAGAACAATAGCAGGGCTTGAAAATGCAAGAGTAATGAGATATGGATATGCTGTTGAGTATGATTATGCTCCAGCTTCACAACTTTATCCAAGCTTAGAAAGTAAAAAGATAGAGGGATTATTCTTTGCTGGGCAAATAAATGGAACTTCAGGTTACGAAGAAGCAGCTTGTCAAGGATTTATAGCAGGGGTTAATGCTGCAAGAAAAGTTGATAATAAAGAGCCTGTCATTATTGATAGAAGTGAAGGATATATAGGGGTATTGATTGATGATATTATTCATAAAAAGACACCAGAGCCTTATAGAGTACTTCCATCAAGATCTGAGTATAGACTTACTCTAAGATTTGATAATGCCTTTATGAGACTATTTAAAAAGGCTAAAGAGATAGGAATCTTATCTAAAGAGAGAATTGATTATTTAGAAAAAGCTATAGAAACAGTTAATAGTGAAATAGCTAGATTAAAAGAGATCAGTGTGCCAATGGTACAAGCTAATGCTTTACTAGAATCTTTAGGATCAAATCAAAAACTAACTAAAGGGGTAAAAATTGGAGATCTTTTAAAGATAAAAGAGGTTACTTATGATAGCTTAAAAGCTATTGTTGAGATAGAAGATTATCCTGAATTTATAAAGAATCAGATAGAAACAATGATAAAATATGAGATCTTTATAGAGAGAGAAAATGAACAAATAAAAAGATTTAAAGAGTTAGAAGAGATGAAAATTCCAGTAGATTTTGATTTTTCACAAGTTAGAGGAATTTCAAATATAGCTAGAAGTGGAATGGAAGAGATAAAACCTCTATCTATTGGAGAAGCTTCAAGAATTAGTGGAGTTACAGGAAATGATATAGCTCTTTTAATTGGATATCTAAAATAGTAATTAAGATAGTTATTAATGTGTATATGAACATTAATAACTATTTTTTTCTTTTTAGTTATTTTATAAAAAGTATATAATAGTTAATATGTATACAATCAAAAATAAATATAAACTATAATTTATCTAGCTAAGCTAGGTTCTTTAATATATCGTTAGTTTTACAGCAAAGTTCCTTTGCATTAGCGATTATTAGTCAAGTTAAGTTATCTCTATTTATTTTAAATATCAGCTAAATTCCATGTCAAAGAATAAAGAGAGAGTAATACTCATC
>ERZ894240.349-NODE-349-length-53803-cov-43.104395_pt1 | contig 53803 bp, 37 predicted proteins | sample MGYA00380298_ERZ894240 | MGnify/ENA primary metagenome ERZ894240 (study PRJEB32331, sample SAMN06328419) | human gut metagenome | biome: human gut microbiome; feature: stool | host: Homo sapiens | collected 2014-06-27 ... | reverse complement strand
ACAAGGCAGAATACAGAACTTCGCTCGTTTCTAAATCGTTACCTATCAAGAAGCCGATCTTTGCAACCCATTCAAATTCAACGATAAAGACCATGTACAATGTCTTAAGCAATGGAATGAGATATGTTTTTTGATACCGGCTGCTGCAATCCATTTGCGGAGTGGATAATTTACCATGCTTCTGGTGAGTCCACGAAAGACTTTACCTTCTGTGCGTTCACCACAGAGTTGCAGAGCTTCATCACTGATAGGGAGCATCGTTTCCGTGTCTGTCTTTTGTATTCGGATGCGGACGCAATAGCCAAGGTCGGGAGCCAACTGGATGTCATCCCATGCGAGATTGAGAATGTCGCTGATTCCTAGTCCTGTAAGGCAGGAGAACAGCGAGGCTTGTTTCAATACCGGAATGTCGCATGGAGTGGCAGCTAACTTCTTTAGTTCTTCTGAAGTTAGAAACTCCTTGTGCACATCGTCCGTTTCAATCTTTTCCAAGAAATCGTTCACATTTTCCTTAATCATCTTTTCTCGATAGGCAATGTTGAGGAAACCACGGAATGTGGAGTAATAATCAGCTGCCGAGTTCTTGCTGATTTTAAGATGTGTGAGTCGGAGCTGGTTTGCTCCGAGCAGGTATTCACGGAATTTCTTGCAGAGGTCTACCGTTACCTCTCCACAAGTGCAATGGCCTTGTACGAAGTTGAAGAAGTGTTTGTATACAATGTCCCATTTCTGGTCTTGTCCTCTACATTTCTTCTTATAGTAGGCGAGGAAATCGCTTTTCATCTTTTCATGGTCAAGGAAGTCGAACTTCTCGTTGATGAGCGAAGTGACTCTCATGCAGCGTATTGCCTCGGCTCGCTCAATCATCAAGCGGTTGAACTCGCGTTCTACATCATTCCTTGGCTTGGCAAAGATGTAGATGCCAAGATATTCTCTGCGTGTCATCTTCATCGTTTCGGGATTGCGGATGGCAGGGTAGAAGTCAAGATACAAGGACAAGCGTCCATTGGTAATGGGGCGTCGGAGTAGCGACACCGTGGTACAGGTGTGATAGTGTGACATAATATCTTTCGTTTTGATGTTTTGTGATTGAATGTGCGTGCAAAATAAGACGGTTATTTTTGCAGTGTTAGGTTATTAGTTAGATAACTGCAGACAAGTAAGATATAACCATAGCCTTATCCCTTGATAGTCGGTGGAGCAAACAATTCGTCCAACTCTTTCTTGGACAACTTCACATACTTTCCTTCTTGTACCTTGGGAATGTTGTAGGTTTTCGCTTAATGATAAAGCTGGTCGCGGGTGACATGAAACTTTGCCATCGCTTCCTTTATGGTGTAATATTGTGGCGTGTCAGGTTCTGCTATACCTTTGGCCATATCCACATGGTGTTTGGAGTAGAGCACTTCCTTCTTTATTCGCTTCTTGGGTATCTTGAAATTTGAAACAAAAGTATAGACGGCTGTTGTGGTCATGTTGAACTTCTCTTTCATGTCTGCCACAGAATACCATTCCGTGATGCTTGCATCCACGGCTTTCTTGGCAAAGTAAGAATCTATATGTTTCTTGCTCCAATAAGACTTACCACGCTGAAACACTTTCGGAAAATTCTTGCTCTTGGCAATTTTGTACAACCCCGACTCGCTGATGCCATACTTCTGAAGGATTTCAGATGTAGTGTAGAACTCGGTGATCGGTTGGCTTGATTTTCTTTTCCGTTTTTCGTGGTTGTCGTCAAGCATCACATCAATATCTTTTCTTTTAATGAGAGTAATACGAGTGCTAAGGTGAGATGCTTTTAGCAAACCTTTATCAATAAGGTAATAGACATTACGAGTAGACAATCCCAATAGGACAGCCACCTCCTTGGGCGACATAATTGTTTTGTCTCTGATTTTCTCAATAGGTCGGGTGTTTGTTTCATTTTCTATGGCGGCAATTCGTTGCTCTCGTCTAAATTGTTTGTAGGCTCTTGAATTGCACGTCTTGCTACAAAAGCGTGTTGTAGACTTCCATGCGACAAACGTCTTCCCACAATACTCACATACTTTGTTAATTTCGATTTTGCTTGCGGTCATTTTCTCAATTAGTTTGGTTAAACATGTTGTTACTTCCTCCTGTTAGACATCTTGATAAAGGAATAATCGTGAATGATAGCGCACCATTGTGAAATTCCTCCATCATCTTGCCCACGTTCAGAGTCTCTCTTTTCCTTTGCGGTACGAGAGAGGTACGAAAATAGACGCAAAAACGGTCACCATCGATTTGTATCGAGAGTGACCGCAAACAAGAAAAGCGCTCGGAGTGAGCGCTTTAACTATAGAATGTGAGATTTGTTGAGGGTTTTTAATAGGCAATCACTTGCCGATGCAGTTTCAGACGGCTGTTGAGTATCAACGCTTTGTAGACCGATGGTTCAAGTGCTGTGTCCGTGTGGCCCTTGACTCGGTTTCGGCGCTGAATTTGTGGTGGAATAGTGGTTCAAGTTTTGGTTTTGGCTTGAATGATGCTATCCCGGTGCTTTTTCGTGCATTTTTCATGCTTTTGATGTATCCAAAGTCCCTGTTTTGCTGACTTTGTATGAAGTCCTTTTGCTGACTTGGTTGTGAGCAAAGATAGCGATATTTGTTGGATATTTGATGGGTGGATGATGGATTTTTGTGGGTGTACTTTTTTGAATCCAGTACAGTGTACAAGATGGGGTATCCTCGAAAAAGTGTGATGATGGCTGGTTTTTATCCTCGAAAAAGTGTGATTACCTACTTCGATGCAAATTATTTTTCTTTATCAACCTATCATATAATAAATAGAAATAGCTATATTTGCCTATTATATGATAGGTTGATAGGTTTTAGCGTATGGCAAAGAATACAATGGGGACCAAGTTGCCCCGAAAACTGGAACAGAAGATGCAGATTGTGGGAGAGCAAATCAAATTGGCTCGCCTGCGTCGCAATTTAAGCATTGCTCAGGTGGCTGAACGGGCCACGTGTTCGCCCCTGACGGTGAGCCGCATTGAAAAGGGGACGCCGACCGTAGCCATCGGCATCTATCTGCGTGTGCTATATGCCTTGCAGCTAGAAGAGGACATTCTTTGGTTGGCCAAGGAAGATAAGTTGGGCAGGGTACTGCAAGACTTAAGCCTGAAGACTCGGGAACGGGCATCGAAAAAGGAATAACGGAATTCTTTTTGAGTGGAGAATGGTGGATATCCTTTAAAATCACTAACTTTGTATGAAATTTATAACACTGTCAACCTTTTTTTAAGGCTAAGATAGTTTAGACAACTTCAACTTCTAAATCTTAAGTCATAATATGTCTGTCAGATTAAATAAAGTATGTAGAGATCTTAATATAGGATTCCAAACAATAAGAGAATTCTTATCAAGTAAGGGCTTTGAAATAGAGCTTAACCCTAACTTCAAACTTACTGACGAACAAGCTTCTCTTGTTTACAGGCATTTTAGCGACAAGGAATATATACCTCGTCCTAAACCAATTTTACCTATAAACAACGGTTTGTCTTCAGATATCATTACAACATCCCCACTCGAAGATTTTGATTGGGACCAATATGAAGTGTCTTTGACAGAGGAATCATCAGAAAACTCTTCATACTCTTCTTTTTTTCAAAAACATGATATAGTTAGTGCGAGAGTTATTGCTCTTAATAGAAAGGAAATTGCCGTAAATTTAGGTTATAATGTAGACGCAATTATTCCTGCAAGTGAGTTAAGATATAATCCAGACCTAAAGGTTGGTGATCAAATTGATGTCTATATTGAGGAGAATGGAAATAACCAAGGACAGTTTGTGGTCTCACATAAAAAGGCGAGATTAAGCAAAACATGGGATAAGATAAATGAAGTATTCAATAGCAACGAGACCATTAAAGTCTATGTAAAAAGCCGCACTAAAGGCGGTCTGATTGTGGACGCATTGGGTATGGAGGCATTCCTTCCCGGTTCCCAGATAGACATCGTTAAGGTGTTTGACTATGATAGCTATATCGGGAAGACTCTCGATGTAAAAGTTATCAAAATCAATATTGAATACAAGAACGTAATTGTCAGTCATAAAGAGGTTGTTTCTGAGAATCTGCAGAAATGGTCAACGGACAAGACTTTGCTAAAAGATATTTGGCAGAAGCACACAGAAGTTCAAGAACACATACTGCGTCAAAGAACTGAACCTATCAGTATTGTCCCTTCATTGACAACCATCGTCAACGAAAAGCTTCATGTCAGAATAGACACTTCGGACAATACAGATTTCCTGAAGTCGAGAATTATGGATTCTCTTGGTATCTCTGATCAAGATTGCCATTTTGATGATGGCTATGTTTTTGCTCCGTATAATTACTGGAGTAAATTAGATGAGCGCGAGAAATCCAGAATCAGCACACAGGCAAACAAGGAATATGTTTCTTTCTCTTATTATCCAGTAATTGACGGCAAGATAACTGATAGCAAAGCTCAGTTTACCGGTGTTAGAGAATTACTTGATAAACTGGAAATCGAATACGATTTTGATAAGAAGAGACGTCTGCAAATTTCAATCAACGAACTTCAACGTCTTAAAGACAATGAAATTTTCCAGAATTTACAGGTTTCACTTCCTGATGAAGCATCTGCTATTATACAGACATATCCAAGTATATTGTACTACTTGGAAAGAGTGTGTCCAAATCACAATTTCAAGAATATCGAGGTATTTAAAGATACCTCTCGAATATTAGGCGGAGTTTCAATAAACAAGCAGCTTGTTGTCGAAGGAGGCTTCTTTAACAAGGATACGCTCACTCAATTGGAAGAATTGTTCGAGCTTAGAATGTGCAAACTGGAATATGAGTTTAAGATAGACAAATCCGCCATAGGTCAATATGACTGGAAGAAAAACAAGTTTGGGCTTCCTATATCTGAACAAGGTACGATCCTATTTAGGAAGAATGTGAAGCTTTCGGTAACTGACATTTTTGAAGAAGATGATATCGACGTTTTAGATGAAAGCCAGGAGGAGTCCTCAGTGTATACCAACTCCTACGCTTTTAATAGTAAAGATACTACAGATATACACTTCGAGTACACTTTGGACTGCCAAATCATTAATCGGATATTTGGAAAGGGGAATTATAGAGTTATCCCTCGTTTCTTCTATAAATACAAAGAAAACAGAAGCTGGGCAACTACAGAGGAATTAGACCGTTTCAATGATCAGATACATACCGAACTTAAAGGGAAAGTCGGTATTGAGAAGAATGGCTCTTCGATTGGTATTGACTTCAAGTGGAAAGAAAATAGCTTGCCAGAAATTCTTACCCAACTCAGTAGAGAATACGGATTCATAGACTTTGGTCTATTCAAGAAGGGTCATAAATGTAACTTTGATATTAAGTACAAAAAAGCGGAGCTTACAAACATCATGGAAGAACTGCATGATTCATTTGATAAGCTTAATGTGGAACTAGTAAAGAAAGGTACCGAGCTTTCGTTCTTTAGGGAATTTGACAATCTTGAAGAACTTATAGCATTCAGACCACAACTTCAAAATAAGCTCAATTCATTTGACACGGACCGCTACAAGTGCATAATCAACGACATACCTGCAGGCTACGTCAAGTTATTATACTATTACGACAAGAAGAGCCGTGATGAGGAAAGAGTCGATGCTATAAGGGAATTGAAAGGCGCAGATTTCTCTATTGATGATTTACCAATCGGTAAGCTGATTCGAATTTCCAACTATCCTGAAATCGTTATTGATATATCGGGTGATAATTATGAGGTCACAAAACAGTTGGTAGAAGAAACCCAGGTGTCTTCTATTACACCTGATTTGTCTGGTGATCTTGAAAAGCTTGCCCGTCTTAAAGAATCATTGAATAGAATCGTCCAAGGACGAGATGTTGAAAATGTTTCTTTAGGTGATTTTATCTTTGATGCCTCAAAAGCAGGAGGAATCAAAGATTTTGAAGAATCAATAAGACTGGAAGAACAGGAAATAAGCAAACATATCCTAAATGGCAAGATAGACAAAAATCAACCGCAGAAGATAGCAATAGCGAAAGCATTGCTGGCTCCAGACCTCGCCCTTATACAAGGACCTCCGGGAACTGGAAAATCTACTGCTATCGCAGAATTGATTTGGCAGCATACAAGAGAATACCCTGATAAAAGAATACTTCTTACATCAGAAACAAACCTTGCCGTGGATAACGCGATTGACCGTGTGGTAAATCCATATCATAATCTCATTAAACCTATTCGTATTGGTGATGAGTCCCGTCTTGAAACGGAAGGTCTGCAATTCTCATATTCTGCAATGTACCGTTGGGCAAAAGGCGAAGATCGGAATGCAAAGAAGAAAAATGCTTCAATCAGCGATGACGATGAGGAAAATGATATTTACACTGATATGGACTCCATTTATGAAGCTCCAGAAAAACTGATACTTCTAAATTGGATGGAAAATATCAGTCGTCGATTGGATTCCGATAAAATGCCTTCTGTAGCTCAAGAACTTTGGAAGGATTTGCTGGAGAATCCAACATTAGAGCTGAAGAACTTGTTTTTTGACAACTATATTAAGAACTGCAACGTTATCGGAGCTACATGTAGTTCTATTGGTCAAAAAAACATTATCATGTCTGAATCTATCGAGAATACTGGTAAGAGAAACCGCTTTGTCCCTACCAAATTCTATCGCATATATAGACAGATCTTCGCCGACAAAGAGGGTGTATATAACCCCAAAATATATTTTGATATGGTAATTCAGGATGAGTCAAGTAAAGCAACTCCTGCTGAATTATCTCTGCCGTTAATATATGGGAAGAAGAATGTGATAATTGGCGACCATAGACAGTTACCCCCTATGCTTTCTAGAGAATCGTTCATTAACTCATTTGATTATCTTATCAAGAGAGAGAAGAATGATGATGAACGTCAGAAGATGAAAGAATTAAAGAGCTACGTTCTTAAGAATTTCAAAGCTCTTGAAATCAGCCACTTCGAACGTTTGTTCACACAGATTGACGACAATCTGAAGGGGGGGTCAACTATCAATTTCGTATGCATCCGGCTATCAATGACGTTATTAAACAATTCTACAAAGATGAAGGTGGCTTGGAATGTGGTCTTACTACCCCTACTGATTTAGGTGTCGATGACCCTGACTATATCAATAATGGCGCATCAAGATACCATGGTATCACTGCTGGTCCAATCAACCCTGAGATCCACGTTTTATGGATTGATTCGTCAAGTCCAGAGATGCTCGATGGTACATCTCGTGTGAATTATGGAGAAGTTGCAATCATAAAGAAGTTGCTGACAGATCTCAACGAATCTGAATCATTCTGTAACTACGTAAATAGTTGGGATACTGTTGAAGATAAACAGATTGGTCTCATTTCTTTCTATGGTAAACAGCTACGCTTGTTAAAAGATATGACTAGAGAATTTGACAGCTCGCAAATTCCCGTCAGAGTTAGTACAGTGGATAGATTCCAAGGTATGGAGAGGAACATCATTATTGTATCAATGGTGAGAAGTCATTGCATACAGAATGAGAAGAATCAGAAACCTAATTTTGAACGTTATCCAGTAGATGGATTCCCAAAACAGGAAGACTTAGGTTTTGCTCAATCCCCTAACCGTTTAAATGTCGCACTTTCACGTGCGAAAAGATTGCTTATAATTGTTGGAGATTGCAAATTATTCAGAACCAACGACATATATGAAAATGTATATCAGACTATTGCTGACCCTAACAACAAATATGGAAAAATAATAACCTCAAGTGAATATGGACTATAATAAGATTCTGCAAGAAGGAAATCTCATATACTCTTCATGTTCATCTGACAACAAGTTCAGAGAGTGGAGATTAAGTAAGACCATATGCTGTGTGGTCTACTATATAACATACGAACTGTCAAAACTGGATAAAGTTATACTGCTTACATTGCAATAGTTGTCACCTCTCGGTAAATTGGCACTAAAGAAAGGTGTTAAACACTCTTTCCATCGTGGTGTTATGGCTTTGATGCAATGTTTTGACATCGCACAGAAAGAGTCCTCAGAATACAAGATGTTCCCATTCCGTGATGCACTTGGGGTAACATCCTCCATACAGGGAAAATCTGACCTCCCATACGACGATTTTAACCATGATGGTATTGAGGAAGAACTCTATGATATCTCCTCTGAGCTCATAGCACGTCTTTCACTTCAATGCAGTGCCGACGTAAATATCTGCCGTGCAGAAGAATTAATAGAGTCTCGAATGAGTGAGATTCATGTTGATTTTAGACTGTATGAATATGAGAATGCTAAATATCCGTTTGTTTTCTACAACAATGAATTTTCTGAAGCGACTAATCTTCTTATGCATCAAGAATGCAATAATGATTACATTAACCAGAAAATCCATATCGGTGAATATTTGCATCTTGTTAGAGAAAGTCATAAAGAATTGAACTATGTTTCAATGATGCCATACATAGACGTATGGAATCTTAATGACTTCCTTGAATGCGAGCATCTGAACTGGAAAGACCAAGAACTATTTGCTGAAATTGCGAAACTGGCAAATGGTTCCCATTGGAATACCATATCTGTTGTTTCCCCAACAGATACCCTTAAACTGTATCTGGAGAATTATAAAGATTCCTTGGACTGGATAGCTCTGTCATCACGCTATGATGATGATTTCATCGTTGAGACTGCTACTAGATATCCTTGGGATTTTGAAAGTCTGTCGGCAAACAGAAGTATTGATTTCGTCAAGCGTCTCATTGTCATCCCTAAGCTCCATGAAGGTGTAGACTGGGATTGGGAATCTATTTTGGAAAGACTTGATGATGAGTTTGTACTTGAAACCATAAATTTTATTCCATACGATATGTACTCTGTAACAGAGAAATACATATCTAAGTATAATTCGATAATAGCAAAATTCCCTGAGAGAAAATGGAACTGGGAATATATTTCCACAAATGCTGGTCTTGACTATGTATTACAGAATATAAATGCGTTTGCAAAAGATATTCATCTGGACGTAATTATGTCAAGGGCATTTACCTCTGTGGAATGGGCAGAAGCATATTGCAACTCAAGCGAATTTGCTTTTGCTGTAATTGAAAAAAAAGAATGGTTGCAGAATAGGTATAATGCAAATTCTGCTGATTACATTTGGACAATTAAAGTTATTGATTGGCATGAGAAACTAGGCTTTATTTCATGGAAGTCGGTTAACAATTCTGATGGCTTTGAATGCAATAAAGGAGTCGTTTGGAATAGTACGACATTTGAAAAATATCACGATAAGGAGTTCTCTGTAAAAGGTTTAAACCATATCACATCATCTATTACGGAAGTAAGGATAATTGACATTTATCCTGATTTCAAATGGGTCTGGTCTATTCTCTCTGCGCGTGACATCGTTGTTTCTGACATTGAATTTATCAAGCAGCATTTAGCTTTCATCACTTACTCTAAGGCTATTCCGTTAATAGCAGCAGAAAACCTATCTCAGCTGTATGCAATAGATGAATTCAAACAGTTAGTTACAGAACAGGGTGCTTGGAATAAATTAACAGCTCATATTGAGAAGAAAACCATTCTGCAAAATATAGGCGACTCAAATTGGGACTGGTGTATTATAACTCAGAATTTCTGTGATACGCTTAATTTTGCGGCTCTCTCTAAACTGAATGTTTTAGATCGTCTTGATTGGGATTACATCTCAAAGAATGCAGATATTGATAAAATCAAGAAGAATCTTGATAATTACGAAGACAAATGGAAATGGGCTACATTAACCACTCGTCTTGATCATGATTTTATTGTAGAGAACCTTCCTGAATACTACCTACTTTGGGATTGGGAATATATAATAGAATCTGTTCTTACTGAAGAAGACCTTGCAAAATCTGAATTAAGAATACAGATTGCAATCATTCTGTCAATGCTCGAAAAAGAAGTTAGAGCTTCTATTTGGAGTAAGCTTACAGCTCGATATTCAACAAATGATATTCTGGAAATAAACAGAAATAATTCCCTGCTGATAAATAAACAAGTTTCTTATGAATGGGATTATTCTGATTTATATAACAGAAGTGATTTTGATATTGATGGATATTTAAAGTCATATCAAGAATTTGGTATTCCTGTAAACTGGGATGCTCTTTCTGCCTCTAAATCTTTGAATAAAATTCTTTTTTGGAACAAGAAAGTTATCAAAGATTTTTCCGTATGGGAGAATGTGGTACTTGAAATCCTAGGTAACGAGGATTTCCATTGGAATTTCCAGTATCTATCTACCCTCTCATCAATTAACTGGTGCGATAATATTCTTAGAGTACGCAGTGAAGAATGGGACTGGAATTATCTTTCAGAAAACAGCAAATGTTTTAGTTATAATAGTAAGAAGCCCAATGAGATACTAAAGCACATTGAGAAATTCTCTGCATATCTTGATTTTGCCATTCTCTCAAAACGACATGATGTCAAGCTGACACTACGAATCTTACATCATTGATTGAGGAGAAATGGGATTGGAAAGAAATATCTTCTAATAGAGGATTTGAATTATCTGCTGAGTTCGTCACCGAACATGATAACCTTTCGTGGGATTGGTATAAATTGACATCAAGAAGAGACTGCCAATTTACCATAGAATATATCAAAGAACATAAAAACAGAAACTGGGACTGGTCTGCTCTTTCAAGAAGGAACGACCTCAATCTTAATGCCGATATTGTAATTTCTCTGATAGATAAAGAATGGGACTGGAAGGAAATCTTACGCAGAAAAGACATTGAATTTACGGAAGAGCATATTTCTAAGTTGGTCCATATTGATTTAGACTGGAAAGAGTTCAGCCGTAGAAAAGACTTCTTCCCGACTATGAACACTTTGAACATCCTAAAGGATAAAGATCTCGATTGGACTGACATTTCACGAAGAATGGAATTACAGTATAATGTAATTCTGTTCTACAAGCATAAATTAAACTGGTCAATTCTCACCAATAGTACTCATATTGATAAATCCAATCCCAAGACCCTTGAAACATTCAAAGAATATCTTGACTGGGATGTAATATCGCACTCTCCTGATTTTAACCTAACAAACGAGAATTTGCAAAAATTCAAAGATAATGTTAATTGGACCATTATATGCAAAAGGTCAGATTTTGTTGTTGACGAAATGACATTATCTTTATTTGAGGATAAAATCGATTGGAAGAGAATCTCTCAAAGTAGTACCATCGCCTTTACTCAAAGTCTGATTGATAGATTCAAAGGTCGTTGGGACTGGGTTGCTTTGGCTGAGAATCCTGCATTCAGAACCTCTGGCGTTGATAAATCATACAAGAGTGAATTGAATCTGATGGAGTTCTATAATACTCTTAAATCAACGGGTTATAGAAGGCCATTCATATATCACTTTACGCACATGTTCAATGCGATAGAAGTGATTAGGTCTCGAAAAATACTCAGTCGTAACAGAGCAACAGAACTTGGTCTACTAAAATATGATGCTGCAGGCTCAGTTGTTCATAGGTCTGCTAAAGCACATCCATATGCTCGATTCTATTTTAGAACTGGAACTCAAACACAGTTCTACAATGAATGTTTGGGAAAACAGAAAGGTTCCAAGTACTACGGACGTGCAGAGGATAATGGTTTGCCTATGTGTCCGATGCCAGTATTCTTTAAGTTCGACCTTCAGGAAGTATTGGCAAAACAGTCTAATTTATGTTATTACAGTACTGGAAACTTGCAGACTAATTGGGCTCGAATATATAAGGTGATAGATGACCCTCATAATATAGATGCCGTCCACCTGTACAGTAGTCAATGGAGTAGAGAAGTCCAAGAAAAGAAGCAACAAGAATTTCTTATAAAAAATGAGTTTGATTTTTCTGAACTTAAGGATTATCAAATTATCTGCTATGACCATGAAGAAACGGAAATACTAAAGTCTTTATTCTGCGACGACCCAATCTGCGAACATATATACAGCATCTATGACTCTGAAGATGTATTCGAGCATGAGAACCCGCCATTGAAGTTTGAAAAGTCAGATGAACGTCTTAAGATAACAACAAGCTACAACGGTGACTATATGTTCCAGATTGAAAGCGCTCAGATTAACAAAATCAGGGTGTTCAATCCTGCGTCTCAAATAAAAGCGGTAAAAAGCCATGTGATGCAGATACGAGACAACGTATCTGTAGAATGTGGCGATACTGAATTTGAGGTTTACTATGTTAATATGAGTCCGCGTGCTCGTTCACCGCGATGGCTGGTTTACAAATATTCTCCCAATAAAGCTGAAATCAAAAACACAGACTCAACTGTTATCGAAAACTTTTTGGGTATTAGCCTTGATGATGACTATTCACCAAAGGAAATGATTACTGCACTTGAACTTATAATGCCAAAACTGGAAGAACTCTATAATACTCGTGTTAGGCATTATGTGGTCAAGAAGCATACCCTATTAGTATGCGAACAATTTGAGAAGTACGCCTTCGCCTTTGACAATAAATGTATGAACATGGATCTTATGCGTCTTGTACTGGCAATACACGATATAGGCAAGGCTATAGACCGTTCAACTCAGCATGAACATACTCTTTCATTGGTTCGTGAACTATGGGAAAACACTCCTTTTACCGAGCATGAATTCAATCTTGTAGAAGTACTGCTGAGAGATGATCATTTAGGCTTGTACTTCCAAAACAAATATAAATTGTCAGATTTGAAGGAAGAAATTGTTGCTAATGCGACAGAGCTAAAAATGTCTCCATCAATTCTTCTCCAATATAAAATGATATTATATCAATGTGACATAGCTTCTTATACAAAAGATGTAGGTGGATTAAAATATCTGGAACACATGTTTGTGTATGAAAACGGAGAAAAAGCATTTGATGAGGACAACGGCATCATAGCCATGTCAGAAGAATATGCAGATAGGTATGTAAATCTTAAAGAGTCTATTAATGAATAATATAACATTCCATAAGGGTAATATCTTTAACAGCAAGACGCAGACGATTGTCAATACTATAAACTGCGTTGGTGTTATGGGCAAGGGTATCGCGCTCGTTTTCAAACTCAGATACCCTGAAATGTTTGAAAAATATAAGGAGTTCTGTCAATCAAAGATGATTGGCATAGGAAAATTGTGGCTGTATAAGTCAGAAAATACTCCACAATGGGTGCTGAATTTCCCTACAAAATTCCATTGGAAATACCCCAGCAAAATGGAATATCTTGAAGCAGGACTGCAAAAGTTCGTAGATTCCTACAAGGAGAAAGGTATCACTTCGATTGCCTTTCCTCTTCTCGGAACCCACAATGGCGGACTTGATAAAATTGAAGTTCTTGACCTTATGCATAAATATCTCGAACAATGTGATATTCCTATTGAAATATATGAATATGATCCGTTAGCACCGGATGATATGTTTGAGAATTTTATGCTTAAATGGATTGATATTTCGCATTCAGAGAAAATCAAGATATTAGGTAGTCGTTTTTCAAAGCAGATTGAAATCATAGATAAAGCAATCCATGAGGACAATATAAAATCCATGATTGCTTTAATAGAATATCAAGGGATTGGAATTGCAACAATGCAGAAGTGTTTTAATTTAGCAATGAGCTATAAAAAAGAACCTACATTAGAGTTATAAAATATGTTACCATTATAACAAGCACGCGAAGTACGCGATTCAGTTGCATATTCCGGTTGATACCCGTTCTTTGACGATAGCGCTGAATCGGTACCATTGTTGTACTGTAAAGTAAGCAATTAGTAACCCCGTCTTGCAAGGTCTATAAACATAAAGAGATTCTTAGATGAGACCTTGTTCCTTTAAAGGTAAGCATTCGAAGAACTACAGGTTTTGAACCTTTCTATATAACAATAGCGACTGTTACTATAAACTTAATAGTTGCAGTCGCTATTGTTTTGTTGAACCCATATGTTGCAGTTGAGATTAGTTGCCGGATTCTGCAGCCTGTTTGGTCAACACACTTTCCTTATGTTGCAACATCCATTGGTGCGGAAGCAGCTTTATGAGTTCCTCATGTGCGGTCTTCTTATGATAGGGCATTCGGGCAATGATGTCATTCAGGTAATCTCTCGGATTCACGTCGTGTGCCTTGCAGGTAGCCAGCAGAGAACAGATTACAGACATGTTAACGGCCGCGTCGTGGTTGCCGCAGAAGAGGTAATTCTTGCGCCCCAGCGTGATGGGCTGGATGACATTTTCCGCCAGGTTGTTGTCCCACAGCAGACGTCCGTCTTCCAGGCATCTCATCATATTGTCCCATCGGGTATAGGCATATGTGATGGCTTTGCCGGCCTGTGACCTGGGGCTGTACTTGACACCTTCCGCTTCCATCCATGCCTTCATGGCTTCCAGGATGGGACGGGCCAGTTCCTGACGCTTGTTCTTGCGTTCTTCATACGACAGGCCTGCATCATTGCAGCCATGCTCTATCTGATAAATCTTCTGTATCTGCGTAAGCCCATATTCGGTCATCTCCCTGTTTTCATCAAGCGCCTGTTCAAAATGCCGGCGGATATGTACCAGGCAGTTGACCAGGTGCACACCGGGGTTGGTCTTGAAGGCTGTTTCATAACCCGCAAAACCGTCGCATTGGAGGTAACCCTTGAAGTGGTGCTGATTGGTCAGGGATTTGATGACCGCTCCGGCCCGCAATCCACCATCGTAATGGAAGATGACCAGTTTTTCCATGACCGATCTGACCATCCAGAGATATTCTTTGTCGGCTCTGTGCTTTTCCTTGTTGATGACCGGAACGGTGGTTTCATCCGCCTGTACATAGTCATAGGAGAAAACTTCCTGCTTCAGCGCTTCGTACAGCGGTTTCAGCAGCTCTACCGTTTTCTTGAACCATCCGTCCAGCGTGCTTCCCGTCAGTCCCTTCATGCCGAGGTGACGGTACTGCTGTATCTGACGGTAAAACGGAACGTGATACTCGTATTTCTGGAGGAGGATTTCGGCAAGCTGGCTGGTATCGGCAATGCACTTGTCGACGGGCATCAGCGACATGGGAGCCATCTCCACACCTTTCTGTCCCTCGGGCGGAAGCTGCGTGTTGTCCTTGAGCGCATATTTGGTACGGATGATTTCCTTTACATAGAGCATTCCCGGTTTGTGTTTGACAACACGGGTTACCTCTTCGCCGATTCTGCGGTACATGGAAAGATCCACGCCATCCGGCTCAATCACTTCGGTTTCGAGTATAGGCAGGTCTTCCAACATTTTTCGGTTCTGCCGCTTCTGTCTCTTTTCCTCAGCGGACTCCTTTTCTATCTTCCCCACTGCTTCGTCACGCTTTTCTTCGGCTTTTCGCTGCAGGCCGGCAAATTCGTCCGCAAAGAGATCCGGCATGTTGGGGTCGTAGACAGGAAGCTTTTCTGCTTTACGGCCAAAGAGTTGGCGGTTCAGTCATGCGACCTGAGCCGTCAACTCCCTGATACGTTCCTGCAGATTCTTGATTTGTCCCGATTGGTCCTTGTTAATGGCAGACAATGAAGCAACAGAGGCATTCAGCCCCTCTATCGTCTTGAGTAATATATCTTTTTCATCCATTGTCTGTCTCTATTTATAGATGTAAAGATACTAAATATTAGCGCATTGCACAACAGAATCGCTACTTTTGTTCCAGAAAAACAGGTTATACATGGTACTCTTTACGCTCGGTCCTGAGTCGCCGGAGCCTCTGCTGCGGGTTCTCCTGAATGCCCTCGACCATCATTACCAAGTCGCGCCATTCCATGGGATAGCTGTTTGATTCAGGATCGTATTTCGGCAGTTTGAAACGACCTGCCTCCAGCCGTTTGACGTACATCACCATGCCGCCGTCTTCCGCATGAAGCAGTTTCATGAGCTTGCGGTTGGACCCGACAAAGATGAACACGTCACCGTTCCTCACTTCGCTCTTCATCTTTTCATGCACCAGTCCGCACAGCGAACTGATGCCCTTGCGCATATCTGTTCTGCCGGGACACAGGAAGTAGCGCATCGTGTCGTTCAGGCTAAACATGGCCACCTTCAAGACTATGGGTTAGCAGTTCCATCAACAGCTTTTAGGATCCGCTCCCGAAGTGGGCACGGAGTCCGTTGGGAAAAAGCAGAGCTACACCCTGCGGTACCTGTTCACCCAAGGTCAATTCTGCAGTGGGTTGCTTGAAACTGATGGGAGCCAACTCCTGCTTGAGACTGTCTTTTTCTGCAGCACATTTTTTACGCCAGTAATGATAGGTTGAATAACTTACACCTACCTGTTGCAGGTACAACTTCAATGGCAGGTCGCTTTGTTGAACCTGCAATTCCAATTCTTCAAATTCGGATCTGTTCATTACAATTAGGGTTTGATTGTTTTCGCGAGTGCAAAACTACAATCAAACCCTAAAACGTGCAATGTGTATTTCTTCGGATGCTTACCTTGGAATCGAGACTATGCTTGAAATAAGGCAAGATTTCACATTCAGTACAATCCTAACCAACCATTTTGGAAAACGTAACTTCCTGCGTCGTTTCGGCTAGCTTGAAGGTTATGTGTGTGAAAGTGTAGTTGGACCAACAGCTGTTACAGAAGCTACGAATATACCTCCTGTGAAATCTTTGCCTGTAATTCTTTATTCAAATTAAACATTGTCCAGCGGGTGAAAATGTATTTTTGCTTCTTTGCAAAGCGCATTATCATTTGCTGTTCTTTTATCTCTGTAATGCCAATCAATGTAAGAAGGCTTTGCCTATATGTATCATCAACAAAGGGACAAGTCATCATATCAGCCGTGAGAATCGTGAGTTCTGAATTGCGTTTGCGCTCAGATTCCGCAACAAGCCGATACTTCTTCAAAATCTCATCTTTCAATAAAGCCTTTTGTGCATCATAACACTTGTGATTCGCATAGTAATACAATAATATAATACATGCGAAAAGGTTATACTGTAGCTCACTTTTACCAATGAATGATTTAATAACTTCTGGTGCGAGTAGATATGAATAGCCTAATTCTTTAGCCAATATTAATAGATAGAGGCTTTCATGTAAGGTGTTTCGATGTGAATCTGTTGTAGCCAGCACCAAGGCTATTTCATCTTGAATCTTTTTAAAGATAATATCCTTGCTTATCGTTTGGAATCTAACCTCTGGATTAACTTTGAAATCACCATGTCGTTTTCCATAGATAATGATGGAATTCATTATCTTCAGTAATTTCAAGGTTGTATTTATCTGCCTGTTGCTATTGAACACGAAGAATGCCACATCAATTAGAGATACAAGATAACTTGTGAGCTTCCTTTGTACTCGTTGTGCATGAATTTCAACCTCATCCTTATTCGCCTCTTCTTTTGACATCAAGCGCTCATACTTCTTGAAACCTATTTCATATCGATTAAGAAAAGCGTCAAGGCGTTGACTTGTCTTCTCAAGCAGATAGTTTGCTATATCACGATATTCAATTCCGCATTCCTTTACTATTGCTTTTATTTGAGCATTTACGCTATTTGCAGACAGGTATATATTGAATTTCCTATCTAATATTTCTCTGTCTTTATCCGATTCTTCATCTTCCGTGTCCTCCTCTTCTTCTGTATTTAATTTTGATTCTACTTCTTCCCAAAGTGGAGTCGAGAATATATTGCTCAGCAAATTTTCAATTCGCTGTTTGGCAATAGTCACCTTTGTTATAAAGGGCCTTTCAAACTCTTCTGTTTTGGATGGACTAATCTGCAATTTGAATTCCTTCAGCCATTTTGTTAGACTTTCCATGAAGAGATTCCTGTCCTTTTCGTCATTATAGAAGAGGAAATAGTCGTCAACATACCGATAACACTCATAGGAGGATTTCTGACGAAGGTCTTTTCCCAATAGTTCCTGTTCAACCTTTTGATCTATATACTGAAGTATAATCTCTGCAAAGATCCGAGAAAACTCCGGACCTATTACGATACCATTCGTCTCGCGAGCATTGACCGATTGCATTAGATTATCAAATGCATCGCCAACCCATGAACCATGATATCCAGGCAAAACCTTTACCTTGTCCGCACCACCTGCTGTTGCCCAACTTATGGTATGGGTATAAATACTATCGAAACAACTCTGTAGGTCGAACTTCACAAGATGTTTGAATTTTTTTTCTGCACGCTGGTATCTGTAATCCTCATAGAACTTGTATATATTTGAATACTTCTCGTAGCTGAAATAAGTTTTCAAATTTTCATATTCATTGAAGAACAATTCAACTTTATCACTTTCATGCCCGGACAACCTTCGGTGAAGTCGATCTCTATAGTAAAAGTATTGTGCTATCTTGTGCGGTTTGCGAAGAGAAAATTTACTTTGGCTGCAAAGATATAGTATAGAATACTTATACTGATCATAAAACTCCACTACCTGCCACTGGTTATATGGATGTATAATTGACAGCGTTCGGGTCTTATTCGTCTTGTGAGCGATATTAAATTGATATGGGTAGAATAGAGCGTTTGGTCGATGTTGAAGTATTTCGATTTTTTTATCCTTTTCATAACAACCAAATAGTAATGCAGCAAAAGCATTCGCATCCTTTTCATCCAGACGTTTAGATTGCTTCAAGACATTCCACGTGATATTATCAACCTTTTGTTCTTCACCAACCCATAAATACTTGGCAAGAAATCGATACAAATATCGGTTTGAGAATATTATAGGACACTCGTAGGGCAAGACATCAGAAAAGAGAACTCGCTCTTTGCTATAACTAAGCTTTATCTTCTTTCTCTTTCTCATACCCACGATTGTTTAATCATTTGTAATCTGATTTTCTTTACCTTATATCGCTTATGAGGCATTGCAAAGCCTTTGACAAAGGATACTTGCTTAAGTTGTTTCTTCAAGGTCGCTTCAATCTGTGGTTGTTTAGCCGGATCAACACCAGCTTTGCCGCCCAATGATATTTGACTGCACCTATATTGAAGATACTGATCTAATCCTTCCAAATCTCTTGCATTGTCTAGCAATTGGTTTGAGTAAAATATACCCACCTTCACACCTCGCTTTGCATTAAACAAATTGACATTGCATGTCAACACGTGTAATGCATCAAATAAATAATGCGCTGCAACATCGTAAGACACAGTATTCAGCAAACTGTCAAATTTCTGAAAAGTCTTTGTTATGCGGTCCCCTATCTTTTTCTTTCTATCCTTAGACAAAGAGAAGAAGCCTTGCTTATCTTTGTCTCCTTTGATGGACTGTATCGTATATCCTAAAAGATTAAATTTTAGATTCTTTGTATCCTTGGAATCATATGTGTAGCATTTGTTCGTCCCATCTGTAGGTGTATGAATTTTCAAACCATGTTCAATATACGTATCAGTTAGAGCTTTGATGTAATCATCCAATGACCATTGGTGTTCATCATCTAAATCAGGATGTGCGACGATAATAATATCATCCACATATCTTGCCATGAACACTATTCCTGGTAGTTTACATCTAAGCACCTCATCAATCTTGGACAAATAGAATTCAGATAGTAGCGAACTGATAGCACAACCTCGTGGAATGCCAGTTTGTAGAGTTTGTACAAGTGGACGCAAATTCTTGTCTTCAAACTCCTTTCGGATGAGTCCTCGCAAGAGGGATTTACTCTTTACGTCAAGCAGATTGTTGCCCTCCAAATACTGAAATAATTTATCATGCGGTATCGATTCAAAGCAGTGACAAACATCCGTTCGAATAATATAGTACCTACTTTTATCCTCCCTTAATAACATTTTTAACTGGGAAAGTATTTCGTGGCGACTTGACATGGAAATCTTAAATAGTTTCTTCACATTTCTGCAAAGGACTTGCATTGCGAAAAACTCTTCAGCTGTAGCTCCAATACTATAAAGTGGCTTCTGCAGATCTTTTGATGCATCTGGAGTAAGGTTGAAACGAAAACTACTTGATAAAATCTTTGAAGACACATTGCTAAGATGCTCTTGTAATAAGATTTTCTGTTGTTGAGCATTGTTTTCCATCAATTGCTTCAACTTGTCAACCTCACTCTTTTCTTCCTCGGTACGCTTATCTTTTTTCTTTCTCAATATTGTATTTAGTTTTTTTCTCATTTCACGATACTCCTGAGCTTTGGCCAAATATTCAGGTGAAAGATACCTTTTTTGCATCTTTCCCTTCCTATTCACCACATTGAACGCATCATATAGCGAATCGTAGTTATATGAGAAACTATATTGAGACATATTATTGAGTTTTCTGAAGGTTAAAGAACCTCCACGTGTTCACTTGCAAAGATACTAAATTGAAAGCAAATCACAACGCCATCCGCTCCCTTGATAAGTGACCAGTTGCTGTTCTTTATTGGACAAAGATACTAAAAAATTCAATGAATCGTAGTATCGTTTGTTCTTATATTTTCTAAATCTGGGTTATGAGTCATTTTTTTATTAAAGTTTACTGCTTATCCATCAGCATTGAAAGTACAAAATAGACAGGACTATTATTAACTGATTTTAATTTATTTAGTAGTAATATATTTACCAGTTAACATATTGTCTAATTCTTCCAATAAAGTTTTCAACTATCCTTTCTGGCATCTCATTGGCACATTCTCATAATGGAGCATATCAGAATGATAAAGTAGTAGTACTCTCTACAGGAAAGACTAGCACTTTACCAATTCGATTTTCCTTTATCACCACTTCATCCCGCGTCCTTTTTCCATATCCTCCTCATTCTTCTGCCCAACTTCCCATTCTCGGTTGGCGCTTTGACTACCCACATCAGTGTTCTTCAAAGTTGCAGAATGCCTTTGCGGTTTGGTGATTTTAGGAACAGGAGCAATTCTGACAGGTGATTTGGTTTTCGTTTGTAGTTTGGGAGGCTGCTGCTTTCGTGACTGCCATTTTACTCGATCCAGATCAAAATCTTCGGCATTGAGGTTGATGAGCATGTGACGCTGGAAGTCGATGGCATAGTAGGTGTCTCCATCGTGTAACACCTTGAAGCCTTCCTCACGAAGGGCCGCTCGGACAGAGTGAACGCTTTCATCATTGAACATCTCACGGAATTGCTTCACGGCAGCGGCATGCGACTCCGGACATTCTGACGAGAGGAAAATTAAGTCTTTCCGATCGACCTTGTAAATCTTGCAAAGGAAGTCCCGTTCAGCTTCGGTGGTGGGATGAAACTGCTCGATGTGATGGATGCGGTTGTTGCGGTCGATGGCTGCGGCCATGAATGGGGGCAACTTCCGGCTCTTGCCATCGTAGTAGATGGTTCCTTTCTTGATATACGTCCGGTGCTTCCTGAGTTTGCGGAAGATTTCATCCTGTGTCATTTTGGGGTCAATCGTCAAGAGGTCGTCGATGAAGCGTTCGATGCGCTCAAAGCGTTGGTCGGGGGTAGCGAAGTCCAGCAGCTCTTCGGTAGAAAGAATCCGGGCACCGTGAATGACTCGTTTGTGGGCATGGTTCACCAGCATGTAGCCGTAGGGTGCATCTTTCCGCCCAAAGAACACGAGGTCGATGCCCGACTTGGCTTTGAGTGTTTGCTTCAACTCTTCCTGGTTGGCGCTCACATCCCGATAACTTTTCAAAATTTCCCGAAGCTGCCGATTGCGTGCGCTGTCCGATTGGGACTGTTTGTAGAACTGCTCCAAGACGGATAGCGGAATCTCCTCTTGAATCCTTCCTCCTTTTTTGACATAGACCTTCTCCTCCTTCTTATAGACTTCATAGCCCATTGAAACCAGTATGGCCTTGAATTGGGCGAATGAGGAAAAGTGATATTGCTTGGCTGCTTCGATGTCCTTTTGCGTCGTCTTCTCCCGGTTGATGCCCATGAGTTTGTCCACCACCACTTGCGAACGTCGGCGCTCATGGTGGTGGTTAATCTTGTGCCCGTCCGGTGCCACACGGGAGGTGACGACATGCAGGTGCAGGTTGTCGGTGTCGTGGTGTGCATAGATGAGCCAGGGCTGTCCGGGTTCGGTATACCCCATTTCCTGTAGATATTGGTGTGTAAAGTCCAACAGTTGGGCTTCGGTCATTTCCTGTCCCTTGCAGGAGATGGCTACATGGAACTGTGCCTTTCTGACCCGATCATTACGGGAACTGTACCGTTGCAGGAATCTTACTTTCTCGTCGGGCGTGGCCGGTTGGATCACTCCGACTGCTCCGAAGTTACGCATCTCCAGCAGGTGCGCTGTCCCTTTCGACACTTTGCGCTCGTTGTAACCGACGGCATGGAAGTTCTCGCTTCCGGGTAATATGGTTGCTATCATCTTGATTCTAAGTTTGAAAGTTTGTGCGTTCAAAGAACGGATGAACCTCAGTACTTCGGTTCAAGTCGCTTCGGTTCATCCGTTCGAAAGATTACGGTTTCGTAGCCATTCGTGCCAATACATCGAGGCGCTTTTGTATCTGGTTGATGGCCTCTTTGGTTTCCAGAACCGCGGGTACCAAGACCTCCAGTACGTAGCTGGGCGATAGCAAATGGACCGCAGCCAGTTCGTTGGCCCGTTTCATCGCTTGATTCAGATTGCCGCCAGCCCAGGACAGCTCGTTGTGTACCTTTTGATAGAACTCACCGATTTGAGGAATCAGTTCATGCTGCAATTTGAGGTCGGGATGGGAATATTCCTTCAGTGCCGACCGCACATAGTGGCTCATACTGGTGTAGGAAGCCGCTTGCTTCAGGTGGAATGCCATCTCTTCTTCGGTCATGCGCACCTTGATACTATGGGTTTTGAGTTTCTTCATGCAATGATTCGTTATACATGGGTATTTCATGAGGATGCTACCTTATACAAGGTGACCAGGGTGGCAAGGTTTCCCGAACCTCTTTTCGCCCGGCGAAACAGCGATGCCATCGCTCCGCAGCGCAGCAGTCGGCAAATTACTTTTGTGCACCAAAAGTACAACTTGCTTCACAAATCCTGCAAAGCCCGGAATATGCTGTGGACGGGGTTCGCTGGCTACGTCACCGTTCAACTTCTTGCGTGCTCCTTGCTTCGTGGGATGCTTGTTTCGAAGTATTTCGGTCAGGTGAACTATCGTACTTCGGTCAGCTGTTACGCCCTTTCCAAGGTTGGCTGGTCCTTCGTTTGTAGTGTCCAAGATACTTGCAGTGAAAAGAAAAAAGAATTTGGGAATCCACGAACCGTCTTCTCTCGAATTGAAGTAAGGGGATAGTTCGAATTCTTGTTTCTATCCATCCTTGTTCCCTGCCATCTCGGTACGTTGCACCAAGGGTTATCCAACAGGAGGGAAAAGAAGTTTGACCTTCCTGTCCCTTTGTCCCTCTGAATTTCCAGAGTTACTAGGAGGGAAACAATTAAACTTTGCGCTTGCTTGTTTTTTCTTTTCACTGCTTCCCCTTAGGGTTGTGGTTCTTAGAAAAAGAAAGGGACAAAAGGGACAAGGGGCAGTCGCCTGCTTCTTGGATTGTGCCGGAGGTTGAACACCGCAGCCAAGGGTACTTGGTCCTTCCGTCGGCGCCAGCATAGAACGGAGGGAGACCGGACACCTTTTCTTGCTCCGAACGCTGCCAGTTCGGAAACTTGGCCATCAATGAATTGATATATTTCGAACCATAGCGTTTGTGGGTCCGGATAAGTTCATTGGGCAGTTCTTCCTTAATCATTCGTGCGGATACGATGGTCAGCTGATGCGTTCCTGGTTGCCGATACGCTTCCTTCAGCCCATCCAACTGTTGGGTCTTCCATTGTTGCCATTGCAGACGCACGGGGATGGACCACCGGTCGTAGTCGTTCGGAACAGGGCGTTCGAGGAAAGTTTCAATGTCATCCAACAGTTCATCAGCCTGGCTCTCGGTGAACTGTTCCTGCAAGCGTCTGGCGGCTGCTTCCATTTCTTTGGAAAGGAAAATCGGTTCGCCTTCCTGGTAATAATGGTAGGCTTCCGCCCACAGTTGCGGAACTTCCGCTTTCAGGGCTGCTTGCCAACTTTCGGGACCTTCATCGCTTTGGATGGGGATGATCCACCAGCGCCGGTTGCCGTTGCAGTTCTGCAGGAAGTTGCTCTGATTGGTGGAGCCGGCAAAGACGTTGCTTCGCGGAATCGTTTCGCACTTGCGGGCGTATGCCGGACGAATCTCATCCTTCTCTCGACTGAGGAACGCCTTGATGAGTTGCGGATCCTGCTTGCTGTCCATGCCAATCAACTCGGACAGCTCCACAATCCAGTGTCCGGTGATTTCCTCTACCTTGGTCTTGTCGTCGTGCTTGAAGGAGAAGGAATCGGTAAACCACTCACCATTGGCTAAGATTTTAAAGAAGGTGCTCTTGCCGGCTCCTTCCGGTCCTGATAGCGTCAACACATGGTCGAACTTACATCCGGACTCGAAGATACGGGCCACGGCAGCTATCATCCATTTCCGGGTCTGGGCACGGGTCAATGGGTCATCTTTTCCCTCCAGGTAACGGATAATTACTGTATCGATGCGCTCCTTGCCGTCCCACACCTCCGATTGGATGAACGCCTTGATGGGGTGAAAGCTTCGTTCCGTTGCCGTCGTCTTGAGCATTTCAAGAATGCGGATTTGCGGAACGTATAAGCCATAGGTCTCTTCGATATAGAGCGCCATCTTGCCAATGGATTCATCGTCAATCAGGTTGCCTCGTTCGTTCTTGAACTCCGGACAGCTCGTTTCGTCCTTCTTGGTGAAGCGGTTGTAGCGTACCTGACTGAGTTTCGGGTCGTTCAGCAGTATCAGTTTGAGGTTCTTTCCCGTCGATTCGATCTGGTTGGTCTTGGGGTGGATGCTCAATCCGGCTTCCCACTGCTCGTAGGATACATCGCTTTTCTGATGTTGCAATTTCACGAAAGCGGTACGCACGGCGGCATTGCCCCGGCAGACTTTCATCATGGCTTGAAAAGAAGGCCATAGACTGGGGGAGGTGTTTCCCTCTACCTTCAAGTCCAAGTGGCCGAATCGATAGTGTCGTACCAAGTGGAAGGCATTGCAAGGTTGGGGCAAGTCCGGACCATGTACTCTTTGGGAGCGTTCATCCACTGTCAGCTGGATAGAAGGGTCCGTTTGGGATTGATACACATCGCTTCTCTGAGTAGCCACAAATTGGTCGGGCAGGAATATCTCCATGGCTTTCGAGCAGGAAAAAACTTGGCAGAAAGCACGAATCAGCGTTTCCGATTGATTGAATGATGTTGTCTTCATAACCATTCCTTTCCTTTATTACGGTTTCGCATGCCTTTGGATAGGGCTTCCATCTGTTCTGCGATGGAAGGCTGGCCTTTGCGGCGGCTGTCCGTCAACCACTGGTGCAGTTCGGATGGGCGGAACAGCAGATTGCGTCCCGGTTTGTAACAGGGTACCCGACCTTCCTGTACCAGGGTGCGTACCCGTGATACGGATAGTTGGAGGATTTGCGCAGCCTGCTGAATCGTCACCATCTGTTCCGGTGCAGCAGGAACGGCAGGAGCCTTAGCCAGTTCTTGATACAGTTGGTGGACCGTCTCGGTCAAGGCATCCACCTTCTCATCCAGTTGAGCCATCCATTGCGGCATTTCTTCAAAATGAATTGTTTTCATACGACTTATTTTTGATTGTTTTGCCGCAAAGTTGAAAGGGGATGGTTCAGTAATCAAGTTATTCTGCCGATAACCAACGAATAACTGCATTACCGGTTACTCAGTCAGTCTTATCGGGGAGTTGCTCCGTTCCGGGAAAGACATAAGGTACCATTTCTTCCTTTTCTTTGACGAGCGGAAGCCGGGAGGTCTCGTTGGTCAGCTTGGTCTTGATGGATGTTTCTTCTTTTCCTGCAAAAGCATAAGGAAAACTGATTTTGAGAAAATGAGGGATGGTTTCGCCTTGGTTCATCTTCTTGCACAACATCCGGATACGGGTACTGACATTCCAGCCGTAATGCTCTAGGTCATAATTGTAGTAGAGGGAAGCGCTCTCTTTTTCCACCTCTTTAAAGTGGTATGTTTTCGCTTCGCCTGCCGGTGCCTTGTTTACGTGATAGAGTTCCTGGATGTTCTGGATGAGCGTATCGATTTGGGTTGGGGTGAATACCTTTTGGAACGTGCCTCGTGTATAGGCGAAGATTTCCTCCAACACCTGCTTTTCTTTCCGCAGGATTTCTTCGGTCTGCTGCTGAAGGCGTTGGGCGTTTCTGTCTTTCAATGCCTGCTGATGTGCCATGTGTATTTCATCCACCATTTGAGATTGTTGAAGGGAAGCGTTTACAGGCGCTACTTTTTCGCCTTCAGCAAGTGAAGTCCGGTGATGCACAGACAGCAGACGCATGACTCCTTGGGTCGCCATGGGAGTGAGGATACCCACCAGCAGGACCGTAACACTTCCTGCCACAATGAAGATCACAAAGAACATCACCAGCATGTAGAGGAGAGCCGGTGCTCCTTCGGTTCCGGCTTCAACGGCTTCGGCATACTTCAAATATGCCCCCATCAGGGCAATCAAGAAAAGAAAGGTGGCCAGGCAGGCCATTAGTGCTTTTTCGGGATGGTAATTCATGTTGTTTCTCTTTAATCGTTAGTAATCAATGCTGCAAAAGTATGGTTCAAATAGGGTGTAAAAGAAATGCACAACATCAATTTTCGTTGGAAGTGAAAAAAAGTGAGCTTTGGTGCTTAATTGGAAGAAAAAAGTCCGCCACCCGAAGGCAGCGGACCGCTAAATGCCCAAAAAGGTGACAAAAGGGCGTCCCATAAAACTAATCGGCAGGAGACTCTGGAACAGACAAATCCTTAGGTTTGATGGAAATCTTGCCGAGCGTATCTATCAGTGCCGTGGGAATGTCGTGGGTGTAGCGTAAGGTGGTTTCCAGATTCTTATGCGTAAGTGCCTGACTCACCACATACGGATTGGTGCTCATAGCCATCTGCAGGGTAGCGTAGGTATGCCGGAAGCAGTGGAAAGTGATGTGCTTGCGGATACCGGCTGCTTCTATCCAATCCCGCAAGGGCTGGCTGGTCATGGTCTTCTTGAAGCCTTCGAACACTTTGCCCGTAGTCGCTTCGCCCATCAGTTCGATGGCTTCCTGGCAAAGCGGAAGGGTGGTCTGTGTTTTCGTTTTCTGGGTGCGGAACACCAGACACAGGCCGATACCGCTCACTTCCCGTACATGCTCCCAAGTCAGGTTGTACACGTCGCTGAAACGGAGTCCGGTCAGACAAGAAAAGAGCGAGGCACGTTTCAATACTTCAATTTCACAAGGGGTCTGAGCTAGTTGAATCAGTTCCTCTTGGGTCAGGAACTCGCGTTTCACCTCTTCCCATTCGATGTAGTCCAGGTAGTCGTTGATATTTTCTCTCAACAGTTTCTCCTTGTACGCCATCTTCAAGAGTGCCCGGAACGTAGAGAAGTAGCCGGCTGCTGCATTCTGCGAGAGCTTTTTGTTCGTACATTTCAACTGATGCGCATGCAAGAGGTATTCCCGGAACTTCATGCAGAGGTCCACAGTCACTTCTCCGAAGGTACATTTCCCTCCTGTGAATACCAAGAAGTGCTGATAGACAATGCTCCATTTCTGGTACTTTCGGCGCGTGATCTTTTCAAAGTAGCTGAGGAAGTTTTCCTGCAACTGGTGATGGTCGAGGAAACCGAACTGGCGGTTGATTACCGTTTCCTGCCGGCGGCATCGGATGAGCTCCGCTTTCTCCAGCATGGACTGGTTGAAGTTTCGTTCTACGGCATTCTTGGGCATCCCATACAGGTAGATGCCCAAATACTCGTGGCGTTGGGAACGGTTGGTACGCGGATTGCGAATGGCGGGATAATAATCTAGGTATAACGTCACCTTGCCCGATTTCAATAAGCGTTGGCGCAAGGTTACTTTAGTGCATACATGCATAGTCTTTGTTTTTAATAAGTTCAACAATCAGTGAGGCAAAAATGTGCGGTAATGGTTCAGTAATCAAGTAACTGACATGATAACTTGTCCGATAACCGATTACCGGCTCATTTCAGCGTAGGAGGTTGGAGGATGGCATCGATTTCCGACCGTAAGATATAGGTGTATTTCCCCACCTTCTTCTTGCGGAGGCCGTGGTACTTTACATAACTGTAGATTTGGTCGTGCGTCAGTTGGTAGATGGCTCTTGCCTCGGTGTAGGAAATCCATTCCTCTTGCTGGGATGCTTCCTGCTTGGCAGCAAACACCCGGTCGCAGTGAGTCTTGCTCCAAAGCGTTTTGCCTCGATGAAATAACTTGGGAATGTGGTGCGCCTTGCCTTGGGCAAAGACCCACGAATTGCTTACCCCGAACTTTTCCATAATCTCTTGGGTGGTGTAAAACTCGGTCACTTCCTGTCCTGCTGCTTGGATGCAGGTTGTAGCCCGTGGCTTGCGCTCGTAGGGGCGTGCTTCAATCATGGCTGTTAGGTCTTCCTTGCGAATGACTGTCCATTGTTGGGATAACCGATAGGCTTTGAGCGTTCCCCGATAGATAAGGTTGTACACTGCCCGTGTCGTAACATTCAGAAGTTGGGCGGCATCGGTCACAGAGAGGAATTCCTGTTGTTTCAGTCCTTCTGTCTTGTCTGTGTAACTTGATACCTTACTTTGGATCTCGGTATCCTTCTTAAGTTCCTTCCGTTTCTGGCTTTTGTAGGCATGGTCAGTACATGCTTTCGAACAGAAGCGGGTGGAGCATCGTTGGGCTTCAAATTCTTTGCTGCACCACTCGCACACTTTTTTGATTCTAATGGTTGTAGTAGCCATTGTGAAATACTTTAATGAATGCCACTCATTTCGCTGGTTAGTTACACCCGTTTGAACATACCTGAATCCGTATGAACGAGTATGAACATCATCCACTCCCTCCGCAGAGCGACATGACGAAGAAGGTGGACGTGCAGCAAATGTGGTTCAAAAAAGGGGCAAAAAACAGGTAGAAACGGGTTCTACCTATGAAGAAGGGGACGTGTGGATACAATAAAAGGCACTCAGAATGAGCGCCTTTACTGCTTATTGATACTTATTGTAACTTGTCTTTAACTGCCGGTTACTTTCCGATGCAGAATTTTTTAAATATAGTAGCCAGTACACTTTCTGTTGGAATTTCGCCAATGATTGCTCCTAAGTGGAAGGTGCATTCGCGAAGGTCCTGGCTGATGAAGTCACCCGATAGGCCGGTGTTGAGGCCCTCGATGACGCGTTCGATGGCGGTGTGCGCTTGGGTAAGGGCTTCGTAGTGACGGACATTGCTGACGATGATGTCGTTTTCGTCAGTAGAGTTAGAGCGGAGGGATTGAACGGCTGATGAGAGGTGATGACGAATAGATTCGATGTCCGTTTCGTGATGGGCCGATAAGTAGAGTAGGGAGTGGATGATGGGGGCGGTGGCGTTTTCCCTATCGGTTGCTTCGGCCTCGGTGGTGGGGTGGGGAGAGTTAGAAGAAAGAAGTGAGCGGAGGTTTTCGTTGAGGGACGTTTGAAGGGCGGCAAGGGCAGGGGCATCGAGGAGGTCGGTTTTGTTGACCGCCAGCAGATAGTGCTTGCCGGGACACAGTACTTTGCCCTGTAAGTCGCGAAATTGATCAAGGGCACAGGTGGCATCGAGGAGCCAAATGACGATTTGAGCTTCGTCGATTTTTTCGTAAGTGCGTTCAATGCCCATACGCTCCACCGTGTCGGTTGTGGCACGGATGCCAGCCGTATCGATGAAACGGATAAGGGTGTCGCCCAATACAATGGTTTCTTCCACAGTGTCGCGCGTGGTGCCGTGAATGTTGCTGACCAAAGCACGCTCTTCGCCAACCAAGGCATTGAGCAAGGTGGATTTTCCGGCATTCGTTTCACCCACGATGGCTACCGGGAAACCACGCTTCAAGGCATTGCCTAAACTGAATGATTGGCAGAGTTTGCCAATTTGCATACGGATGTGAGTAGCCAGGTCGAACAGTTCCTGACGCGAGGCAAACTCCAGGTCTTCGTGGTCGGAAAAGTCGAGCTCCAGTTCCATGAGGGCAGTGAGGTGTAGTAGTTTTTCGCGCAGTTCTTTCAGCTTTCGGCTGAATCCGCCGCGCATTTGCTGCATGGCCATGCGGTGATTGGCTGCCGTAGTCGATGCGATGAGGTCGGCTACCGCTTCGGCTTGGCTCAAGTCCATTTTGCCGTTCATGAATGCCCGTTGCGTGTATTCGCCCGGTTGCGCCATGCGGCAACCTTGCGCAAGGAGCAACTGCAACACGCGGTTCAGAATGTAGGCCGAGCCGTGGCAGGATATTTCGATGCTGTCTTCGCCCGTATAGGAGTGAGGCGCCCGAAACAGGCTGACCAGCACTTCGTCAACCGTTTCGTGCGACGTGGGGTCGACAATGCGTCCAAAGGTCAGCGTACCGCCTGCTTTTTCGGCCAATGTTTTTGAACCCATCGGCTGGAATAAAGGTGAAACGCAAGTCAGGGCTTCGGGACCCGACACGCGGACAATACCGATGGCACCACCGGCCGGAGTGGCGATGGCGCATATAGTAGAGTTAGGATTGTATAAGTTTGTCATGTGTCTGAATTTTTATTCTTTCAAAAGTCATGCAGCGATGTTGCTTAACTTCGCGGTAGCAAAATTAGTGCAAACCGGATACAGAACTGTTTTAAAAAATTGTTTTTCAAAAGTTATGCTGAGGGGTAGCCTAACTTCGCGGTAGCAAAGTTACAACAAGAAACTGTGGACTTCGGGATTATCAGAGTAAATTTTTTAAGTTGGCTTTCTTCTTCAAAAAATAAAACGCTTTGTGTGTCGTTTCTTTGTGTGCAATCAGCATGCAGAGAACACTTGGTACATAACCAAACAGCAGGCGGTAAACGAAATGCTTACCGCCTGCTGTGCTATATATAAATGGGTGTTACCCTATAATCAACACCTATTTTACAAGTTAAAACTCACACCACCCAGTAGCAAGAAACCGGGTTGTTTTACGTTCGCCAAGTCCACGTAACGGTGGTTCGTCAGGTTACTCAAATCGGCAAACACCGCCCAATGCTTTTCTTGCCAGTTGAGTTTGCAGTCAAGCAGTGCCTGTGTGCCGTACGGGCGCAGTTCGGCCGTAGGCTTCCCACCTTCGAACACCTGCCAAGCTCCTTCTCGTTGCTGCAGACGCAAACTCCACTGCGCATTGAGTTTGCTCACAATGCGGTGCGACAGTTGTACCACCAGTTTATGGCGCAGATACTCCATGGCATAATTCGACTTGAAGTAAGCCTCGCCCTTGCGCCGGTTCTGATGCAGCCAAGCATACGACACCGTCAACTGCTGCAGCGGTTGACGCGTGCCCAGCCAAGCATCGAAGTGGCAACGTGCATCAAGGCCCAAACCAAAATTGTCGAGCGAGAAGGATGCTGCATGGTAAATGTCGTTGGGCGAGCGCATAATCCAGTCAATCATGTTGGTGCCGCGCTGGTAATGTCCTTTCAGTTTGAGGCTCAACACCCGGTGCGTAAAGTCAGCCCCCACGCTCACTGCCGTACACTCCTCCGGACGCAATCCGGCATTGCCCTGCTGCGTCGGACTTTTATACCAAAGGTCAGTAAACGAAGGCAGACGCATTGAACGATTGAACGAGGCATAAATGCGCCAAAAGTGGTTCGGACGATAACTCAGGTCGGTACCCGGGTAAAAACGGAATTGCCCATCGACGGCACTGTTCCGCTCAGCCATCACGCCTAATGACAGGCTGAATTGGCGCCACACCACATTGTGTTCGGCAAAGCACGAAAAGTTCGTTCGGTCTGCCTGATGCGTGTAGAGTTTTCCCGCGTGTCCGGGCACCCCCACCATGCCATTGTCGGGTAGCGGATAGCCCAGGTTGGTGCTGTAAATGTCCTCTTCGCGCAAGTCGACGCCCAACGTCGTGGTGCCACCTGTCCAGCGCGTGTGTGCATTCACTCCCACGCCCAATACATCGGTGCGATGAAAGTTCTCGCCTGCCGAACTACCTCGTGTCAGTTGAAAATGGTCGGTGCTGCGCAACCACGAAGCCTGCCCCGACAGCGCAATACGCCCTTTGGTGGCAACGCGTGCTGCAATCAGATAACGCCGCGTAGCCTCCCACTGGTTAGGGTAGGCAGCTGCGTAAAACGTGTTGGCACCGAAGTCGTTGGCTGTGGCTCCCAGCTGCAAATCAGCGTCGAATGCCGATGCTGCGTAAGCCACACGTCCGTAGCCCTTACCACCCTTGAAATCGCTGTTGCTCACAGCCCCGTCTGAACGCTGGTAGCTGCCGCTGGCCGAGGCAAACCACCCCTTGTGCTGCCAGTCCGTGCGCATTTCGCCGCGCACCGTGGCATACGAACCGCCTTCGACGCGTCCCTGCCACGACATGGGTTTGTCACGATGCGTTTGTGTCCCGCGCGTAATCACGTTGATGGCTCCGCTGAAAGCCTGACTTCCGGCCACGCGCGAAGCAGCGCCTTCGAGAATTTCGATGCGCTCAATATCAGAAATGTTAAGTGGAAAATCGGCCGCGTTATGGCCTGTTTGCGGATTGACAAGCGGAATGCCGTTAAGAAGAATCGCAATTTGGTCGTGCGTTCCGCCATGAATGCTGATGTCAGTTTGCATACCAAAACCGCCTCGTTGCCTGACATCAATGCCCGAGGTCAGTTTAAGAACGTCGTTAATGCAGGTCACACCGGCCGCGTTCAAATCGTCGCGCGTCAGCGTCACCACCTGTCGTGCCGCCATGCCGGCCGCCATTGGCGCACGCGAAGCCGTGACAACGGCCGCTTCGCCCAGCGTCAGTGTGTCGGCAGTCATTTCCGTCAGGTTTGCCGTGGGGTCGCCTTCAGCATGAGCAGCAGTAGCTCCGGCCAAACACGGTGTGGCCGTGGTCAGCGTGGCTGCGCTCAATACGCCGATGCGAACCTCGCGATGCAAACTGCTGAACAGACTCCAACCCTTGCGGTTGAAGTGGCTGAACGTCAGCACGCGCGCTGTTTGTTTAGGGTAGTTGAACATAAAAATATGAATTAAAAAATGATTGAAGAATGAGGCTGCCGTCCACATTTGCCAATGTTTACGACAGCACAACGCCTCTGCACAAACAGGCAGAGGCGTTACAAATTCGTTGCAAAATTAGCTTTTTTTTTACGAAGTCGTCTGAACTTTTATGAAATTCAAGATTAGCCTTAATATTTGAGGCGTTTTTGGGCCTTGAAGAAGGAGTGTAGCGAGCTACACGACTGATGAAAGGTCAAAAAACGGCCAAAAAGAAAGGTGAAGATTGAATTTAGAAGAGATAAATCTCCCAATCAAATCTTCGTCAGAAAAGTTAGACAACTTCAATTACTGGTACATCGCATCCTCTTTGTTGGGGTGGAAAATTTTAGTAAAGTTAACTGTAACATTATGATGAAAAATCGAGAAGAAAAGACAACTTGTAAGAATGAAAGCTCAAAACAGCAGCTTGGCATAGTTCTTAATCGCATGTATGCAGGTCAATACCTGGAACACAATTTAGGGCACGAGGTCATCAACTTCTTTCGAGCTGATGACGGAAATCATTATCTATATCTTAATGCTAAAGGTGATTTTGCATCCGAACACGTAGGTAAGATTGGCTATATGTTTCTTGTGAAATACCATGCACCGGGTGTTGTTGAAGTGGTGGGTATGGCCACGGGATTGGAAGATGTGTACAAGCCAGAGAACTGCAAGGGTTTAAAAAGCGATAATGTTCAAGTTGGAGGCGAATTGAAGTACGGAGGCGTTTCACTTTCTTCGTTATTTCAAGGATTTCAACAGCAAAACATTTTCGTGACTTATAAAGCTGCTAAAGTATATGTGCCGGTTCGTCGCATTTTCATTCAATTTGCCAATGCAGCTAAAACTCAGCTGCAACAAGCAGGAAATCTGTCGTCCGATAGTACACATGTGCTCAGTCAGCAGGAGCCAATGGTGGTGTCTCTTACAGCATTAAATCAAGCGAAAACATCTTTGAAACAATATATTTATCCGAGTAATTCGCATCCCAAAGGTTGTGATGATTATGGTGTGCTTTACCGCAGTTTGATTGCACGCTGTGATGACCCGAAACTGTGGCAAGAATATGATGGAAATATACAAAAAAAATCGGTAGCACAGCGTCAGCCTTCACTTTTTGATATTTGTCAGATTCAAGACAATGAAAACTGCATTTCCAATGCGCTGGCCTATTTTATGATGGATAAGAAGTACCGGGAACTTTGGAAAAAGTTTTTTAAAACCAAGGGCATCGATCATTTAGATGGCTCATATTGGGTTGAAAGAGAATATGATATATCATCTGTTACCAAAGAGCTGAATGATGCACAAGATGCAATTCAAAACGTATTTACGGGTCGGATTGACCTCTTGCTGGTAGACAATGTCGGTGATAACTTAGTGGTGATTGAAAACAAAATTAAGTCGGGCGTCAATAGTATTGCTGCTAAGAATTTAAGTAAGAGCAACAGTGAAGGTATGGATTCTGTTTACGTCAATCAGTTGTTTCGTTATGACGCTTTTAGTAAGCACGTTACCAATAAAGAAACTAATTGCACGTTCAAACATATTTACAAGTATGTTTTAGCACCCAATTACAATATACCCGAAATTCCGGAAGCGTTGCAAGAGGAATATACAATCCTTACATATAAAGATTTACACGAGTATTTGATTGACAATGAGGTTCGGAAAGAATGGTGTGAGGATACTAACTTTTCGGCTTTTGTCGAAGCTATTCGAAAGCATACTTATGCTTACATAGGCGATTATTTGCGCAACGAGATGGAAGAGATTTTCATGCGAAAGATGAGCGGTTCCTGCTGATGGCTTGTGTGTCGCTATGGGGCTTTTCCTTTTTACGGCATAAGTAGTAGAACTCCAATTCAACACTGAATATAATAGGTTGAAACCTGATGGTGTATCAATGATGCATTCACAAAAAAAAGGAGGAAAACTCAATCGTGGGTTTTCCTCCTTTTGTAGGGTAGAGGTATTTGACTAGACAACTAAAAAGGTGTATCGCAAAATTTTGCGATACACCTTTGTTACATCAATACTGTGAAGTTATAGACTGTGTCAAAGAACGATTTCTTTGACAATGCGAGTTTTGTTTACTCCTATAACTTCTACTAAATAAGCTCCTTTCGTCAGATGTGACAATGAGAATGTGGAACCTACTTCTGTGGCTGATTCTATTTTCAGCCCTGTAAGTGTATATACATTTATAGCCTGACACGGAGTGTTAAATACCAACGTTTTCCGAATATTGTCGAAGTAAACGGCAGTTGATTGTCCTTTGGAAAACTGATTCTCAATGCCCGTTTGTTGTTCGGTTAGGAAGAATGACAAATTGGGAACGTCCTTACCAGCGTACATTTTTTGCGAATAGTCAAAAGGAACCGAACCGCTATAGGTCAATGAATGATAAACAGGGTCGCCCGATTGGTAGTCACAAAGCCATTTAATCCATGAGTTAGAGGCTGTGTTCTGTTGTTCGAGCATAACACAAAGATTTCCATTTTTATAACTGAATGGTTTGTCAAAGAGCAAGGCTAACATGCCTAAAGTGGGTTCAACCACCACCTTTCCTTCGAACACTTGAGTTAACTGTTCGGCTGCAATCGGAGTGGGGTCTCCTTTTGCAAATTCCGCTTCTTCAACATTACCCAACTTTACACGGGCCGTAAACTCGTAAGGTTCTTTCTTGTCGGTTGGGGTGTAATACAGAACCAATCCCTCAATCATACATTTGGCAGATCCAAGCTTATCTTTCGTATAGATTGTTTGAATTGCGCTGTTGGTTTGATACAGGTAGAAAGGTATCATCGGTGTTGCTACAGTGCCTTCGGTCAGATGTTTCCAAGTACCTTTTTTTAATACATTAACAGCCAGCGTTGGACTTTGGTTATTATGCGCAATCGTATCGCCTTCGAGACCATCGATAATAGCTTTTAGTTCAACAGCACCGGTATTTTGGGGCACCCAACTGAAAACAAAGGTTTTTTCCTCTTGCGATGCAATAGGCTCTTTTACCTTTAAAGTTGTCAATACCGTACCGGCAGCATCTACCAAGTTTAATGCAAAATCAGCAACCTGTTCAAATCCTTCGTTCTTTACAATTACATTGTATTCAGAAGCAGAACCTACAGAAGGATTTACAAAGCCTTTCAACGAAACAATGCTTAAATCGGTTGTAGGCAGTTCCTCAATCACAATATCTGTTACTTGAGCTTTCACGGCATTGTAAGTTTGGAAGGCAATGTTATATGCTCCATCAGCCGAAACCTGGAAAGGCACACTGTGACGTACATAGTCGTATGAATCGTTGTTGCGTTCTTTTTGGAAATCGGCTATTACATTTACTTGTTGCTCGGGCTGGTTTCCCTTACCGTAAGTGATTTTGTAGTCGAGCGGGAAAAGTTCACCACCCAAAGTTTGCAAGGAATAGCGTACGACATAATTTTTATTGGCACTGAACTGAATTGGTGCAGAAACTAGCCAATCGTCAGTTTTCTTTTCGGGATTTAGCTCTATATCAGGAAAATATTTCATATAGCCGCCTCTTTCATCTTTGTAAGAATCCAAGAACCAGGTTTGGCCATCTTGGTCTTTATCGTAGATTGTCCATAACCTATATTGTTCATCGGTATTGAAATCGCATTGATAAGGAATGGACAAGGCGGGGCCGGAAATTGCAGTGTTTGAAAAGGCTGATTCCCCCGTGCCGGTATTTGTAACAGGAATTATTTCGTAATAATAGCCATGAGTATTTTGAATGCTGCGGTCTGTGTAATTACATACCTTCAATCCTTTAACTACTTCGAGTTTGTCAGGATAGCGCATTACAGTGTATGTCAAACTGCTTTTGTCAAACCATCCGTTGTGTTTTCCTTTGGCTGGAGCGTTCCATTCCAGTGTAAGGTCGTAACTGTCTGCAGCTTTGATGCACTTTAAATTTTGAACAGCCCCCGGCACATCTACTCCAGCGAATACTGAATCGCTGTAGACTGCTTTACCCTCGCCGCTTGCATTGGAAGCAGCCACTTTGTAAGCAACCATACCCTCAACTTTCGTGTCATCCCAAGTTATCGATTCACCGGCAGCCTTTTTCTCTAACGTTGTTGCCAAGATGCCATTACGATAAATAGCTATGTTCAAATCGCCAACCAACTGATTACCTTGCAAATCTGTTTTGGGATTGGTCCATGACAGTGTAATTTTGCGTTCTCCGTTTTGTCCCGGCACAGTTTCTAAATTTGTAACCGCAGCAGGAGCTGTTTTGGGGAGTGGGTTAGGGTCGATGTACAAACCCAATATTTCAGCATTAGCTTCTAACTGACCTATTTCGTTCCAAACGATTTCGTCCGAACCAAAGGTGAAAGAAGAAAATTTTCCGGAACCGACTTCGCCATTGATAAAGAAGCCGCTCCAATAAAGCACGTTTGTGTCCATGTTGAATGACATGGATTGCAAGCCGGCCGCAGGTAAATCAAGCATGGCGTACGAAATGTCCTGCAAAGGTTCGCCCGTTTGTTTATTGATTTCCCATAATGTGCCGTCATCTGCCAATCCATAGAGAGAACCCTCAGGCGAAGCAGCCAAAGCTACAAAATTGATGAAGTTTTGTGTGCCTACGAGTTCAAAACTTCCCGTTTGAGGATCTACTGCATATAGGCCAAGTGGAACATCGATTTCTTCAGCATCAGGGTCAGTTCCCAGTATGTCGAAAGCCAAGGCATATAGGCGTTTGGTAGTAGGGTCGTATGTCATGTCTGACACAATCAACGAGGTTTCCGGATTGACATATAATTCGTATGTGACTATGGTTTTCATTTCCTTTGTATCAAGATCCAGCTTGATGAAGCGGTTAGGGGTCAAACCATCGTCAGAATCTATTATATAATAAGTGCCTTCATAACCAGCTGCAGCGCGAACTGATTTAAAGTCTAACGTTTTTTCCTTTGTAATAACAGACGGATTGTTTGCATCAAAAGAAACTAAGTCTGAACAAAGTGAAGTGTTGTCGCTATACACACGAATACCATACACTTTGCACTCAGCATCACCTGTCAACGTAAGGGGTTTCCCAATTTTGGAGGTAGCTTGGTGTACAGTATTTGTGCCCTTTCCGTTAAAGGCTTTCAAGGCCGAAATACGCACTTCCTGACGTTGTTGCTGCGCTTGTACTTGCAGCGTTAATGTCAGAAGTAGTAGGGCAATGAAAGTTCGCCACACTCCGTTGTACAAATTTGTACAAGATTTAATGACCGATGGCCATTCTTTTGTTTTTGCTGTATACTTCCTCATTGCATAATGATTTGATTAAATAATGTTATTTAGTCGTATAAATAAAAGATATCGTTTACAATGCAAATTTAAAGATAAATATTCTGTGTTAAAATGATATTCATTCTTTTTTTAAAAAATATTATCTTGTAATTCTACAGAAGCTTTTTATGCGGTTTGTATGATATGGTTACGTTTTATATCTCTATATTTTGTACTACTATCTGGCCAGCGACTTTGTGAAGTTTATGCCCTGTGCAGAGGGGGTAATGGTTGCAGCTGAGGAGCCTTTGGCTATGGTGTAAGGCCCGGTTAGAAGCTGTACGCAGCGATGGGCTGACGGCGAATTGATGCGCAGCGAGGTACAAAAAAAGGAGGAAAACTCAATCGTGGGTTTTCCTCCTTTTGTAGGGTAGGGTCTGGTGTTCCGGTTATTGAGCCAACAGGCGCTTGGTCACTTCCGAAATGGCTTTGCCGTCGGCACGGCCTGCCAGTTTCTTTGAAGCTACGCCCATAACCTTGCCCATGTCCTTGGGCGAGGTGGCACCTACTTCGGCAATGATGGCCTTGACCTCGGCTTCGACCTCCTCGGGCGTGAGTGCCTTGGGCAGGTATTCCTCGATGACTGCAGCTTGTGCAGCCTCTTCGGCAGCAAGGTCTTCGCGGTTCTGCGAAACGTAGAGGGCTGCGGTGTCGCGGCCTTGCTTGGCGAGCTTCGACAGAATTTTCAGTGCGGCTTCGTCGGTCAGCGTGTCGTTGGCGCCGGGTTGGGTCTTGGCTTCGATAAAGTATTTTTTGATGTTGCGCAGGGCTTCAAGGCGCACTTTGTCCTTGGCCTTCATGGCGGCTACGATGTCTTTGCTTACTTTTTCAAAAAGGTCCATAGTATGTATGTGTTTGATATTGTTTACAGGGGTCGTTACCCCGGTGAAGATGCGTGGGGTATGGCCGTTGGTTGCGCGGCACGCGGTTTGACACCGGCGGCTTTGCAAGGGGTTATTTGTTGCTGGTTTCGTTTGTGTTCGACAGGCGGCAGATGGCTTCCCATTCCTTGCGGGTGCGCAGATAAGTGGGGGTGTCAGCCACTCGCTCAATGAGTTGTTCATTGCGCAGGTCGTCGTCGGTAAACAGATAGTAGCTGATGCGTCGCGTCAGTTTGCGGTTGTTGGTGTAGTAAGCGTTGCGGCGGTCGGTTGTTTCGGTCGTTTCTGACTGGTTCTTCACCGCTTCCTGTTCGGCTGTGATTTCCTGAATTTGCTTGGCAGCAGCCTCTTTCTGCTTTTTCTTTTTGTTGTAGAGTCCGAATCCTGATGCCAGGATGGTAATTTTTACTTTTTTGCCGAGCGAGGGGTCGATAACCAAACCCCACTTGGTTTGTATCTGGCTGTCGAACTTTTGCATGAAGGCTGTCACTTCGTCGAGCTCGCCGGTGAGGAGTACGCCGTCTTTTTCTTTGCTGGTGCTGATGGCCAGGAGGATGCGGTCGGCATTGTAGACGTCGTTGTTGTTGAGCAGCGGCGAGTGCAGGGCATCTTCGATGGCGTGGGTTACGCGGTGGTCGCCCTCGGCATAGCCCGACGACATGACGGCTACGCCGCCGTCGGTGAGTGTGGTGCGGACGTCTTCGAAGTCGAGGCCTACCTTACCGTGCATCGAAATGATTTCGGTGATGGAGCGTACGGCGGTCGAGAGGGTTTGGTCGGCGCGCTTGAAGGCATCGATGATGCTGAGGTTGGGGTAGATTTCGCACAGGCGTTCGTTGTTGATGACGAGCAGGGCGTCTACTTCCTTGGCCAGCACTTCGAGTCCGTCGAGTGCTTTGTCGATTTGGCGTTCGCGTTCAAACAAAAAGGGGATGGTTACGATGCCGATGGTGAGGATGCCCTTGGCGCGGGCTTCGCGAGCAATGACGGGCGAGGCGCCGGTGCCTGTTCCGCCACCCATACCGGCGGTGATGAATACCATGTGGGTGTCGTCGTCGAGGAGTTCCCTGATTTTATCTACGCTTTCTTCGGCAAAGTGTTTGCCCTTCTTAGGGTCGCCTCCGGCTCCGAGACCGGGGCCTAACTGCAGGCGGTCGGGCACGGGAGAGTCGGTCAGGGCTTTCGAATCGGTGTTCGTTACCACGTAGCGCACGTCGGGTATTTCGTCGCGGTACATTTGGCCAACGGCATTGCCGCCGCCGCCACCCACTCCAATTACTTTGATGAGTTTGGGTGTGGTGATGTCTGCAAATTCTATGAGGTCGTTGGGCATGGTTTCGGATGTTTTAAAAAGGGGGGTGTCGGGGCTCGTGTTTGAAGTACTCCGTAGAAATTGTGTGGGGTAAACGCTCGCGCTTGGTCCGTTTTAGTAATCGGAATATGGCAAAATGTTATATCCCGATTTCATTTTTTTCCGTGCTTTAAAATCGCTTTGGAATGCCTGTAGGTCAAGGGGGTATGGGTTGTTTTCTGCGGTTTGAAAAAGTCGAGGTGCGATATCAGGTGCCGAAAAAATTTGGATTTCGGGGTGCCTTGGTTGTATCTTTGCTTTGCGAAGTCAGGCTGCACCTCAGCATAGCTTTTGAGAGCAAACTCTCATCGCTCTGCATTCGGTTTGCACTGACATTGCACCAACTTATAAAGCAGGATTATATCAAACTGATTGATGAAAAAACAAATTTTCCGGTTTAATTCATGCTTCGTTCTTTGACATCGTGTTACAACAGAAAGTAAGGCAGGTGGGCCTGTCTGAAACCCCTACGCATAGAGTAGGGCTTTATCTTACGCTTTTTTGGCAGCATCGTTTGAAGTGCCGGGGGTGGGGCGTTGAGGCTTGGGGCTACATGTGACAAAGCCACACTCGACAACCTGATGTGAGAGAAAAGCGAAGGCAAGCGCTTGCCTCTGACTTTTTCCTCGCACTGTTGGCAAGTGTGGCTTTGATGTAAAATGATGTTTTAGCTGAACGAAATCACCGAGCCAGCAGGGGCTGCATTGCCCGGGTTGGCACTTTCCGGTTCGATGGCCACATTGCCGACGGCTTTGGCTTTGATGTCGGAGAGTACTTCCTTTGAGCGTTTGTAGGTGGGGGTGAGTTCAACCATCGAAATGACTTCCTCGTTGTCGAGGTCGTCGAGTCCGAAGAAGTAGAATTTGGGGCGTTTGCGGAGCATGTCCTTTTTGTCGCCTCCGTAAAATCCTTCGCGGCGTTCTTCGTTTTCCTCCTGTTTTTCCACTTCGTGCTGGCGGCGCGATTCTTCTTCGGCGTCGTGCTTTTCCTGCAGACCAGGTACGTTGTTGATGCCGAAACCGGTGGCAAGAATGGTAATTTTAACCGTTTTGCCGAGTTCCGAATCGGTAGAGAGTCCCCATTTCGTTTCTACATCGTCGTGGAATTTCGACATGAAGTCGTGTACTTCGTTCATTTCCTCCATCATGAGGGTGTCGCCTTCTTTTTCGGCACAGAACGAGATGGAGAGCAGCACTTTCTTCGAGTTGAAAATGTCGTTGCGGTTGAGCAGCGGCGAATGAAGGGCTGCTTCGATGGCCTTGCTTACGCGGTTTTCGCCTTCGCCGTAGCCGGTCGACATGATGGCCACACCACCGTCTTTGAGCACGGTGCTGACATCGCGGAAGTCGAGGTTGATGATACCGTGCATGGTAATGATTTCGGCAATTGAGCGGGCAGCAACGCTGAGGGTGTCGTCAGCCTTTTCAAAGGCCGAAAGCACGTTGAGCTCAGGGTAAATTTCGCGCAGACGCTCGTTGTTGATTACGAGCAGTGCATCGACGTGTTTCGAAATTTCGTCGACACCGTCGAGTGCTTGGTCGATTTTGCGGTTACCTTCGAACAGGAAGGGAATGGTTACGATACCTACCGTAAGAATGCCCATGGCCTTGGCTTCTCGGGCAATGATAGGAGCTGCACCGGTACCGGTACCACCGCCCATACCGGCAGTGATGAATACCATTTTGGTGCCGTCGTTGAGCATGGAGCGGATTTGTTCCACACTTTCTTCGGCTGCCTGACGGGCGCGTGCCGGACGGTTGCCGGCTCCGAGTCCTTCCTTGCCTAACTGCAAACGGACGGGTACGGGCGAGTCGGCCAGTGCCTTGGAGTCGGTGTTACACACCACGAAGTTCACATCGTGAATACCCTCGCGATACATGTGGTTTACGGCATTACCGCCACCGCCACCCACACCGATTACTTTGATAATCGAGGGAGTAGTGGTAGGTATTCCCATATCTATAAGGAGATCGTTGTTATCTTCTGACATAAGAGTAAGTTGTTTATTGGGGTGTGTGGCTCTTTGCCGTGCAGGCGTGTGGGCTTATTTGCCAAACTGTTTGCGCATGGCTCGTTCCCTTTGACCGGCCGGTTACTGCAGTCACGCATCCTTGCGTATCGCGATAATGGGTTAGTTGTCCTTTTCGCTGACCAGTCCGCTGAAGAAGTCGCGGATTTTGGTGCCGAACAATTTGAAGTTGTTTTTTCTTGCTGCAGCCTTTAAGTTGGCTTCTTCTTCAAGTTTACGTCTGGCTTCGGCTTCGGCTTCAGCTTTGATTCGTGCCGTTTCTTCGGCAGCAATTCGCAGGCGTTCTTCTTCGGTGATGATGGGTTCTTCGGGCACTTCGGGTTCCTCGGGTTCTTCGGGCTCGGGTTGTCCGATAGAGCCTCCGCAGCAGTTAATTTCGCCCTTGTCGAGCAGTGCAATGGCTGCGTTCCATTGTCCATCGGCATTGAAGTCGGGGAAGTCCTTATTCACCAAGGGGATGCGCAGATTGCGCACGAAGCGGATTTTTTCGAACTTCGTGTCGCGTACGAAGGCCTTGTCAATGTCTTTCATGTGCGAGGCACCACCGGTGATGATGAGTCCGCCAATGAGTTGGGCATTGTCGTATTTTGAAAGGGTGATTTGCGTTTTGACGTTGAGAATGATTTCTTCGATACGGGCTTCGACGAGTCCGCAGAATTCTTCGTACTTCACCTGTCGTCCGTCGCGCAGCAGAATGGGTTTGTGCTCTTCGGCATCGGAATCGGCAATGGCCGAACCGTACTTCAGTTTGAGTTCTTCGGCTTCGTCGTCCTCAATTTGCAGCGACATGATGTCGCGGTTGATGTTGGCACTTCCCAAGGGGATTACGGCGAGGTGGCGCAGCATGTTGTTCTTAAACACAGCCACGCTGGTAGTTTCCGATCCCATGTCGACGAACACACAGCCTGAGCGTTTTTCGGGTCCGGTCAGGATGTTGTCGGCCATGGCCAGTACGGTAATGGGCAGGTCGGCAATAGAAACAGATGCATTGCGGAAGCAGTTTCTGATTTCTTCGCGTACGGTAGAATTGGCCACGATGTTCAGGTAGTGGCCTTCGATATTATCGGTGAGAATGCCGACGGGTTCGGTTTGCAGCTGCGTGCCGAGTCGGTATTCCTGGGGTACAGATTCGAGAATGTCGCGGTCGATGTTGGCCGAATTGCGGTTTTCGTCGCACATGGAGTCAATCATGTCCTGTGTTACCTCAACTTTGCTGTCGAGGTGGCGCACCACTGTGTTAGCTACAGTGTGCATGCCCATACCGCCAATACCCACATAGACGCGGCTGACGCTCTTCTGCATTTTCTGCTCCAGTTTTTCCTTGATGTTGATGATGCATTGCGTCATCTTGTTGACGTTGTTGATACGTCCTTTCCGGATAAACGTGGTTGAGGGCTCTTGAGCGAAGGCAAGGATTTGGATGGCGCCATCGGGTTGCTTGCAACCGGCAATGCCGGAAACCTTGGACGAGCCAAGTTCGATAGCTACTATGAAGTTGTCTTCTGTTGCCATTATATTTGTTTTTTTGAATTATCAGAGTGAAAGGGGCTTCTGCTCCCGGATTGAAAAGAGCCGGGAATGTCCCGGAAAAATCCCGTTGCCGGGTGTTTGTCTGCTTAGCCCGCCTCCGCCAGAAAATGGCCTTTGGCAGCTTTGTGCTTTTAAGCAGATATTCCCCCGGCAGTATTTGTCGGGGGGAAATGGAGCCGCAATCAGCTGTGTTTGCGGGGAGTGCCTTTACGGCCTACTATTTGCGAAGTGTGCTCAACCGAGATTTCGCGGTATTTGTTCCAGCCCACCTGCGGTAACACTTTTTCATAGAAAGTGTAGAGGTTGCGGAACTTCGTTGATATGTTATTGGCATTGCCAAAGTCGATGATGTGGTTTCCCACTCTCGGCACCAATTGCAGGTGCTCGTTTGGCAGCACGTTGATTTGTTCGATTTGGTTGTTCCAAAAAGCATCGTCGCGCAGAAAGCGTCCCATAGCCACCAGGTGCTGTTGGGCGAATTTCGACGAAATGTTTCCCGTTGCCACCACCATGTCGGCCACATATCCCGCCGGTTTGAGTTTGCGTCCCCGGCTGTCGAGGTAATAGTCCTCGCCATTGTTGCTAATGATGCGCATGAGCGGCAGACGCTGCACGATGAGGATGTTGACCGTTCCGTTGGGTGCCTTGTAGCAAGCCACAGAGTCGATAAACTGGTTTTGCTTCAAAGCCATTTCGATGGTTTCGCTGTTAATTTGGTGCATGGCTTTACCGATAGGGTAGAGCTTTGCCTTTCGCAGCAATCTGTCGGCTTCGTCGCCAGTGATAAATCCGGCGTGCGTACTGTCGGCGATGGTGTAGTTCAGAGCCGTACACAGCGTTTTGTTTTCCTTTTGTGTAAGGTTGGTAAACGCAAATCCAAGGTAGGCAATCAGCGCTACCAGCAAGAGGAGTTTGAATACGGTCTTCATCCTTCCAACTTATCTGTTTTTAAGACTGTTCCATAATTTGCTTAAGCTGGGGTATGTAGTTCACCACATCGCCCGCGCCCAGCACAATGAGCACATCGTAATTACCCTTACGCACCACTTCGGGAAGTTCGTCTTTGCTAATCAGCATTTTCTGCATATCGGGTCGCAGGTTGTCGTAAATCAACTGACTGCTGACGCCTTCGATGGGCAGTTCGCGTGCCGGATAGATTTCCGTAAGAATCACCTCGTCGAGCAGCGAAAGGCTTTCGGCAAACTCTTTATAGAAATCGCGTGTACGCGTATAGAGGTGGGGTTGGAAAACGGCTGCCACTTTGCGTCCGTTGAATACCTCGCGAACCGAAAGAATGCTCTGGCGTATTTCCTCAGGGTGGTGGGCATAGTCAGAGAGCAACACGTGGCGGTCGGTTTTCAATGCAAAGTCGAAGCGGCGATCGACGCCAGCAAAACTCAGCATGGCGCGTCGAATTTCATCGGCTGTGGCACCGGCTATCTGCGCCAATGCCATGGCGGCGATACCATTGTCGATGTTGATGCTCACCGGCACACCTAATTCCACGTTGTCAATACACTCAATGGGCGAAACAAAGTCGAACACGATACGTCCGCCACCGATACGGATGTTTTCAGCGTGGAAATCACCCTCGTTGCGTGCATACTCGTAGCGTCTTACTCCCTGTTGCAGTTCATCCTTCATTTTCAGTCCGCGGTGAATAATCAGTGCACCGCCGGGTTGAATGAGTGTGGTGTAATGGTGGAAACTTTCAAGGTAAGCCTCTTCAGTGCCGTAGATGTCGAGATGGTCGGCATCGGTTGCCGTGATGACTGAAGCAAAGGGGCGCAAGTGATGGAACGAGCGGTCGAATTCATCAGCTTCAATAACCACAAACGGACTTTCCTGATTCAGCAAGTAGTTCGTTCCGTAGTTTTTCGTAATGCCTCCTAAAAAGGCATTGCATCCCACATGGCTTTCGTGCAGCAGGTGTGCTGCCATCGAAGTTGTAGTGGTTTTGCCGTGCGTACCGGCCACACACAAGCCCTTCATTGAGCGGGTCAGTGTGCCGAGCACTTCGGCGCGTTTTTGTATGTTGAAACCGCCTTGGCGGAAATACGTCAGTTCGCGGTGCGTTTCCGGGATAGCCGGTGTGTAAACCACGAGCGTATGCTCCTTGTCGCGGCATTCGACCGGAATAAGTTCGGGATTGTCATCGTAGTGAATGTCAGCCCCTTCGGCTCTCAGTTCCTCCGTCAGGTTACACGGTGTGCGGTCATATCCGCCAACAATCATACCCTTCGATAAGAAATAGCGCACCAATGCGCTCATGCCGATTCCGCCGGCACCGATAAAATATACTGCGTTCATTATTAGCAAGTGGGAGTTGAACTATGAGGAAAAACAGCCGTGGCATTTCAGTGAGTCTGCTCATGCCGCCGATTTTTCCGTTGTCTGCAATTTCAGGCTTTCTGCATTTGATTCATGGCCAGTTTGATAACTTCGTCCGCAATGTCCGAAGCCGCGTTGGGTTTCGCCAGTTGCAGGATGTTTCGTCCCAGACTTTCCAGTTTGGCAGGATCCGTCACCGTGTTGATAGCCTGCGGCAACAGGATGCGTCTGGCTTCGGCATCCGTCACATAAAGAGCCGCATTTTGCTGAACCAGCGCCAAAGCGTTTTTCGTTTGGTGATCCTCGGCCACGTTGGGCGAAGGCACCAGGATAACCGGTTTACCCAGCAGGCAGAATTCCGAAATACTTCCGGCTCCCGCTCTTGAAATCACCAAGTCGGCGGCCGCGTATGCCTCGCTCATGTCGCTGATAAAGTCCGTCACAATCAAGTTTTCCGGGCAGCCACGTCGTTGCAGTTCGTTGTGAATTTCTTCACTGTAATACTTACCTGTTTGCCAGATGAACTGCACCTTTTGTTGCTGTTTTACCAAAGGCAGGTTTCCGAGGATGCTATCGTTGATGGTGCGCGCACCGAGCGATCCGCCCACAATCAGGATGGTTTTCTTACCCGGCACCAGTCCGAACCGTCTGACCGCTTCATCCTTGGTCAGTGCAGTGTTTAGCAGGTTCTGTCGTACCGGATTGCCGGTGAACAGTATTTTGTCAGCCGGGAAAAAGCGTTCCATGCCATCGTAGGCCACACAGATTCTCCGGGCATTTTTAGCAAGCAGTTTGTTTGTAACGCCGGCATACGAGTTTTGTTCCTGCAGCAAAGTCGGGATACCCATTGACTCAGCCATGTTCAGCGTCGGTCCGCTGGCATAACCGCCAACGCCCACCGCTACCTGCGGTTTGAACTCGCTCAATATTTCGCGAGCCATGTTCCGGCTCTTCATGATTTTAAAGAGCACGGGAATATTCTTCAGCCAGTTCTTGCGGTTGAAGCCCACAATAGGCAATCCCTTGATGGGATAGCCGGCAGCAGGCACGCGCTGCATTTCCATGCGTCCTTCTGCTCCCACAAATAGAATCTTGGCATCCGGACGTTTTTCGCGGATAGCATTGGCTATTGATACTGCGGGAAAAATGTGGCCACCTGTGCCACCTCCGCTGATGATGACCCTTAATTCGTCGTTCATAATGGTTCTCGCTAAGTAGGTGTGGCTGTTTCTTTCCGGCCGCTCGTTTCGGGGCAATCGGGCCGAGGCAGACGGGGTGGAAAATACCTTCCGCACGGAGTCCTACCTGGCCGGTTCGTTAAGTCGACTGCCGGAAATACGCTGAAATTTATGTTAAAACAACCTCAATTTCTTTGGTCATAAATAGGTGCATTTTTCTTTCTCCACCTACTTATACACTACACGCGCAAAATTAGCAATAATTTTTCGGAGTTTCTCTGTTTCGTCGTAGAATTTCATAAAGAAATAGAAAACAGTGTTTTCCGATTGCCCTATTTTAGGGCCAGTCAATCTGCTTGGTGTTAAAAGTTGAAAAGTTTTTTCAGAGCATTTCTGCCAGTTCTTCCACGTTGTCAGCCACTTGAAACAGTTCGCCGGGCTTTTCCGATACCAGGCCCTGTCGGCACAAATCGTCGACGGCTTCGAGCATTTTGTTCCAGCAGCCGTCGATGTTGAGGAATATCACCGGTTTCCGTTCGATGCCGATTGCGCTGTTGGCCAACACCGTAAACACTTCGTCGAGCGTACCGATTCCTCCCGGCAAAGCCACGAGCACGTCGCTTTCGCGGTTCATCATAGCTTTGCGGTCGGTCAGGTCCACACAGCGAAAGGTCACATCCACGGCCTCGCTTTCAAGTCCGCGTGCCACGATGATGTCTGGCACCATGCCAAACACGCGTCCGCCGTTGGCTTTCACGCTCTGTGCCAATGTTTTCATCAGTCCTTTGCGTGCACCGCCATACACCAGCGTACGTCCGGTTCGTCCGATGAGTTCGCCCACTTTTTGTGCAGCCTCGGTGTAGCTTTCGGGTAAATCGGCTTTTGATGAAAGGTAAACGCCTATTTTCTGATATTTCATAATGAGTCTGTTTTCGAATTTAAACAAAAGGGATGATTCTTAGGCAGCGTGTATACCGCCTTTACCTGAGCAAAGGTACAAACGTCAAGGCACATAAACCAAATACCCTCACACACTTTTTTTGCTGCTGAGCCCACTCTATGCTCAAATGCATCACAATTCCTTCGCTGTCAACAGCTGTCTATGTAAAAAAATATTCCACACGGAAACCGGTGGAATGTGTATGGAATAGATTAAGGGTGGTTCTAAAAATCAGATTTCTTAGAACCACCCTTAAGGGATTAGCGTGCAGCGATGCACTCAATTTCAACGCGAGCGCCCTTCGGCAGCGTCTTCACGGCTACAGCCGAACGGGCGGGGAAGGGAGCTTCGAAGAACTGGGCATACACCTCGTTCATCTCAGCAAAGTCGGCCATGTCGGCAAGGAATACAGTGGTTTTCACCACGTTTTGCATGCTCAGTCCGGCTTCTTCCAGAATGTGCTTCATGTTCGTGAGCGACTGCGTCGTGAGTTCTTTGATACCTCCTTCTGCAAATTCGCCGGTGGCAGGGTTGATGGGCAACTGACCCGAAACGAACACCATGCCGTTAGCCTCGATGGCTTGGCTGTAAGGACCGATGGCTGCGGGAGCCTGTGCGGTTGCAATGGCTTTTTTCATAAATCTATTGGTTTTTTTGAGGGGTATACAGACCACTGCCTATAACCGGCACAGTCTGTATCCCGTTTTTTTTAGTAAATAATTTCGTGCAGCTGATACCGCCAAACGTTTCACGGCCTGCGGTATCGGCAAAGCGTATTACTTCAAGTAATCGTCGAAGTAGCGCGTAATGCGGTCGTGCAGGTGCACCATGTCGTGGCCCATCATGTTGTGGCCATCGCCGGGGTACACAAAGTAGTCGGGCTGCGTGCCGCAGTCAATGCAAGTGCGCAGGAACGACAAACTGTGTTGCAACACACACGTCGGGTCGTTGTATCCCACAATAATTTGCAAGCGTCCCTTCAGGTTTTTGGCCTTGTTCAGCAACGACGTTTTTTCGTAGCCCTCGGGGTTTTCCTGCGGCGTATCCATGTAACGTTCGCCGTACATCACCTCGTAGAACTTCCAGTCGATAACCGGACCGCCGGCCACACCTACTTTGAACACATCGGGGTAGCTGCACATCAGGTTCGTCGTCATAAAGCCGCCGAACGACCATCCGTGAACGCCCAGGCGGTTCGCATCAACGTAGGGCAAGCTCTTCAGGAACTTCACGCCCTCCATCTGGTCCTGCATTTCCACTTCGCCCAAGTGGCGGTGCGTCACGCTTTCGAATTCAAAGCCGCGATGCTCCGAACCGCGGTTGTCCACCACGTAAATCACATAGCCGCGCTGTGCCATATAAATTTCCCAGGGGCGTGCCAGATACTCGAACGATTCGTCTACGTTGTGTGCGTGCGGACCACCGTACACATATACCACAGCCGGATACTTCTTGTTCGGGTCAAAGTCAACGGGCTTCACCAATCGGTAGTACAAGTCGGTTTTGCCATCAGCAGCCTTGATTGTTCCCGAAGTGATTTCAGGCATGTTATAGTCCTTGTTGGGCGATTCTGCACTGTGCAGCATCATGCGTTTCGGTTTGGCAGTGCTCACCAAGTCCACCTGGCGGAACACAGCCGGAGCCGACCAGCGGTCGAACAGAAAAGCACCCGTAGCACTCAGCTGCGCATGGTGCGTACCAATGCCGCTGTCGAGCAGCGTGCGCTTACCGTCTTTCAGGCTCACCGCATAGTGGTTGTGGCGAATGGGCAGTGCCTCATTGCTCTTGATAATCAGGCTCTTTTCCTTTTCGTTGAAGCCTACGAACTGAATTACTTCAAATTCGCCCTTCGTCAGTTGCTTCAGCGTTTCGCCCTTTGTGTTCATCAGATACAAGTGGTTATAACCATCCTTGCGGCTCTGCATCACAAACAGGCTGTTATCCCAAGGCAGGAACACGATAGGGTTCTGCGGCTCAACATAGCGGCTGTTCGTTTCAGTGTAAATCACACCCTTGCGTGCACCCGTCTGTGCATCGTAAGCCACGAGTTCGGTCTTGTCCTGCGTGCGCGGCAGTTCAAACATGTAAATCGTCTTCTCGTCCGGACTCCATGCAATGTTCGTAAAGTAACGATCCGTCGGGTCGCCAGCCTGTAAGTAAAGCGTTTTGCCGGTGGTCGGGTTATACACACCCACCGTCACCTTATGGCTCGTCATGCCCGCCATCGGATACTTTTCAGGAGCCAGCTGAGCCACACGCGGCGTATTGTCCACCAGTGGGAAATCCGTCACCATCGTCTGGTCCATGCGGTAAAAGGCCAGTGAATTGCCTTTCGGACTCCAGAACAAACCGCTGTGAATGCCAAATTCATCGCGGTGTACGCTCATGCCGTATTGCAATTCGCGGTTACCGTCAGTAGTCACCTGCACGGTTTCTCCCTTAGCGTTCGTCACGTAAATGTTCCAGTCCTTTACAAAAGCCTCTGCACGGCTCGACGTATTAAAGTTGCGAGCCTGTGCGCCGGCCGTTACGGGCTGTTGCCATTCCACCTGTTTTTTCTTCCAGTTGTAAAGCAAGCGCAGTTTCTGCGTGCTCAGTAAAGCCACGGGCTGGTCGGCATAGGGAAACGAAGTTCCCATCAGGTTATACACCTTACCATATTTAGCCGTGTCGATAGCCGCATTCACCTCCTCTGCCGTAAACAGCGGTTCGTATTTAGCGCGGCGTCCCTTATCGTCGGTCAGCATCTTCACGTCTTCCACGTTGAGCTCCACCAATTTGTCGCCCCAGAAGTTAGCGTAAATGTTTTTCGGTTGGCGGTTCCAATAGTCCGTACCGCCCCACATCAGTTCTTCCAGCGTCAGTTGTTTGTTGCTATTCTGTGCCATAGCCGGTAATGTCAGCAGCGTCATGAATGCTGCGAGCATGAAATACTTTATTCTCATACGTTAATGATAGGTTGATCGTGAGCCAAACAGCATAGCCTTTCGGACGGGTCAAATTCTTATGTGCATCCCAGCTCCGGCATACTATGCCAACGGGCGGACCATTCAGAAGTCCAATCCGACCTCTGTTTGCACCGCCCGTTTATTTTATGGGTCTGTCGTAAAGCTCGGCAAACCCTTTATTGTCGTTCAGATTGAAAATCAATCCTCGTCGTAATCTCTGCGAAACGATTTTTTCTTTTTAAAGTCGCCTCCCTTCTTGAAGTCGCCACCGCGTTTGAACGAGCCTTCGCCTCTTTTAAAGTCGCCGCCTCGTTTGCGGTCACCGCCTTTCTTGAAGTCGCCTCCCTTTCTGAAGTCACCGCCTTTCTTGAAGTCACCTCCCTTTCTGAAGTCGCCACCTTTCTTGAAGTCACCGCCCTTTCGTCCTTCGTCGCGTGCGCTTTTGCCGCCGCCCAGGTTGCTGTTTTCAAAGTAGCGGTGTTTGTGACGCAGAATCAGGTACTGGTCGTCAAGTTCGTCCTCGCCCTCTCCGCGTCGCAGTGGGTTGTCGCTGAATCGCTGTTTGAACTCCTCGCGGTTTGTTTTGAATCGTTTGCTGTCGCTCATCAGTCTGCGCTCCTCGTCAGTCTTGATTTTGCCGCCCTGTGCGCGGAAATCGCCCAGTTTACCTTGGAAAAGCTGGTATTTGCGGAAGTCACAGTCGAGCGAACCGTTAAACAGCTGAATTTTGAAGCTGGCACGCAGGCCGATGTTTTCGAAGAGTTCCTGTTTCGACGAAATGATCCAAGCCTCGCCGCCCGAGAACTCGTTTTTCATCACCTTACCGATGTGCTGATACAGGTTCAGCAAGTCGGGCGGTGTCAGTCGTTCACCGTAGGGCGGATTCGTCACAATCAGCGCATTCTCCGACGGACGCGTAAATTTGCGGAAATCCTGTTGTTTCAGCACCACGATGTCGGCCACGCCTGCGCTCTTCACGTTCTTTGTAGCCACCTCGATAGCCGGCAGGTTAATGTCGTAGCCGTATATCTTATGGTCAAATTCGCGTTCCTGCGAATCGTCGTTGTATATTTCGTCCAGCAGTTTGCGGTCAAAGTCCTTCCATTTTTCAAAGCCGAATTCCTTGCGGAACACACCCGGATAAATGTTGCGTGCCATCAGCGCCGCCTCAATGAGCAGCGTACCCGAACCGCAGAAGGGGTCGATAAAGTCTGTATCATACTTCCATCCCGTCAGTTTAATCAAGCCGGCAGCCAGCACCTCGTTGATGGGAGCCTCTACGCTGCCCACGCGGTAGCCGCGAATATGCAGGCTTTCGCCCGATGAGTCGAGCGACAGCGTACAGTCTTCGTCGGCGATGTGTATGTTCAGTTTCACGTCAGGGTTGGTGATGCGAATGTTCGGACGTTCGCCAGTAGTATCGCGGAAGTAGTCAACGATAGCATCCTTCACCTTGTACGCCACGAATTTCGAGTGGCGGAATTCGGTTGAAAACACCACTGAATCCACTGCGAAAGTCGTATTTGTGTCGAGATACTTGCTCCAGTCAATGCTGCGTACAGCTGCATACACCTCATCGGCATCTTTAGCTTTAAAGTGCTTCACGGGCATCAAAATGCGTATTGCCGTTCTCAGGCAGAAGTTGGCCCGGTACATCATGGCCTTGTCGCCCGTAAACGACACCATACGTCGGCCAATGGCTACGTTATTGGCACCCAGTTCAATCAATTCTTGTGCCAACACCTCTTCGAGTCCTTGAAAGGTTTTGGCAATCAGTTCAAATTCTTGCATGCTGTTTGATTTGGCTTATGGAGCGTGCTGTTGTTTCCGACACTCCTTTATGTGAGTGGCCTTGCTTTCAATAAATAATTAACTTGAATGGCTCAAGGCGTTAGTTTTAGGTGGATGATTGTGTGGTTTTCTCCCTTGTTCTTCAGCCTCATTGTGGGGCATTCGGGGCAGAGGTCACCATTTCGCATCCTGAAGGGCAAAATTAAAAATTTTAAGTTGGTCAACAAAATTATTTGCCATCTTAAGTAGATGTTCCTGATTATTTTTACTTTTAAATCGGTGTTATTGTGTCGTAGCTGGTTGTTCCTGAGCTGCTTAAATGCAATGAATGTCCACCTATCTTGGACGTAATCACATACTTGAAAGCTCGGCTCAGTCACAAAAAGTGTGTGGTAAAATCAACAATGCATCCGGGTTTCAGACAGGCCTACCTGCCTTACTTTCTGTTGTAACAAAATGTCAAAGAA
>ERZ894240.348-NODE-348-length-54343-cov-9.553953_pt1 | contig 54343 bp, 69 predicted proteins | sample MGYA00380298_ERZ894240 | MGnify/ENA primary metagenome ERZ894240 (study PRJEB32331, sample SAMN06328419) | human gut metagenome | biome: human gut microbiome; feature: stool | host: Homo sapiens | collected 2014-06-27 ... | reverse complement strand
CTCCCCCGGACCCCCTCCCCTCATCTTCCCAAGACTTTTGACTGGTGGGGAGGAGGCCCGCAGGGAGTTGCCTGTATTTAGTTGGATTTGGCGACGTAAGTTGCTGGCAAGGCTGCGTACAGGGCCGCGCACTCGATGAGATCCTGTTTCCACGTCTTTTCGTCGGGGGCGTGGGCTTCCTTTTCCTTGCCGGGGCCGAAGCCGACGACCGGGATCCCGTAGCGGCCCATGATGGACACGCCGTTGGTGGAGAAGGTCCACTTGTCGGTGCGGGGTTCGCGTCCGAACAGGCTGCGGTAAGTCTCTTCGGTGGATTTCGTCACCACATGGTCTTCGGGCAGGACCCACGTGGGGAAGTAGCAGTCGGTGGGGTAGACGAGGCCGGTCCACGAGGGGACTTCGTAGGTGTACATGGACACCTTGGCCTTGTCTCCGGCGGCCTTGACCGAGGGCAGATTCTCAATCTGGGAAATGGCGAGATCCTTGTCTTCGCCGAAGGTCAGGCGGCGGTCCACGGAAATGGCGCAGCTGTCCGCCACCGCACAGCGGGAGGGCGAGGTGTAGAAAATCTGGGAAACGGTGAGGGTGCCCTTGCCGAGGAAGGGGTCGTCCGCGAGCCGGGCATTGAGCTGTTCAAGCTCGGTCATGATGTGGGCCATGCGGTAGATGGCGTTGTCGCCTCGTTCCGGGGCGGAACCGTGGCAGGATACGCCGCTTACGTCCACGCGGATTTCCATGCGCCCGCGCTGGCCGCGATAGATGCCGCCGTCGGTGGGTTCGGTGGATACCACAAATTCGGGCTTCAGCCCGTCTTCGTTGATGATGTATTGCCAGCACAGGCCGTCGCAGTCCTCTTCCTGCACCGTTCCGACCATGACGATGGTGCAGTCCTTGGGACACAGGCCAAGCTCTTTGATGATCTTCCCGGCATAAACCATGCTGGCCATGCCGCCTTCCTGATCGCTCGCGCCGCGCCCGCCGATGGTTTCGGCGTCTTCGTAGCCTTCGTAGGGATCAAAGGTCCAGTTGGAACGGTTGCCGACGCCCACGGTATCGATGTGCGCGTCAAAGGCGATGATGCGGGGGCCATTTCCGATAAAGCCGAGGACGTTGCCCATCTTGTCGATTTCGACCCTGTCGAAGCCGACCTTTTCCATTTCTTCCTTAATACGCCGGATCACGCCTTCTTCTTGGCAGCTTTCGCTCGGGATGCGGATCATATCGCGCAGGAATCGGGTCATTTCCGGTTCATACTTTTTGGCGAGTTCGTTAACACGGGAAAAATCGACGGTGCTCATGGGAAGCCTCCAGAGGAATGATGCCGGATGTCCGGTCTATTTCCCAAGAAAGCAATTGTCGGGCCAATGTTATGAACCTCCATGATAGCGTATAAAACAAACCGATTAAACGAGTCTTCACGTCCTCTGACATTCCAAAAGGCTTCTCAGTTTGAGAAAATTCTCATTTCGGGAAACCGCAACGACGTTGCCTGAGCAAAAACGAGAAAGGGAAACCGCCGTTTTGACGACCGCCTCGTTTTCCAGCCACCGCGAACGGTTCCAAGGCCATTTCTCCCGACAGGAGAACAGGCTCTGAAGGCCCACCCTTATTTCAGATGCCCATACCAAAAGAGCCCGCTCCATACGGGAACAGGCTCCTTTCATACAGACTCCCCAAGAAGAGGGATTCGATAAGGTCAAAAGTCTTGGGAGGGAGAGAGAAGGGGTCCCTCTCCCCTCCCCCGGTTAACAATCTAATCACAGATTAAAACGATCCGCCCGTCGATACGCTGCCTTCCCACTGGCCTTTGGCGCGTACGGTGGCCGACTCGGAACACCCGGCGAGAAGCAGGGCGAGGAGGCAGGCGCAAAGCAGCAGCGCTCTCATGGCTATGCCTTGCCCATAAGCGACTCTTCGGTGGGCTGGGCGGAAAGCTTCTGTACGAGCTTCGTTCCGGCGGGCACGTCCTTCGTCACCCAGACGTTGCCGCCGATGATTGAACCGCTGCCGATGGTGATGCGTCCAAGGATGGTCGCCCCGGCGTACACGGTGACGTTGTCCTCAAGGATGGGGTGGCGGGGAACGCCCTTGACCAGCACGCCGTCGCCGTCCTTGGGGAACGACAGCGCGCCGAGGGTTACGCCCTGATAGAGGCGGCACCCCTTGCCGATGACGGCGGTTTCGCCGATGACCACGCCTGTCCCGTGATCGATGAAGAATTCTTCATCAATGGTCGCGCCCGGATGGATATCGATGCCGGTGGCGGAATGGGCCATCTCGGAAATGATGCGCGGGATGACCGGCACGCCGAGGTTGTACAGCTCGTGCGCGATGCGGTGGTGCGTCATGGTGAGCAGCGAGGGGTAACAGAAAATGGTTTCCCCGGCGCTGGTCGCGGCGGGATCGCCCTCATAGGCCGCCTTGGCGTCGGACGCCAGCAGCCGGCGGATGTGGGGGAGGCGCTGCATGAACTCCATGGCCTTGCGCATGGACACTTCTTCGCAGCTCATGCAGTCGGTGGCGTAGCTTGCACAGGCGAAGCAGCCGCCGCGCCGGATCTGTTCGGCCAGCTTGCGGAAAATGGAGTCCAGATTGGCCGAGAGGTGGTAGCGCATGGATTCCACATGCACGCAGGAAACGCCGAAATAGCCGGGAAAGAGCGTAGCCTTGAGGCGCGACATGATCTCGCCGAGTTCTTCGAGCGAGGGCATGGGGGAATCGTGCAGCGGATGGTGCAGAACCGTCTCAAGCGAGGAAGGCGCGCACAACTGTTCCACGACGAGATCCAGATCGGGCATGGACGTTGGCGCTATGGGAGCGAGTGGTTTCATGGCGTACCTCGGGAAGGTTATTCGCCGCCCGCTTCGGAAGGCTGGGGCGACAGTCCGGGTTCGAGATCCTCAAATGCGGTGTAGGAGCCAAGATAGGCGAGCGTCGCCGTGCCGATGGGGCCGTTGCGCTGCTTGCCGATGATGATTTCCGCCGAGCCCTTGTGCGGGTTGTCGGGCTGCTTGTGGTATACCTCGTCGCGGTAGATGAACATGATGACGTCGGCGTCCTGTTCGATGGCGCCCGACTCGCGGAGGTCGGACAGCAGCGGACGTTTGTCCGTGCGCTCTTCCAGTTTACGGTTGAGCTGCGAAAGCGCCACGACCGGAATATCCATTTCCTTCGCCAGCCCCTTGAGCGAGCGGGAGATTTCCGAAATTTCCTGTTCGCGGGAGTCCGTCCGCTTGGATCCGCGCATGAGCTGGAGGTAGTCCACCATCACCAGGCCCACGCCGGATTCGGCCTTGAGCCGACGGGTGCGGGCGCGCAGTTCCAGCGGCGAGAGCGCGGGCGTGTCGTCGATGTAGATGGGGGCCTGCCCGAGCACGTCGGCGGCGTGATAGAGCCTGCTCCATTCCTCGGAGTCGAGATAGCCCCGGCGCAGGTGCCCCAGATCCACCTTGCCCCATGCGCAAAGCATACGCATCATGAGCTGATCCATCGACATTTCGAGGGAGTAGATGGCGACGGGCACGTTGTCCTGCACGGCGGCGCGCATGGCCATGTTCAGGGCGAAGGCGGTCTTGCCCATGGAGGGACGGGCCGCAACGATGATAAGGTCCGAAGGCTGGAGCCCGGCGGTCATCTGATCAAGGCGGTTGTAGCCTGTGGTGACGCCGGTGACGGCTTCCTTCTGCTCGAAGCGTTTGGTCAGTTCCTCAAAAACGCGGTTGACCAGTTCCTTGGAGCTTTTGAAGACCTTGCCGGAGGTACGTTCCGAGATGGAAAAGACGGCCTGTTCGGACTCGTCCAACAGGGCATCCACGCTGCGCGACTGGTCAAAGCAGTTGCTGATGATGTCGGAACACGCGCCGATGAGGGAGCGTTGCAGCGACTTGTCGCGGACGATGGTGGAATAATATTCGGCATTGGCCCCGCTGACGACGGTCTGTGCCAGTTCCGAAAGGTAGGCCGCTCCGCCCACTGCTTCGAGCTGTCCATGATCCTTGAGGTAGCTGGCTACCGAAACGAGATCGATGGGCGCGTTTTTGCGATAGAGTTCGAGGAAGCAGGTGTACAGCGTCTGGTGCGCGGGGAGGTAAAAATCGTCGGAGGAAAGCGTGTCCACGAGCGTGTGGAAGACGCTGTTACGGATAAAAATACCCCCCAGAACGGCCTGTTCGGCCTCAACGCTGTGGGGGGGGACTCGACGAAGCAGATCGTTCGTCGCCCGGTTGGGATCGGCAGGGGATGCCATGCGGAAATTCCTCTGTTGGGGACGCGTGAAAAAGAAGAGCAGAGGAGCTCACCGCCGAGTCGCCGCCCCCGGGGAAAACCGGGGGCGGCGCGAGAAACTATTCGGCGGCTTCTTCCGTCGGGGCCTCGGCCGGAGCTTCGGCGGCTTCCTCTTCAACGAGGTGCGCCTTGTCTTCGGAGACAACCTTCACGGTGAGGGAAGCGACGACGTCGGCATGCAGACGCACGCGGACGGGGTGATCGCCGAGGGTACGGATGGGATGGTCGAGCAGGATGCGGCGACGATCCACTTCGATGCCCTGAGCGGTCAACGCATCGCCGATGATGGCGGTGGTCACGGAGCCGTAGAGCTTGTCATTGTCGCCCACGCGCATGACGATCGGAAGAACGAGGCCTTCCAGCTTGCCGGCGATGTCGTCGGCGGCGGCGCGCAGGGCGTCCATACGGGCCTGCAGCTTCTTGCGTTCCAGTTCAAAAGCCTTGAGGTTACCGGGGGTGACCAGCATGGCCAGGCCCTGAGGCAACAGGTAGTTGCGGCCATAACCGGCCTTAACCGTCACCACATCGCCAAGGCGACCCAGGTTTTCCACATCGGCACGAAGAATGATTTTCATACCGGGTCTCCTTAGATGTTGCTCTTTTTCTTCACGTCAGAGGAATGGCCGGCGGTGTAGAACAGCAGAGCCATCTGACGGGCGCGCTTGATCTCGGTGGAGAGCAGGCGCTGGTGCTTGGCGCAGGTGCCAGTGATACGGCGGGCAATGATCTTGCCGCGTTCCGTGATATAGTCGCGCAGGATGTCGGGGCGCTTGTAATCCAGCGGCAGATCCGCGTCGGCGCAGAAGCGGCAGAACTTGCGACGAGGAGCAAACTTTTTCTTGAAGGCCATGTTACGCAACCTCCTCGGCCGCGTCGGCCAGCTTTACGGTAAGGAACTTGAACGCGCCGTCGCTGATGCGGATGATGCGTTCGAGTTCGGCCACGGTGTCGCCGGGGGCGACATATTCGAGGCGCACGAAGTAGCCGCGCATTTGCTTGCGGACAGGGTAGGCGAGGTCGCGCATACCCCAGTGATCCGCGGTGAACCGACCGCCGGCGCGTTCGATGACACCCGTGAAGGTGCCAAGCAACGCTTCACGCGCATCGGCAGCCAGCTCCGGGGAAAGGAGCAGCAAGGTTTCAAACTTTCTCATGCCAAGATCCTCCTTGTGGACTATGGCCTGTTCCCAGAGTCGCCCTCTTGGGCGCGATGAAACAGGCAAGGCAGAACACAACCCAATACGCAAACGGAAGCGCTCTGTCAAGCCGCTGCCCGTTTTTGTGCAACGGGTTGTGCGAAACGGACAATCATCATAAAGGATCGGCCAACCTATTTGGAGGAGGGCTTATGGATATGGAAAGGAAGTACCCGACGCGTGAGGTCGACGGTGTGGACGTCCCGCAGATGGGCATCAAAGAGCTGATCAAGCAGCTTGGGTCGGCTCTTGAGACAATGGAAGGCAATCGCAAGTCGTATACCTCGCCCGAGGAAATCGAGGCGGGTACGCTTATGGTCGCTCTTTTCGGCAATTCTTTGTACTACATGCGTTTGTTTGACAAGAGCCTCCGCACGTTCGAGGCCGCACAGGACGCCGTGCTCGAAGAGCAGTTGCAGCAGGCCGATACGGTCGGCGGGATTTGCTGAGGTTCGGAAGGGGGAGAGTGACGCGCGGGGGAGAAGGAACCTTTCCTCGGAAAGGTTCCTTCTCCCCTCCCCCGGCCCTCCCTCATCTCATCTTCCAAAGACTTTCGACTGGCGGGGAGGCCGCGCGACGGGAGTTCCGTTGCGCGGCTTTTTGTATTCAGCGATAGACGGAAGGTTTCCTTTGCAGGGTCGGAGGAAAACACCTCAAAACGTCACGTGAAGGCCTGGTGGGGTTATGGGGATATTCATCTGTTTTACCACGATTTTTACCGTAATTGGACGAAAAGCAACTCCCTTTGGGCTGAGCATGAGGTTAATGCCGCTGTCGGTTTTCATCTCAGCACCTGAAGAGAGCAATGTGGTGTGTGCCATTAACCGCTTGTGCGATTTCGCCGGGTTGGATACTATAAAAGAAGAGAACCATCGTAGGCATTGCCATTGCCATTGAGGAATGACAGTTATCTCTGGGTAACGGAGGGTGGGCTTGGCTCTTTGTCTTCGCTGGCGCTGAGATGCCTTTGGCGTTGAATTTCCCGGATCAGGACCGTTTGCTTCGAGGTAAAATCCATGAAAGGGTTTCGTTTGGACCGTCCGGCGGATCGCTGGTGTCTTGGGTGCGGCCTTGTTCTCGTCTTGTCTCTGCTTCTTTCCGATACCGTATTGCGGGCGTATGTGGCACTGACGGATGCGCACCCCTTTGCGGCGGGATTCTGCAAGTTCGCGTTGCTCGCAACGTTCGGGGAAAGCCTTGCGCAGCGGATGCTGGTAGGGCGTTACCTGCCGCCTCGTTTCGGCCTCGTGCCCCGCGCGCTGGCATGGGGCGTTCTCGGTATATGCATCACGCTGGCGTTCATGATTTTTTCCGCTGGCGTACCGCTGGCCATGTCCCGGATCGGCATGGATTGGGCCGCGCGTGCGCTGGCCGGTCCGTTCGGCACGGAGAAACTGCTCACGGCGTTTGCCATCAGTTTGTGCCTGAACACCTTGTTTGCGCCGGTCCTCATGGTGGCCCATAAGGTCAGCGATCTGCATATCGCCCGTTATGAGGGGACGCTGCGCTGCTTGTGGCACCTTCCCGACGTCGGCGGGCTGTTGAAGTCGGTCAACTGGGACGTCATGTGGCGGCTGGTGCTGTTCCGCACCGTGCTCTTCTTCTGGATCCCCGTCCATACCATTACGTTTCTGCTGCCGGAAGCCTTCCGGGTGCTGTTCGCCGCCTTGCTCGGAGCGGTACTCGGCCTGATCCTCGCGTGGGCCGGTTCGCGGCAGGCGAGGGGCTAGGTTGGCGCCTTATCTGTTTATTTTTGATAAGAGCCCCCTTGCAGAGAGCGAGATCAAAGAAAGGCTGATTGAAGCCCTGTCTCAAACCGATGAAAAATCGCTTGAGCATATCTACAACAGCATCCTGTTTGCTTTGAACAAGACAAGGCAATAGCGGTAAGCTGACCACTATGAGTCAATGAAACATAGAGATTCGATTTTTCTTGTGGGCAAGACGAAAGGGGATGAGAAACAGGGCGCTCCCTCAAAGGCATTGTGAGGAGAACCCGTAGCTCGTCGTATTGGCAGAACGGGTAGAAGGGTACGCAGACAGATACGAAAAAAGGACTTGTGCCCATAAGACACAAGTCCTGTATTTCCAAGTGGTGCCGGGGGACAGAATTGAACTGCCCACACGGGGATTTTCAGTCCATCAACGGGCATAACAGGAGCGCACTTAGACGCACTATTGCGCGAAAGATCAAACTGTTCTATCCAGTATACCGGACTTAGACGCACTTCTACTTTCCCCAAATGGGGGAGAGAATGGGGAGAGGAATGCCGGTAAAATGGATAACTGTCGCTTCGGGTATTCGTTGCTACGAGCATCCCACGCGCCGCCTCAAAAATGGGCGTGCGGATCGCTACTTCGCCATCAGGCATAACGTTGGCGGCAAACGATGTGAGGAAGGGCTCGGATGGGCATCCGAGGGCTGGTCTGCAGACAAGGCGCAGGGCATGCTGGCCAAGCTCAAGGAAGCGACGCGTACAGGCAGTGGTCCTCAGACCGTTGCCGAACTGCGCGAGGCAAACCAGCAGCGCCGGAAGGCCGAAAGTTCTGAGGCCGACACCATGACGGTCGCTGCCTTCTTTGACGATTACTACATGCCGGTCGCCAAAAAACGCAAGCGCACGTGGAGCCATGACGTCGGACGATTTGAGAAGGGCATCCGGGGACGGCTGGGCGACATTCCTTTTCGCGGCCTTACAAAAGATCATATGGAAGGGTTGATGGACGTCCTGCGCTCGGAGGGGCTGGCCGAAGCCACGGTGTTGCAATACATGGCCATCATGCGGCAGCTTTTCAGTCTGGCGCGGATCACGATGATCAACGGCGCGCCGCTGTGGGCCTCGGCCACCTCTCCGGTCAGCGAAGTCGAATTGCCGGAAGGCTCGCAGGAACGTGAGCGCTTCCTCTCCTACGGTGAAGCCGACAGGCTCATAGAAGCGGCCCAATCGTTGTCCGTTGAAGACGGCTATCTGCCATTGCTGACTGATCTGGTTGATCTGATCATACTGGCGCTGAACACGGGGCTGCGGTTCGGCGAGCTGATGCGGCTTGAATGGAGCGATGTTTCCTTGCAGCATGCCTTCCTGAAAGTTCGGGTAGAGCGTCGCCGTAAGACGGGTGGCCATGTTCCGCTCAACAAAGAGGCTCTGGAGGTGTTGCGTGAGCGCAACGGCAGACGGCGGAAAGGCGATCTCGCCGTCTTTCCGCCGGATCGTACAGGCAAGGACGGATGCATCCTGCGCAGGCTGTACGGACTGGCCGTTGATGCCAGCGGACTGAACGCCAACAGTACCGGCCCCAAGGATCGCGTTGTCTTCCATACGCTCCGCCACACGTTCGGTTCGTGGCTTGCTCTGGCAGGTACCGATATCTACAGGATCAAGACCTTGATGCGGCACAAGACCATCACGATGACGATGCGGTATGCCCATCTGTTGCCGGATGCGACGCGGGATGCCGTGAACCATCTCAGACCTACAGAGAGTTGAGGTTCTGAATACGCTTGACGCCCATGGTCTGGACAAGCCAGCCCACAAGGGAATCCGTCTTGTACGCCACCTTGTTGCCTACGCGCCAAGCCACTTCCGGTCCCGTTCCCGCCAAATCGGCGTTCTTGACCGTGAAGGGGGATACAAGGCCCCCAAGGAAGCGGTCAACCTGATGCCGGGCGATAACCGGAGGCAACTTGTCCAGCATGGCGTCAACAAATTCCTTTTCCTCGGCAGTCATCATGTTACACCTTCCTTTTGTCTTCGTCCGCCAAGAGGCTGAAGTAGCGGCATATGGACTTGAGATCGCAGTCGGGGCAGGCCATGTCGGCTTCAGGGGAATACGTTTCGATCCTGCTCAGGCAGTGCTGCAGCCGAGCCACGAGGGGAGGGACGTCAGCCATATCGTCTACCCAACGCGAGACGCAGCTTTCCATCATGAAGCCGGGTTCCATCTGCCGATCGCGGATACCGAGCACTGGTATCCCCGCCATGTACGCCATGCCCGCCTGAATGACGCTTTCCTGCCCGGTTCCCAGACAGACGACAAGGTCGGCGGACATGCAGGCATCGGCGCAGAAGGAAAAAAATTGGCTGCCGGGCGCGGCTGTCCAATCAAAAATCTGAACGCTCGGAGCTGCGATTCGAATGGCTCGCTGCAGGCGCTGGACGGCGCATGCCTGCCGAATACTGGCAGCAATGAACAGACTTGGTATCATGGACCTTCCTCCATGTGCGATACTGTTCAAAAGGGCAGCTCTTCGCTTGGGTCATAGTTTCCAGCCCTCTTCTCATGCTCAACGCGCCACGCTTCAAAGCGACTCATAAGCGAAATCTCGATGCCGTGGCACACCTTGCGGTTGTATTGCCCTGCCCCGACGCATGACCTCGGATCGGTTTGCATGATTTTATCGCATACGGTGTAGCTTTTCTTGCGGGCATAGCCGGGCATCTCCAAAAAGACGTCAAGGATGCGCTTCGCCAGCTCCAAGCTTTCCGCACCGCCCTCTCTGAAAATATTCTGGAAGGCAACGCGGAAGAAGGCTCCGGGCAGAATACCGGGAACGAAGCGGCAAGCGGGCAGTGATACTCTTCTTTCCGTTCCGCTCGGACGAACCGGGCGGAACGGAGTAATCTATGAAGTCATGCGTCAGGATAGCGCAGCCAGATGCTCGGGGCCTGCCGGTGGATGTCGATGAGCATGGCCAGCAGCTTGCGGTCAAGCTGTTCCAGCAGCGCCCAGACCATCTTGCTCTGCGCCGGGGAACCCGATGCCTTCAACATGTCGGCGTACACCATGAACGGCGTCAGCAGCTCGGATACCACGGCCCCGGCCAGTGGGCCGACGGGAGAAACGCGGTCATCCATGACACAGCTCCAGCCGTTCCACCGCTTCCCGCAGTTCCGAGAACGGAAGATGCAGGGGAGAGAGTTCTGCCTCCGCCCGGTACCGGGCCGCATGAGCCGCATCGAATACGGACTGGACAAGCGCGGCCTCATGTTCCGGTTCATATCCTCCGCTGGTAATGGCATCGATGGCGGCGCGATAGGGATCAGGATCGCGGCCGAACGCCCAAACGGGGAAGCAGACGGGGAAACTAGACATGATCCACCTCCTGTCCGGCGAGTCTGGAAAGCAGGTTCCGCACATCGTGCAGATCGCTCCACGCACCGGCAAGGATGCGTGCCGCGCCGTTGGCCGGAGCATCAGGAGCCGCGGCCCCCAGCAGGGAAAAATGGCTCTGCAGCAGGGAAAGACGCCCCATAACGTCGTTGATGACGACGAGGGAACGGCAGCACTGGCCAAGGGCCGCGCCGCGAAGGACGGGAGTAGAAAGGGAAGAAGACATAAGGCACCTCTTAGTTTTGGGGATTAGGTTACAGGGTACAAAAAAAGACGGAACAACGCTCCCCGGCACTAAGAAGGCCGCCAGTCCTCACGGATACTGGACGTTGTTCCGCCAATATGTACCTGCACCCAAGAGGTGCGTTGGTGGCAGAAACAGAAAACGCCGCGGTTCTCACCGTGTGGGGCACGGCAAAGGCATCGGCAAGCCTTCTTAGTTTAGGGAACATCAGGTTGCGGTAAAATCTTCGGTCTGTCAAGACTTCGCCGCGAAGGACGGGAAGGGATTGGGACAGAAGGCACCTCGTGTGATTGGGATTAGGAAACAAAAAAAGGCGAAATAACGCTCCCCGGTCACACGAGACCGCCGGGGCCTCACGGACACCCGGACGTTATTCCGCCAATATGAACCAGCCCTTGCGGGCATGAGGTGGCAGAAGCAGAAAACGCCGCGATTTTTATCTGCTTGGGGCAGGCAAAGGCTCCGGCACAGCCTCGTGTGTTAAAGGGAAGTTCAGGGTTAGCGATTTCGTCCCGCCTGTCAAGCGAGAGAAATGTTTTTCTTAAGAGCGCACAGGACTATGAACTTCGTTTTTTTGACCTGAATCATAGCCCAAAATGTAACCTGCGGATATACCTACTTTCTGGTATAAGACATGAAAATAGTCCTCTTTGGGAGGATTGACCATCTTGGAATAATTTTCGAGGCTCCATAAAATCAGTGAATTAAATTGGACTAGATGTCGAGATGAGAAATATCTCACCAATAATATCAAGAAGCTGTATTTAGAAAAGCATTTCCTGTTTCATCAATAGAAATTCTTATTCTTCCTTTAGTTTTAGTAGAAAGCGATTTTATAGTAGAGCCTCCATAAGGGATCCCTGAAGCACATATATAATATTGGGGGGCTGTTATATGTTTTCCATATTTGTCACTTATTAAAATCAGATTTGGGTGTAAAAAATCAATCATATCATTGCAATAGGCTGATGGACGACCGTGATGTGGGGCAACAAGGATGATCGTTGCCTTATTGATAATCTCACTTATTTCTTTGGCATAATTACGTTTAAGACTCTCCCAACCTGTTGGTTCAATATCTCCAGGGCATATAAAAACCCAATTTTTATATTTGTAAATTACAACAATAGAAGTGTCATTACATTTCATATTGTTATGGTAAGTGTTCATATAACAATATACTTTGACATTTCCATTGTTTTGTTCGTTTTTAGGTGATTTTTCAGCTGACACAGGATAAATATAAGTTGAATCAAGATTTTTGAAAATTTTTTGGTACTCCTTGTCACAAGATCCATATTTCATTTCATATGGTAAAGTTTTATTTCTGGTAAAAGTTTTTGGTTTGTCTAGATATTTTATAAAATTGGGTAATCCTTCAATGTGATCTTTGTCAGGATGACTTATGATAAGATAATCAATATTGTTTACCTTGTAAAAGTTTTTCATTCTTTCAAAAGGAGAAAAGTCAGTCTCGCTATTATGGCCAGCATCAATGCAATGGTTCTGACCAGATGGAGTTTGAATCCATATGGAGAGACCATGTTCTACATCCCATAATGTAAATGAAAAATCCATGTGTTCATCCTGTTATAGGTTTGGTGTTTGATTTTATAAAATCAACCCTATTTTTTATATATTTAGTTTGTTTTTTATATGATAGTAAAAAAATTATAAAAATAGAGAGTATTAATATAAGTTTAATAAATTCATAATTTAATAGAGTATTATTTGCTATATTATTGTATAAAAAACATAATAGTATAATAAAAGACATGGATGTTAAAGAACGAAAATTATTATTTATTTCTGAAAGAATGGATATTTTTTTATCGTATTTTTCTGCTTCTATATAATCTTCATACTTAGAAAAGAGTATAAATTTTATATAGCGTAAAAATGGTTCTATAATGAGTGAGCCTATACGATTAATGAGCATACCTATAAAATAGTAAATAAAAAAATTTTCGATAATTCTATCTGTAAATAGAGGAATTTTAAATAGTGAAAGGCTATCGGATAGCCAAACAAAACATATGCCGGGGAATAAATAATTAACTATTTGATATGATGATATTTTTTCAAGTAATGTGCTCATTGAGATTCCTGTATATATTTGATGATAGGTAAATAAAATTTTTTGTTGAAGTAAGAGAAAAATATAATAGCCCAAAGCTCAATCGTTATAGTCGGTCTTTTGCTGATTCAATTTGCGTCAGAAATCCCGCGTCAATGAGGTCTTCGATGTGCATCTCCGGAGTACCGGTTCTGATGACGCTGCCGTTGAACATGGCAGCTCGCTTTGCAGAACCACGCATCCACTCGTCAAGCGTGGGCTCCGGTATGAACTTTGTCTGCCAGAGCTGTTCGGCAAGATGCCGGAAGCTGTCGGCCTCCAGCACCTCGCCGTCAAGAGTACGAAATTTCATAATCCCCCTATGCGACGGTTGCCAGCACTGCGGCACGATTGCGGTAGTAACGCACGACGCTTTCGCTGATCCCCGTCCAGATGCTTTCGGCCCGAGGGGCCGGAGCTGAAGTGCGCATCATCCCGCCCACGAGACGGTATGCTGACTGCCCGCGCAGCGGTTCAATCTGCATGCCCATACGACGCAGCCGGGTAACCGCAGCCCGAGCGGTATGGGGCAACCAGCCGAAAGTATCGCACATGGCGGACAGAGAGACAACGCCCTGCGAGGTGAACATCTCAGACAGCCGCGCCTGTACCCCATGCAGAGCAGGGTGCTCGATGACGGGAGCCGATACAGCCGGGGTATTCCGGGCCTTGGAGTTATCGATGAACTGGCCGAGGAAGCGAACCCAGTTGGCGATCTTGGTGGCGTTCACCGTGCCCGAATGCTGGCGAAATTCAATAGTGCCATGGCGCTGGAAGGACATCAGGTTGACCTTGAAGTATCGGCTGCCCATAATAGTGGCCATTTCATTGATGGTTGTGGCGCGCATGAGTCGTCCGAAGGAAATGCCAGCCAACGTATTGCAGTAGAAGTTGGCCGTGCCGCGGCGGCTCGGAGGCATGATCGCGTCGATTTCGGTTTCATGGTCTGCATAGCGGCGGATGATGGTCTTGACGTCGTCGACGCTCAGATCGGAAGCATCAAAGTGGACATGAAAGCCGCAGGTTCTGTTGACCGTCGCTCCGGCGTCGGAAAGGGCTTCGGCGACGGTCATGGCTTCCGTGAGCCCCTGTTCGCCATGCAGCACCGGGCTGACGATTTCAAATCCGCCGCGCACGCTACCGTCGCCCACCAGTTTCCAGTGGGAACGGGTCGTGTGGTTATAGGATTCATCATGCACGGCGATGCCCACGGCGCTCAGAGATGTCAGGGCGGTCTGGCGATTGATCCCGGCGATTTCAAGTTCGATTCCGAAAGAGCGATTCATATCTTACAACCTCATGTTTTAATTTATGATTCATTGTTGCCGTGAGTGTGTGTTCGCTCTTTCGTCCAAAGGTTGCAAGTCTTTTCTTGCTGATTTTATTGTTTTTTTTGTTGCATGGTGCCGAGGATGGCTTCCCGGTACCATGCGGCAGAATTCAGGGATGGAGAGTTGCCTGCAGTTCGGCAAGCACCTCGCTGGAATCAAAGATGATTTTGCTTGCGGCGGCGGTCACGTTGGGGCTGGTGAGATCATCGGCGGAGCACAGGTAGATGACGGGGCGCTCCAAAGCATAGGCCGCTCCCGCAACCACGGCCATCTCCGTATCCGGTTTGCCCGTGATGAGTACGGCATCGGATTCACGGATGCAGGCGATGATGATTTCCATACGGTCTTCGCCAGAGTCGTCTATTGTCAGGACACGCATGCCCATATTTTCGATGACGTGACGCAGAAAGGGCGTATGGCACCGGGCGGCGGCGTTTTCAACGAGGCAGACAGTGTGCTTGCTCATGTTTTTCTCCCTTATCCGGCATACGCAATGATGCGGTAAAAGTTGTCGCTCTTGACCAGTCTGGCCACAAATCGCTCCCTTGCCTTTTCCGTCTTGAACGACCGCCGCTTGCAGAGCAGCTGGCCATTCCGCCCAATGGCCTCGTAAGCAACTTCAAACATCTTGCAACCTCTTTGATTTATTTGATTTACCCTTTCGGAGTGGTCGTGTGTTCGCTCTTTTTAAAGAGGTTTGCAAGTCGTTTCTTGTTGATTTTATTGTTTTTTTAAGAAAAAGCTCCGCCGGAGCGGAGCTGGTTTCTCATTTTCCAAACAAACCATGCGAATGTGTCATGGAGAGGGAGTGGCTCGGCATCAAATGAGGGGCATCCAGATATTCCACCCGGGGGAAATGCTCACAGGGACCCTGTACAAGCCGAAACCTGCGGCCATCGTCTGTGGTGGCGTAGGTATACGTCCACCCGGGGATTTCAGTGCTCTTTTCTTTTTCTGACTGCATAGCTACCTCACAGTTTTATGATGAGGCACAGGGCATAATAGGGAGGCATTGTACTGATGGCCTGTGCCGTAAGGGCATGAGTATGTCCGCTGTCGGTGACGCCGTGGCTATGCTCTGATGAGCCGACCGCATGGGCATGGCCGGGGTCGGAAACGCCGTGGGCGTGTGCCCATGAGTTGCCAGTATAGCCACCATTTTTTTGTGTAGGGCTTCTAAATGTTATATTGCCGCTATCACCCCACCCGTTGTCTCTATACTCAGCTGGCTGGATAGAGGTGTGTGCATGGCTGGGCAAGGTATTTCCGTCCAGCGTCGTGCCTTGAATGCCGATTCCGGTACCTGCGGCTCCGGTCCAGATGGAAAGGGCTGCGTTTTGAACGGCAATCCCTGCATGAGCGCTTCGGGCGGCGACGCTGGGGGTGACTGTGGCCGCGCCGCCGGTCGTGCCGGGCTGGTAGGTTTTCCCCGCCCCGAGGATGAAGCGGTCGGTCAGGTCGGGAGTGCCGTCCTGTCCGTTACACAATGCCCAGCCCGCCGGAATCGTATCTGTGGAGCCGGACCACATCAAAATGACGCCGCTGGGAACAAGTTTGCCCATTACCGTGACAAGGGTTCCCTTGAGTTCCTGTACCATGCGCAGAAGTTGAGGAAGTGCCATCAGCGCACCTCCCGGCGGCCCGTCAGGCTAGGAACCGTCTCTCTCTCTCTCTCTCTCTCTCTCTCTCTCTCTCTCTCATGGTTTTACCTCGCTTCAGGCGGCGCCTGCAGGCGCAGCCTTTCAGAATCAAATGATGCTTCACAATGGTTCTTATCGCCAAACAACATGGCCAGCCCATCGATGGCACGCATGAGCCAAGGGTGCCCGTCTACCGCCATGCGGTAGGCCCGGCTGGACAGCGTTTCGTCCGGCCAGCCGCCGGTGAGCGTGTTGACGAGCTGGTCAACGGCGATGAGCAGGTTTTTCCCGTAGCTCATGCTTCCTTCTCGAAAGAAATGGTGATCGCGTTCAATTCCTCAGCGGTAGCGGCCACGTCGATAGCGTCTCTGAAAGCCCATTTGCGGGCATAGAGCGCGGAACCGTTCGCTATGATTTCCTGCTGCATGACGCGCAGGTCTTCCAGCGTAACCGTATGAATCTCGTTGTTGTAGTCGCAGAACTGCAGGCTCTCCGGGGCGCCTTCGGCCTCCATGAGCGTGACAAGCCCGGAGACATTACGGTTGGCGGCATCATTGGCGTCGATCTCGAACCCCAGCGAGCTGGTCAGGTGGGCCGTAGCTGTGGCCGCCGCAAAGGTTTTGGCCAGTTCTTCCCGTTTTCTGATTCGGGTTGCGTCGACGCTGTTGTACTCGGCAAGCCGGGCGGCTTCGGCTGCCGCGGCCTCTTCTTCAATCCGGGCCTTTTCCGCTTCCCAAAGTTCGACGAACGGGGCGACGTCTTCAGCATAATCTGCAGAGGTCAAGGGATGGTTGATATCGTCCGTCCATTCCATTTCGCCCGTGCCATTATGCCACTGGACGGCGTGCAGATTCTTAGGGACGGGGAAGTCGAATTGCAGCGGAACCCCGTCAACGATGATGAGACGGTCGGACGGGACGACGATGACATGCTGTTTCATGGAAAATATCCTTTCTGGCTAGAGTTTCATGATGAAGCACAGGGCATAGTAGGGCGGCAGGGTGCTGAGGGCCTGCGCCGTGAGCGTGTGGGTGTGCCCGCCGTCGGTGACGGTGTGCCCGTGTGCGGCGGTCGTGACCGCGTGCGTGTGGCCGGGGTCGGTGAGGCCGTGGCTGTGTTCGGATGATCCGACCGCATGGGCATGGCCGGGGTCGGAAACTCCGTGCGCGTGTGCCCATGAGTTGCCCGTTGCTCCTGTATTTCGTGCTGATTCAGAGACAGTTTTTATAGTGGCCTGATCGAGGCTGACCCGTGTCGTTTGGGAGCCGCCAGAATATGTATGGCCATGGTTCGGCAGGGTATTCCCATCCAGCGTCGTGCCCTGAATGCCGATCCCGGTCCCGGCGGCCCCTGTCCAGATATTGAGGGCAGCGTTCCATATGCCGATCCCGGTCCCGGCGTTCCCGGCAGTCCCGCCGGGCGCGGCGGTAGCGAGGCTAAGGCCCGTCTTGGCGTTTCCAGCAGTGACGCTGGGGGTAGCCGTTGCTGCGCCGCCGGTTGCGCCGGGCTGATAGGTTTTTCCCGCCCCGAGGATGAAACGGTCGGTCAGGTCCGGTGTGCCGCCGGTGCCGTCGCACAGCGCCCAGCCCGTGGGGATGTCCGCAGCCGTGCCCGACCACATGATGATGCCCCGGCTGGGCATCAGGAAACGACGCACTTCGTCGAGCGCGCGCATGAGCATGGGGTTGGCCATCAGATCACCTCCACAAGGATATCGTAGTCCGTGGGGATCGCATCGTGCCAGCGGATGACGGTCGAGGCGGCCCCGGCAGTCCCCACTTCCTGATACTGGTGCACGGCCTCGTCGGTTCCGGCCTCGCAGCGCAGGCCGCACAGGTAGACCCGCAGCCGCTTGTTTCCCACCGTGTAGGCGGGCACCGTGTAGTCTGCGCCCTTGGCGATGACGCCTGTGCGAGAGCCCGCAGGGGAAAAGGCCGAGGTGACGGCCGCCGCGAGCAGGCCCCGCAGGTCGTCGGACTGCGCCTTGGCGTTGGCGTCGAGGCCCTGCAATGTCTCACGCAGCCGGAGCACATCGTCCTCGAGGAGGTTGTCCGGGTGCGGCAGGGGGAGTTTCAGGTACGTTGTCTTTTCATCGATCATGGTAGCTCCTAGATCACGGCCATGAGCCGGATGTTGCTGACGCGGGGGCGGGCCGTGCTCGTTCCGGTCAGGGTCAGTTTGACCTTAACCTCGTTGACGTTGGAGAGCGTCGCCTTGAAGCGGTACTCCACAAGCCCGTCGCCTTGGTTGGTGGTGCCGTCGGCAGTGAGCGGCTCCCACTCGCCGGAGTCCTTGCGGAGCTGTGGGGTTACGGTTGCCCCGGAGGGGATGACGGCGTCGTAGACGAGCACGGCCTTGGTCGCGCCGCGGGCGGGGATGGATCGCGTGGCGTAATCGGCGGTCAGGCCCACGGCCCCGCTGATGAGCTGCGTGCCGGGCCACAACACCGGGCTGGCCGTCGATGTCCCCGCGAGCCGGGCCTTGACGCTGATCTGCCCGGTCGCGGGCGCGGCGAGGCGCAGGGGTTGGCCGTCGGCCACGGTCAGGGTTTCCCCGCCGGGCAGGGCCATGTCGTACTCGACGCGGGTGTCGGCGTTCGGGGTTTCGGAGAGGGAGAGGAGCAGCAGGTCGGTGGCCCCGGCGACGGATACCGAGCCGAGTTCCTGCTGGCTCTGTGCGCCGCTGAAGGACGCCTCCAGCAGCCGGAAGGTGAGGTCGCGGTCCTGATGGGCCGTCCATGTGCTGGCGTTGCTGGAGGAAAGCAGCACGCCGACCTGATAGGGCTGGCTGACGACCCACTGTTGCGCGGTGGCGTCGAACTTGCCGAGTTCGGCCACGGAAAGGGCCGTCTCCGCGTCGTCGCAGAGCACCACAAAGGCGTATTCGGTGCCCGCCGCCAGCGAGAGCGGCGAGGGCAGGAGCACGCGGGTGTGGCCGCCGCCGGAGACGACGATGGAAGAGGCCGGAATATGGGCCTCGGCGAGCACCGTGCGGGAGGGCACGCCGTTGGCCACGTCGCGGATTTGCAGGCGGACGTCGCCGCCCTTCGCCGTGAACCACAGGTCGACCCCGGCAAGCTGCGTGGCCTTGTCCAGCACAAAGGTCTGAGCCAGCGGGTCCACCCAGATGGTCGTGATGGTGTTCACCTGACGCAGGGTGTTGACCGTGAGCTGCCCCTGCCCGACGAAGACCGCCGAGGCCCGCGAGCCGCCTTTGCCCGTAAAGGACACTGTCTTGGCACCGGCGGGGATTTTGGCCGGGATGCGGAACGAACCGTCCAGCGTGCCGTTGCCGTCCGCGGTGCCGGAAACGGCCAGCGCGATGCCGTCGAACGTGGCCGAGGCAAGCTGTTCGCCCGAGCCGAACCCTTCAATGTGGTAGGCTACGTCGATTTCCCGCAGGTATTCCAGCTGGGAGGTCGTGGAGCCCACCGTTTCGGTCGCCGTCGAGGTCTGGCGGTCCACCACGATGTGGAAATAGCCGTCGCGGGAGACGTCGAACCGTTGGGTGATGGCGCTGGTCCAGTTGGTCTGGGTTTCGGTCCAGCGGTCCAAGGCGGGGTTCAGGCTCGCGCTCCCGGGGAGCGGGTCAAAGGCCATGTACGGGTTGACCTTCATGGAGCCGGTGCGCAGGGGCTGGGCCAGCAGGGGGGACGGCGTCCAAGGGTTGGCCGTGGGCGCGGCAACGTCATTGGGCAGGGCCGTTGCCGTGGCTTCGATGGGCAGGGTCAGGACGCCGCCCACCACGGCGGCGGTCTGGGAAAGCCCCTGATCGCGCATGTCGTCGTTCAGCAGCGGGTCGACGAAGATGCCCGCCCGTGCCCCGGATTCGCGGGTGAACACGTCGGCCTCGAGGCGCTGCCGGGCGACTTCCTGCTGCACCGCGTCGATGCGGCGGTTGATGGTTTCGATTTCCGAGAAGGGGACCACGCGCACGCCGTCGGAGAGCACGGTGCGGGTGCTGCGCCACGTCTGGCCTACGGTGGCGATGGGCAGGAGCGACGCGGGCAGGCTGGGGCTGCGCGGGTTGCTTTCCGAGGCCACGCCCTGCAGCCAGACGAACTGCCCTTCCTGATTCAGCGCCAGCCGGTCGAGGCGGGGCAGGGCCTGCCGGTAGGTGATGAGGATGGAGGAGCCGTTGACCGCGCCTTCGATGCGGAAGCCGTCGGCGTCCAGCCCCTTGGGTTCGGCGCTGACCACGCACTCGTAGGTGCAGGAATAGGTCGAGCCGGTGGCGGGCTCGTTGCCCGTGGGGGACCAGTCCACGGTGTCGCCGTTCTTTTTGTAGTCCGTCCCCGCCGTGTAGACGGTATCACCCTGACGGCACTCGACGATGGAGACGACGGCGGTGTCCGGCAGGGCGTCGGCGGCCCCGGAGTAGCTGCCGTGGACCATGCTGACGGTCTTGCGCGTGGTGATGCGCACGGCCTCGACGTCGTGCAGCGGGGGGTGGGCCACCGTGATACGCTGCCCGCCGGACTGCGTGGACGCAGCGTCGGCGGTGTGCACTTCCGTGTCGATGCGGCGCAGGTCGGGCACGGCGGCATAGGTCAGGCGGCGGGAGGTGGGCATGTCCACGCCGTAGCCGTTGACGCGGGCGCGGCCTTCCGAAACCGTGTACACCTGATGCCCGTCGGCGTCGTCCCCGGCCATGAGCACGGTCAGGCCGTCCACGATGTACGAGCCGCCCGCCGTTGAATCGCGGTCGTATCTGGCGATGCTCTGGGTGAACGTGTCCAGCGTGGGCGGGGCTTCCTTGGCCCGCAGCTCGCCGTCGTCAACAGTATAGACGACGTAGAATTCCCCGTCGCCGTTATCGCCGTCAAAGCCCCACGCCGCGTTGACCTGCAGCCGCCACGCGCCCGGTTCGCCCTCTCCGCGACTGCCGATGGCGGGGTTGTAGAGCGCGGGGTCCTCCAGTTCGGACACCACGCGCTGCGTGAGCCGGATGCCCACGGCCACGGTGCCGACCACGGGGATGGTGAAGGTGGCCTCGGACACGCCGCGCACCGCGCCCCGGAGGTAGACGGCCCCGGACTGGGCCCGGACCTCGCCGGTCTCCTTGTTCACGATGATCCCGGCGTCGCGGATGATGTCGCCGTCTTTGAACAGCGCGTCGGCCACACCCTGCAGACGGTGCATGGCGGCGGACTGCGCCTCGTTCAGTTCCGCGCCTTGCAGCGTGTAGCCGTCGCGGTAGAGGATTTTCTCGTAATTTTTCGATGCGTTGAAGTTGTCGTAATAACTGTCGGGCATGTTGGGCATGAAAGCCTCCTAGAAGTTGCCGGGTACGGTGCCGAGAGCCGAGTCCCTCGAGGGACTCAGAACGCGACGTGGGCAGTGGCCGGATGATGGCGTAAAGGGGACCGAAATGGCGTTGCGGAAGCCAGACGGGCCTAGATCGGCAGGACGAACTCGACGGTCTGGCGGACGGAGGGGCTGCGGTTGATGCGCGGCAGGATGATCTGCGCCGCCAACAGCAGGCCGGGATTTTTGAGGTCGTCGGGGACGAAGTAGCGTTGTCCCTCGGGCAGGCCCTCGACGAATTCGGTGTCCATGAACAGCCCCATTTCCCTGATGATTGCGTTGGAGGCGTCGCTGTAGGCATAAGCCGTCTGCACATAGAGGTAGGGAGTCGGTTCCGTGGCCAGCCGGTAGCGGGCTTCCTGCACCGCGCCCTCGGAGCCGGTGGCTACGGGGATGACGATGCCGCCCGCCTCGTCGGGCTCCACGAAGCCGATGTGCGAGGGGGTCCGGCGGCCCAGCTCGTTGACCAGTGCGGTGCTGCTGACGAGGGAAGGCAGGGTTGCGCCGTCGGCGTCCCATGCGGGGTCGCCGGAGCCCCAAGCCAGATGCAAGGGGCGGGACGAGATGGCCAGCGCGATGGCGGCGCGTCCGGTCTGTGTGAGTGTTGCGAGTGCCATGGGGTTCTCCTTATTGGATTGTGATGTGCGAGGGGGTTTTCCAGTCCTGCCCCGTTTGGGTCCATGCCCCGGTCCACTGCGGCCCGAACAGCGTGAGCAGGCCGGAAGCGGGCGGGGCAGGGGCAAGGGCTGGCGTGCCTGTGCCAAGGGCGGACAGCCCGGCGCTTTCGGGCGCGGCCCATGCCGTGGGCTTCATGCACAGGGACTGTGCGCTCAGGATACAGTGTTCCGGCACCACCTCCGGCAGGGGGCTGCCGGATGCGGAGAGCAGGCCGGTCCCGGCGGTGGACGGCGGGGCCGGGTCAAGGGCTTCAGCGGTCAGGGCCAGCGAGGACGGCAAGGCCGTCTCCGGGGGCGTCCATGCGTTTTCGGCCAGTTTCATGGCCAGTTCGCATTGGGAGGCTTGCCGCACCCGTTCCGGGTCCGGGATGCCTCCGGCCGAGGCCAGCCATGCCTTGCCCGCCGCTTGTGGGGCGGGCGGAGCGAGCCGGGGCGTTTTCGTGCCTTGGGTCACGATGGTCATTTCGTGCAGCCGCCGTTCCTGACGCTTGCAGTCGTGCTCGGACAGGGTGAAGGAACCGAGCCGGGGCGGGTTGTCGATGACTAGCGCGAACGTCACGCCGAGCCGTGAGTTGGTGTCCGCCAGCATGGATTCCGTGGGCACGAGCTGCGCGCGGGAAAGGCTGCGGCGGCCCATGCGCCAGCGCGGGAGCTTGCGGTCGAAGCCGGTATAGTCGAGCCAGCTCCGGGCATCCCATTCCCCGCGCCACGAGCGGCCCAGCGTCTGACGGTCGGCCCACAGGATGCTGAACAGCGCGCCCATGACGAACGGATGGTTGCGGGGCAGGGGCTCGGAGAGCCGCGAGCGTCCGACGGTGAAGCGGTCGAGGTACGGCGCGGTGTGGCCGGACACGCACTCCGTCCCGAACGAGGCCGCATGGAGCGACGGCAGATAGGCTTCCGCCTGAAAACTCCTCTTTGTCCCGAACGAGACAATGATGTCGCCGTCCGGCCCTTCGACGGAGACGCCGGAGTGGAAGGACAGCCAGCCGTCGCCAAGGGCCGGGCCTTCCGAGAGTACGATGGGCCGCCGGTCGTAGGCGTCGGTGTACATGCGCCACAGGCGGCAGCGCGCCGGGGCCATCTCGGTGCAGATGGTGACGATGCGGCGCACGTCGTCCATGTCCGCGATTTCGGGGAGCCCGAGCTGGTAGGTAGCCCAATAATCTCCGGTGCCGTCTTCTTCGATTGCGGCTGCGTATCCGAACAGGCGCAGCGCCGCATGCAGGCTGGCCGGCGTTCCCTTGATGCTGTGCCAAGGAATGCTGTTGCGGATTGCCGCCGTCAGTTGTTCCGTGGTGGTGGCCGCATCACGGAAATCCACATGAAATTGCCACGCCAGCTGCTCAAGTTCCGGCAGGCCGAGTTCCTTCAGGCCGCCTCCTGCTGCAGACAGCCGGGCGAGGGCGGGGAGCATGCCGGTGGTGTCGCTTCGGTTCAGCCTTGCGTAGAGCAGCAGATTGGGGACGGCCAGCGTCGTTCTGAGCAGTACGCCGTCCAGAGCCCTTGCCGCAGAGGCGATGGTCGTATCTTCGGCAATGGATGACGGCAGAAGCTCGGCGAAGGCCCCCGATTCCCAGATGCGGCTACTCATCTTCAATCCCCATGAAACGGAGGACGACCTTTGTCTCCCGGGCAAGCTGGCGCCCGGTCAGGGGCGTGAATTCAGGCTGCACCACGCGTACCCGACGTGCCCCCGCCTGCTGCATGAGGGAAATCAGACGGGTCGGGTTGATGTCTCTGCCCGCCGCGCTGCGCTGCCAGACCCGGTACCGTTCCACCGCATCCGCCACTGCGGACTGGATGCTGGCGCTCAGGGCGGCGTCGCGTCGGCTGAGGTCCCATTCAACGTCTATTTCGTAGGAGACGAGTTCGGGGCCGCGGACCGTCACCGTGTCCGTGAGCGGACGCACGTCGCTTGCGGACAGCCTGTCCCGGGCGGCGGCCAGCATTTCGTCGCTGGGCAGTTCTCCGCCCGTAGCCACGAGGATGACCTCGACGGTGCCGGGTTTGGGGGTCCAGATGGCGGCTTCGGCGATATCCTGATGCGCCCGCAGGGCATGGTAACGGTACGCGCCTTCGGGACCGGCGCAGGTGAAGGATTCGGGGGCCAGCTGGATGCGCTCACGGTACCGCGCGTCCGTTTCGACGTCGGCCCCGCCAGAGGAGGTGGTGGTGTTGACCGTTTCCGAAACGTAGGGGAGCGGATCGACAAGACGGCTGATCTGCCCGGGGAGAAAACCGTTGCCTTTTTCCCCATCTTCGAACGCCATGGCCACGGTGTCGGCGCTGAGGTCCCCGGCCTTGATGACGAGCGTTTTTTGAGTTGCAAACACCATCCCGTTGTCGGCGGTCGTGACCCGGGTGCCTCCGGGAACGGACACGTCGAACGGGAGCGGTTCCCTGAGACGGAACTGCTGGGTGTGCTTGGCGTATGCCTTGGCCAGACGCGAGGTCCCCACCATCTTGCCGATTTCGTCGAGATGCTGCCCTTCGGCATAGGCCAGCAGGTTCTGCCGCCCGGCCAGATTGATGAGATTGTTCTGCAGGGCGATGAGGTAGGCAAGGGACTCGAGGAAAAGCCGCACGGGATCGCCGGGATAGAGCGTGACCTCCGCGATGCCTTCATATGTCGTGAGAACGGATGCTTCGATCTCGGCGGGATCGATTTCCGCAAAGGTGATCTCGCTCACAGTTCCACGCCCTCCCTCATGTCGTAGACGATTTTTGTCGTGCATTTTCCGGCCATGCCTTCAGCGGGCAGTGTCTCAAGCGCGATCTCACGCACGATGATGCGAGGTTCATGGGTTTCGAGGACCTCGGTCAGCCGGGCGATGCGACGGGCGGCTTCAAGAGGGGACGGCGTGTCCACGGCGCTGCCGTCGTGCGCGAAACCGCGGTCGAGGGGGACGGAATACATGAACGTGGTCAGGATCATCCTGATGTTTTGCTCGATGCTCCTGATACCCGTCGCACCGATGAGCAGAGCGGTCTTTTCTCCAGTGAGGGTCAGCGTGCGCATCAGAGGTACTCCTTCAGGGACAGGGTCACGTAGGCGCTGTACATGCGTGCCCCGACGCTGCGGATACCGTCCACGGCTACATGTTCGAGCACGTAGTTGCCGCGGTTGCGCCCGGCAAGGATCAGGCGCTGGGCCTTGCCTTCCCTGCACAGCGTCCGGAGGCGTTCGATTTCACTGTCGGGATCAAGCCCGAAGTCCGCACGCAGCAGGATGCTCAAGTCGAAGACGTCCAGCTCAGGTGCGAGGAATTCAAGGCGCGGCGGCGCGCCCAGCACCTGATGCTCCTCGAAACGTGCGGCGCTCTCCATCGACAGAGCCGAGGGAGTGAAGGTTCGCCCGGCGCCCGGGATGTTGACTTCGAAAACAATGTCGCCAAGGCTGCCTATCTGCATTACGCGCCTCCGAGGGGTCCGCCGGACGTGCCGGACCCGGTATCGACGCCCGTGTGCCGGTGTCCGATAAGGGAGACGCTTCCCGCAGTCACGTCTGCGTCGGGAACGGCGAGGCCGCCGCGGCGAATCCGCAGGTTGCCGAGCACGTCTCCTTCGCCCGGGCCGCCGTCGTAGCCGGAATAGGACAGTTGCCCCGCCAGTTCGATGAGGGGAGCCTTGAGCGAGATACGTGCCTTGGATTCCACCGTTGCGTCTCCCTGCGCCACGGCGGTCAGCGTCCCTGTGGCGCGGATGTCGACCTTGCCCGTGGTTTCCGCCTCGATGTCGCCCTCCACTTTGGCGATGAGCCTGTGCCGGACGCGGTCGTACCAGAGTTCCGTGCCGTCCTCGTAACGGCGATAGTCGATATGCGCGTCCTGCGCCGGGTCGGGCACGGCGGGCGAATAGACGGCCCCGAGCACGACCCCGGCTTCGAGGCCCTGACCGGAAAACAGGACGGCCACGGGCTCTCCCTGATCGGGCATGGTGATATCCTGATCCCGGAGCACCCGGCGATGAAGCGTGGCCAGCGGCATGCTGACCATGCCGTGCCCGTCCGCGAGCTGGACCCGGGCGTAGCCCCCTTCGACGCCGGTGACCTTGCCGAAGCGCAGGGATGCGCCGCGGTTCGCTTCAAGGGCGGCTATCCGGCGCTCAAGATGTGCGATGTCGAATCCGGCCATATGAGCCTCCTAGTATGAGAGCGTCCTGCGGATTTCGGCGGACGTGCGGTAGCCGGATGAGGAAACGGCATGTTCCGCCTTTTCCACAAAATACGAGCCGTCCAGCTTGCCGAACCCTGTCAGCCCGATGACGATTCCGGCCACGAGCCCGGGGTTGCCCATGATTTCGATGGTGGCCTTATCCTTGTTTTTGTTGGTCTGCCGCAGGCCGGACTTGCCGAGCCGGATGGCTTCGGCGGAAGACTCCACCCGCTTGTTGAGCTGCAGGGTCTTCTCATCCGGTTGCACATTCTCTTTGGGAGCGGACACTTCGGCTTCGTGCGTCGTGCCCGATGTCGGATCGGTGTAGGCGACCTTCGCCTTCGAGTACCCTGTGCCCGACGACGACTCGCGGAAACGGTAGGATGTGGGCGAATACAGGCTTCCCTTTCTGGGAATGGTCAGCGACGCCCCCCTGCCGTCGGCTCCTGCACCATCAAAGAGGATCAGTTTTCCGTCGTGTACCTTGCAGTTCATGCCGCGTTCGGTGGAAAGGCGCTGCAGGAAGGCGAGATCGCTTTCTTCCCGTTGATCCTGTCGGGAGAAAGTGTGTTCCGGGCCGTTGTACATGAGTTCCAGCCCATTGCGCCCGGCCACGTCCCCGGCCAGCTTGCGGAGCGAGAATGATTCCCATGCCTGCGTCTTCTTTTCATCGCGCAGCCCGGTGGTCAGCGCGGAAGAGACGGCCTTGATGTCGACTTTGTCCGGAGGCCCTGAAAATTCGAGTTCGTCGATGCGGAAGGTGCCGCAGGGCAGGGACAGGTCGACGCCTTCCTGCTCCCAGTCCCGCGCCACCAGCGTTGCCGTGACGTCCATCCCGAGCGCCGGGCGCCAGTCGCCGTGCCACTTTCCGTCGCGGTCATGCAGGGAGAGGCGGATTTCGTCGGCTTTGCCCGAGGCGTTGTCCGTGAACTTGAAATCCAGCAGAGCGGGATCGATGGCGCTGGCGGCGTCATGCCCGTTGATGGAAACCTGCAGGCTGACCCGGCGAACGGGCTGTATCCTTTTTTCGGCGGTTATCGCATCCATGGAGGCAGCTCCGTCTGTACAGGTTGCGGGGTGTAGCCGGGAACCGTCAGCTCGACGCCGCCGGAGAAGATGACCACATCCATGAAGGATGGGTTGGCCCGCATCAGCAGGTGCGCCAGACGGGGCTCGCCCCAGAGGCGGTAGGCGACGCTGTCGAATGTGTCGCCCTGTACGGTCCGGTAGGTCTTACTCATACGCGAGTCGCTCCTGATCATGGACGATTTGCGACAGCAGCCGCTCGAATTCGCCCTTGTTTTGTTCAATGGCCTTGATGACGCGCTTGGCCAGCGCGCTGTCCGTGATGCCGGAGATAGAGAACTGGAAGCTGGCCGAGACATTTGCGCCAGCCCCGGGGAGTCCTGCTGGGCCATTGCCGTTCATGGCGGCCAGTACCGCAGCATCAGGCTGGCCCGGCGGCTGCAGCGCTTCGGGCGCGGTCGGCATGGCGGCGGAAAATGCCGGGGGTATGGCGGAAGGCTTGGGGGCGCTCGCTCCCAAGGCTTCCGGGGGAGCTGCCGTTTTGTTCTGCAGTTCCTCGGTTTTTTTGTCCGCGGTTTCGTCGGCCTCATCAACGAGGCCCAGCCATTCGGCTACGGTGCGCAGTTTGCCGCCTACCCAGTCAACCTTGTCCCCGATCCAGCCGAAGACGGTGTCGAAGACAGCACGCACCGGTTCGCAGGTGTTGTACAGATAGGCCATGGCTCCGACGACGGCTCCGATGGCCAGCACCACCCAAGTCAGGGGACAGGCAAGGAAGGCGGTGTTGAGTGCCCACTGCGCTGCGGCCATGACGCCCGAGACGGCAGCGCCGCCCACCATGACCGCCTTATGCCAGAGCCATGCCGCCCCTGCGCGGAGGGCCGACACCCGGGAGGCGTCAGAGGCGGACGTGCCCGCGGCCAAGCTGGGAACGAACAACGCCAGTGCGGCCCGACCGATGTTGAAGGCTCCGGCCAAGGTATGGAACACATAGGCTCCGGCCAGCCCGGCGACGCGCAGGGCCATGAAGCCGGCCACGGCACCCACGATGACGGTGGTCAGGGTTTTGTGCTGCTCGGCCCAGTCCGCCATGCCGATGATGACCGGCCCCACCGCGTCCAGAATATCGTTGACTGCGGGAAGGAGGACGGAACCGATGGTCACGCCGAGTTCCCGCGTCTTGTTTCCGGCAATGATCAGGGCGTTGGCCGTGGTCCGGGAGCGGTTCTCGAACTCTTTCTGCATCGCCCCGGCATACAGCGTTTCATCGGAGGCAATGACGAGATTCCGTTTGACGAGATCGAGGCTGTCCAGCAGGGGGGAGATCGCCGCGATGCTTTCCTTGCCGAAAATCTCCTGCATGATGGAGAGCTGCTGGGCCTTGGGCAGTTGCTTGACCGCCTCAAGGACGCTGATGATGGCCGCCGGGCCGTCCTTTTGCATCTGTTGGGCCAGCTTGACCGTATCGATGCCGAGCTTGGCGAAGGCTTCCTTCTGGCCTTTGGTCGCCGCCTCGCCGGACGTAAGGCTGAGGATCAGGTTCTTGATGCCGGTGGCCGCGATCTCGGGGCTGACCTTCATGGCGTCGAGGGTCGCGGCCAAGGCCGTCATGGGCTTGGCCGCCACGCCGCCCACGTTGCCGAGGGGGCCGATGCGCCGCACCACATCCGCGATGCCCTTTTCCGTGGCCGACGTCGTGTTGGCGAACTGGTTCATGAGGTCGAGCATGCTCCGTGTTTCAGGCATGCTCAGGTGCATGGCGGTCCGGTAGCCGCCGATGGCGTCGGCGGCTTCTTCGGTGGACATGCCGAAAGCCACGCTCATGTGGGCGGCCATGGTCGTGAACTCGCGCAGTTCGTCGACGCCGGTCATGCCCTGCTGGCCTCCCGCCGCGAACAGCCCCGCCAGCTGCTCATGGGTCAAGGGCAGTTCCCGGCCCATGCGTTTGATGGCGGTTTCCATCTCGTAGTACTTGGGGGTCAGGTTGCCGGACGCGTCGCGCATGCCGTCGATGGTCTTGGCGGCATCGGCCATGGCGCTTTCGAACTGGACGGCGGCGCGTACCGGCGCGGCCACGGCAAGGGCGGGCACGATGGCCTCCATCATCTGGCCGCGGAGTTCCTTGCGGCGATTCTGCGATGCCTGTGCCTGCGTCAGCGCGTGCAGCCGGGTTTCCGCCCGGGCCAGTTCCGTATTTGCCCGGGCTTGGTTATGCGAGATGGTTTCGAGGTTCAGGCCGTAGCGTTCGGCCTCGACGCGGAGGCTTTGGTACGCCCGCAGGTTGCCCTGCAGCACCTGCCGGGCCATGTCGTCGCGTCCGCCGTTGGCCGCCAGTGTCCGGTTCGCTTGCGTGATATTGGCACGCAGTTCGGATGCCCGGGCCGCCATGGCTGTCTGGCGGTTCAGGCTTTCCACGCGCTGCGATGTGGCGCGGACGCGGTTTTCCACGGTGCTGAAGACCGACGCAACCGTTGGACTTAATGCCGCACCTATGGCAAAACCTATGGAAAAGGAGCCGCTCGACATGTTCTACTCCGCCATCATTCACATCATCGCCTACGGCCTCATCGGGCTGGCCGTACTTGCCTTTGCCGCCATGCTGCTCGGGCAGGCCGCGGAAGCTCTGTATTCCGCGTGCGCCTTCCTGCGTCGCCTTACCTGCCTGCGGCATTGATTTCCGCCTGCAGGGCAAGGGCCTCCTCAAGCCATTGCCGCAGTTCCTCCCATGTCAGAGCCGTCAGCTCGGACAGAGGCCAGCGGGTCAGAAAGTTGAGTTGCAGGACGGTTCGCCGGACCGTTTCCGGGGACGGCAGCTCCCCGAAATCGCATGAACTGCTGCTGCAGTTTGCCGTAATCCTCCATATCCAGCGCTTGAATGTCTTCCACTCCGATGCCGCACAGCACGGCGTAGAGCCTGCTTTCGCCGGCGATGTCCAGAGCGTCCCGAATCGGGTTGTCCATGACTTCCTTCACGCTCGGCCTGTGCATGACGAGTCTTTTCAGTTCCCCGTCGGGGAGCTGCACGGGATAATCCAGTTCAATGGTGACGGTGCGTTCCTTGGCCATGAGAGCCTCCTTACATGCCCAGATTGTTGCGGACGTCGGCCAGCACATCGACTCCGTTGATTCTGCAGATGAAATCGAACTTGCCGATTTCCACCAGCTCCGTGCCGTCGATGGAAAGTTTCAGGTAGTAGAGTTCCAGCTCGGACTCGCTTTCCATTTTTTTGGCGGGTTCGAGCTTGCCCAGTCCGACCTTCTTCGGCATGGCCTTGCTCACCAGCTTGAACGCCTTCTGTACGAAGGTGCCCGTACCGGGATCGAGCTGCTGGATGGACCCGCGGGCTTCGAGGTAGTGCCCCACGGCCTCCAGCAGGGACGTTGCGCTGGCCGTGGGCACGTTCCACTTGATTTTGAGAGGCAGGGCCTTGAACTGCCCGGCCACGGGAATGTCCATTTCGCCGGAGATGCCGAGGCCCGTGAGGGACTCGGTGAGGTATTCGAAATCGGGCAGCTCAACGGATGCAACGCCCAAAAGGTCGATTCCGTCACGGTAGATTTTGGCGTTGGTGAGCACCGCGGGGATGCCGCCGGTCAGGGGAAGGTTGGATGTGCTTGCCATGGAGGACTCTCCTTATGCGGCGGACGCGAAAAGCGTGTTGAGGTAGGCCGGGTCGTACTCGAGGATGAACACCAGCTCGCGTCCGGCCTGCGGCGGGGAGACGTACACATGCCAGCGAACCTTGCCGGAGAGCAGGTCGCTGGTGGGGTTGTCCGCGAGTTCGAAGGTGACCCGCGCCCCAAGCAGAAACTCGCGTCCCACAAGCCCGTTGAGCCAGATATTGAAGGTTTCCTGCACTGTCTCGATCATCCGGAGCCGCACGGGATTGGAAACGAACTGCCAGCAGGTCAGGACGAGCGTGTTGCCGATCCAGTTGAACATGCGCCGGATCGGGATGCTGGTGTCCTTCACGTCGGTATTGCCGGGATACCCGGCTGTCTGATCGCCCCATGCCACAAGCCCGCCGATCATGTTGAGTCCGGTTACGATGCCGTTGCCGTTCAGGTAGGCGGCTTCGGCTGGCGTGAGATGCAGTTCCCTGCCGGCATGGATCAAGCCTTCGCAGGCGAGCTGATAGTTGCTCGGGCTCCAGTAGGGGATACCGCCGTTGGCGGCGTCGCGGGCGGCGATGACGCCGGCAAGGTGGGACGAGCCGCACTCGGCGCGGCCATTGTAGACGGGGCTGCCGTACATGCAGAGGAGGTTGTCGTCCGTCAGGTTGTTGTCGTTGAGCCACGCCGGAACCTCCGTGTATTTCTGCACTTCGGCGGGCACGTCGATGAGGCCGATGGCGCGGAAATGGCCGCAGATGTCCTTGCAGGCCGCTCCTATGGCCTTCCCCACTGCCGGATCGCCGGAAAAGCCCGGAGCCAGAATCTGTCCGGGGACGAGACGGAACCGGGGAAAGGTTTCCTCGGCCAGCGCCAGCCCGGTACGACGCAGATCGCCGTCGATGCCGCCGATGATGTCTTCCTTGCTGACCTTGCCGACATCCGGCTTTGTCCGGCCCTCCTCGCCTTCGAGGGGCGACGTGTGCTTGGCGGGATCGAAGACGTTGATGGCCACAAGGGGTTTGACCTTGTACCGTTCGAAATAGAGGCTGGCCATTTCGTACAGGGTGTAGTCGGACGGAGACTCACCCTCCTTCAGGCCGCCCATGCCGGCGACGAATTCGGGCATGCTGTAATACAGCTTCGGTTCGTTGACCGGGGCCTGCGTGCCTTCGGGGAGGTTGTGTACGGGGGCGGTGCCCACTACGACGGGCAGCGCCGATTCCACCTCCACGGGCGTCACCAGTCCTGTAGCCTGTTCCTCTATGTATACGCCGTGTCTGTAAGCCATGGTTTGCTCCTTCGCCGTTATTCGTTGCCCTGCATGGTCCAGTGCGTCATCACATATGCCTCGGCAAACGACGGGGCCTGCTCGTCGGGACGTGCCCATGGCGCCAGTTCCCCCTCGCGGTTGCCGGCGGCCAGCACATACCGCCCGTCCAGCGCGTCTTGCCGATGCCTCATGAGGACACGCCGCACCAGTGAGATGAGATTATGCAGATCGTTTTCCGCGCCTTCGGGTTCGTCGTTCCAGACGACGAGGCGCAGCGCCACTTCCACCCGCTCGAATCCGTCTTCCGTCCCAGAGCCCGAGACGGCCTGCACGACGATGAGCGGAGCATCATAGTCTTCTCCCGGTTGCGTGGGGGGCCTCCTGCCGATGGATACGGCGACGGGCCGCGTCTTGGGGGACTGCCGGTCCCGCCGGTCCCGCGTGCGGGTCAGCAGGGGCAGGTTTTCAAGCTCGGGCATCAGACGATTGCGGATAGCCTGCAGCAACAGAAAGGTGTTCATCGTTTCTCCAGCCGGTAACGCACTTCATGGCGCAGCCGTTTCTCGAACATTTCCCGCGTCCGGCGCTCCACAGGATCATGCACGGCGCGGAATGCCGCGAAATATTGCACGGGATAACCGTAAACCCGGACCAGCCTTCCGCCGGAGGTGCGCCGCAGCATGACCAGCCTTCCGCCGCTGCGGATGACGAAGGCCGCGGATCTGCCTCCTCGGGCGGGCAGGGTACGGATACCTTCGCCCGGGCCGGTGCTGTAGCCGCTCAGGGGCCAGTCACGGCTGCGTCGGCCACGTCGGGCCGTGACGCGTTTGGGGATCAGACGGAAGGCGTCCATACCGAACGGCTTGCCCCGAACGCCGATTTCCGCCCGGATTTCCGACGCCGTCGTCCGCACGAGGGGCTTGAACACCGCCGTGGTGATCTTGGCCCGTTGCAGGTACGTTACCTGTGCGGTCTGGCGGATGACGTCCGTGCGCAGCGTTACGCCGGTACGTCGAACAGCGGCTTGCACGGCCTTTTCAAGCTGCCCGCGCATGGCGGACAGAGGGCGGGCGATGGCGGCAAGCTCCCGCGTGTCCACATGCAGCTCAAGCATGGTTCCCCTCACGAGTACGGGCGCATGACCCGGATTTTCAGCAGCCCCATTTCCAGCGCCACAGCGTTGTCGTCCGGAGCCACCTGCCATTCTTCGCCGTCGATGCGGAGCATCTGCTCGGGGACGGGACGCCGCGGCAGGATGTCGGCCACATACAGCGTCCGTGTCGCTTCCTGCAGCGCCAGTCCGGCGGGATCGACAAAACCGCCTCCGGAAGAGGTGCTGAAGGAACCGTGCCCTTCTTCGATGACCGCCGTTACCGGCGTGCCGTCGATATCGATCTCTTCCCCGAACTCGGCAGGGTCGAGAAAGACTTGCGCGATATCGTCTTGGAAATCAGTCTTGAGAGTCATGGCGATGCTCCGGGTGGCGCCCTTCCATGAGCAGGACGCGTTCTTCCAGACTGTCGATGCGCTCATGGACGCGATCCAGCGCATGGCGGCAGTCGTCCTTGTGCACCAGCTTGAAGCGGATCGTATCGAGCTGGCTGACTTTCTGGCCTACATCCTTCACTTCGGATTTCAGGGACTTGAAGATGTAGACGAGGGTACCCAGATTCAGGGCCACGAGCCCGCCGATAAGGCGTATCGCCCAGTCCAGCGCGGTCGATATCTGCACTGCCTCTACCTGCATGCCGCCTCCGCCCGCTCGATCCAGAGCAGAAGTTCCGCCCCCTCGGAGGCTGGAAGATGTATCCATTCGCCATGTTCCATGTGCCATTCTCCGGCATGCTCATAGGCCCACCCATCAGTGACGATCGCCCCCGGCGTCGTCGGGGCCGGGGCAAGGGCGCTTGTCGACGCCCCCACGCTGCTGCAGCCATGCAGTGCCGCCGTCAGCGCGCACAGAAGCATCATGCGTCTTGCGGCCCCTCTCGCGAATCCAGACGTAAAGGCCATAGGCGATCCTCACCAGCAGGACGAACCAGCTACCGTTTCCCATCGGACGGGACGGTCTTCTGCGTGGAACGGTTTTTCATCCGCTCGTACAGCGTTACGGACAGCGCCGACACGCACGTTACAACCCTGTACACGGCGCGGTAGACTGAAGAACTGGCATCAGTGGGGGCGGGCATCAGTGCCTTGGCCAGAACGCATCCGCCGACAGCCAGCCCCACAACGCCCCATCCCCATGCGGGGAGGAACGCCGCCGCTTGGGCCAGCAAGTCAATCAATTCCTGCTCCATATCCATCAGTTCACCTCATTGTGCCCGGGACAGTAGGTTCGGGTGCGCCAGCCATCCAGAAACTGCCGGTTGCCCGGGTTTTTCGCGGCAATGGCCACGTAATGCGCCCCTTGCAGGCAATTGAGCCAATGCACCATGTCCTCGGGACTGCTGCGTTTCCTGAGAATATCGGCCATGGCGGACAGCGTTTTGTTCCCGAGGGCTCCGTCTTCGGCCAAATCCGGAAAGAGGGCTCGCTTGCCGGACTTGTCGTAGTTGAGGGCGTTGCAGAGGCGTTGCAGAGAGCGCACGGCACCGCCGCGGCCCAAATTGACCGCCTGCTCGAAGAGTTCATCGGCAAGCGTCTGGGGCAAGGTGCCGAGGGACATGCGGTCCCACCATTCCGTGCGGTACCAGTCCTCGACCATGTCCCGCAGGCCGGGGATGCCGTCGAGATGGCGGCTGAAGGCTCGTGCCCCGGAGCGGAAAGAGGTGTGCTGCTTGGCGCCGTCGATGGTCTTCCAACCCGGCCAGCCCGGCCAGAAGTTGCGGGCGATGCCGGCGTAGGTCTCGCCGCCGCGGTCCCCCTCGACATTGCACCAGCCGCCTTCCCACTGACGGACGGGGTCATAGGCTTTTTCAAAGATGGCCATAGAGTCCCCCGCTAGGCGGTGATGCCGGTCAGAATGTAGCCGGCCCCGGCGAACTGAACGCACTCGTCCGTATTCTGCCGGACGCGGTACACGTCGCTGCGGGTTTGCTCTTCTCGGTACTGTTCGGTCACAAGAAGGCCCGGCGCATCTTCTTCCCAGATGAACGTGCGCCCGAGAGAGGGCTCTTTCAGGTCCTGCCCGCCGGAAGAAAGACGGGCAAGCAGCACTTTGTCCTTCGGCCAGATGGCCTCGATCTGCTTGGGTTTGCCTTTCTTGGCGCTGTTGAAGACCGCGCCGGCCACCACGATATTTTCAACGCCGAAGTAGGCTTTCAGCTGTTCAATGGTGAGCTGGCCCCGGATGGCGTTGGGGCTGGTGTACTTCACCCGCTCCATGACCGCCTCGCACATGCTGATGTGCCGGAGCACGTCTTCATCCATTACGAGAGCATTGGGCTTCAGGCCCACGGCATAGCGAAAGTGCTCCTTGGCCTTTTCGACGTCGGACAGGGGATCGGCGTCGACGTAGCTGTTCCACGCCTTCGCAGCCGCGGCGTTTTCGAACGTGTCGGTATTCATGACCTTGGCGGCGACGCGGCGTTCCTGCGACCGCAGCACCATCAGGACGGCACGCTGCACGGCCACCACTTCCGCATCGAAGTAATCGCGGAACATCGCCGCTTCGGTGTCGTCCAAGGGCTCTTCCCAGCCGTTTTCCTTGCACGTGTAGTCGGCCCACTCAAATTCCCAGTCGCCGCGGGCATAGGCGCTGCGCGGGGCACGCAGGGTATCGCCGACTTCGAGGATGGCCTCGGCGGGGATGACGGGGTATTGGGCGGATTGCAGGCGGGTCATGAATCCGGGCAGCACGATCTGGCCGACAAAGCCTTGCTGCGCGGCGGAAAGCGAGAATTCATAGGCCAGCGTCCCGAGGTCGGGACGAACAATGGCTTCACTGGTTCTGGGCATCAGGCATCTCCTTATTCGCTGGCTGCCGCGGCAGCGGAACGGTCAAAGACGGGAACGATTTCGATAAGTTCTTCATTGGCGGCAGCGGTCAGGGCAATCCCGACCGCGAGAGCCGCGCCGCTTTGGGCGACTACAGCTCCATCCGCTCCCGGGCTGACCAGTGCCCCGGCGGGAATGTTGCCCCCGGCGCGCACTTCGACAGTGCCCGGCGTGTTGATCAGACGGACTGATACGAGTTCACCCGCGGCCCGAGCGCCGATTTCCACAAAACCGAGTGGTGTGCCGTCCGCGCCGCAGGCTTCCACCCCCGCCGCGCCGAGCTTGACGACGCTCTGGTGGGCGATGGCCGCCCCGGCTGCAAAGGTTTTGCGCGAATTTTCATAGTAGCTCATCGCGTGCCTCCCTTCTGCGCGGCATCGAGCCACGCCTTGTGCTCTTCAGGATGGTCGATGCTGACGCTGCGGATGGCCTCGCCCCGGCTGCAGCCCTCCTTTTCCATGCGGGCCTTCACCAGCGCCTCGAATCCGGGCTTGGCGGCTTCCTGTTCCAGCCCGGCCAGAGGGGTGGCCGGCGCGTTGTCGTGGGCGGAGCGCAGCGCGTCGAGCTTGTCCTGCATGCTGTCCTTTTGGGCTTCCTTGCCGACCAGCGCCGCGAACGCCTTCTGCATGGCCTTGGCCTGCTCGGGCCTGATGCCGCTGGCGGCCAGATCGCGGAGTGTTTCCGCGCTCTGTTCACCCAAGAGGCACGCGGCCAGAGACAGCATGCGTTCAAGCTCCGCGGACGCGCCTTCGGCCCGGGCCGCGTCGGCGGCACTGGCGGCTTGCGCGGCGTGTTCCTGTTCCAGTTCCGCCCGGAGCGCCGCCACCGCCTCGGGGTGTTGCTCCCTCAGTTCAGCAAGAGTCATGTCCAAACCTTCCTTGATGTGGGTGATAAAGGCTTCCCGGGAACAAACCCGGTCGACAAGCCCCGTTTTAAGGGCTTCCGTGCCTGTAAACATTTTGCCGTCGGCCATGGCCAGCGCCTTCTCGCGGCTGACGTTGCGCCCGCGCTCCACGGCCTGCAGGAAAAGCTCGTAGGTGTCGTCGATGCCGGACTGCAGATAGGCCCGCATTTCCTCCGAGAGCGGCTCCACCATGTTGCCCGCGGCCTTGTAGTGGCCGGCGGCGATGATGTTGCATGTGATGCCGGCGCCTTCCAGCGCCTTGGAATATTCACGGTGCATCATGACCACGCCGATGCTGCCCACCTCGGCGGTGGCCGGCGCGGCAATCTCGCGGGCGTTGCAGGACAGCCAATAGGCCGCACTTGCCATGAGGCCGTCGGCAAAGGCGTAAAGGGGCTTGGCGTTCCCGGCTTCGGCCACGGCTTCGGCCAGTTCTTCGATGCCGTCGACGGTTCCGCCCGGGCTGTCCACATCCAGCAGGATGGCCTTGACGCCGCGGTCGGCGCAGGCGCTGCGCAGGGCCGCAGCGACGTCCCGCATGCCCGGAGCCAGCTGGTAGCCCCAGAAGGACAGGCCGCGTTTCGTCAGCACGCCCTCGACCGGAATGACGGCTACGGGACCGTCCATGCGGTACGGTTTCCCGGTGGCGGCAGGGCGGCCTTCACGGTTCCGCGCTGCGGCGGGTTGCAGGCGCAGCTCCTCGACAAAGGCCGTCAGCGCCTCCGGACGGATGGCCCAGAGCTGAGGGAGCGCGGCAAGAACGTTACTGCTCATCTTTATTCTCCTGCGGGGCGTCTTCGTTGCCGGCGGCGGGGCGCTGCGCGGGCGTTTCCGGTTTCAGGCCCAGACGCTCCAGCAGCCGTTCCTCGCGCTGCCGGGTTTGGCGAGCGTCTCGAAGTCGGTGCCCCGGCCATGGCAGATGGCCGTGCGGGTGTCGGTCATGCTGGCCAGCCCGAGGGCTTCGGCTTCCCGTTCCTTGGTCGGATCGATCTGGCCCCGGGGCGGGCGCGTCCAGATGCAGGACAGCCATGCCCGGGTGATGAGCGGAGAATCCCACAGCCCGGGCGCCCCGGAAGGGACGGCCAAGAGGCCGCGCACCCACGCCTCTTCGAGAACCATGGGCCACAGGCAGTTGAGGTAGCCGCGGATGAACCAGTCCTGATACAGCGTGTGCAGTTTCCAGACTTCCAGCAGGGCCGCCCGGGCGCTGCTGTAGTTGGTCTTTGAAAAGTCCTTGGCCACCATTTCGTAGGGCTGTCCGGTACTGGCCGCGGCAGCGCGCAGCACCCGTTCGTAGAAGGCATCGAAGGTCGGCCCCGGGCGGGCGCTGGAGATGATATGCGGCTTGTGCCCTTCCTGCCCTACGGTCACGGTGCCGGGATTCATCTGCAGGGGGTAGTCGGCGGAGCTGGTCCTGCCGTTGAAGCCGCCCTGACCGCGCAGGGCATCGGCTGGCGTTTCGATAAAAACGGTGAACGAGGCCGCAATGAGCGCGCCGACCAACTCGTAGTCGACGTAGTCAGCCAGATCGCGGAACTGCTTCATGGCAGGCGAGAGGACGCTGGTGCCGCGGGCCTCTTCCGGCATCCCGGAGTGGAAGCGGTGCAGGCAGCTCCAGCGATGTCCGGTCTTGCGCGGAACGTACTGGAAATAGGCGGAGGACAGGCCGGACAAGGCCATGTTCTCCGGAGGATTGGCGATGAAGTAGCCTTTCGGCTGGCCGCGTTCGCCGAGATGGACGCCGGAGCGGATATCCGTGCGGCTCTGCAGGTCGCTGGGCGTCCGCAGGCGGGCAGGGTGCAGGGCTTGCAGGCTCAGGCCGAAAGTGCGTCCCGGCGTTTCATTCCACTGCGTCAGGTGCAGGAATTCGCCGGTCACGAACATGCTGCGGACGGCCTGATACTGCAGGTCGTCGAAGTGCAGCGTCTCTGCGGCGTCGGCTTCCGCACACCACAGGGACCACGCCGTTTCCGCCGATTCCGCGAAATCGGCGGCCTGTTCCTCGGTGATGCCCAACGTGGCCGCGTCGGGGTAGCTCTGGGGGCGCAGGCCCGGCCCGGCGACATTCAGCGCCAAGGCGTCGACGCAGCTGGCCGCATGGCCATCGTTGCAGGCAAGGGATTCGGCACGGAGCATGGCCTTGTCGAAACCGAGGCTTTCGGACAGGCGCTGGTCGCGCCGGGGATTCCAGTTGGCCAGCGTGCCGTCGTGCCCTCCGGCGATACGCCGCACTCCGGCCACAAGGCCGCCTGCGGCAGCGATGCAGTACCGGGCGTGCATACGCCGCGCAGCCGTCCCGGGAGAGACGTAGGCGATCAGGCGGTCGAGGAGGTTGGGCTTGACCTCAAGCATTAGAAGCTCCCCCAACCGCCGCGGCCCGGCAGGGCCTGCAGGAAGCGCGGAGCGCCATGCCCGGCCCTTTCGTCTTCCACGGTGCTCTGGCCGTCGAGCCAGTCAAGAGTGGAGCGTATCTCGGGCAGGTCGGCCCGGCGCAGGCGGCGTGAGCCGATGGTGTATTCCTGCCCACGGCTGACCTTTTCCAGCGCTTCCTGCCACAAGGCGATCTGCCGGATTTTTTCTGCTCGAGTGAATATGGCCATACATGCTGCTCCCGCCCTCGCAACTTTGGAGGGCACTTTTGCGACCATGTAACCCGCCCGGAAAAATCCGTCACTCCAGAGTGGATAGAATGGAGAGAATGGAGAAAATGAAAATCCGGCGTATCGTCATCTATTTCATAGGGATATAGGCAAAAAATAATGTTGATACTTGTGCCTGAAATTTTTTATCTCCAGTTATATCAATAATCTATATGGTATTTTAGACGCGTTTTTCAAAAAAATTTTGCATGGAAAATCCCCCGTAACACCTTGGCATTCAAAGCATTACGGGGGATTGGGAGGAAGGGCCGGAACGTGCCTCAAAAAACGTTTTTTCGGCAGTCAGGCCCGGATAAGGCAGATTGTATTTAACAAATTGTTTTTATTGGCTTTGATGGTAACGAATCCGGACATTTGGAGCCTGCCGATGGATGTCGATGAACATGGCCATCAGCTTGCGGTCCAGATTTTCAAGAAGCGCCCAGACCATCTTGCTTTGCGCCGGGGAACCTGAAGCCCGCAGCAGGTCGGCATACACCATGAAGGGGGTCAGCATTTCGGCAACCACGGCTCCGGCCAGCGGACCTACGGGGGATACGCGGTCATCCATGGCAAACCGCCAACTGGTCCACCGCCTCGTTCCGGCCAAGGACGGTCGGGGGGAGGGGAATCGTTTCCGTCCGGTACCGGGCGGCGTGGGCCACGTCGAATACGGACTGAATCAGAGCCGCTTCATAGTCCGGTTCGTAGCCCCCGGCGATGATGGCATCCATGGCGGCACGGTACGGATCGGCGCATTGGGCGAACTTCCAGACGGGGTAGCAGACGTGGATATTAAGCATGGTCCACCTCCCCTTGCCCCGTAAGGCCGGAAAGTCGGTTGCGGACATCGCGCAGGTCGCTCCACGCTCCGGAGAGGATTCGCGCCGCGCCGCTGGCCGGCGTTGCCGGAGAGGGATTGCTCATGAGGGAGAAGTAGCTCTGCAGCAGGGCAAGCCTGCCCATGACGTCATCGATGACGGCGATGGAGCAGCAGCACTGGCCAAGGGCCGCGCCGCGAAGGACGGGAAGGGATTGGGACATGAGGCACTCCTGACGGTTTTTTTGATGAGAGCCTTGCAAAACGCAAAAAGGCTCCGGGTGCTCAAAACTGCCGTCAGACAGCGGGCATATTCCCCCGAAGGGTCTTGTATTAGCCCACACCCGGAGCCGTAGACTCCGAAAGGATGCCCCTCAGAGATCGCAGGATGGATCTCGGGCACAAAAAATCCACGAAGTGACGGTCGCGGAAGCCGCTGACGGGTAAAGGTGTTTTGAAGCACCTGAAAAGAGGGTTGCCAAAAAGCCTGCTCCGTGTCAAGCGTGGACCCATTATAAGGAGGTTGTTATGAGGAAAACGATACTTGTCTTTCTGGCCCTCTGTATTGCCTTGCTTTGCACCGCTTGCGGAGACGAACAGCTCGATTTCACCGGCAAGACCCCGGATCAGGTTTCTGCCGCCATCAAGGGCATCAACAAGAAAATTACCGATGCGAACCTGCAACCCACCACGCAGGGGCCTTCCATCGCCTGCCTGACGTGGCTGGCTGATTCGACGGGCTCGCCCATCCTGATGGAGCAGAGCGACATCCGGAAGGCGTTGCAGGCGCTGGCCACGGCCAAGGGCAATGACGGCATCGGCTGGGTATTGGTTTTCCTGAATGAAACGGGCGTGGACAAGCTGGGCAACAAGAGCCCCGTGCTGGCCGTGAAGCTGGCGTGGGACATGGCCACCCTGAAGAAGGTGAATTGGGAAAATATAGAGGACTGGCAGCTGACCGAGCTGGCCGGGCTAGAGGGGCTTGGCCCCTTCGGCAAGAATGCAATTGCAGCCTACTGCAAGGAAGGCAGGGATACCTACGGCATCGAGTTTTGCAAGCGGGCAGGGTACTAGGAGGGCGGATGGATAGAGATGAATACGCCACCAAAGATAATGGTTGATACAGGCATTGTTTCAATCGGTTGGGCCGATCCTGCATGCTGGACAGAAATTGATACGAATGGCCCCCTTGCCAATAAACTTCTCGTCTATCGGATAAAGGAGAGAAACACGCCGCGCGGAGGTGTTTCCTTAGAAAATTTGATAGCTGTTCAGGCCATAGGAAGGGCTGCCAGAAATGGGGATATTTTGTTTTATGAATATCCTGAGCTGGCATGGGAATCATGGTATGGGCTTCAGAGCTGGACTCCAAATTTGTCACCACTCTATGCCTTTCATTCTGTTAGATGGCATTCAGTCCCTTCTCCCCTTGAAAGGTCGAAGTTTTTTCAGTCAGACAATTGGGGCAAGGGAGATAACGTTGAGTTGTTCATGGATTTTCTTTTAAAGAATGATCCGAGACAGCTCAATGACTACGTATGTCGATCCGATAAATTTTCAGACTTTGAACGGCAGTCCATCAAAAGTCTTTCGTTGTTCCAACTGATGTGTGATGATAAAGTAATAAAAAGAAAGCGGGCACGGGATTGCTACCATTTATGGGCTTGCGAATGCAGCGGATTGGATTTTTTTCTTACAACAGATAGTAAACTTTTGGAGTCATATTCTACAGCCATCAAGGATAAGAAAATAGCTTTGTCCTGCAAGGTAGTGATGCCGAGAGGGCTTGTGGAACTACTCCATATTTCAATGGAAGGCATCTCAATTCCAGAACCCGGAAAAATGTTTTTGATGAGCGGAGAGGAGTATATTCCGAAAGGATGAGCCGCAGGGCAAGGTTATATGCCTTAGCGAAAAGGATTGGCGTACGCTCATTGACATCCGACATTGTGTGACATATTTTCTTTCCAAGGGTCATACAATGCGTGACACTTTAAAGGACCTGCGATGCGATTTTTCAAAAAGCCTTGGTTCCAGCGGTTTGCCGAAAAGGAAGGCATCTCGGATGATGACCTCAAGGCACTGGTGGCCGAAATGGAAGCGGGTACAATCCATGCCAGCCTTGGCGGATACGTCTACAAGCAACGTCTTGCCCGCAAGGGGGCAGGCAAATCGGGCGGATACCGGACGCTGTTGTTCTTTCGGTCGGGAGAGCGTGTCTTTTTCATGTACGCTTTCACCAAGTCGGACAGGGCGAACATAACGCAGCGGGAACTGGTGGCCCTGAAAGATGCCGCCAAGGTGTATATGGAAATGACGCCCGCGCAGTTGGCCATAGCATTGAAAGCGCACGAGCTTGTGGAATTTTAGGAGGGCACTCCATGAACAAGGAATATTACAGCGAATTGCTCGAAGAAACGCACAAGGGCATGGAAGGGCTGCACAAGCTGGGCATTATCGATCAGAAGACCATGCGCCACTTTGACGAATTGTGCATCGTCCCCGCCCAGCCCATGAGCGGCGAGGAAATCCGTAGCCTGCGCGAACGTGAAGGCGTCAGCCAGCCCGTGCTGGCATGGTATCTGAACGTCAGCAAAAATCTCATTTCGGATTGGGAGCGCGGGGTACGACGCCCCGGAGGAGCAGCCCTGAAGCTGCTGAATCTGGTCAAGGAAAAGGGGCTGCAGTCCATAGCCTTGTAACGCAAAAGGGAGGAAGCCATTCCTCCCTTTTCTTTTTTCTGAAAAGAAGATGCCCGAGCCTACGCCTTGTCCGGCTTCACGGCCTTGCGATCAATGTACGCATCAATGCTGCGAACCGTTATCTGCACTCCCTTGCGGGAGCCGATACGGTACGCCTGCAGTTCCCCGGCGGCCACGAGCTTGTAGACCCATGAATCGCTGCAGCCGATGCGCCGGGCGGCCACGAAGACGGGGACACGGGGGCCGTCCGAGGCCCGGTCGTAGGGGAGGTTGATGCGTTTTTTGGCCATGGCTACTCCTCAGTAGTCACTCCGACCGCGGATGAAGCCGGGTCTGTTACGGGAAGGCAGCTCCCGCGTCGGCATGGGACGGGCAGGCAATTCCCGCATCGGCATCGGGCGCTGGGGCTGCGGTTCCGCTCGCGGAGCTGGCTGGCGCTTGGCGGCGGTCGCTTCCTTATCCCATTCGACGATCATCTGGAAGCTGGGGAGCCAGCTGCCGTCGACGCAGGCATGGGCCATCATGCAGCAGTCGAGGTAGTGGTTGGCCTTGCGGTTCCTGATCCACGTCAGCTTGCCGTTACGGTCACGCACGAGGGATTCCGCAGAGAGCTGCGACGCGAAAGATTCGTCGGTCTTGCGATGCAGGGTCATGGGCTGGCGGGCGTCCGGCTCCAGCCGGGCAAAGATAAGAGACTTGAAGTAGTGCGTATCCAGCAGGTACAGCCACAGGCCGCCCGGAATCCGCATCCGGGAGCTGGGCAGCCTATCGATGCTGGTAGCGCGCACCGGGGTATGCGACTCGTGTGATGCTCCCTTGCAGGCAAAGAGGCGGCCAGCGCCGTGCCGGCGCACAAACGTATATACTTCTTCGGTGCGGGATACCACGTCTTCATCCGTCCGGGTACCACCGGAGTCAATGCCCGCACGCCAGATAGCAAGGCTCTTTCCGGCGTTGGGGCTGTTGGATTCGTATTCATAGCGGGTTTCCAGCAGCGCGTGGACGGAATCCCAGTCCGTCAGGCGACCGTAATCAATGAGCACCGACGAGAGATCGGGCCGCCACGCAAAGACTGCATACCAGAATCCACGTTTCTGAACGTCGATACCTGCGGTCAGGGCGATGGCATCGCCCGGGACCGTCAGCGGCTCCAGCTCCCGATCACGGCGCTCGAGGATCAGGTCCTCGCGGGTCTCCATTTCAACGGCACGGTAGGGGAGAGCCCACATCCCGTTGGTATATTGCTGTTTATCCTCCGGGCTGTCGGAGGCCTCGACGCGCATTTTAGCGGCCATGATTTCCGAGAGGGAGACGGATTTGGATAGTATGGCCGGCAGATAAAAACCGATACGCCGCGGCGAGGGGACCGGGGCTTCAGCTTCCCAGCGACCGTGGGCGACGGCCTGATCCCGCAAGTAGTCGGACCAAAGGAACTTGCAGGTTGAGCATCTGTAGCGCCCGAGCTTGCGACGCATGACTTCTTGTGGGTTACTTGTTTTTTCAACCAGCGCCAGCCCGGTTTCCGTCATGGGCTGATAGGTTCCGCAGGCGGGGCACCGGACATGGAAATGGCGAACCTCATCGCATTCGTCCAGCGCTTGCACAATGCTGCAGCTGTCCCCGCCGATGGGCTTGCTGACGCGCAGTATCTTGCTCTTGTGGTCGTAGCTTCGCGTCCGTTCGCGGAATTCCTCCACCGGCACACCCTGCCCGGAGATTTGCTTGTACAAGGCTTCTTCGTCGAGGAAGAGGTCTTGAATGGAAATCGAGGCGCGCTGCCCTTGCGACTGCGCGCTGGCCAAGAAGAGGTTGGTGCCGTCACGAAAGCTGATGCGGGTGGCCCGTACTTTCCTGAGCTGCGTGCGCACGGGGGGAGACGCCCGGAACATTGGGGTTAATTTATTGGCTACCACCTTGCTGATGGCATCGTCGTCCTGCATGGCCAGCATGCGCGGGCCTGGGCGCATGTCCACGCAATAGGCCAGTGCGGCATGCATGACCAAGGTCTTGCCGGTCTGGGCACTGCCGCAGACAACGACTTCTTTCACGCCGGGAGTGCTCCATGTATCCATGATTCCAGCTAGGTACGGATTCACGTCCCGCCTGTAACGCCCGCCCGCATAGGGACCATCCTTGACGACGATATTCTGCGACGCCCAGACAGACAATGAAATGTGCGCCCTGCGGCGAAAAACATGCCGCTCACCGGATGTGAATCGGAAGCTGGGCATCAATCTTCTCCATCAGGCTCCGCGCTCAAGGCGTTTTCGGTTTCATCGCCATAGGTAAATTCCCTGTCGGAATCCCATGCATCCATCCATTCCGCCGTTTCCTTGTCCCACCACTCCATCAGCGCTTCCAGCCTGCTCTCGTCGCCGCTCACCAGCGCGATGATCTCCCCAGCTTTTCGGTAGCCAAAGTTTTCGATTTCGCTCTTGAAAAAAAGGGCTCGTGCGGACAGTGCCTCCTCATGCTCTGACCGAGGCATGAGCATCCCCATTTCTTTTTCGAGCTTGAGACGCGTGCGTTCGGCTGTGTACCGCTTCAACTCGGTATCCGCCGAAATGCGGTCAACCGTGGCATTGGACAGGGCCTTGTTTTCGTGCTGGGTCAGAGGCGTGAGATTAGCCGCGGCATAGGCCAGCAGCGCCCCTTCCTCGAATCCCGCGTCCGTCTTGGCCACCTTGCGCGCCGAGACATCGCGGTTGAACTGGCTTTTGCTGATTTTGAAGCCGCTGTCCCGCAGGAAGTCGACAGCATCAAGCTGGGTCTTGAAAGTCCGCATGGCCGCACTACCTCCCTGCAGTCGTCGGGTTTCATCTTCCACCGCGGCCCGCGCGCGGTTGAACGCCGAAATGTTGTCCGGGGTCGGGTTCTCCTTCATCCGGCGCTTGCTTTCCTCCTTGGCCCGGATGAGGAAGGCGAGGTCATTGGCTGCGCTCTTTTCCGCCAGTTCCAGCAGGTCGAGTCCATCAGACATTGGAAGCCTCCATCTGAACGGGAGCGAACGGCTCTCCGGTTACGGTATTGATGGCGATGCCGCCCGTCAGTTCCTGCCAGCGCAGGATGATGACGTCAGCATACTTCGGGTCATACTCCATGAGATTGCAGCGCCGGGCCAGCCTGTCCGACGCGATGAGCGTGGTGCCCGAACCGCCGCACAGGTCAACCACCAAACCGCCCCGAGGGCTGGAATTGGCGATCATGCGCTCCACCAGCGCCACGGGCTTCATGGTCGGGTGCAGCTCCGAGCGCTGCGGTTTCGGCACCGAGATAATGCTGCTGGCCAAATCTTCCACCACCACGTCAGTGCCGCTGATCCGCAGGATGCTGTCGCCGCTGGCCACCTGCCACACGTTGTCGGAAACGCGCTGCACTACGGCCCCGGCGTAGTGCTCGAACAGCGACGTCTGCTTGCGATTGCCGTACCAATGGTGCTTTCCGTTCGGCTTCCAGCCGTACAAGATGGGCTCGTGTTGCCAATGATAGTCGCCGCGGCCCATGACCAGCTGATTCTTGCGCCAGATCAGGCAGCAGGCCAGCTTGAACCCGACGGCCCGGAAGGCGGAGCGGAAGGCCATGCCGTCGCCGGCCTCGCTGTGGGCAACGTAAATGGCCCCGCCGTCCACGAGCACGTCCGCGGCGGAGGTCAGCAACCGACGCAGGAAGCCGTCGAACTGCTCAGGAGACATCTTGTCGTTTTTGATTTTCCCGGCTTTGCTGCTGTAGTCGACGTTATACGGGGGATCGGTCCAGACCATGTCCGCCTGCTCTCCGCCCATGAGTGTCACAATATCGGCGGCCTTGGTCGAATCACCGCACATAAGCCGATGGATGCCGAGCTGCCAGACATCCCCCAGCTTGCATGTGGGCGTTTCCGGTACTGGCGGGGCGTCGTCCGGGTCCTTCTCACTGTCGGCCACCGCCCCCTGCAGAAAGGCATCTAGCTCTTTATCAGAGAAGCCGGTCAGCCGTAGATCATCCAATTCCATCCGAAGCTCGGCCATTTCCGCGCGCAGGGCTTCGTCGTTCCAATCCGCCCACGTTGCGCTGCGGTTGACCAGCAGCCGAAACGTCCGCACCTGAGTTGGCGTCATATCGTCGGCGACAATGACGGGCAGGGTCTCCATCCGCAGCTCAAGTGCAGCCCTGTAGCGGGTTTTGCCATCAATGATTTCGCCGTCACCCGTTACCAGCAAGGGTATCCGGAAGCCCCACTGGCGAAGCGCGTCCACCATCTGTGGCAGCGCCTTATCCGTTGCCTTAAGGTCTCGGCCATAAGGCCGCAGCCGCTGCACCGGCCATTGCTCAATTTTCAAATCTTTCACTGATCACCCCCATGTACTTGATAGGTAGCCCCAACTCTTTGGCTACCCTGATTTCTTTCTGAACGCCTTCGCTCTCTTTCCACCCATCAAGGCAAAGTACCCACAGTTCGGTTGCCCAATGCTGTATGAAGCTGAGGTCGTAATCTTGCCAATAGACAAAACCCCACAGCCGGCTACCGGTTTCGGCCAGCGCCACCCCGTTAACAATCGGGCTGAAAATGACTCGGCCTCGCTTCAAGTGGGTAGAGGTGAATTGCCGGGCAAGACGGTGCCGATAGTCGCGTACGGGCTGCTCAGGGCTGCTGTAAGGCGACGCAAGGTAAATTCTCTGCTCTTCATTCATCGTCGTATCACCAAGTTGCGTTGAGGAAATTTTGAGCCGTGACCTTGTTGCAGGGATTAAGAGATATCCACTCCCAGATGATGTCGTGAGCATCACGGAACAGAAGAAACTCATGGAGTTTTCCCGGATTGCGGGCTGACCATTTATTGTCGCAGTTCCAGTCAAAGCCGATGCAATTGCCTTCACTGTCCGTGAACCGCGTGTACACAACCGGCATTTCCCGCCACATGGCATAGAACTGCAGAACCTCCGGGGGCGGTATCAGATGTCCGTTCTCTGCCAGCTTGATCCCGTGATAAGTGACAGGCCCCGCCTTTTCGTCGCGCCCTTCTTCCTGCGAGGCCATTTCAGGCGGCTGTCCTGTCCGCATTGCCTTGCGGATGCCTGCGGGAATGCCCGCCTGAAGCCACAGACGCAGGTTTTCCCCGCGGGAAAAGGCTTCGCCCGGGTCCTTGCCCGCACCCGCGGGAACCGGCCAGCGCTTGGCGCGGGGAAATGTTTCCTGCCACCTTGGCCACCCATCAGCGCCAGCGGCGTCGCAGTCGAGCGCGACAAGGATGCACAGGCATGACTGGAGCTGCTCGTACACATTCGCCGGCAGTCGGCGGATGTTGCTCGTCATGCTGGCCATGCAATGAAACAGGTCCCCGGCGAGAATGTGCAGAAGAATGGCGTCCAACTCGGATTCGACCACGACGGTCACAGCCTGCCCGGGGCGAGGGGCTGTGCATGGCAGCCACAGAACATCCATGCTGCTGCCCTCGACCACATGATACTTATGCTCGGGACGGAACTGCTGCCTGTCAGCATCGAGCCGGCGGATGCGAAGGCGCTGCACCTCATCACCGGACAGTTGTGGCACCACGATTCCGCGGGGCAGCCAGAACTGCTTGTCCTTGCCGTCTTTGCGCTTGACCGGAGGCAGCCCCCAGACGGCGCGTGGACGGATAATGCAGTTCCGCCCCTTTTCGCCCGGGTTATAGCCGAGCCGATATTGCCGGGCACTGGCGGCGTCGATACCGCGAGCAGCAAGCCACGCCAGCTGTTCGGGAGCTTTCTGCAGCTGCTCTGAAGTCCACGTGACGAAATCGAGGGCACGGGTGCGCCATTTTGCTGTATCGAGTTCGGGCTTGGTTCCGTCATCCGGACGGACGGGCTCGAACGGCTCGACTGCCTTTTTCTTTGTCAGTGCCGGTGCGCGTAGGTTGGCCACTGGCGCAACGCCAATACGCTTACAGGCATCGCCGTAGTTCATGTCCGCGAAGTCACGCAAAAATTGAATGCCATCCCCTTTCGCATCGCACTGGCGACACCAGTAATAGCCGCGTCCCTCGCCCTCGTCCGGCCAAATCTGGAACCGATCTTTCCCCCCGCAGAACGGGCAGGGACTTGCCCATTCGGTGGCTGTCTTTTTCACAGGGGAAAATCCATACTCGGAAAGCAGGTCAACAAGATTCGCTGGCATGCGTTTTTCTCCCAAAGGCTTAGAAAGTCCTACCTAATATCCTTTCTCTATCTATTTATTTTTATTTATTAAAATAAAAAATATGACATTATGACAAAGACACGGGGGCATATACCCAAAACGTCATATGCTTAAACGCGTTGGCCCCCCTAGAGAGTTGTCCTTTCGTCATGGCGCACTTATCCCACGGTGATGAAAGTATATTTTGCTAGGCGCTTCGTCTTTCCAAATATCCTAGCAATGGCATAAGGGCATATCGTCAGGCACTCTTCCCAGAGGGCCGGAAGCGCTCTCCTTCTTCTGACAGCTGCACCCCATAGTAGTAGGTATGGCCGCCGACCTTGCGCCGCTCCACCTTTGAGGACAACTGGCGCCCGAAAAGGTGCATGGAAGGAATAGACTTGGGTGAAACATACTTGCGGTACCAGCCCTGATAGACCTCGTACAACTCCGTAGCGTTGATCCTATCTTCCGGTTCGGGAGTTTCCTCGAGACATTGCTCGATGAAGAGTTGCATCGTGTCCTCTTCCACCCGGTATTGCCCGGTGGCCTGTGTGATGCATGCCGGCGGCTGCAGCCCCTCCGCCTGATACTTGAGGCACCCCCGGACCAGCCAAGCAAGAATGCCTGCCAGTTCACCCTCTAGCTCCTTCTCAAGTTTGGGATTTCTTGGACGGTCGAATTCTCCCTTGGGCTGGTCAACAAATCGGTAGGGAAAGTTGAACAGTTTGAGGCGTTCCCAGAAAGCCGTATCGTGCGCTGGGGCACGGGGCAGGAAGTTGGTCAGCAGGAACAGGGTATGCGTAGGCCGAAATTCGGTGTTTTCTTTATCCCAGAGATAGCGGCCCGTTAGCGAGTCGGAACCAGAGAGCAGCTTGACCTGCGAAGTCGAGAACCGCCTGTTTTCATTGGTTTCCGACGCCCAGACAATTCGCAGCCCCTTCAAGTTCATGATGGTAGGGCTGGCCGAGTCCGGGTCCTTGGGTACGTTTCGGTCCAGTAACATTTCGGCTGGCACCGGCCCCATGTACGGTCCCAGCGCCTTTTTCAACGTCTCCATGATGACGGTCTTCCCGTTGCGCCCCCGGTCCCCGTAAAGCATGAGAAATAGAGGCTCGGATGACATCCCCGTGATGGCATAGCCAAGCACTTTATGGAGGTAGTCCTCGACGCCTTCGTATGCGCCGAGGATTTCGGACAGGCTGCGCTCCCATACCGGAGCCGGCTCGTCCAGTCCTTTCCACTCGATGGGGCAGGCGCGCCTGATGTAGTCCGATGGTCGCCCCGGTCGATGTTCTCCTGTTTTGAGATCGACCACGCCGTTAGCCACGCCCAGCAGCCACGGATCGACATCCCACACGTCCGGTCTGGTGATGAGGGGGGCCGTGTTTGCCAAGGTGAACTTGAGGCAGGCATTTACCCCACGGGAAGTATTCAGGTAGCTGGCCCGCTTCCGAAGACGCTCGGCGGAGAAGGAGAGGCGCGTTGCCTGTTCTTTGTCGCCGGCGTCGCTGGCTTCCTGCGCCAATTTTTCGTAGTGGGCCGCAACCTCGCGGTATTTGACCCCGACCTCATCCACTGACGCTTCCACCCGGTGGACATGCGTCTGTTCCCAGAACTGGCCAGCCCACTGGAACCACGTCTTCGTCTCGGGTACATAAACAAATTTTCCTCTGAACAGCGCCGAGTGCAGAATGCCATCCCCCTTTTCAGCGAAGCCAGCGCACTTGGCCACGAAGTCCGGGGTGACGGTTTCGAGCGGCTTGTCGACTCGGGCGGCTTGTTCTTCAGTCACCACGGCGGCCACCCGGGCGGCCATGGCATCTAGCTGAGATTCATCCACGTCGTGTGGCATGCAGAAATCCTCCGGAGCGTAGACCTCTCCAGTTTAAGTTCCGATTTTTAGCGAGGTTCATTCCCAAATTCCCATTGAGCAAAACCCAAAAAATCCCCGACCGCATGGGCGACCGATTCGGCCCCTCGAGCTGGCCCCTTGGAAGGACCCATGGGGGGTAGGCGGTAGACCACTCCGACAGGATGTTTTGCGCTGTCTTCCTCAGAGTGAGGGGAGCGGGGAGCGAGGAACGGCACCCCCCCAAGGCGCTGCGCGCTTGGAAGCGGATGCGCTCACTCATCGTTGAGTGGAGGGCGTAGATGTAGCCAGAAGCATGGCTTTGGATGGTGGTAAGCATGCCCAGACGACGTGTGCCATGGTGGCCGTGGACACTTCGTTGAATAGTAGGATAGGTGAGCGCGCCCTTCCAGATGCAGGGCAGGTGAGTAAAGGCATGAGAGGTAAGCGCAGAGAATGCACTTAGGTGAGGACCAATCCCCCGATGTGGGGAGAGGGTGGGGAGAGGAAGGATGAAGAAACAGAAAAAGGACTTGTGTCCAGAAGACACAAGTCCTGTATTTCCAAGTGGTGCCGGGGGACAGAATTGAACTGCCCACACGGGGATTTTCAGTCCCCTGCTCTACCAACTGAGCTACCCCGGCTCGACAGGGAGAGTAACTACGCAAACTCTCCCGTCTTGGCAAGCTTTTTTTCGCTTTTTTTCCGAATTTTTTTTCGAAATGTCTCTAATACGCGGAAAACGTATGAGAAAAATCAGCTATTGGACAGGCACGATGCTCTTGATGATCACGGGCGTTTTCGGGACATCCTGATAGGGGCCGTAGCTGCCGGTGGATACGCTCTTGATGCGGTCCACGACGTCCTGCCCCTGAATGACCTTGCCGAACACGGCATAGCCGTAGCCGGACGGCGTTTCGTTCTTGTGGTTCAGGAAGTCGTTGTTCGCCACGTTGATGAAGAACTGCGCCGTGGCGGAGTCGGGATCGTTGGTACGGGCCATGGCGATGGTGTAGGCGTCGTTCTTGAGGCCGTTCCCGGCTTCGTTGACCACGGGCTTGCGGGAGTTGGCCTTTTCCTGCATGTCGGCGGTATGGCCGCCGCCCTGAATCATGAATCCGTTGATGACGCGGTGGAAGATCGTGTTGTTGTAGAAGCCGGATTTCACGTAATACAAGAAGTTGCTGACGGTTTTGGGCGCTTTCGCGGGGTTCAGTTCAACGACGATGTCGCCCATGCTGGTTTCGATTTTGACTTTGGGCAGGGGCGCGGCGGCATGGCTCTGAACGGGCAGAAGGCTCGCGCCAAAGCACAGGGCGAGCGCCAGAACGGCGATACGGATGCTCTGCATGATTGTCTCCATAAAAGATGAAAGAGTCCGCCGGATGCGGCGGCTCCCCCTAGTATAGGGAAGAGGATGCCGCTTGAAAAGCGGATTACGCGCACTCCCCGGCTACAGCACTTCCCAGTCCCTGACGCGCAGTTCGACCGAGGCGATGCCGTTGTAGGCGTTGATGCCCGGCGTATACGCGAGCCGGATGCGCTGCCCCTGTATGCTTTCGGGGATTTGATCCGCCTGCCGCCATGCCTTGGCCTGCAAGGTGATGCCGGAGCCTTCTTCCGTCACCTCAAGCGAGATGTGTTCGCGGGAATGGCCGAACGCCTTGCGCTTTTTCACCCGCAGGGGCAGCGAGGCGAAAATGGGCTCGGGGTTGCCGATGCCGAAGGGCTGGAGCAGTTCGAGCCCCTTCAGCACGGTAAAATCCGAGGCCTGCGAAAAAGGCATTTCCGCATCAATCTTCAAGGATGGCGTGAGCGGTGCCTCCCCGAGCTCCTCCCGGATGACGGCATCGAAACGCTCGCGCAGTTCGTCCAGACGGCCGGGAGCGATACGGAGCCCTGCGGCCTGCCTGTGCCCGCCAAAGCCGAGCAGCATGTCGGCGCAGCGCGTGAGGCCCGCGTGGAGGTCGAATTCCGGAACGGAGCGGCCTGATCCTTTCAGGCTTTCCCCGTCGGAACAGAGAATCAGCACTGGGCGGTAGTAGACTTCCACGATACGCGAAGCCACGATGCCGATGACGCCCTGATGCCAGTCCTTGCCGTACAGCACGAAGCCCAGCCGTTTTGGGTTGGCCTCGGCCTGTTCAAGCGCTTCTTTGTAGATGCGGTCTTCTTCGGAACGGCGCTCGTCGTTCAGGGAGGTCAGCGTTTGGGCCAGTTTGGCGGCTTCGTCGTGCGAGGGTGTAAGCAGCATGTCGTGGGCCAGCGTGGGGCTGCCCAGACGCCCGGCGGCGTTGATGCGCGGGGCGAGGTTGAAGACCACCTGTCCCGCGCCGAGGGCCGCCACGGGGGAAAAGCCGCTGGCCCCCTTGAGCTCGGCGAGGCCGGGGCGTTTGGCCTCCGCGATTTTGAGTAGGCCGTTCTTGACGAGGATGCGGTTCTGCCCCGTGAGCGAAACCATGTCCGCCAGCGTGCCGAGTGCCACGAGGTCCAGCACCTGCCGCATGTCCATGCGCTTGCCCGACATGGCTTCCAGCTTGCCGTTGAGGGCGGCCATGAGGAAGAAGGCCACGCCCACGCCCGCCAGATGCGGACAGGGGTTGTCTTCGCTGAGGCGCGGGTTGGTGATCGCGTGGGCGGGCGGCAGCTCCTCGGGCGGCATGTGGTGATCGGATACCACCACCATGAAGCCCAGCTCCCTGGCCCGTTCCACGGCCTTCACATCGCTGATGCCGCAGTCCACGGTCAGCAGGATGCCCGGCCCTTCTTCGGCGGCGAGGCGTTCGATTTCAGGGATGTTGAGGCCGTAGCCTTCTTTCCGCCTGTCCGGGAGGTGTACCGTGGAGGGCACGTCATGGAAGCGGAGCGTTTGCAGGATGAGCGTGGCACCGGTGATGCCGTCCACGTCGTAGTCGCCCCAGATGAGCACGTTGCGGCCTTCGCGGATGCCTTGTTCCAGCGCGTCGACCGCTTCCTGCATACCGGGCCAGCAGTCCGGGGGCGCGAGGTGGCGCAGCCCCGGCGAGAGGAACGAATCCATTTGAGCGGAAGTTTCCAGCCCGCGCTGCCAGAGCAGGTCGGCTACGACCTGAGGGACACCCAGCTTGTCCGCCCATCCGGCGGGGCAGGGACCCTTATCGGACTGGTTGCGGAATTTCCATATTTTCATGGTGATACCAGTGTGTTGGATGTTGAGCTCGGAGGGGGAGGGAGAAACTTTCTACAGAAAGTTTCTCCCTCCCCCTCCAAACCTCCCCCTTCCTCTTCAAAGACGTTCGACTGGTGGGGAGGCTGCGCGTCAGGAGTTGAAGAATCCAAAAAGTTCAAGGGATGGATTCCGGTCGGCCCGTTCCCGCATATGAAGACAGGCTGGATAC
>ERZ894240.345-NODE-345-length-54368-cov-42.007217_pt1 | contig 54368 bp, 38 predicted proteins | sample MGYA00380298_ERZ894240 | MGnify/ENA primary metagenome ERZ894240 (study PRJEB32331, sample SAMN06328419) | human gut metagenome | biome: human gut microbiome; feature: stool | host: Homo sapiens | collected 2014-06-27 ... | reverse complement strand
CGTGAAGCAGGAGTGGATCTGTTGGCATGCCTATCAACTGTAGCCGCACGGCAAACGGCAGATTTCTCCACAAAGGTTTGGGCATATCTTCTATGCGATTCGGACGATTATGCCATGCCCGATTGGGACTAAACATTTTTTAGGCGTGCATTAAATCGTTCGGAAAACAATGATTTTTAGACCATCCTCCGAAGGAAAATATTACTCAAATAGCTGATATGAAGGGATGGGAAACTTCAGTTATATGAAATAATTTTGAACACCTACTTATGATTCTATAGCACTTTCTGAATAACTAATTCCAACATCGGAATCTCTCTTATTACAAGATAGGCACTACAAAGTGTATTGCCACGAAACTCCTTCATCGAACTTATATCTACTTCTGCTCGAATATTATTTGCTTCAATCGTAGTATTTGTTACCAAACATTTTATATTACCAGATTGTGCAGTTTCCAACACCAAAGAATCACCTTTGACTATTAACCTTGGAGCATTCAAAGGAATATAAGCTATCCCCTTTTGCCCTGAAACACTAATAAGTGTAATGGGCAGCTTTTCTCTTACCCTTAGTGTGCAGAGCGTGATGGCTATAACCACTATCACAAAGGGAACAATCAAAAACGTTCCATATTTTACAATGATTCCTTTCATGCTGATGGCAGTTCTATTTGGTTTTGTACAAGTTTGAAGTAATATCCTTTTTGCTTGATGAGTTCGTCATGCGTGCCTTCTTCTACTATTTGTCCATGGCGTAGGACTATAATATTATCGGCATTTTTTACCGTGCTCAGTCTGTGTGCTATAACTATTCGGGTGCTTTTAGCAAAGTGCTTTTCAAGATTGCTCGTTATGCGTGCTTCGTTGTCTGCATCTAATGAAGAGGTGGCTTCGTCCATCATCAAGTATAGTGGATGCTTATAGGCTGCTCTTGCTATCATGATGCGTTGCTTTTCTCCACCACTCACACCAATGCCTTCGTTTCCCACCTTGGTATTTTCTTTTAAGGGGTGACTCTCAAACAAATCTGACAAACAAGCAATCTGTATAGCTTCGTTCAACCGCTGTTCGTCAGCTTTTTCCCCCATAATGATATTTTGTCGGATAGTGTCTGAAAATAAGAAGTTTTCTTGCATTACAATCCCTGTAGACTCACGCATGGATTTGGCTGAATATTTGTCTAAGTCCTCATTGCCTATCATAACTCGCCCAGATGTAGGCTGATAAAACTTTAAGAGCAACTTCATCAGGGTAGTTTTTCCGCTACCGCTTTCGCCGACTATGGCGGTCATCTTGCCTGCTGGTATCTTAAACGATACGTCTTGTAGCACTTTTTTCCCTGTGCTGCCAGCATAACTGAACGACACGTGGTCGACAAATATGTCTAAAGGAAAGTCTGAAGGGAGTGATTGTGCTTCTTGTGCATCTTCATTAGTACAGAGGTGGACTTCTTGCGAACGTTCGAGACTAATTTTGGCATCTTGATATTGTTGCAAAAAACCTGTTAACTGTCCCAACGGACCACTTATCATGCCAATGATAGTGGAGATACTCATCATCATACCCAACGTTAGTTCGTTGTTGACCACAAGCATGGCTATCCAATAGGTAATGATGATATTGCGCAGCTGACCGATAATGGTAAAGCCCGTGTTTTGTATTTGTCCTAACTTCAGACTCTTCTGGCTCATGGCGTACTGACGCATTTGCAGGTGTTGCCATTCCGAGAGTTTATAGTCATCGTAAGCATTCACCTTGATGTCGGTAATTCCTGACATCATCTCGTATAGCTTGTTTTGGTTGTCTACGCTTACTTTAAATTGCTCGTAGTCTAACGACTTCCTTTTGCGAAAAAAGTAGGTCATCCACAACGTGCTAATAATTGTAAATCCCAAGAATACGGCCAACACCAATGGACTGTAAAAGATGATGATTGCCATATAGAAAGGCACAGACAACAAAGAAAACAAGGTTTCCAATGTACTACCTGTCATAAATGACTGCAAACGAGAGTGGTCGCTCAATCGCTGTTGGTAGTCGCCAATGCTCTTGGTTTCAAAGAATGTCATGGGTAATTTGAGCAATTTGCGTAAGTAGTCGCCCAATATGCCAATGCTGATTTGCGTACTCATATACAAGCCAACCCAAGCTCCGATAGTGCTCATCAAGAAGCTGCCAATGAACAAAGCTAACTGTGCTATCAATATGGTAGTAATCAACGACATATCGTGTAAGGCGATGCCGTCATCTACTACGCTTTGAGCCAAAAACGGACTTATCAATCCTAACAACGTGCCCACCAATAGGGCTAATAGCGATTGAATTAATTGAGCCTTGTAGGGAAGTATATACTTTCGAGCAAAGTCTCTCAAACTATGGCGTTCTTTGATAGCGGTCTTTTGGTAGAAATCCTTATTAGGCTCAACGGCCACAACAATGCCTTTGCCGCCATTCGACCAATGGCGACAAAGTTCTTCTGCCGAAAACCATTGTTTACCAAATGCAGGATTGGCTATTTTATAACGTGCTTTCTGCGCTGATTGCCCCTTTAACTTTTCTAATACGACAAAGTGATTTTGATCCCAATACAAAATGGCTGGAAGGGGGCAATCTGTGTATAATTGTTCCAACGACATCTCGAAGGTGGCACTGTTCATGCCTATGGCTGTGAGCGAATCGCGAATACCAGCTACGCTCACCCCCTCACGTGTGAGGTGGGCGAGTGAGCGCAGATAAGATAAGGGATAGTCTTTACCATAATACGATGCAACCATGCGCACACAAGCAGGACCGCAATCCATTTGGTCAAATTGTCGGGAGAATTTCATGCTTTATTCTTTTAGCTTTTCTTTTTCTTGGGCATCACATTGAAGCGATATACCACGTGGAGCATTACGTAGCGAGGTTGCGAGTTGACCCATGTTTCGGTGCGACCTTGGGCATTCACAGTGTGCTGCACGTTGCTGATTTGCTTCAAGATGTCTACGGCATTAAGGCGGAAGGTGAGGTTGCCTTTCAACAGCGTTTTTGCCAACGATGCATTCCACACCCAGTTGGTGGTATTAAGTGTGCGGTCGCTGTAGCCGCTACGATTGTAAAGGTTGAGGTCGGTAGTGATTTGCCAATTCATTGGTAAGTTGAGGGTAGCATTAGCACCAGCTGTAATGTCGAAAGCAGATATATCGTCATATCCCTCGCGCGCTGAACGACTGTTGAGCCATGAGAGGCTACCACGTATGCCGAAGGTATGTTTACCTACGCGATAAGATAGTGCCAATTGCTCACCAAGCGTTAGGTTGTTCACTTCGCTACGCTCAAGTGTTTCACTTTCAGACGCATAGTCTACGGAGTGTACGTATGAGGCTGTGGTTACGGTCTGAAACTGGAAGGCTTCGTTCTTTCCGAAGGGCATATTATACTGCACGGATTCATACGTGTTCCAATTGCCATTGATGTTTTTGGGCATCCACGTGCTCACGCCTGTCGCACGGTTGTAGAGGCGGGCTTGCGCAATGGCATTATCGGTGCGTCCATAACTTGCATAGAGTACGACGTTGTTATGTCGTTGATTGTGAAAACGAGCGTAGCGTGCATTCACACTATGCGTGCGAGGCTTCTCCAAACCTGGGTTGTTGACATAAATGTTGGTCGGATCGCTATCGTTGATAGTGCCAAGTTGGTTGTAGATGCTGGGCACATTTTTTGTAAAACTATAGTTTGTTTCTACTTCCGTGCGAACTTTCTGTCCATTGTCCTTGTATCTGAGCTTTATAGTCGGAGTAAACTTACTGATGGTTCGTGACAACAAGGTGTCCAACTGTGCCTTGTCGTAGTCCAAGCGTTCGTGCATAATATCTTCGCGCAAAGTGAGGTCGGCATTAAAGCTCTTGCTTGAACTCGCACTTGGTACATAGAGATATGCGAAACTTACAAGTGGGCTAATCTTGTTTTGTGTCAAATTAGAAGCATAGGTATTGTTGAGATCAACGACCAACTGTTCGGGACTGATGGCAGAAGGGGGTACCATCATGCTTCCGTTAGCTCCATTTGCAAACTCTTCATGTAGGTGCAGCAACGTGTTAACTTGATCATAGCGATGAAAATCATACTGCACCTCAGGCTTGATTAAAGCATAATGTCCTGCACCGCTCTGATAAGGGCGGTAGTTCCAAGTGTAGCCTATGTCGGCATTCATGCCATATGTTTTGGAGACGTAATCTGACTTTTGGAACAAATTGTCACCTTTGCCCACATTGGGTGATGAGTTTCCATACACTCTGTTGAACGAGTTAAAGTAGCGATTTGTATCGCGGCGATAGTTTCCTGTCAATGCTATCTCTATGTTATCTTGAGTTGAAGGAAACGATATCGTAGAGTTGGCAGCCAAGTTGGCAATAATCCAATCAGACTTGCCGTCTTGATCATTGCCTATGCGCGTTAACAGATGACGTGCAAAATTCGATGAAGCCATACCATTTGGAGAGAAGAGTGAATCAAGTGACTGCACACGGTATTGTTCCTCTGGATTTTCAGAGAATTGTGCTCGATGACTAATGCTTGTGTAATTATTCTTCAAATAATCGATAGAGGGCTTTAACTCGAAATATGCATGCTCGGCTGAATACTGAAATTGGTGTGCCGATATCAGGTGCAACTTCCGATCGTTGCGTAGAGAATGCGAACGCTCGAAGATGTCACCTGTATTGAAGTAATTCACATTGCTTCCCTTACGCTCCACCTCTGGTTCTTCGTGGGTAAGGGTCACGTTACCGAAGAGTTTGGTGCGGTCGTGCGAATAGAGATAATCCAATCCGCCCATTTTTACGTCCAGTTCTCCGTCTTGTGCCCAGCCGCCGCCCCATTGACCTGAGGAACTGCCCGTCTGGGTATCCTTGATGTTGTTGAGATTAGCAAAAGCAGCAAGTCGCATTTTACCGCTATAGCCCATGCCAAAGGCCTTGCCCAAGTAGCGGTCAGAAGGGAGTCCATAACCGCCTTCCACGTTCCCCAACCAACCATTGGAATAGGCTTTCTTCAATATCACGTCCATCACCATGTGCTCGTCTGCACCATCGATTTTCTTACCATTGACTTTGGCTTTCAGATAATCATCGTTTGCCGCACGGTCGTACACCTTAATATTCTTCACCGTATAGGCTGGTAGATTTTCAAGGGCGACTTTTGGGTTGCCCGCAAAAAAGTCCTCGCCATTGACCATAAGGCTTTCGATAAACTTTCCATTCACCTTGATTTGTCCGTCTTTGAGTTCTGCTCCTGGAAGTTGTGCCACCAATGCATCCAACATGGAACCTTCTGCCAAGTCGAAAGCGGCCGCGTCATAGACTACGGTGTCACCTCGTGTCACCATCTTGATATGGGTGGCACGAACGACGGCTTCTTTCAGTTGCCTTGTCTTGATTTTCTTCATCCACAGCGTGCCGAGGCCCAAAAGGGTATTACGTTTGCTGGTTACCGTGAAATCTTTTTGTGCGTCAGTGTAGCCTTCTTTTTCCGCACGCAAGGTGTATTTGCCTGGGCGATAATCAAATTCAAATTGGTAAGTATTACTTTGCTTATCAATTGATATCACCGTATAAGGCACTTGGATACTATCGTTGAAGTATAGCGTAAACCGAGCATCCTCTATCGGTTTTTCGATAACTTCTTCTGTTACACCAAAAATAGCCAAGCACTTTTGGGCATAAGCCACACTTAATTGGCACAGTATGCAGGCTAATATGGATACGAACTTTTGCATATACTATATATGGATTTTGCAGATAACAAATTAAACAGAAAGGACTTGTACTCCCATGGGAGAGTACAAGTCTAGAAGGTTCAGTTTAGAAACCGATGCACATTGTCGTTACAGTGGGAGTTGGTGAACCACTGGGGCCTATTGTTGGTGTTGTTGGTGTTGTAGAACCACAATAGTTGATTGTACATTGGTTTGAACACTCCGGATTGGCGCATTCACCATTCTTGCATTCACGATTTCTGCAAGCATTAAGAGTGATGTCACCAAAACCTACACCAATAGTAACCGATCCGAAGCCTCCTCTCAGAAGGCCTTCAGCACTTGTCTGCAGTGGAGTGTAGTCCGACTGGACAAGCTGAACAAGATTCTTTTTGAGTTTCATTGTTCTAAAAATTTAATTGTTAGTAATTGGCAATTTCTTGCCTTCGTTAATAATGTAGCGTACTCGTTTGTCGATTATTGCTACCTTATTTTCTTGTGTATATCCTGCAATGCAACCTGTAGCACCATTATGCTCTACCTTTTGCTGGCTGCATAAGCCATTGCACAACGGATAAATACTACATTTCATGCAAGCTTCTGTGCCCCATTTCAGTTTTGAACGGAGTAAAGATTTCTCGTTAAGTTGTAATGTGCCTTCTTCATTGATTGCTCCTTCTGACTTTTCTGGTGTAAAGTCTCTTGCCGTGCAATGGAAGAGATTTCCGTCATAGTTAATGACTATGTGGTTATTATGTTCTGCATAGCAACGATACTTCTCTTGAGCATGTATGTCTGATGCGTTATAGCCACTTTCGACAAGCGTCTGGTAAACCTTATCTATATGGTTCTCCACTTCTTTATCATTTCCATGATCTTGCCATACTCTATGGAAATTGATTTGTAGATTCTTGGCAGGAACTATGCCTATTTTTTCTAAGTCACCAACCAAATCCATGAATGTTGCTACGTTTTCTGTCGTATAATTACAACGTAGTGAAACATTGAACAAAGGATTAGTCAGAGCATTCTTGCAATTCTCTAAGATTTTAAAGTAACTTCCTGTACCATTGGCTGTATGCCTTGTCTTATTATGCATACGCTCATTACCGTCTAATGTTATTTGAAAATGCACTGGCACTTTGAGGGAAGACAAAAAGTCTAATACCTTAGGAAAAAGCAAATAACCATTGGTTGTGAAGCCTACTTCAAAGTTCTTGCCATTGCTGATTGCTTGCTGATGCGCAAACTCTGCTAATGGTTTTACAATATGCTTGAACTGAATGAGTGGCTCTCCACCGAAAAATGACAAGTCAAAACTCTTCAGGAGTGGATCTGCCATTTTATTGGCAATGAACTTGTACACTCTTTCCGATATTTCCTCTTTCATCGTTCGATTGGCTTGATGCTTCTCGTAGCAATACCAGCAACTCATATTGCAATCTAGGGTTGGATTCACGGTAAGAGAGAAAGAACTCGGATCATTGTCTTCTTTATCCCATTGGGCGATACACTTGCTTGACTCGTTTTCGCTCTCGGGAACAAGATACTGCTTCACCTGTAGATAATCGTAAAATTCGGGGTGAATCTTACGAATTTCGTCCACGTCATGTTTTTCATACAATTCCTTTACTTCTGATGCAAGTACACTTACTTCATCAGTAAAAGCATTGTAGAGTACCCAACTCTCATCAATGAAAGATAGGTGATTATAAAGACTTTTCTTCATTATGTGTATTGTATTCATTTATCATTTTGTTTATTACGGAACCGATTACTCCTGATAAGGACAGTTCCCAATTCTTCTGAATATTGGGAATATAATCAGGAAGTTCCACTATTTCTGGAAACTCAGGGGCGAGTATTTCCCAATCATCAGATAGCCGCTCTTTATATTGGCTTACAAAGTTTATTGTTCGCCAATCTTGACAATTCTTTAAAAGACAGTGAGTCTGTTCATCCATTTCTTGCAGGAACTCTTGCGAAAAAGTTTTTTTGGTCGACTTGTTGCGTTTATTGAATCCCAAACGAGCTACAACATAGCAATAAACTCCACCCACTCCCTCAAGGAAAGAATGATCTTGATTACGTTTTATGCTCATACACATTATCTTTTTGTCAATTGTGCTCAGTTCTTCTTCAATACTATCTTCAATTAGATTGTGTGAGGCTGCGTATATCAAAGCCCAACCAATGCCAGCCAATCCATTTTGAAAAGTAAGATCATGACTCGCTTTTATGGATTTGCTCAATCTTTCCCATACTTCATATACCAGACTTTCAAATTCTGAGTATCCTGATTCTACATAAAGTAAGCCTGCAATAAGGATTCCCCCCATACCCGAAAACAGACCTGCATTTGATATTTTTTCTGTTTCCTTTAGGATAGAGATGCGTGCTTTAGCTGCTTCTTCGTCAGTGATTCTTATCGTCTTTTGTGCTACCTTGCGGCAGATGTCATTCAAATTCTTTACGTATGTAAAATCATTCTTTTTAAAAGTCTTGTAACACCGTGCTAATTTGTCAAGGTCATTCTTATGCAAAGACATATATTCCATTGCTTTGAAATATGTATCCTTGCCAAGATTCCAAGCTACTGCTTTGGCAAAGCATCTTTCTGATGTTGGAAACAACAATTCGCTGATAATCAGATTATTGTAGATGCATTGAAATGAGTAAACGGGATAAGGAAATTTCTTGCGATATATATGCCCAATCGTTAACTTGGGCAACAAATAGCAACCGCCTCCTTCTTTCCATGCTTTTATGCTGATGTATGCCTCTTCGCATCCATAATGTAAGAGCCCTTGCAATCCGTGTATCTTATTCCAGTAACTTTTTGAAGTAACGTAGCCTGCTCCTAACACACATGGTATTTGGTTTACAGCACATGTTGGTAGACATTCTGTGTATCCATTCCAATCAATAGCAGGAACGTATTTATTGGAACAGAATGACAGATAAGCTCCTTGCGGAGAGTATGATTTGGGATGAACGGATACTATGCCTTCTTCATCCTTCTGCAAACATATCGACTTGCAACATAATAGACGGTGCGGATTTGCATCTAACTCTCTTACGATGTATTCTGCCCACTCTGAATCGTAAAAACGCATATGAGCATCAAGCAATATAAAGTAAGGTGTCTTAGCTAATTGAACGCCTCTTTCCTTGGATAAGGAAGCACCTAACCTATAGCTGTTGCGTACGTATGTTACATTTAGTTCACGCAATGAACCTATATAATCAAATCCGTCATCACAGTCATCATCAATAGCGATGATGTCCACAGACATTCCAACAGTGTCTCGAATACTTTTGGCGGTATTGGCAACCTCCTCACCCTCATTTTTAAAAGGCATCACCACAGTCAGTTTGTTTGTGGTATCGGGAATAAATGCTGGTTCTTGAAAAGCCTTTTTCTCCAGTTCTATCTGCTTCTTCAAAGCCCAAGCACGGATTATTTGGGTTTTCTGTGCTTGTTCCTCGTGATGACAAGTGGTAACTTGCTGCTCATGCAAACGATAGTAAGTGAACACTTTATCAAGATTGACAAATTTCTTACCGCTCGCAAGCATCCTCATCCAAAGGTCATAATCCTCTGCATACGCCATCTGTTTATCGTAACGAAACTTTTCTTTCCCGTTGATACTTGCTGCACGGAACATGACTGTAGGATGGCAAATACAACAATTATCCAATAGATCTGAGATGCAAAGACTACCACTTTTCACATTGAGATCATATAATGGTTCCTTTGTAGATTGCCTAAACACAGTCATTCGTCCTCCTATGAAATCTACATCGGGATGATTTTCCATGTATTCATATTGGAGAGTCAGCCTATTTGCGCACATAACATCATCTGCATCCATTTTGGCTATGTACTCGCCTTTTGCCTCGTCCAATAACAAGTTCAAAGAGCCTACATAGTCATGCTGGTTCTGAATCAATCGCACACGATTGTCTTTTATGTTTTTGACAATGTCACAACTATTGTCTGTTGAGCCATCGTCAACAACAAGTAACTCAAAATCTTGAAAAGACTGAGATAAGACGCTGTTTATGCAATCCTTGATAAAAAGGGCTGCATTATACATTGGAATGCATACAGATATTTTCGGAGATGGTGCCATGTTTTATTGTTTTTGATGGTGTAAAATTAGGTTCTTCCCATCAGAGGTAATTTGTCTATTTTTATACTTCTATTGTCATTTTCAAATAAATTACAACACAAAAACAAGAACATACAAGAGAGATGCTTACCTTTGCAGGAAAATATGAAGTAATATTTATGCGAAAATCAGTTTTTTACAAAAGAATATTGCATACAAAAGATGGGGTTATACCTCAATATTGTAATAAGGAAGGTTCATACTTGAAAGTTATACCACACAACAATGGGAATTTGGATACTGAGTTACATACCCACAATTTTTATCTAATTTTATGGATAAAAAAAGGACAGGGGACTCATTCGATAAATTTTCAAGATTTTCCAATAAGTGATAATCAAATATTATTATTTTCACCAGGAGACTTACATAAAGCAGTTTGCACGAATGAGGAAGACATCGCAATAGCCTTTTCAGAGGATTTACTCAATCTTCTACCATTTAAAATAGCCGATTGGATTCGTTATCATGTCTTCTGCAACATTGGTACGCCACCAGTTGCTACTATTGATGACAACATCGCTGAAATACTAACGAAGTGGATAGAAGTTCTAAAATCGTTACTTGAAAATCAAAAGGATGATATAAATTATTGTACCGCAGCTACAATATCTGTTATACTCAAGGTTTTAAAGGAACATGCCTCTTGGAAAAATGATTCCATGGATTTTGAACACCCCAAATTAAAAATAATATATGACTTCAAAAAATCGATTGAATTTAATCTAAAAAAATCGCATTCGCCTGCATTTTACTCTATAGATATAGGGGTAGCAGAAAGCAAACTATCAGCTATAACGAAAGAGACTTTTGGATTAAGCCCCAAAAAAATCATAAATGAAGAAATAATCTTGAAAGCAAAAAAACTGCTTGCAGAAAAAGAATTCATTATAAAAGAGATTTCTGAAGAATTAGGTTTTGCCGATGCACCACACTTTGTAAAATTCTTCAAGAAAGAAACAGGAATGACACCAAGTCAGTTTAAAGAGACCTTATAAATTTGTCTTTTCCCCACCGCTCATTCGGTCATAGTTTTGCACCAAAAAGTACAAGACTATGACCGATTTAATTCTTTACAAATCACTTCGGTGAACGACTTGCCAGGCTATCATGCCGCAGCAGCGTTCACCATCAAGAGCAGCGAGGTTTTCTAGGAGGCGGAGGAGATTTCACCGCGCCATGTGAGCGACAAGGTGAGCTATATGCCTTGGAGAGCGGACGATCAGATGCCGTATGATATTATCAACTAAAGTTTCCCACCCCCAATAAAGAGGGGTGGGAAACTTTAGGTTTTAACAAAATGCTTAATTAAAAAAAAATGGTTCATTTCCCTGCTTCTTTGATTCCATACAGAAACATACGTTCGGGAAACAACGATTGGCAGTTTTTTGAAAGTGTTGGTTTTCAATAGTTCCGAGATTCTCAAAACTAGCTCGGAACTAATTTGAACTAGCTCGGAATTAATTTCAACAGGCTCGGAACTAATTTCAACAAACTTGGAATGATTTTTTCAGATGCGCAGCCCCATGTCCCGATATGCTGAAAGACGATGGCGGATGCTTGTCTGATTTTTTATTTTATTTCACTTTTGAACCAGAAACTCGTTTAATATTTACTCCATAAATGAGTTCAGGTGAAAAGGCATTGCGTGCAAACGAACCAGAAACTTTGCATCACAGCGTAGCAAACAATCGGTGAATACAAGGGTGAAAAACAAATGTAGAAAACAAAAAAAGTCGCCTTTTCACCGAATATCTATCAGTGAAAAGGCGACTTAGATGTGCAGTTTTAAATGTAGGGTAGCCTCTCCATTGGGGCATACAAACGATGACGCACAACGTCAGCCCTTTAGAGGGGGAGGAGACTACAACGGAGGCGATGATTATTTACCGAACAGACCCGAATAACCCAAAGTGAGTTGAGCACCGAAGTTGTTGCCCACCAAGTCACCGCGGTCGAGCGCAATGGCCAAGCCGGCAGTCCAACCGCGAGTGTTTAACCGGCCCAAACGTTCGGGCGAGAAATGCACTTCGGCCAACATGCTGTGGTTAGTCAGTGCAGCCAAACTGGTTGAGCCGTAGTTGCCCAAATTGCGTTCGTGCGAGTAGAGCAAACGGTAGTGGAGCGAAGGCAGCGGGTCGCCACTCAAACCCAGGTGATGCGCTTTGAAGCGAGTGCCGATAAAGTTCAGCGTACCATTGTTCTTGTAGAGCGGTGAAACGTAAAGCGGGTTACCGATGGCCATGCCCCAATGACGCCAACCACCGTAAATGCCATGATTGTAGTAGCTGTCGGAACCACTGATTTGGTCGGCCAGTCCCGGCGTGTGGTCGTGGTAGAGGGCACCACTCTGGTAAGTGGTTTTCAGGTATTCATATACCACCGAACTTACAAAGCGGTTGCGGGGCAGGGTGATGTCGATGCCGTAAAGACCGTCGCGCCAACCATATTCCCAAAACATTTGCGAATGGTCCTCGAAGTAATGGTCGAGGTAGGCACTGACACGCCAGTTCTTGCCCTTGTAGTTCAAGCGGAAAAGCCAGCTACCCACTGTGTTGCCCGTGGCATTGGCATAAATGCCGTCGCTCGGGTCGCCACCAATGCCCAAAGTAGCGTCGATGAAATCGCGAAATCCGTGGGGCATCTTTTCGGGTGCACGTTGCGTTCCGTCGGCATTGGGCTTGTAATGGATGGTGCCGGCAAACTGACAGGCCATTTCCAATCCACCTTCAAAGGTGATGGGGAACTTCTCCTCGTTACCCAGTCGCAGATAACCCGCTTTTGAGTGGAAAAGAACCTTGCGCGCGTATTGTGCACCGGGAGAAGTCAAATAGTCGCGCTGAAAACGTCCGTCGGTCATCATGCCATAGCCAATGTGACCCTTGATGGCCGCCCAGTTTCCACGGCCGGATATGTTCCAATATTCAGGCAACCCGATGCGCACCTGCGGAATGGGGCGTGCGTTGATACCAAGCGTTTGGCTACCCGAACTGAGTTCCTGATTCTTAAACTCCATAGGCTGTTCCTTGGCACCGATTGTGAGGCGCACCAGCTTGTAATCAAAGTCGGCATAAAGCTGCTGCACCACTGCAGTACTCGTGAAGTTATAGGCCACCGCCACGTCAGCCCCGTAACCTAAACGCCATTTGCTCAAAGAGTCGCGCATAACGGAGCGTTCAAGTGCCACACGCAAATAGCCGTTTGACCCATCGACCGACGACAAGCCATAACGGTTTGAAGTCAGCCACAACGGCGCCATACCGTCGGCTGCATTCACCTGTGCCGTAGCACGATACTGAATGCCTTTGGCAGCGCGCTGCCACATGTTGCCGGTGGAGTGGCTATTGTTCGAAGGGGTATGCGAATGAACGTCTGTCTCGTTTCGGGGAAAAGATTCCGCAGCGCAGAGCGTGTCGGCTGCAATGGTTTCGGCTGCGGTTGTGAGCGGAGCCAGGGCACTGCATGTAATGAGTATGGACGAAAAAGTTTTCAACATGAATGGAGTTTTTGTATTGTTCTGTTCAGTAAAGGCAGACAAGGCAGATAGCATCGAAGCTGTGAGCTCGCTTGCTGCTTGTTCAATCCTAAATACAAGGCCTAAGCTGCTTATTCTCTGAAATTCATTGCAAAAGTAATTAAAAAAACGGAAGTATGCACTGACTGACGAGTTAACGAAAAAAAATACAGAAGAAACAGCTACTTTCCTCGAAAATAACGTCTAAAAAAGCAAAAAATAGCAGAAGATGCTTTTATTTTGAGTTTCAAGTGGTTGTGGCAGCCGTTGGCTTTAACCCAACTTCAACCTATAAGTGTTGAAGTTGGGATAGGAATACTTTTTTGTTCATCCCGAGGAATGACATTCAAGGAGACTCATTCTTCGGGATTTTTTCGTTTTCATCCTTTAGCATAAAAGAAAATGAGCCGTTCCTTGGAGGCTTTGCGCCTCCAGCCATTGGGCGAACCTCCGCAGTGTTTTCAATGGTGTTAGATTTATTCTTGCCAAAACATTGTGTCCATAAAGACACAGCAAGGTATGTTTTGAGTAACTTAAAACCTTTCGAGTTACTATCGAAAGTACTTGCCTGTCGGGGGATACTTCTCCAAAGTCGAGTATCCGGCCCAACCTATCGTAAATAAAGAATTGCATATATGATGATAACATGATTTACTGACATATAGATTTGTTGTCGTTAATATATGCATGTCATATGATAAAACGTTTTACATGGATAGAGTAGAAAGAGACCTGCATCTCTTTCTACTCTTATTCCTATGAACCTTTATAGGCATTTTACCAAGTAATAACCTTATCTACGATTTCTTGTTGCTCCAAACTACTTCTTCGCAGATAGATACGTGTTGTTTCAATGCTTTCATGTCCCATGAGGTCGGCAAGCAGGGTTATGTCGTTGAACTTCTCCAAGAAATTCTTGGCATAGCGATGGCGGAACGAGTGAGGGTAAACCACTTTCTCGTTCAAGCCATACTTTACGGCATAGTTCTTCAACTGCTGTGATATACCTCTTGTCGTGATGCGCTCACCAAAGCGATTGAGAAAGAGATAGCCACTTGTGCGCTTTGTTGTCTGCAACCATTTTTCGGTTTCGGAGCACAGCGTCTTGGGGATATAGATACGGCGTATCTTGCCACCCTTAGTGTAGATGTCGTAATAGCCTACTTGCACGTGCTCAACCTTGATTTGCACAAGTTCGCTCACTCTGGCACCAGTCGCAGCTAAGAAACGCACCACAAAGTACCACTCCAAGTTGTCTTCCTTCTTCAGCTTGTTCTTCAAGAAGGTGTAGTCGGCATTACTGATGACATTCTCCAAATAAGAACGTTGCTGCACCTTGACCGACTTCAAGCGGAGCTTAGTCTTTCCTACAAATACAAGGTACTTGTTCAACGCCTGAATACGGAGGTTCACCGTCTTTGGTTTGTAAGTCTCAATCAAGTAGGTCTTGTAAACCAACAAGTTTCTCTTGTTCAACTCTTTGTGTCGAGAGCCAAACTCCTTCAAGGCATACAGATATGCCGAAATCGTGTTCTTAGCCATATTGCCTTGGCTTAGGAACTCTTCAAATTTGTCAAATTCCATTTCTATTCGTTTATTAGTGAAACATTAAGTTTTCCTAATAAATAGGCATGGATTTGTTCTATGAGTTCCTATTATGAGAAGATACTTGCTACTGGGGAGGTGAAATGCATTGACGAGGAGATACCGTTTGAGATTCCACTGGGATGGGAATGGTGCAGAATAGTATCATTAGCTGATGTTGTAAGAGGTGGCTCACCTCGTCCTGCAGGCAGTCCTATATTTTATGATGGTTCAATTCCTTTTCTAAAGGTTGCAGATTTGACTAGAGAATCATCTATTTATGTGAAGAGTTTTTCTTCAACAATAAAAGAAGCAGGACTAAGTAAAACTCGTTTGGTCGAAGCAGGAACCCTTTTATTGACTAATAGTGGTGCTACATTGGGCGTGCCCAAAATATGTACATTTGAAACGACATTTAATGACGGTGTTGCAGCTTTCTTGTCTTTGGATGAAAGATTGAAACTTTATGTATATTGGTTTTTCTGCTATATGACGGATTTGTACAGAAACATCAACCAAGGTACAGCTCAACCAAATCTCAACACAGACATAATAAAAATGACTCTTGTTCCTATTCCTCCATATAAAGAGCAAATTCGAATCGTAGAGGAATTAGGAAATATCTCACCTATAATAAAGCATTATGAGAAAGCGCAAGATGAACTTGACGAACTAAATGAAAGTATTCCCAAACTTATAAAACAGTCAATCTTGCAAGAAGCTATTCGAGGTAAACTCGTGCCGCAACTTGCCGAAGAAGGTACAGCACAAGAACTGCTTGAACAGATAAAGGAAGAGAAACAAAAACTCGTCAAAGAGGGCAAGCTAAAGAAGTCTGCCCTCAACGATTCTGTTATCTTCCGTGGTGACGATAACAAGTACTTCGAGAAGAATGGTAAAATTGAAAAAGATATTACTAATGAGGTTCCATTTGAAATACCTGATACTTGGGTATGGTCTCGTTTATCCAACCTTGTTATATTGCTTTCAGGACGAGATTTAGAACCAAGTCAATATAATTCAGTATCAAATGGCATTCCTTATATGACTGGAGCCAGCAATTTTCGGAATGGTAACCTAATAAAAAATAGATGGACAGAAACTCCTGTTGTCATTTCTATATTGGGAGATCTTTTAATTACGTGTAAAGGTACAATTGGAGAAATGTCATTTAATACTATTGGAGATATTCATATTGCTCGGCAAATAATGGCTCTTAGAAGCAGTTTCGTGAATTTGAAATATATTCAATACTATCTAACTGCGAATATTCAAGAATTGCAAAAACAAGCAAATAGTATGATTCCCGGTATTTCAAGAGATACTCTTCTGAATGCACTTGTTCCATTACCACCACTAATAGAGCAAGCTCGAATCGTTTCAAAGATTAAGCAATTAGCAAGTATTATGAGAGGATAAATGCGTAAACCGTTGAAATTGAGCTTCCTTTTGAATATCCAAATAAATGGATTTTGTTACGCTTGAAAGATATATGCCAACTAATAGACGGTGAAAAGAGAAACGGAAAGGGTATTTGCTTGGATGCAAAATTCCTACGTGGAAAATCATCTGCCACCATTGTAGAGAAAGGTAGATTTGTCTATGCCGGAGATAAGATTATTCTTGTAGATGGTGAAAATTCAGGTGAAGTTTTCACTGTTCCGCAAGATGGGTATATGGGGAGTACATTTAAACAGCTATGGCTCTCTTCGGCTATGTGGAAGCCTTATATCTTGGCTTTCATTTTGTTCTATAAATCGGAGCTAAGGAATTCAAAAAGAGGTGCGGCTATTCCGCACCTCAATAAAGAATTATTCTACAATCTGCCTATTGGTATTCCACCTTTAGCAGAACAGAAAAGGATAACTCAACGCATTGACGAATTATTTCAGTTGCTCAAATAGTTTTTCTATTTGGGCAACAATGCGATATTGTTCTTTTAGTGGAGGCAGAGGTATTAAGTGCTCAACCAGTTTCACACGAGAAATATTAGGTTGAGCACCTCCTTCTCCTTTCTTTATGAATGAATCTCTACTTGCCATAAGGAAATAAAATAGATACCAATTATAAATCAAAAAAGGAGTACAACCACAACAAGCTTGATTTGTAGTGAGTTCATTACCTACGATAGCCAACTTCCCAATTGTAGCACCATACATTGCAATGAGAACATCCCCAATTTTATTCATACGCAAAGAGCAATCCAGAAGAGCCTTCTGTGTAACCTTTTCCTTAGTATCATACACTATCCCGTTATTCAATTCTCCAGTTTTAAGCCATAGAATGTTGCCATTATAATAACTTGCATTACCTCGTTGTGGTGTTGAGCCCGCCCCCCAATCTCCGATTTGCCCCATTCTTACCCAATTCCAGTTTTTAGGAATTTCAAAAGGTATCTGTTCCGTTATATCCAAACATTTTTTCCCTACCTGCTCATAATACTTGATAAGAACTCATTGATTTTACTGACTATTCGTTGTTGTTCTGCCATTGGAGGCAATGGCAGATACAGCTCATTTAGACGTTCTTTTCCAAGATTATAAAAAGCAGCACCAGATTTCTTTGTTATTCCCTGCATTGCCTCAATTAGAAATGGACTTTGAAGAAAATACGCAAGAAGTAAAGAGTGCTTGAAGTCCTGAATATATGGTTTAATTATGAAAACGAAACCGCCAGCACTCACATCACTATAGTCTTTTTCTATCACTGCCATTTTACCTATATTCTCCAAACTGGTAACAGCTGGAGTAATGAGGCTATTCTTTTTCAGAATGGTTTTAGGATTGACAAACTCCTCTGATACAAACACATCATCATCTTTGAATATATACTTATTAGGCAGAATATTTCCACCACGCAATACCCTAATGCCTTCTTTATTTGTGTTTGTTTGCTCTTTTTTGAATGAAGCACCAGTCTGTATTTCCATCAGGTTTTTGACCTTACACCAAGCCCATGTTTCGGGTATTTGGAACGGTAAATGCTCGTCTATACAAACAGAGCTATTGCCTATCAACTCATAATACTTGTTATCGTCACCACGAAAGATAACAGAATCGTTGAGGGCAGACTTCTTAAGCTTGCCCTCTTTGACGAGTTTCTGCTTCTCTGCTTTTACATGTTCCAGCAGTTCTTGCGCTGTACCTTCTTCTGCTATTTGCGGAACGAGTTTACCTTGTATAGCTTCTTGAAGAATAGACTTCTTGAGTTTATCATTAATTGAAACATTCAATTCTTCCAAGCAATTCTGAACATTGCTATATTCTTTTATCAGAGGTAAGAGTTCTTCTAACTTAGTAACAATTCTTTTTTGTTCATGAGACGGAGGTAAGGGAAATAATATTTGTTCCCAATTACCTCTATTAATTATAGGTGTTGCCGTACCCGTTGCTTTTGCCATAATTGCAAGCCTAAAAGTTTCTGACTGTAATACAAAATGTACATATTCCAAGCAACACTTAATAGGAGTGATAGAATTAATCTGCTGATTAAAGGTAACATGTTTCTTTACTATGGCACATTTACCAATAGATCCTCCTATACAAACTTGTATAATAGAATTTGAAGATATAACTCTACCATATCTCACACCTTCTTCTGAAAGACCTTGAGTCTCACTTATAATTTTGTCTTCAAATATATTAGCTGGACTAAGAAAAGGTATATAATTACCGAAATACTCTGGATGTGTTTTTGGTGGAGTTGTACCAGTTTCGGTTATTCCGATATTGCCTAAACGGCACCATTCCCACCCCTTAGGAATCTCAAACGGAATCTCCTCATCAATACATTTCACCTCCCCGGTAGCGATAAACTTCTCATAATAGGAATTGTCCTCACCACGGTAGATAATGGATGCGTTCTTGTCACGCTTGATTTTCTTTTCCTTGATCAAGCGTTCTTTCTCTTGACGAATCTTATCAAGCAAAACTCTTGCTGGTTCGTCATTGGGGTCTTGCGGTACAAGTTTTCCCTGTATCGCCCATTGTAATATGCTGTTCTTTAATTGTTTTCCGTTCATTGTAATTTTTTATCGTAAAGTATCAATTCGCCAACAATTTGTTGGCGAATTATATACTATTTTTAATCTTCATCTTCTGCCTCTTTTCCCTTTTGTAATTCAAAAAACTCTTTCTGCTCACGGATTTCTCGGCTCAACTCTTCTTCTGTAGGAAGATAAGTAAGATACTTTGCGGCAAAGAGCTGCTTGCTGTCCTTCAATATGGAATAACGTGCAAGGTCTTTGCTAGTGTCAGAACACAGAACCAAACCGATAGTAGGATTATTGCCTTCCTCTTTCTTCAACTCGTCATACATTCTGACGTACATATCCATCTGTCCCACATCCTGATGAGTTATCTGCGTAGTCTTTAAATCAATAATGAGATAGGACTTTAGGATGATGTTGTAAAACACAAGGTCGATATAGAAATCGCCCATGTCCGTCTTGATATGCTGTTGGCGAGCCACAAACGCATAGCCTTTGCCCAACTCCATGATGAAAGTCTGCAGATGGTTGATAATGGCAGTTTCCAGTTTCGATTCACTATAGGCAGGGTTCTGTGGTAATCCTAAGAACTCTGCTATCACAGGATTCTTGAGATAAGAGAGTTTGTCTTTTTCGAAATCTGAAGTCAGCGAACGCATCTCGTCACTTACCTCTTTGCGCAGATGCTCAGGGGTTTGCAACAAACGATAATAGTATTGTGAGGAGATATTACGCTGTAAGGTACGGTAATCCCATTGCTCACGAGCCGCCTCCTTCAAATACCACAACCTTGCATCCATATCTTTTACACGCAGTAAGCGTTCATAGTGAAGCCATGATAGGTTAGGATAGAATGGTATCGTAGATTCGTCAAGCGGTGCTTGACGAATTGGTTCGTCTGTGAGTTTGAATTGGTCAAGCATTGCTTGACCAATTTGTAATTTGCTGAACATCAGGTAAAAAGAGCGCATGTTCTTTATGCTTGTCAGTCCGAATCCCCTGCCGTATTCTTCAGTTAGGGTTTGGGAAGCCAATTTTATGACATGTTTGCCATATTTCGCACGTTCCTTTCCATTTTGTTCCTGTGTCACGATACACCAACCGATAAGCCAGTTGCGAACCACCAATAGATGGTCTGCACTGCGATAGGCTTGCCGACGTGCTTCACCGGCTAAATGCTTCAAGTCAGAAACGAAGTTTTTCTCTGATTGAGTCAGCTTTTCTGTTATGTTTGTTAATGCAGATTTTTCCATATTATCCAATCCTTTTCTGAATTAGTGAGACAGCGTCTCACTAATTCAGAATTTGTGGAACACCGTCCCACATTTTACAATTCGTCCACATTCACATTTATTCCCAAGATACGCTGTATCTCCGCCAATGTCTTATCAATTTCATGATCAAGAGCCTTGCGCTTCTTGAAATAGTCGGCAAGCAGTTCGGCAGGAGGCAAGATTTCTTCATCCTCTTTCGGGAACTTGCACAAGTCGAAGTTGCAATCGGTGGCGATAAGGTCTTCAACCGAATAGCAACGAGATTTCTCGTCACCATCAGCAATAATAATCTCCTTACGGTCGTTCCACCACTCACGGATTGGGTTGCAATGTTCCGACTTCATGGACTTTGTCTTGGAGAAATGCTTGTACCCCTCTGGCATATCCAAACGATAGAACCATGTGTCCTTCGTTGAGAAGCCTTCTGGAGCATTCTCTGCACTGGTGTTGTCGAAGAACAAAATGTTCGTGGCTATCGAAGTGTAAGGTGCAAAGATACTGCCAGGCAAACGGATAATGGTGTGCAAGTTGAAATCTCTGAGCAGCTTGGTCTTGATGGCTATCTTTGTGTTGTCCGCTCCAAACAGGAAACCGTCTGGGACAATGACCGCCGCACGACCATTCCTCTTCAGTCGGTACATGATGAGAACCATGAACAAGTCAGCAGTCTCGCTACTGCGCATATCAGAAGGGAAATGTGACTTGACATCCGACTTCTCGTTTCCACCGTATGGTGGGTTCATCAACACAACATCAAACTTGTCCTCGTCTGTATAGTTGAGTACATCTTTTGTAAGCGAGTTGTCGTGATATACCAATGGCGTGTCAATACCATGCAGCAACAGGTTTGTCACACATAGCATATACGGGAATTGTTTCTTTTCTATGCCAAATACAGACTGATTGTACTCTTTGCGGTCTTCAGCAGTCTTTACCTTCTTGTCCAATTCACCCAACCAACTTGTGATGAAACCTCCTGTACCACAAGCGAAGTCTGCCATTTTCTTACCAATCTGGGGATTGACTATCTCTGCCATAAATTCGGTCAAGGCTCTTGGGGTGTAGAACTCACCAGAGGAACCTGCCGCCTGCATTTCTTTGAGGATTGTCTCGTATATCTCACCGAAAGCATGACTTTCCTCATAGTCACCAAGGTTCAAACCGTCAATCACATTCAGCACTTGACGAAGTTGAACTCCATCTTTCATATATTGGTTGGCATCCTCAAATGTGGTCTTTACAATCGCCTGACGGATAGGGGTAGTTGGTGTTATCTCTATGTTTTTGAGTTCCACAAACAATGTGTTGTTGACAAACGAAAGCAGCTCATCACCAGTCAAGGCATAACCGCTTCCATCGTCATGCGCCCAGTTACGCCAACGGCATTCTTCTGGAATAATAGACTTGTAATCATCATCGTCCAACTCCCAATCATTCTCTTTCTCGTCATAGACTTTCAAGAACAGCATCCACGCCATTTGTTCTATGCGTTGCGCATCACCGTTGATACCGGCATCATTGCGCATTATATTGCGAACTCGTTTTACGAAATTTGATAAACTCATATTTTGTTTTTATTTTATGCTATATTATATATGTATTGTTCCAGTTCCTTTACGGCATCAAGATAGCCTTGCTTGCCACCAAAGAACTTCACGATGTTTGCCTTTGAACCCAATTTGCGGAATGGGTCATTTTCAAGCACAGTAAGACTTTCCAATTCTGACACACCTTCCTTGGTGTACTTATCCAACAAGGCTTCAAGCACAAGTCGTGCCTGTTCACCATACTTGCTGAATATGTCTCGTTTCTTCACTTGTTCGGCACGTTCATGTCGTGTAAGTGTTTTCTTGCCGTAGGCTATATGGCAGATAAAATCGAAATCATCAACATCATCCATATCTTGGTCATGCTTCAATGCAGCAAGATCAATACCACTGTCTTTAAGCATTTCAGCAATATCAGACTTTTTCTTGGTTTCTTGCCACTTGGAAGTGAATGTATCAATCGTAGCGTATGTGTCTATGATACTTTTCTTTGTATAGTCGGTAATGCTTTCCGTGCGAAGTAACTTACCATTTGTGTCATAGACAGAAACGACCTTGTTAATGACCATCACTTGACAACCATCCTTGGCAACAATCGGCTTCGGTCGTGGTTCAGGATCGGGTTCTTTCACGCCTTTAGGCCCGTCGTCTTCAGGAAGTACATACGGCTTAGGCTCTTTCTGCTTGGGCGGATAGTTCGGGTCTATCTCAATCGGTCCGTCCCAATCTGGGTCAGCAAACAATCGTGTCACGTTGCGGAAGTCCATTACTGTGAAGTATGTCTTTCCTTCTTTCTCACGAAGACGAGTGCCACGACCAATTATCTGTTTGAACTCTGTCATAGAGCCGATTTGTTGGTCAAGCACAATCAGTTTTGTCATTTTGCAATCAACACCAGTTGAAAGCAACTTACTTGTTGTCGCTATGACAGGGTATTTCTCTGCAACAGAAATGAAATAATCCAACTTGCCTTTTCCGTATTCGTCACTACCAGTTATACGAACCACATAGTCAGGATTTTTCTTGCACATATCAGCATTGGCATTAGCCAAAGCCATACGCATACGTTCCGCATGAGTTTCATCAGCACAGAACACTATGGTCTTAGCCATGCGATCTGTACTTTTCAGATAGTTGGTTATCTCTTGCGCAACTTCCCTTATACGGTCTTCTATAACAATGTTATAGTCATAGTCGCTGTTGTTATAAATACGGTCTTCTATCTCGTTGCCGTATATATCTTTTTGTTCCTTTCTGGGTCTCCACTCATCGCCAATGTTGGTTGTGATGTTGATTACCTTGAAAGGAGCAAGGAAACCATCCTCAATTCCGTTTTTAAGGCTGTATGTATATATAGGCTCGCCAAAGTAGCCAATACTTGACTGATACTTCGTTTCCTTTGGCGTAGCAGTCATACCGATATGAGTAGCTGAAGAAAAATATTCCAAGATGTTTCGCCAGTTGCTATCATCCTTTGCGCTACCTCTATGACACTCATCAACGATGACAAGGTCGAAGTAGTCGGGATTAGGGAACAGCTCTTGATAATTTTTGGCATCATTCTGTCCAATCAACTGCTGGTATAGCGCAAAAAACACTTGATAAGATTTCAATTCCTCCAAGTGATTCTTATCTTTGGAGTAGTCAATCTTGTGTGTTACCTTGTTTAGCGGCTTGAAGTCCTGTTGTATGGATTGGTCAACCAATATGTTGCGGTCAGCAAGATATAACACTTTCTTTTTCAATTCACTATGAAGCAAACGCCATACAATCTGAAAAGCAGTGTAGGTCTTGCCTGTACCAGTTGCCATGACAAGAAGGACACGATTTTGCCCTTTTGCTATAGCATTGACAGTACGATTTACGGCATTGCGCTGATAATATCGTGGAGGAAATATATTCTGACCAGTGCAGAACGGTTGCTTAATGACAGCCAATTCTTGCTCATTAAGTCCATTGCCACCGTTAGCCTCGCTTTTATATCTTTCGATAAGTTCTTCTTTTGTCGGAAACTCATCCATAGCAAAAGTGCGTTCTTTCCCTGTTAAGAAGTCATGTTCGGCAAAGCCCTCCCCGTTAGAACTATATGCAAACTTAACATCAAGCATTTGGGCATAAGTCATAGCTTGTTGCAATCCATGAGAAACAGAATGATTAGCATCCTTTGCCTCTACAATGGCTAAGGGTGTAGCCTTGTTTGCATAAAGCACATAGTCGGCAAACTTAGGTTTCTCTCTATGCACAAGATTGCCATGAAGACTAATTTTACCGTCAGTAAATTTAACCTTCTGTTCCATAAAAATGCTATCCTTTGACCATCCTTTGCTTGTAATGGCTTCGTTGATATAGCGGAACTTGACATCCTCTTCTGTTAAATCTTTGCTTATGCCCATATTCAACTAATATTTTATTATCAGAAGTTCTACAACATATTTACTAAGACAGGAAACTACGAGTTCATTACACTCTTTCGTTCTCGTTCGTAATCAAATCCTTGAGGTCAACTTCTAAAATCTTTGAGATTTCAAGAAGTGTCTCTAAATCGGGTTGATATTTATTCCGAGCATAGCAATTAACCGTGCTAAAGCTCTTGCCTAATTGTTTTGCCAGCCAGGTTTGTGAAATACCCTTGCTATCTAAGACGTCTTTTATCTTGTTTAGTTTCATAAATCCATCGAATTTTGCTACAAATATACATTAAATTTTGCGATAATTATTATATATCAAGCTGTTTATGTAAATTATTCCAATATAACGATTGTTATTTCATGTAGTTATTGAACCTTTGCAGCGGAGAAGAGTTGTTTGACAGCAAATGTATGCATATTGCAGAAATTGGGACTGTTGCCAAATCATTACCTCTATTGAGGTGAAAGACTCATAAATAGCTCATTTTAAGCTATTTAGCAGATTCTAGCGTAATTTTAGATGAAAAACAAATCATGCAGCTAATGTACTTTTACAATGCTTTGTATTGACTAAATGTATGGCTTAGTTTGCATAATATGAAATAATGCTCAAAAAATAGATGGAAAAGTTGCAAATATGAATAGATGCTCGTAAATTTGCCGCCACAGTGTTCGAAGCGAACATACATCTCATACATTTATACATACTAAAAGCACGTGCTTATGAAAAATAAGAACTACTTTTTCTCGAAAATCGGTATTGCGTTAACCGCAGCTTGCTGTTTGGCAGGCCATACACCGATTGCTCATGCGTTGACCCTTGAAAGCCGCAAAGCCACAGTTGAGGCAGTGACTGACGAAAACCCCGAAAACCAAGTGGTGGAAGTGGTCTCGCTGAAAGACTTTCAAAGTAAAAATCCCGATCTTTACGAAACCTACCTGTACACGGGCGAAGCCGTGGTGGCATACGTTGACCGCAGCGTGCAACCCGCCGTTTACTATTTGGTAGATGCCGAAGGCGGCGTGCAGTTTAAAGACGAGTGGGGAGTGTTGGGCGAAACTACCTATGCTGTCGGCGACCGCCTCACACGCTTCACGGTGGGTGTGACCGCAGCCTTTGGTGCCAACACCATTTACCCCTTTGCCCCTGATGCACAAGTGGTGAGCCAAGGCAATGTGGTGCAGCCCGTTGAGGCCACCATTGCGCAAATTAAGGCTTCGCCAGCCACCTATTACAGCAGGCTGGTAAGCGTGCCCGACGTAACCCTCAGTGTGCCCGAAGGTACCACGCAGTTTACCGAAGGTATGCCACAGCCCACCTTTACCGATGCCGAAGGACAAACGGGTAAAATGCGTGTGCTGAAAGGAACTGACTTAATCGGTACGGACATTCCCACCACGCCCCTGACACTCGTCGGACTGATGACGTCGAAGGCTGTGACGAGCGGACCGATTCTGGCACCGCGCGGCGCAGGCGATTTGCAGATTTCTGCAGTGGCCGAACCTTCAATTGAAGTGGACATTGCCTCCTTCCCTGAAGCACGCGGAAGAGTGGGCGAAAAGGTAGAAATCGGTACCGTTCATGTGAAAGCCGTGGCCATGCCCCAAGAGGTGAGCATTGTGCCCTCGGGAGCAGTCGAAGGCATTTTCACCACCGACGTAACCACATTGCCCAAGGGAACGTATGAAAAGGACATTACCATTTACTACGAAGCCAAAGCCATCGGTAAACACAAGGGCAACCTCTTCTTTATGGTGGGCGAGGATCCTTACGCAAAAATCAGCATCAGCGGCATGGCTATTGACCCGAAGAATCCGCCTGCTGTACAAGTAAATCCTCAAACGCTCGAACCCTTTGCCGTAAAGGTGGGCGAAAGCGTGCAGCAAACCGTTAAGGTGACGCCCGTGGGTATGCCCGACTATGTGAAAGTGTCTATCACACCAGGACAGGGATTTACCACCAACACCACCATGCTCATGACGCAGGGTGAACAAAACCTTACGGTAACTTTCCGACCCAAAGCCGTCGGCGAGTATGCAGCTACCATTACCATTCAGAACGAGTTTGTTGAACCCATTGAAATACATCTGACCGGTACGGCTACCGACGAACCCGTGGCTCCCGAAGTTGAAGGCGATGCTTTGCCCCTTTCGACCGACAATCCGCAACTGCTGCTGAACGAAACGTTCGATGCGGGCGAACACAATAAACCGCTGAAAATGGAAGGTTGGAAGAACTTGGCTCAAACCGGTACCCGGGCATGGTGGGGCTACACCTTCCCCGACTACGAAACTGAGAACCGAGGCGAGAAAGTGGCAAAGGTAACGGCTTACGACAGCAAAGCGACCGAAGAATTGCCTTGCGAAATGCTTTTGGTCACTCCGCCATTGAATTATAAAGAGTCGGCTTCGAAACTCTTTACGTTCCGCGTCATGGGCAACAACCTGACGGACAATATGACCGACAAACTGGAGCTTTGCTACATTTACCTCGATGGCGACCAAATGATGGTGGAACCGCTGAACGAAGTGCTGATGCCCGCCATGAAGGATTTGAACGATGAGTGGCAAGAGTTCCACGTCGACTTGGCGAACCAAAACATCGAGGATGTGTTCTTTATGGGCTTCCGCTTCAAGAGCATGCGCGGTAGTAGCCATTCAGCCGTTTACTACGTGGACGATGTGACTTACGGTCGCACCGATGTGCCCTTGATTTCAACCTCGCAGCTGACGGTGGATATGCCCGGCAACAAGGAGAACGCTGTTGTGCAGTCGGCCCCCATCGAAGTGGAAGGCAGTAACTTGAACGAACCCATCAAACTGGCATTAGGAGGAGCCAACAAAGATAAGTTTGAACTCTCAGCCCAGCTTTTGGAACCCACCGGCGGTGTGTTCAATGTGCGTTTCAGCGGAAAAATGGGTAATTACGAAGCCTACGTGAAACTCAGTTCGCGCGGTGCAGCCGACAAGTACATTTTCCTTTTTGCCTCAGTAACCCAAGGTGTTGAGTCGCTCGTGATTGATGCCGATGCCCACCTCACCGTGACCGACCTCAGTGGTCGCCACGTACGTACTCTGACAGGCGCAGCCCTTGACAAGGCGTTGGACAATCTGCCTTCGGGTACCTACATCGTTACCGTTTCAACCGAAAAAGGCACGCGCTCTGTCAAAATGGCAAAGTAAACAGAGTTTACTGCTTAGAGAACCTGAATGACGAAATGTCGTCGTACTTCATAACGCAAAAAGAGGCTGTGTCGTAAATCATCATTACGACACAGCCTCTTCCTTTTTTGGCATATAAAATCAGGTTGTGCGCGCTTACGCACAACAGTCAGGTGCGCCGCCCTGTGCATGGAGGATTTGAACATGACGTCTGTGCACCATAATTGCTACTTGGCACAAATTGCAGGTGACACATTTATCTTTAGTATAGCGGTAGTTCACTCCGACTCGTAATAGTCAATGAACGCCTTGTTCAAAAGTTTCAATCCGCCTGCTGTGGGGTAGTCACCACTAAAATACCAATCGCCCGTATGATTCGGACAAGCCCGGTGCAATCCGTCTAAGGTTTGATAGATGATGCATACCTCGGTTTTCACTGAATCCGGTGTTAGCAAGCGAGCTATTTTTGCTGAAATCTGTTCGTCGGTAAATCGTTCGTAAATGGCTTTCACGTAATTCTGCATCTGCTCCTTGGGCAAATGCTCCTGTGCCTTGCAACGTTGATAAACTTGCGTTATCAAATCGGCGCGGCCTTGTTCCTTGAGCAGTTCTATGGCAGCACGAAAGGCAATGAACTGCTCCATGCTCGACATGTCGATACCGTAGTAATCGGGGTAGCGGACTTGGGGCGATGAGGAAACAATCACTATTTTTTTGGGATGCAGGCGGTCGAGAATGCCGATGATGCTTTGGCGCAGCGTAGTGCCACGCACAATGCTGTCGTCGATAATAACCAGATTGTCGGTATAGGGTTTCAAACTTCCATAGGTAATATCGTAGACGTGTGCAGCCAGTTCGTTGCGTGTGTTTCCTTCAGCAATGAAGGTGCGCAGTTTGATGTCCTTTATGGTCACTTTTTCGCTCCTTACGCGCATCGACAGGATGCGTTCCAATTCGCTGCATCCAGGATTTTTTCCGAGAGCTTCAATTTGCTGTATTTTAGTTTGGTTCAAGTAGTTATCCAATCCTTCGAGCATGCCGTAAAATGCCACTTCGGCTGTATTGGGAATGAAGGAAAACACGGTTCGTTCCATGTCGTAGTCGACGGCTTGCAATATTTTCGGCACTAAGGATTGTCCCAAGCGTTTGCGCTCGATGTAAATGTCCCGGTCGCTTCCGCGTGAAAAGTAAATACGTTCGAACGAACAAGGGGTCAGTTTCTGTGGCTTATTGACTTGAGCTAATCGCATTTTCCCCGACTGATCAAGCATAATGGCTTGTCCTGCCTGCAATTCGTGTATGGCCTCGGTCGTAACGTTCAGCGCGGTTTGAATAACCGGCCGCTCGGAAGCCAGCACCATGACTTCATCGTCGATGTAGTAAAAAGCCGAACGTATGCCCCAAGGGTCGCGCAAGGCAAACGATTCGCCACTGCCGGTGATGCCGCAAATAACGTATCCCCCGTCCCATTGTGCACTCGAGGTTTGTAACACGTTGAACATGTCGATGCGTTCTTCAATTTTTTCCGTCAGGTCCACACCTTTCCAGCCTTCGCTCCGACATGCCTCGTATACCCTTTCGACTTCGCGGTCGAGCCGGTGCCCCATTTGTTCGAGTATGATGTAGGTATCGGCATATTTTCGCGGGTGTTGTCCTTCGGCAGTCAGTTTGGCAAAAATTTCGTCGACATTAGTGAGATTAAAGTTTCCGCAAACGGCCAGATTCTTGGCTCTGTAATTATTGCGCCTTAAAAAAGGATGAATGTAGTCGAGTCCGCTTTTTCCGGTGGTGGAGTAGCGCAGATGCCCCATATATAATTCTCCGGCAAAAGGCAGCGTTTTCTCAGCCATCCCGGCATCATTCAGTTGTTCGGGACTTAATGGGAGGTAATGATTATAAGCCGAAGCGAATATTTCGGAAATAGCGTTTGTGCCAGTGGCCCTTTCGCGAAACATGTATTCCTCGCCCGATGAGGCATGGAGTTTTACGCAAGCCATTCCGGCTCCTTCTTGTCCGCGGTTGTGCTGTTTTTCCATCAGCAGATAGAGCTTGTTGAGCCCCCACATCCAGGTGCCATACTTTTGTTGATAGTATTCAAGTGGCTTGAGCAAACGTATCATAGCCACGCCACATTCGTGCTTTAATGGTTCCATAACAATTGTTTTTTTTTACTGCAAAAATACCGCTTGCAAAAAGAACCATAAAATCACTCACTTTGTTTTTACACAAACATCTTCTTGCTGTTTGATAATTAAAGTATTGATGTTAATTCTATTTGAATATTAAAGTGAAATGCCCATAAATATTTCATAATTCATTATTTTCCAATTTATTTACGAAATATTGCCAGATGGATGGCATCACTTTTACGCTTCTTGCTAAATTTGCATTGATTTTATGTCAGGTGTATAATAGAATAGGCATCACTTTGTGCGTTAAGTGTCGATGCCCTATTCTATTTCTTTCTGTTTGTCAGAAAATCACAAATCCTGGCAGCATGATGCTAATTATGTAATACATCTGCGTATGGCACTTTTGAATGAGTATTTTTTAGAGTTACCAAGTGATGACTTATTCTCGGGTGTAGCCAAAAAAATCAATACTTTCAAGGTATTGCACCCACATGCCGAACTGATTGATTTAGGACTAAACGATGTTGCTCGCCCCATACCTCAGTTTGTTGCAGAAGCTATGCATAAAGCAGTTGATGCAATGACGACATTAACGAAGATTCATGGGAACAGCCCGGGACAATGCTACGACCTTTTAAGAGAAGAAATAATTAAAAATGATTTTAACACACGAGGCATTCACTTGATTCCCAACGAGGTGTTCATCAATGATGGGGTTAAAAACGAAATAGGCAATATCGGCGACCTGTTACGCAGCGACAATACTATCGGGGTAATCGACCCCATTTACCCTATATACATTGAAAGCAATGTGATATCGGGGCGCGCCGGCATATTCAATCAAGGACGTTGGAGCAATGTTTCCTATTTGAACTGCAATGAGAGCAATGGCTTCACCCCTATGCCGCCGAACTTTCCCATAGACATTGTGTACTTATGCTCGCCCAATAATCCGACTGGAGCTGCATATAGTAAAGGACAACTCAAAAAATGGGTGGACTATGCTATTAAGAACAATACGCTGATTCTTTTCGATGCCTCGTACGAAGCTTATATCCATGCGCCCGACATTCCGCATTCGATTTACGAAATTCGGGGAGCCAAAAAAGTGGCCATCGAAATTCGGAAACTGCCACGGGGAGCAGGGTTCTCTGAACTGAAATGTGGCTACACGGTTATACCTAAAGAACTGGTTATACAAAGTTTGGAGGGAACTGAAATTCAAATGAACGCATTGTGGAATCGTCGGCAAAGAATCAGATGCAATGGGGCTTCGTACGTTACACAATGTGCAGCTACGGCAACCTATTCAGAGACCGGACAAAAGCAAATGCACCAAACCATTGAATACTACATGGATAATGTGCGCCGAATGCGACGGATTTTGGGGCAGTTGAATTTAAAAATATATGGCGGCGAACATATTCCGTATTTGTGGATTAAAATTCCGAAAGAATCGTCGTCGTGGGAATTTTTTGAATCAATGCTTTACTGCGCTAAGGTTATTTGCACACCGGGTATCGTGTTCGGACCCGGAGGAGAAGGCTACGTCAGACTGAGCGCATTTGCCGGACGGCATGATTGCGAAAATGCGGTATGCCGACTCAAAGATTGGTTAAAGTAAGTAAGGTAAGCAGACAGATGTCAAGAATTATTCAATTTACAAAGATGCACGGACTGGGCAATGATTACATCTATGTCAACTCGGCTATGTACCCTATAAGCAATCCTTCGGAGCTCGCTATCAAATGGAGCGACCGGCACAAAGGTATAGGTGCAGACGGATTGGTGCTGATAGGCGAAAGTAATGTTGCCGACTTTTCGATGCGCATATTCAATGCCGATGGCTCGGAAGCCATGATGTGCGGCAATGCCTGCCGGTGCATAGGTAAGTATGTGTTTGAAAAAAAACTGACTTGCAAACACAATATTCAGCTTGAAACGCTGTCGGGTATCAAGCAACTCATGCTGCATGTGAAGGTAAACCGGGTGGAAAACGTAACGGTGAACATGGGACGCCCCTCGTTGTGTAATGTTCAGCAAGTGGCTACAACCGACGGAAACCTTTGGAACAGAAAGTTCGTGGTGAACGGAACAAACTATTACGGCACATTTGTTTGTATGGGCAATCCGCACCTCGTGATTTTTGTGGACAATGTTGAATCGGTGCCTTTGGCCGACATTGGTTCGATATTGGAAAATCATCCGCTTTTTCCACAAAAAACGAATGTGGAATTTGCTGAACTGAAATCCGATGGAAGTATTCGCATGAGGGTGTGGGAACGTGGATCGGGAATTACGCAAGCCTGCGGAACCGGGGCTTGCGCCACAGTGGTTGCCGCTATTGCCGGTAACCGAACCCAAAATGAAGTAAATGTGCATATGGACGGTGGCACTGTTCAAGTATGTTGGGACAACCATAATGGACAAGTTTACATGCAAGGTCCGGCCGAAAATGTATTTGAGGGAATAATTGAAATGGATGAACGATGATTACAATAAACGAAAACTTTTTGAAACTCTCTGATAATTACCTTTTTTCAGAAATAGCCCGGAGAGTGAACACGTTTAAAAGAAATAATCCAGACAAGCAGGTAATCAGCCTGGGCATAGGCGATGTAACACAACCTTTGCCCAAAGCTTCGGTGCAGGCTATGGTAAAAGCTGTTGAGGAAATGGGAAGGGCCGATACATTCAGAGGATACGGCCCTGAACATGGCTACGAGTTTCTGATTCGTGCCATCATTGCCAACGATTACTTGCCGCGAGGCATTGAACTTTCGGCCTCAGAGGTGTTTATCAACGATGGTGCCAAAAGCGACTGCGGAAACATTGGCGACATTTTCAGCGTCGAAAGCAGCGTTGCTGTGACCGACCCCGTTTATCCGGTTTACGTTGACAGCAACGTCATGAGCGGACGAGCTGGTAACCCTACTTTCAACGGCTGGAGCAATCTGACTTACATGCCGTGTGAGGCTGAAAACGGGTTCATTCCCCAAATTCCGCAAGAACCGGTGGATTTGATTTACCTGTGTTATCCGAATAACCCAACGGGGGTTGTTCTGACGAGGGATGAACTGGAAAAATGGGTGAATTATGCCTTGAACAATGGTTCGATTATTCTGTATGATGCCGCGTACGAAGCCTATATTCAGGACGAGCATGTGCCACACTCTATTTACGAAATAGCCGGAGCACGAGAGTGTGCCATTGAATTTCGTAGTTTTTCGAAAACGGCCGGATTTACGGGAGTGAGATGTGGCTATACCATTGTGCCGGAATGTTTGACGGCTGCTGCACCGAACGGTGAACAGATTTTGCTGAACTCGCTTTGGAACCGCCGGCAGTGTACGAAATTCAACGGTACAAGCTACATTACGCAACGAGGAGCTGAAGCTGTTTATACAGCAGAAGGAAAAGAACAAATTAAACAGACCGTGAACTATTACATGCATAATGCCAAACTGATGCGAGAAGGCTTAGAAGAACTCGGAACTCATGTCTATGGCGGGAAAAATGCTCCGTATTTGTGGCTGAAAACGCCTGACGGAACGTCCTCGTGGGAGTTTTTCGATCAAATGCTTCATGAGGTGAATGTGGTGGTTACACCCGGCGTTGGGTTTGGTCCTCAGGGTGAGGGCTATGTGCGACTCACAGCTTTTGGTAATCACAAAGACTGTGAGGAAGCGATGAGGCGAATAAAACAATGGCTAAGATAGTTACAGTCTGCATTAACTATAGCTAAAAAAAGTCGGAGGATGGGTTGGCGCAGCGTGGGCACGTCCTCTGATTTTTTTATAAAGGTTCGCATTTGAAAATGGGACTGTAAAATTTGTGTGGGGTAACACATCGGTGTTTCGTACGTTTTGTTAATGTGAATGAGGTGAAATTGTATAATTCATAATGTAATGATTTGTATCGTCGGCAAGATATTCCGATAACTAATTAGAAGGTATCTATGAACAATAATACGTAATTTTGCAGCAGAAACAAGAAAAATTACGCATGGAATATAACCAATTTGACCACATAGACGAAAAAATACTTGAAATGCTGGCAAAGGATGGTAGCATCCCTTTTCAAAAGGTGGCGCGAGCTTGTGGCGTTTCGGGAACCACAATTCACACGCGTGTGAAGCGTATGACGGAAGCTGGGGTTATTCAAGGAGCAAAATACATTGTAAATCCTGCAAAAATAGGGTATGAAACTTGTGCTTACGTGGGACTTACATTGAAGAATGATGAATGCTTTGCAGAGGTAGTTAAGGCGCTGCAATCTATCCCCGAGATTGTTGAAATTCATTGTACGAACGAAGCTTACGATTTGTTCGTGAAAATTTATGCGCGCAACAATGAACATTTGCTGACTATGATTCAAACTCAAATAAAACCGCTGGGTTTGTCGCAGTCGAAAATCATCATCTCTTTTAAAGCGGTATGTAGCAAGCAGCTAACCATGCTGCCAAGATGAATAGTGTAAAAAATAATGGAGGCTGTGATCGTATGAACAGCCTCTTTAAGGAAATGCTGAATTTTAGTTTATAAAGATTCGCATTTGAAAAACCTTAAATTGAAGTCATCTAAACTAATGAATGCTTAACACTTCCTTAGGAGCAGAACGGCAAAAGCAATGTAGTTCCACGCTTCCCAACTTGTTTATGTTGTGTCATCATTGGGGAATACCCCATGAGAGAGGCATTGATTTCTAAAATCCTCGCTGTCAAAGTCGGCATCTGCATTCAAGAATAGTCCGTCAACAGGAATGCCCGCTTCCTCCAAAGTTCTGAATATCTCATCCGTCGACCTTTTAATACGGTATAAGTCATTATGCCCTCCCGATACAGGAACAGACATGGCCAAAGGAAGCCCCTGTCTGTCTGTCCGTCAGATACAAGGCATTGGTAGTTTGCTTGAAGTATTTTTTAGTTATTCCAAAGTTTTGATGCGATGCTCACAAATTCTTGTTTGCCCTCAATGTAATCGGCAAATGTTTCCATGGCAGAAAGGCCATTGGGCATATTGCAACTGCCGCAACCACCACAAGCAGGTGATTGGCATGCAAAGCGTTCGCGAATAAAATCTATGCGTTCTTCGCGGTCGGAAAATTCAATTTTAGGTGCTATCATAATGCTGTTGATAAAAAAGAGGCATCATTCCTACGACTGTGTATCAGACTTAGGAATGGTGCCTTGACGTTAATGTGGTTCAGTAGAAATCGGGTGGGGAAGACGCGCTAAACTATTTGAAAGCATTGCGTATGAGTTGCAGGGTCGAAGCGTCATTGTCGAACACTGAATACCAACCTTGAGGTTCGTGAGGAGGATCGCAAAGGTAGTCGGCTCCCATGCTCCACGTTTCGTTGGTCGGACGACCGCTGCCGCCCCATCCCCAGAAATTACATCCGGCCATGGGGCCACCATTCTTGCGGCTTTCATTTACCTTGCTAAACACAAAGGCATAAAAGGCGTCGCGGGCTACGGTGGGCGAACCAGCTCCGTGGAAATTATTGTCGCGCGGATAACCAAATTCCTCTACCACATAGGGCTTGTTAATATTGAAAGCAATGCGGTCGTGCTGGGCCAAGTATTCAGTCGTTTTGTTGTAAACATTGGGCAGCGCCTCGAACAGACGGTCCTTGGAGGCCCATTGCCAGTTGGCGGGCCAAATGTGTACGGTCATGTAGTCGATGTTGCGGTCGTTGTGAACGGTTGTACACAGTTCCTCGTTGACATTGCAGCCAATAACGCCTTCGCTTCCGGTCGATACGAGGTGGTTCGGGTCGATAGATTTAATCAGCGCAGCCGTTTCCTTTACCCACTTCACGAAGTTAGGTACTTCCGGTTTGCCAAAGGGGCGCGGCTCATTGCAAAGCTGCCACGACATGATGGTGGGGTCTTCGCGGTAGGGCTTGCCGGTAACAGTATTCGTGCGGCTCACGATGTTGCGCACGTGGTTCAAGAACAGTTGTTGCGCCTTTTCGTCGTGAAAGAACTGGCGGGCATACTCCACATAATCGTTGTAGCCCTCGCCGTGAGCGTCGGGCGAATCACCGTGGCCTGTTTCGCGCAGATAAAAACCATATCCGCCACTCCAGTCCCAGGAGTTGGTCAGGTAAATTACGGCTACCATATCGCGCTTGGCCATTTCGGCCAACATATAATCCAATCCCACGAGCAAGGTGTCGTTCAGTTCACCGGGCTTTGCCTGCAAATACGGCTTCACCGTGTTGGCATGCTTACTTCCGGCATCAGCACCGGCCAGAATGCGCAAATTATTTACGCCTAGTGCCTTGAGCGAATCGAGTTCGGCACAAAGGCGCGTACGGTTGCCGCCTTGTCCCGTACTACCCAGAATAGGACCGTACCAAAAGTTCGTACCGATGAAGTAGTAAGGTTCAGTTTGCTGACCTTTGAAAAACTGCATGCCTTTGGTGCGCACAAAATTGTGCTGCGCCGAAGCACACAGGGCAAATGCTGCCAATACTGTGGCAAGAATATGTTTGATTTTCATAAATAGAATTTTAAGTTCTCAGCTATAACAAGCGTTTATAACAGGCATTTATAACAGGCGTTTCCGCGCAATGCTCCGGCCTACAATCTGCTTTTATAGGCTCGGTCCATTTCGCGCTTGTCTTGTTTCTCCTTGAGTGAAGCACGCTTGTCGTATTCCTTTTTACCGCGACACAGCCCAATAATGACCTTGGCCAAGCCCTTTTCGCTGATAAACATTTTCAGCGGAACAATGGTAAAGCCGGGCGAACGGGTTTCGTTCTGCAAGTTGTGAATTTCCTTTTTATTGAGCAGCAGTTTGCGGTCGCGTCGCGTGGAGTGGTTGTTATACGAACCGAAGTCGTACTCGGCAATGTAGGAGTTTTTCATCCATACTTCGCCATTGTGAATGTAGCAGAAGGTGTCGACCAAACTGGCTTTACCAGCGCGGATGCTTTTTATTTCCGTGCCCGTAAGCACAACGCCAGCGGTAAATTTGTCGAGCACCAGGAAGTCGTGTTCTGCCTTTTTATTCTTGATGTTTATTCTTGAAGTTGGTAATACTTTACTCATTCGTGTGTTGGTTGTTTTAAGATAGGAATGAACCGGCAGCCATGCGAACTGCACAAACCGCGTGTGTCGGCATTTGCATGGCTGAAAAAATCATACGTTTTTTAGTCGGCCTCCACTTCGACAAAACTGTCCAGATGGTCATCCACATAGCATGCCACTGCCGCTGTGATGTCCTCTTCGTTTTCGACAAAGTAATCGTCCAGTTCGTCGAACTCTTCGTTATTTTCGAACAAGGCCATGAATTCCTCGTCCGTACGTTCGCGCGTCAAGTCGTCCTTACGCTCATCGTACAGGTTTTTAGCTTTGTAAAGCACCTTTGAGAACTCGTTCAGCCCCCACAGACGCATGGCCTTGGCAAAAGGATTGTCGAAGAAGAACGGACCGTAGCCATTATAAATAAGCTGGATAAATCCGCCGTCCATCACTTCCTCGTGCAAGATGTCGTAGCCCCATAGCGTAATTTGGTCGGCCGTGAGCTGCTGCATGCTTTCCGCAGTCAGTTCGCCGCCCGCTGTTTGCTTCACAGCCTGCACCACGGCAGCCAAAAATGCATCCATGCCTTCGGCAGCCGCCTGGCGCAATACAGAATCCTTTATTGTTACTTTCATTGTAAATGTTTCTAATCAAATTATTTAAAACAGAACGAGGCTACCACCTTTTGGTTTCCTCAATCAGCGTTTTCATTCCCTTGATTTTTTCACCGCCAATCATTTTCAGCAGTGATTTAAGTTTGCTTCGCTTCACAGCTACATAAGCATGATGCGCCGCCACGTCGATGCGTCCGATGTCGCCAGCCGTCAGTCCACCTTTTTTGCAGAAAAATCCTAAGATGTCGCCTTTGCTCAACTTGTCGCGCTTGCCGCGTCCGATATATAAAGAAGCATATTCAGGTTGATGCGGAGTAATGGGTTCAGCATCGACATTAAGCGTGTCGGCCTCGTCGGCATAATCGGGCAATGTTTCGGTGGGCCCAATAATCAGGTAAACAGCACCATCGGCCTCCCAGCGCGCCGTACGTCCGTTGCGATGCGTATACTCTTCAGCTTTGCCCGGCAAATGGTAATGAATCACAGCCCGCACCTCGGGAATGTCGAGTCCGCGAGCAGCCAAGTCAGTACTTACCAACACGTTGGCAGCTCCGCTTCGAAAGCGGTAAAGAGCGCGTTCGCGCAAATCCTGTTCCATGCCGCCATGATAGGTACTCACGTCAAAGCGTTCGCCGGCCAACCACTTTCCTACGCGGTCTACGCTCTCGCGATGAGCCACAAACACGATGGCCTGCTGCCCCTTGATGTGCGAAAGCAAACGTCCCAAAGTTTCGAGTTTATCCTTTTCGGGCGAGGGCACCTGATAAACAGCAACACGTTCCTTCAGCGCACCCGTTTCGTTCAGGTAGTCGAGTTTGCGATACGATTTTGTGCGACGATTCATAAATCCGGGAATTTCGTCGCTGTCGGTGGCCGAAGTCAGCCAGCAATGGCGCGTGCCGTCGAATTGCGAAATCACGCTTTCCATTTCTTTTTGGAAACCTAATTCCAGACATTTGTCGAACTCATCGACCACCACCACTTTCACACCGTGCGCATTCACATTTTCCTTTTGCAAATGGTCATTCAGTCGTCCGGGAGTGGCAAACACCACCTGTGGTTTCACCTCGCGCAGCACGCGGTGTTCCTGCATAGTGGGTCGTCCGCCAAACAATGCCATGGAGCGAATGCCGCATTTGGTGCGTTTCAGTAAGTCCTCGCTTTGCATGGCCAGTTCGCGTGTAGGCACAATCACCACAGCTTGCAGTGCATCGAGTTCGGGGCGTATGAGTTGTAGCAAGGGCTGCATGTAGGCCCAGGTTTTGCCTGATCCTGTGGGCGAAAGCAGTACCACGCCTTCGTTGTTCAGTGCAGCTTGGTTCATGTCGCACTGCATGGGAGTCAGGCTTTCGTAGCCCAAGTTTTCGAGTATTTTGTCTGTCTGTATCATGGCTTCATTTGTGATGAGGAAGTCACGGTATGAATGAAAAGCCCTATGGCGTTCGTTCAATCCTACTTCATTTTACAAAAATACAGCAAAAATGTGAGATATGCAGATAAGTAGCTATCCATTTTTATTTTTGGCAGGTAGAAGCACGAAATAAAACAAAACAACTGCTTGCTATTGTTTTTTTAGTAACTTTGCTATCGCGGAGTTATTGGTTTATCCAAGCTTCGTCTATAGTTAATTTTAAAGGTGATACCACCCGTTCTGATAGGAAGCTTAGCAGCCTATAGCATGTATATTTTTAGTCAGTGAGCGGCAGTCAGTGCAAGCTATGCGTTTTATCAGAATTTGTAGCATCACCCTTCATGCTTTACTTTGAAACAATGAAACAAAAATTCATGACTATGATGATTACAGCAACAGCTGCATTCGGCTCGTTAAGCACCACAGCTTTGGCGCAAAACGAGGTGAAAGACGACTTTAAGTACACCGATGAGCAGTTTGCCGATATTCAGATGCTTCGCTACAAAGTGGAAGGATTTGAAAAACTGACGCTCAAGGAAAAAACGTTTATCTATTATTTGCAGGAGGCAGCACTGCAAGGACGCGACATCCTGTTCGACCAAAACGGCCGTTACAACTTGCGCATACGCCGTATGCTCGAAGCCGTTTACACCGACTGGCAGGGCGACCGTAAAGGCAAATTCTTTACCGAACTGACCACCTACTTGAAGCAAGTGTGGTTCTCGTCGGGCATTCATCACCATTACGGCTGCGAAAAGTTCACGCCCGGATTCACGGCCGACGAACTGCGTGCCGCACTCGAACAGCTTCCTGCCAATAAACTCCCCTTAGCTCAGGGACAGACACTCTCCGCATTCTGCGACGAAATTTTCCCCGTGATTTTCGACCCCACGGTGATGGTGATGCGCGTCAACCAAAAGGATGGCGACGACTTGGTGCTGACCTCTGCCAGCAACTACTACGCACCCGGCATTACCCAGGCTGAGGCCGAAGAATTCTATACGCAGCGCAAACCCATGGCCGATCCGCGTCCCATCATGATGGGTATGAACAGCCAGGTAAGCCGCGACGACTACGGACAACTCACCGAACGCGTATGGCGCATTGGCGGCATGTATTCGCCCGCCCTGGAGCGCGTAGTCGAGAATCTTGAAAAGGCACGTCCGTTTGCCGACACCCCCGCCCAGCAAAAGGTCATCGACCTGCTCATCGAAGTGTACCGCACGGGCGACCTCCGTACTTTCGACGATTACGCCATTCACTGGCTCAAGGACACCGAAAGCCTTGTCGACTTTGTCTGCTATTTCACTGAAAACTATGGCGACCCCCTGGGCATGAAAGCCTCGTGGGAATCGATAGTCAACTTCAAGGACTTGGCAGCCACCGAGCGTACCACCAAACTTTCGGAAAATGCACAGTGGTTCGAAGACCATTCGCCCGTGGCCCCCGAATTTAAGAAGGAAAAGGTAAAAGGCGTTTCGGCCAAGGTAATTACGGCAGCCATTCTTGCCGGCGACCTCTATCCCTCGACCGCCATTGGTATTAACCTGCCAAACTCCGACTGGGTTCGTCGCGAACACGGTTCGAAGAGTGTCACCATCAGCAACCTGACAGGAGCCTATAGCAAGGCAGCCCACGGCAACGGCATGGACAAGGAATTTGTGATTGACGATGCCACGCGCAAACTCATCAGCCAGTATGGCGATGTGTGCGACGACCTGCACACCGACCTTCACGAATGTCTGGGTCACGGCAGCGGCAAACTGCTTCCGGGCACCGACCCCGACACGCTCAAGGCCTATGGTTCGACCATCGAAGAAGCCCGTGCCGATTTGTTTGGCCTGTACTACGTGGCCGACCAAAAGCTCGTCGATTTAGGACTCACGCCCAACCTCGAAGCCTACAAAAGCCAGTACTACACCTACATGATGAACGGATTGCTCACGCAGCTCGTGCGCATCAAGCCGAACAACACCATTGAGGAGGCACACATGCGCAACCGCGCCCTCATTGCCCGCTGGTGCTACGAAAAGGGTCAGGAACAAAAGGTGGTGGAACTCGTGAAGAAAAAAGGAAAGACCTACGTTAAAATCAACGACTACGCCGCACTGCGCAATCTGTTCGGCAAACTCCTGGCCGAAATTCAGCGCATCAAGAGCGAGGGCGACTACGAAGCAGCCCGCCGTTTGGTCGAGGATTATGGTGTGAAAGTCGATCCCGTGTTGCACAAAGAAATTCTGGCACGTTACGAAACGCTCCACCTTTCGCCCTACAAAGGATTCATCAATCCCGTTTACAAGGCAGTGCGCGATGCACAGGGCAACATTACCGACGTAACCATTGACTACACCGAAGCCTACGACGCACAAATGCTTCGTTACAGCAAGGACTATTCGCACTTGCCCAATATCAACTAAGTAAATCCTCCTTTTTCCAGAAGGACACTTAACCATTCACAGCGCGGAATGTCGGACTGAGGATATTCAGCCGAATTTCCGCGCTGTATTTTTTTCTGCGATGGCGGCATATTCAGCCCAAATTCCGGGTCAGGGAAGCATAGTCGATACTTCCCCATGTGCATGGGTTTCAGACAGGCCTTCCTGCCTTACTTTCTGTGGTAACAAAATGTCAAAGAACGCTGAATAATTAAGGAATGCATTGTTTTTTCATCCATCAAGATAATCCGAAGCTCTAAATTCAGTGCAATGTCAGTGCCAACCGAATGCAGAGCGACGAGAGCTGGCTCTCAAAAGCTATGCTGAGGTGCAGCCTGACTTGGCAAAGCAAAGATACAACACGAAAACCCCGAACTCCAAATTTTTTTGCCGTCTGATATCGCAGCCCCCAAGTTTTTCACACCTCAAAATCTGTCCTCAACCCTTATTCACAGGGGCCTTACGCAGCATTTTCGCACCGCGCAAAAAAGTGAAATAGGGATATACGTAGAGGTTGACATTCACTCCTATTTCGTCACCACATGAAACTAAACAAAGTACATCACATCGCCATTATTTGTTCCGACTACGAACGCAGCCTGCAGTTCTACACCCAAACGCTCGGACTCCGCCTCATAGCCGAACATTACCGGTCCGAACGCCAGTCATATAAGGCCGATTTGGCTTTAGGAACCGACTACGTTGTTGAACTCTTTTCCTTTCCCAATCCGCCGGCGCGGCTCACACACCCCGAAGCAGCCGGACTGCGACATCTTGCGTTCGAAACAGACAACATCGTTCAAGCCGTAGCCGAACTCGACAGCCTACAAGTGCCACACGAACCCATACGTATCGACGAATACACCCAAAAAAAGTTCGTCTTCTTTCAGGACCCCGACGGCCTGCCCATCGAACTTTATGAAAAGTAAGGCCCAATCGTGTGCCACACATCATGTTCTATAGTTCATTTTTTTCACTTATGAATCAAGTATGGATTAGTGCCGCAGGCTTATGCGGTTCAACGGTAATAGGCAGTTTGCTCGGATATCTTATCAAGGAACTGCCCCATAAATGGAACGATACGATACTCGGCTACTGTGCCGGCATCATGTTAGCCGCCGCCACTTTAGGGTTGATCGTGCCTGCCTTTGAAATGTCTAATCAGTGGTGGCTGGTAGCAGCCGGAGTCATGAGCGGCGCCTTGTTTCTCAATGTGCTCGACCTCGTCACTCCCCATCTGCATCACATCACCGGACTCGACGAAGCCGAACATCACCACAACACTTCGCTCAACCATGTGATGCTTTTCGTCATGGCCATAGCCCTGCACAAACTGCCCGAAGGCATGGCAGCGGGGGTGAGCATGAGCGACACAACCGGGGGCGAAAACTGGACAGTGAGTCTGGGCATAGCCTTGCAAAATGTGCCCGAAGGCATGGTCATCATAGCCCCCCTGTTGTTGGCCGGAGTCAAGCCACTGCGCACTTTTTTCATATCCTTAGCCATCGGTTTGCTCGAAATCATCGGCGTATGGATTGGCTACGGCATGGGCAGTATTTCCGCCTCCCTGCTTCCCATGATGTTAGGTTTTGCCGGTGGCGCCATGCTCTATGTCACGAGCGACGAAATGATACCCGAAACGCATGCCCACGGCTATCAGAAGCAAGCCACCTACGCCCTTTTGCTGGGCTTCATGACGCTGCTGATGATTGAAAAATCATTTCTTTAGCCCACATTGGCCTAAATATCTGTCATCCACTTGTGTGCCGACAGCTGCTTTCTTGTCAGCTTTATGTAGATAAACCAACATCACCGTACAAAGGTTCAAACCCCTGTGCGGTGATGTTTTTTTTCGTTCGCTCTCATCATGAATGGAATCACGCTTACGAAAGCATAACTGTATGTAGTTTACATACCCAACGGGCGGCCGTAGGTTGAAATGCCGTTGTCCGTGCTGTTGTTATACAATCTTTCTCTGTCTTTTCTGCGTTCTCGTCCTTTCGAGAACGACCACGTGGCTGTAATGCTAAACAGATACTTGCTCTTTTTAAAATCCTTGTTTTCCTTGTAGGCAAAGTTCGGATTGTAGCCGTAGCGTGATAAATAGCTTGAATAATTCCAGCGTGCCCCCAACGACCAGTTTTTCCCTTTGTATTGGCATTCCACACAGAACTGTTCGCTGCCTTTGTCTGTCAAGTCGCCGTTGTAGGTTTTCGTAGGCGAATTGGCTGCCACCAGAAAATCCCAATGCTCGTTGTTGCAAACCACCATACCTCCATACCGCATGTAATGGTTGCGTACGCGTCTGGAGGGCGTGTCGTAACGATTGAAGTAGTATTCTAAATAATAATAAAATCGTAGCCATTTTGTGAAATTCCATGTGCCATCCAACCCAATAAATTGATGCAACTGATTTTTCAGTTGCTTGAGCTGCATGTAAGCCATGGAGCCTTCGGTAAACAGAATCGGCTTATTGGTGCGTATGCCATGCGACGTAGTGAAATGAAGTGCTATTTTATTCTGGCTTTGAGGTGGCAAATACATAAAATTCAGTTTGTAGAAACCTTTCCATTCGTTTTGAAGCATGGGATTTCCTTTATAGGCAAAATTGGGCTTCATGTAACTGATTATTTCAGTGCGGTCGGCCAATGCCGGACTTTGGGCATACACTTTTCCTACAAACTGAATGGTAAATCCTTTCAGGCGTTCCGCCCAATAGTCAGCAGAAACGTGAAAATTCGGAACGACTGTACTGTGTGTGTAAGTGGGAGATTTGAATTGCTGCAAATCAGCCGAAGCCATGACCAAAAGGGAATAATATGGTTTATTTTTTTCGTTCCAGAATTTGTTGAAACTAGCACTGATTTTTTCCTGATGCAGTTGCGAAGCGTATGCACTTTGTTGCAGAGGAACATTTTGCCTTTGGTCGGTATAACCATATTTAACGCCAAAATCTATATATGTATTATTTTTAAAAGTATAACTGACAGCACTGTTGGCGATGAGTGCATACACCTTGTTGTCCGAAAAATTGGTTAGGTAGCTGTTCCGGTCGGGAAAATCAGGATACGTCCGCCTGAACTGCTGGTTGTTGTCGTTCCAGCTATAGGTATTCACCACGTTGAATGATAATGGGATATTGCCTTTGATCAGATGGTGGTAGTACAGGTTTAAACTCACCGATTGCGCCTGTATGCTGACGCTGTCTGCACTTTCCGACCATTCGTTGCTTTCGTTGCGGGTCAGCAGTTCATGGCCCAGCGAATAGTCATGACTCGGGCTGGTGGTGTAGGCCACCTGCGCATTGAACAGATCGTTCTTGTTATAATACTGATAGCTTCCTTGAATTTGGTGCGAACCGAACATGCGTTTGGTTTCGCTGTCGTAGGCACTGTTGAAGTAAGGTTCCTTCAGCGTGTAAACCGATTGGTCGGTTATTTTATCTGTATTGAAATAACTGCCAAAGTAAGTGATGTTCACGCGGTTCAGCGAGTCGGCGTAGGTCTGGCTGATTTGATTATTACCATTGGCATGTGTCAGCGCATTCCCCGTGTTGACATAGGTCGAAAAGAGTATGTCGTGCCGCTTTTTGACAATGATATTTGCCACCGGGCCTTGAGTCATACTCATATAGCGGGCCGGTGCTATGGGGTAATACTCCACACTTTTGATATCTTTGGCCTTGTAGCTGCGCAAGTCAATGCCGGTTGAAGGCACGCCATTGATCAGGATGAACACTTCCTGGCGGTCGTACGACTCCAGTTTGGTGCCGTTCAGCGATGCTGTAAACAGGTTCAGAGTCGACACCGCATCCAGAGCATTCGTACCGAACTTACGGTTTTCGTCCGTCATATAAAGCAATATATGGTCGGCCTTTTTCTCCATCAGTTTACCTTTGATAACCACTTCGTTCAGTGCGCTATCCACCTTTTCAGTCCTCACCACACTGTCGCGCTGCACCGCAACTGCGCTGTCGGCAGCCTCAGTTTGCACCTGCTGTGCCGAAGCAGCCATGCCCCAGCAGCAACCCCACAATGTCAACCCAATCAAATATCTATTTGTATTCATGGCTCAAGAAGTTTAAGAGTGAGTATTCTAAGTTCATATCTTCTCCTTCGTACTTACAATACGTGTCTCCACGAAGGAAATTCCGAGGGCAAAGTCCCATACATAAGGGCAGAAATTTGCATTTCAAACATCGGGAATTTTCAAACGATTTGCTTTGGTATTTCAAATCAATGCCATCATTCCATTCAATTGTGCCTTGGTTTGTCAATTTTCCTAAGGCATTTTTGTTGTACAAGTCATCGCATGCTGTACATTTTACAACGTTGCCATTGAAGTTTATGGCATTATAATATTCTTTGTTGGCATAACATGGTATGAAATGAAGATTGTGGTTCAATCGTTGAACCTGATAGCCCGAATCTTCAAAAAGATCCATTATGTCGGATATAGCAGTAGCAAACGACTTGTCAACTCTTTCCTGCCATACTTTTTTTAATGCTACACCGATTTGCTTACGAACTTCCGGGTCAATCAAACCATTAACTTGCTCCACAATATTGGCAGATAGCGTTTGGTGGGTATAGTTAATACGAAGCGTTAAGCTGATGAGTGGATTTTTCTTGAGTAAATAATTTATATTTTTTAATACATGCTTAAATGCCGAATCACAACCGTTCTGAAATTTTACTTTGTCGTGTTCCTTTTGTTCTCCGTCTAAAGTTATTTGAAAATGTCTGAATTGCAAGTCTTCAAGTTGCGATGCCACACTTTCGTCTATGTAATATCCATTGGTTGTTGAAGTGTTTTGAAATGGAATATTTGCCTCCTTACATTTTTGAAATGGAATATTTGCCTCCTTACATTTATTGATAGCGTACTTGCTTAAAGGCACAATGATTTCTTTAAAATACATGAAAGGTTCTCCGCCAAACCAGTCCAAATGGAGGGAGGATATTTCTTTTTCTTCAATCATATAATCAATGTGTCGTTTCAACTTTTCAAACGTTTCGGCCGACATCTTAGAGGGTATATGATTCTGTATGCAATACCAACATTTAAAGTTGCAATCAAGCGTTGGCAGTACAATCATGTAATAATCTTTACTATGAATCGAAGCATCGTTTTTTTGGCGAATAATATCAAGTTCATCAACTGAGTCATCAATGATAAATCCACCTTGTTTCAACTTCTCATAAAAATCAGGAACAGCAATAGCCAATTTATCTGTGTTGTCGAGTAACTGTTCCAACTTTTTACTCAAAGCACCACTCAATCTGAAATGTTTATGGGTAAGGCCGTTATACCAATAGGAATAATTGGCATCATATAGTATATAGTTATATTTGCTTATTTGCATAGGATACTTGTAGAAAAGAAACAATAGTGTAGAAATGGAATCTGATTATTGGATAATCGATAATCAGATTCCTACTGAAGTTCAATAACTCTATTTCAATAAGAAGCAATGCTGAAATTCAACATCTGTTTAACTCATTGAAAAAGCATTGATGTTTTTCATTGCTGGGGTTTCATAGTGATGTCGCCACCTTTATCTGGTTGCGTGGTTGCTGGTGTATAATTGCAGCCAGTAACTTTGTTGGAGCATTCATATTGATCTGCACCGTATGCACATCCAATAGCCGTGTTGGAACATCTGAATTGCGCCTGTGACAAACTTGAAGCACCGCCTCGCAATTCAATAGTTTGCATTTCTTGCAATTCTTCAAATGAAAATAAATCTTGTTTCATAGATTTTTTTTTTAATGTAAAACAATATTAGATTCGCTAAGGGTTATGTAAGGTGAACCCAAAAGTCTTGTGAATTATATGTATGCAAATGTAACGAAAAAACAAATTGATAGCAAGTTATTTTAGAAAAAAATATGGTTTGTGTTTCTAAAACTAATAGAATGATAGATTGTATTTGATATTTGTGTGATAATGATATTAAAAAGTGATTGTTTTAAAGATGAATTTATGGTATATACTTGTTTCTTTATAATCTAATCTGTCATATTGCTATATTGGTTAAATATAAAAATATGTTGTAAAATATTGTAAGATAAAAAACAATTATCATTGTAACAGGATGTAAAGTCCTATGCAATGATGTTTGTTTTCATGGAAGGTCTGTTCCGAAAAACATCCACACCTGCCCAATTGGAGGATATTTATAGGATTTGGAATAGCCCTGAATAATTTCATGGTGTCCATGAAGGTTTTTTAAAAAGGTTTGTGTATATTCGCTACTGATTTGAGAGCCTACAGGCACTCAGATTGGTATTGCATAAGGAGTGTTTCTTTAGTCATAATCAGAAGAGTTGATAGACTTCTAATTTACTAAAAATAACGAATCATGCAATGCTTTTCTTCTTTATTGTTAGTAGGTTATGTATATTTTTTAGCGCATTCCATCATGATTAACCTTTCGTTTTTGACAACATTTCAATGACCCTTTTAGTGTTTTCGAACTGGATTTTTTCGGTTCTATTGTTTAACTTTTAATTTTTGGGTAAAAATTTACCGAAGTATTGTAAGTATTTAAGTCATGAAAATAAATAAATCTTTTCCTTTTTTCAAACAACATGATTCCATGGAATGTGGAGTGGCTTGTTTACGTATGATATGTGAATTTTATGGGAAGCATTATAGTAGTAATTATTTATCAGACATCTGTATGTGTACAACAGAGGGGGTGTCTTTATTGGCTATTTCACGAGCCTGTCAACAAATAGGCATTCATTCGGTATGCGGTAAATTGGCATTGTATGATTTAAATAATGCAGTGCTTCCTTGTATTCTGTTTTGGAATCAAAATCACTTTGTCGTACTATACAAAATTAAGAAAGATAAATATTATATAGCCGATCCCAAATCAGGGTTAACTGTATATACTGCAGATGAAATGAGGAAGTATTGGGTAACTACTCAATCAAGAGGTGAAGAAAAAGGAGTTGCTTTATTTTTGGAACCTATGCCTGATTTCTATAGCAAAGAAACAAATAACAGTGCAACTCATACCAAGCGTTCATTTGGTTTTTTAATTAAATACTTACTGAAATATAAACGATATTTCGGGCAAATTGTTCTTGGTTTTTTTATTGGAAGTTTGTTGCAACTGGCACTCCCATTTTTGACTCAAAGCATTGTTGATGTGGGAATAAAGCACCAAAATATAAGTTTTATCTGGTTGGTTTTGATAGGTCAGTTAATGCTGACTATTAGTCGCACTGTCATAGATTTTGTGCGAAGTTGGTTATTACTTCATATCAATTTGCGTATTAACATTTCGTTGCTCAGTGATTTTTTCTTAAAGTTACTGCGTTTGCCTATGGCATTTTTTGATACAAAGTTATTGGGAGACCTTATGCAAAGAATGCACGATCATGGGCGTATCAATACTTTCTTAACACAACAAACATTAACCATAGCTTTTTCAGTGCTGACATTGCTGGTGTTTTCTGTTGTGTTACTGTCCTACAATTTTCTTATTTTTGTCATATTCTTATTAGGAAGTTTGGTGTATGTATTATGGATGATATTGTTTTTACAGCGTCGTAAAGTAATAGACTATGAACTCTTCGAACTACAAGCGCAAAATAATAATAAGACCTATGAATTCATTACTGCCATGCAAGAAATAAAGCTGCAGGATTGTGAATTACGCCGTCGTTGGGAGTGGGAGGATGTACAAACTCAAAAGTTCCAAGTCCAAATGAAAGCTCTCAAACTGCAGCAGATGCAAGAAGCCGGTAGTATTCTTATTAATGAAACTAAAAATATAGTCATTACAGTGGTGACTGCTACAGCAGTAATTCATGGAAATATAACATTAGGTATGATGTTGGCAATACAATATATTATAGGCCAATTAAATGCTCCTGTTCAGCAGTTGATGAATTTTTGCTACTCGTTGCAAGATGTGCGTATCAGCTTGGAACGAATCAATGAAATACATGAAATGAAAAATGAAGATGCAGATGATAATCATCAATCTTTTATAAAGAATGAATCTAAGGGTATCCACATAAATAATTTGGTATTCCGTTATGATAAGTATGCTACCCAAAATACACTCAATAAAATGGCTGTTCATATTCCTTATGGAAAAGTTACCGCAATAGTGGGAGCATCAGGAAGTGGTAAAACAACATTGATGAAGCTCATGTTAGGATATTATCAGCCTCTTGAAGGAAATATATCCGTAGGTGATACAGATATTTCGTATTTGAATAAAAGATGGTGGCGAAAGCAATGTGGAGTCGTGATGCAAGATGGTTTTATTTTTTCAGAATCAATAGCTAGAAATATAGCAGTTGATGATGAAGATATAGATAAAGAACGTTTGGTAAAAGCTGCAGAAATTGCTTGTATAAAAGATTTTATTCTGTCGCTGCCTCTTAAATTCAATACTAAAATTGGAAAAGATGGTGTTGGATTGAGTCAAGGACAGAAACAAAGGATTCTCATAGCAAGAGCTGTCTATCGTAATCCTCGATATATATTCTTGGATGAGGCTACAAATTCGTTGGATGCAAATAATGAACGCTTAATCGTTGAAAATCTCAATAATTTTTATAAAGGAAAAACCGTTGTTGTAGTAGCACATCGATTGAGTACCGTAAAGAATGCCGATCAGATAATAGTGCTTGAACACGGCAATGTAATCGAAAAAGGTACACATGATACCTTATTATATAGGCGTGGTGCTTATTATAATTTAGTTAAGAATCAATTGGAATTAGGAAATTAAAAAGAATAAAATGGAATATAAAAATATAGAATTGCGAAGTGAAAATACACGACAGTTTTTAGGTAAAATACCACCACGTATTGTACGGCTGAGTACAGTTGTTATTTCCTTAATATTATTGGGGTTGCTTTTAATTTGTTCTATTGTGCATTTTCCGATTTCAATTGAAACTCAAGGTATAGCGGTACATCCTGACACACTTAGAATATACATTCCTTATCGCTATTTACATTTATTCGATGAACCAAGGAGTGCTCAAGTTTGTATGGAAGGAGGGGTTAATCCGATATATAAATTACCATTATATAGCATTGATAGTGAACTGTGTAAGAATAAAGATGGTAATTATTTTACAGCCTTGATTTTGATTGGTAAAGCTAAACCAAAAATGCAAAAAGGACAAAAAGCTGAAGCGGAAATCATTATAGAAGATCATACTATTTTACAATATTTTCTTCCCCAAAAATAGCCGTTTTTGGAGGCGTTAGAACCATCCTATTAAAAAAAGTCTGACTGCCTTGTAGCAAACAAGGAGTCAGACTTTTTTTAGGCATACGGATTAAGTTTATCCGTGAAAGCAAGTGCTGTATGTGTCAGCGCAATGCCGGTGTGCGGCAGTTTATTGCGGTTTTTTCAGTTCTTCCCACCACGAATCGGGTTTGGCAATGCCCGTTGAATCGTCGGTTGCGGCAGCCTCTTCGTCAGCCGCTTCAGCATTGTCAGTAGCCGAGGTTGAAGGTTTCTCCGTTTCGTCCGCATTTTCATTGGCATATTCCGCTTCAGCTGAGGCCGAAACAGGGGCATCGTTTACCAGCGAGTCAGTGCCGGGCTGTACGTATTCAGGATTGAGAATCTGATTTTTCAGGTTGGTGAGCTGACGGTTGTACGGCGCCAATGTCAGACCCTCTTCAATCAGGTCGAGAGCATCGTCGATGAAGCCGAGTTTGTTGTAGGCAATGGCCTTTTGCCAAATGTAGAACACACGGCGCGAAGTAACAGCAGCCACTTGCTGGTCGGCCATGATTTCGTCTACCAATTCGATGAACTTGTTCAAATCGAGCAGCGGCAAATAGTAATTCAGGGCAAGGAACTGCTTGTTCGTCAAAGTGTCGGGCAAGAGGTCGCGGTGGCTGTTCAGGAAATCAACCGCTTTCTGCTTGGCCTGCTTCTTCAGTTCGGGGTCAGTTTGCTGCTTATAGTCCGAAACGTACTGAGTTACGAGGTCCTTGACGCAGGTTTCCACCTTTTCTCCGGCTTCGATAGCCTGCTTGTAGAGCGATTCGGCCTCTTCAAAGTTTTTGTTCAAATATGCTCTTTTAGCTTGTGCATAGAGCGTGTTGGGCGCATATTGCGTGGGTTGCTGGTAGTAGTTGCCGTAGCGTTGCGGCTGAGCGGTTTGCGCCATTTCGTCCTTGAGGTCGCGTGCAGGCTTGTATTCCGGATCAACGTCCAAAATGTGCTGCACGAGGTCGCGTGCCACATTGTAATGGCGCGAATCGTATTGATCCTCTGCCAAATTGATAAGGTCAGTAAAAGATTGGGGAAGGTGAACGCAGCGTGCCACAAATCCTTGTGTATTGCGGTCAATGCTGTAGGCCACTTTGGTGCCTTTATGCAGTTCGTCGAACAGTCGAGGGTCGGCTACTTGCTGCATGTGGAAGTAAAGGCTGTTTTCGGTTTCATAATCGTGAATAAAACCGTAGCGGCGTTCCGAGTTATAGTAAGTGATGCGTCCTTTAGCAGTTACGTAAGGTGCGCGCTTTCCGTTGTTAACCGTTGTGTCGTTGGTGTAATCCTCAGTATCGTCGTCGATAGCATTTTCTTCGTTGCGGAAGTAGCGTTTACGGTTAAATCGAGGGTCAATTCTTTGCAGTTTGTCCAAATCTATGTGTCCTACCACTTTGGGTTCACTTACAGCAGCGAGCGATTCATTGATGAGCGAGTTGTCAACGGGAGTTTCGTTATCACTGTCAAGGGGTGCTTCCTCATCCTCCATTTCGTTTTCTTCGGGTTCTGTATCGTTTTCACTGAGCGGCAGCAAGGTAGTTGGCACATGGTCGGGTGCCTGCCATGCGGGAGCTTGCGCTGTGAACGAGGTGATATTAGCTGCAGCAATGCCGCAAATCTGTCCGTTGGGTTGACGCAGAATGATAAACTTGTCGGTCACATATTCAATGTTTCCGGTGAATACCCCTTCAGAACTTGTGATTTCAATGCTATCACCGGCTCTGTAATTAGCTTTGATATAATTCAGCATAATAATTGTATTTTAATTAGATAAAGAATTGACAGTGTTTTTTGTATGGGCTTGGTACAGGCAGTGCCAGCCCACTTTGCACGCTGTGCAGCATGAAAAAAGTAGAAGTAATTTTCAGCGGCTGCTTGCCTTGTTAATAAGTTGGTGTGTGTGAATTTCGCGTTGAATAATCCTTTGGGGTTATACCTGTTACACGAAGTTGTGCAAAAATAGTATTTACACCTTGTATTGACAAACGAAAACCACGTTTTTTTTGTCAAAACGTAAATAGCATGATTTGAAAGAAATGTAATTTGTTAAAAACCGTCTGTTTTCCGGCCAATATCAGCCTAATTTTTAAGAGTCGTTTGCTTAGGACCGCTGAAGCGATAACCATGCGGAATGAACAGCGTCATCCTTGTTTCCTTTTGTGGTGCCTGCATGTTTTCAATTTCGAAACAAGCTTGCGTCGGGTTATACTGGTTCAGGATGTGAATGGTGCGGGTGAGCAGTCGGAGTCCGGTTCCGGTGTCGCGTCCGGTTTGGGGCACATTGGCCGGGTTGTATCCTCGTCCATTGTCGGTTACTTGCAGCAGCAAGCCATTGTCGGTCATGTTCACCACAATGTCTATTAAATTTTCGTCGGTAAGTTGCGGAAAGGCATGTTTCAGTGCATTTTCAACCGGAATTTGCTTAATTTGTAACAAATGCTAAAACGAAAAACTGGCACCCTCCTTGTGTTTCGGGCCGGAACCGCTGTTCGGAATGCCACATTGGGCTTTTTTTGAAAGTGCTGATTATCAGTAGTTCCAAGTTTCTTCGAATTTGTTTCAAGCTAATTCTAACAAGCTCGGAACTAATTTCAACAAGCTCGGAACTAATTTCAACAAGGTCGGAACTAATTTGAACAAGCTCGGAACTAAATTCAACTATCGCGGAGCTATTTTTGTTCAACGCGCCAAACGGTGAAAAATATGGGCAGTAAGTGCCCGAAATAGGTATCTGTGGTTTAAATATATTTTGCTTTTAAGCGCGGAGCGTATAACCATTTTGCTACTCTAAGAATTGGGGCGTAAGCGAGGCAGGGACGTATGTTTTTTTAAAAAAAGAGGCTATGTTCATTGGAAGTATAGGCTTACACGTTCCAATCAATATAGTCTCTTGATTTACTTTGAAAAAAGAGTTCACGTTAAAAAGCAACCTCTACATTTGTTGATACTCGATTCCGGCGACATGCTGCAAAGTTTGCTACAGATAACCAAAACAAAAGCCTCATTTTTCTGTTCGTCCTTTGTGCAGGACAGGTGATAATGACGACTGAGGGCAACATAGCCTACGCAGCTGAATGACTGCAGAAAGTAAAAGATACACCGGAAGAAAATATGGTCATTGAAATGCTTTTTGCTTAAGTTCTGTTCAGCGCATTTACAATGCCATCAGCTTCTTGCCGGGTGGTAAGGCTCGGTTGCGTTTCCTTTGAAGTTGGCTGTGTGTGTCGCAACAGGCATTGAAGCCTGTTAGGAAGAATATGGGTCGTGCTGTGAGCACCTGGCTCGAGCGGCAGGAGGCAGCTTATGCTACGACTTTTCCAAATGTGCGGTTTAACACCTAAAGTTCCGGGCTTTGCGCCTTGCGAACCGGTGTGCAACTTTTTAAGTGAACTCAGATGGGGTGAAATGATGGCTTGAATCTGCTATAATCGTAAAGGGTAAGGCAAAAAGGCAGCCAATCCGTGAAGGGCCGCAAAATGTGTGTGAAACAGAGTACTTGCTCTGTTGCACGCAGAAATTATTGAATGTAGGGAGTTGGCAAGACCGCTGGCCTTGCATTCAAAAATAGGGTCGTAGGGGGGGTAAAAACTTGTATACCCGTTGTTTATCTTACGCATCTTAAACATAGAATAATGAATCACCCGGCCTCAATTAGATATAACGATGCCTATGAAACTATTCCTGCAAGACGGGACGCAGTGATAAACTGAAAAAGTTTTATTTAAGGAGGAAACAGCCGTCCCACTACTTTCAGTCATGTTGGAAAAAAAACCATCAAGCCGAATTGCCTAGGTAGTGTACTTCCTCCTCAGGAAAATCCTGATTGCGCTGCAAATTTACAGTTAATTGTTGAAAGACCTAATGATATGGTATTAAAAATACTTAATGATTAGGCGTAGGCTACGGAAGTAATTTTCTCCCCTCCCCCTAAAACATTTAATTATTTAGGTAAGTAGGGGCGGGTAGCGGCAACACATTCATATCGGTGTAAACTGAATGCAGCGTGGAGCAAGCGGCAATTTGGGGCGATTATAAGTAGGTGTTCAAAATTATTTTATATAATTCTATCGAAGTATTTTTACTT
>ERZ894240.331-NODE-331-length-55821-cov-75.821504_pt1 | contig 55821 bp, 55 predicted proteins | sample MGYA00380298_ERZ894240 | MGnify/ENA primary metagenome ERZ894240 (study PRJEB32331, sample SAMN06328419) | human gut metagenome | biome: human gut microbiome; feature: stool | host: Homo sapiens | collected 2014-06-27 ... | reverse complement strand
GAAGTCAATTTAGATCTTTAGAATATAGATCTGCTCTAGAAAAATTAAATATAACACATAGTATGTCAAGAGTAGGAAAGTGTATAGATAATGGTCCAATGGAAGGATTGTTTGGAAATATAAAAGTAGAAAAATACTATCTAAAGAAATATAAAACTTTGTCAGAATTAGAAAAAGATATTTCAGAGTATATAAAATTTTACAATGAAGAGAGACTTCAAAAAAATTTAGGGAATAGAAGCCCAATAGAATATAGAAAATTTAAAGAAAAAAATGTTGATAATTAAGTTGAGTACTTGACAGGGTGCAGATCAAAATAAAAGTAAGGTAAGATTAAATCATTCTAAAAAGATTATTTAAAGAAGTGAATTAACAGTAAAAAATTAGAAAAATAAAAGGTTTAAAAAAATTATTACATAAAAGCAATGAGCATTTTAAGGAGGAAAAGATGGGAAAAAATATATTTGAGCAAACAAACAGAACTATACTTTTTGAAGAATTTAATCCTGAAAAAATGGATTTGTTGACATTAGTAGGGAGTGGAAACAATGTTACTAGTTTAGGCGATGAGAAAATTAGAGAGATACATCAACATTTGTTAGTAAAAAGTTTTCCTGAATTTATTGAAAAGTTCCAGCCTAAAGTTTATAGTTATTTTAATGCAGCAAGTCAGAAAATTGCATATAGCTTAAATAAACCACAAGGAATATCTGAAGAGGCAATAACAGAAATACCAATAACTCTCGATAATACATTCTTTAAAATGTTTTCAACTCTTTTGGAAAGTAAGAGAATAAATGGAAGTAAGAATGTGGATTTTGATTTTAAAGAAATCCTAAATTATATTTCGCCTAAAAAAGTCATGGACGACATTAAGCAACTTAGAAAGGAAATAGCATATACTTTTGATAAACATGAATCTTTAGAAGATGAGGATCCAACAAAATTAGAGTATGGAGATAAATTAAACAATCTTATCGACAAAGCAAGTGCCAATTATAATAATATACTTGGTATGCTTCCATTGGCTATTGAGGATATTAAAACTAGAATCATGATAGGAAATGGTGATTCAAGTAGAAAATCTGAAGAAATAAAAATAGGAATGCTTACTATGAGTGAAAAAGGGGAACTTAAAATAATTGAAAAGCCTAAAGAAGAAAGCAGAGCTTTAGCTATCACAACAAATAAAAATACTGAGGTATTAGCTCAATGTTTTGAAGAAGATTATGATGCTATAAATGAAGAACCTAATGATTATATAAAAAATCTTGTTGTTAGAACTTTTGTTCCTCTTCCAGCAACTATTGATGATATAGATGTACAACAAGAAATAAAAAATTATAATCAATATCTAACTTTTTATAAAGAAGCACAGGAAGATTTTGTTAAAACTATAAAGCCATTAATGGAAAAAATATTAGGAGTAAAATTATTCTTTGAGCAATATGATAAAGATTTAGCAGGAATGAAGCCTTCTCTTTTAATAACTAATATAAAACTTGAAATGTTATTAAAAGGTGAGAATAAACAAGCATTAGAATTATATTTAAATACTGTTAATCAAAAAAATGATTTTGAAAATACAGTTTGGTTTGCAATAGTTCCAAGTATAAATCTTGATGAACAAACAAATAATAAAAATATAAGACAGAGATTTAAAGGAACAAACAAAGTAGAAAAAACAAATTACAATACAATAGAAAACTTAGGATTACTTATGTCTGTTTTATCAAAATACAAAATTTTGACTTTTTTCAGTATGGTAGCTTCAGAAGAAACTACATTTAATAATCTTGCAACAGTTGGAATAAATAAATATATTGATAAGACAAAAAATTTACAATATAAAAAAGGAATTAGTGAATATTTAGTGCCTGTAATCCCAAATTTCACAGTAGTACCTAAAGAAAAGTCAGCAGTAATCCTTGATTATAAACTAAAAATAGAAGAATCAAATTTACCTGAGTTTGATAAAAATGAATTGATTAAATTCTGGATAGAAGGAGTATATGTTGAAGGAGCATATATTGCAGCAGGAATAACAGCTGCATATCAATGTCCAGAATATTTAAGAAAGAGATTTAAAAAGGTTGATCCTAAAGAACCGGGAATAAGAGTTAATCTTGAGGATAAAGATAATGCTTTATTAATTACTACAACTATGGCAAAAGAGATTACAGGATATACAATAGCTACAAAAGATAGCATTAATAGAAATAATTTTGGATTTGTATTTTCTTCAGACAATATTCAACATGAAGGACAAATGATAAATAATATAATAGTTTATAAAGCTAGAACTTTAGCAACAAATGAAGATGGAATATTTGAACCTTTATATAAAACTTTGACTACAACATATATTGAAAGAATTTTAAGATATATGACTACAGATTTCAAAGAGGATAAAATTAAAGAATTTTTCAGCACAAATCCAAACAGCCAAAAAAATAAATGGGAAAAAGAGAAAGAAAAAGGAAATGTAAACGCAATACTTCAAGTTGGTGATGGATTATCAATGCAAATAGAAGGAAATAACTGTCTTTTAGATATAGTATTTAATGGAAATGTTAAAAATTTAACTCTTGAAATTACAAAAAATTAGATAAAAGATAGCCTTAAAAGCTATCAAAAAATATATTAAGGAGGTAGTTCACATGGGATTTAGATTAAAAATTAAAGGAGAAACAGAAGAAATATTACTAGGAATGGAAAATATTTTAGAAGCTGGTTATAAGTCAGATACACCTGATGATTCTGATGCACGTGCTACTGATATTGGAGTAATTATTACTGTAACAGGAAAAATTATTACACCAGTTCAAGGAGAAACAGAAGATGATACTAGAAAATTAGCTAAATGGTCTTTAGTTTCATCAGAAAAAGCAGATGCTTATAGAGATTTAACTCTTGAAGTAATATCAGGAGATATAATGGTTAGAAGTATTCATTTACCTAATGCTTTTATAGTTGATTATACAGAAGATTATACTGATAAAGGTGGAATAGGAGTATTTAAAGCAATTTTCAAACAAAAGAAAGAAAAAACAACAGATGTTACTCTTGAAGGAGGATATGCATCTGAAAATTAGTGTTTTTAAAGGTTGGAGAGAGAATATCTCTCCAACTCTTTATAATTAAGAGAAATATTTTGTCTTAATCATAAAGAGTTTAATAAAATTAGGGGGAAAAGGATGATAAAAAATAGAGTTCCGTATTTTAAAAGAGGGGAAATATTAGACAGCCAGCTTTTGGAAAATATAAGAAATACCCCATATGAGTTTTTTTCATTAAAATATTTTAATTATCCTAATGGAATTATTTCAGGATTAGAAATATATTCAGATAAAAACAGATTAATTATAACACCGGGAGTAATTAAATTTAATAATTTTTATTATAGAGTTAATGATGAAATAAGCAGAGAAATTCCTTTAGAAGATGGAGATTATATACTGAAAATAAATTTTTTTCCTAGAAAACTTGTAGATTTGGAAAAATATTATGAATATGCTTTTGAAATAGAACTGGATTTGAAAGAAGCTGATGATAAAAATAAATTAGAATTAGCAAGAATAAAGCGAAGAGAAGGAGCAGAAGTTAGAAATATTGAAGAATTTTTTGGAATAGAGAAAGAATATAATATAGTTTCGGAAATAAATAAACCTCAAAGTACAATATCAGGAATTATTATTGGTAATAAAATAATGAAAATATTTGCAAAAAAGGTTTTAGAAAAAAAAGAAACCGAGGCAATAGATGATAGTATTTGTATAAATATATTAAGTGGTAATTTTTCAAGAGAAGCATTAGATTTATATATTTTAAAAAAATTAGATATAGATAGTTCAAAAAGTACAAATAAAGATTTATATAAGTATTTAACTCAAATATATTTAAATTTAAAAGATAATAAAAAAATAAAAAGTAACAGAATAATAACAAAAAATAAGATGATAGTGGAGTAGTGATTTTATGGAAAATCTATATGAGATACTAGGAGTAAGTAATACTGCAACAAAAGAAGAAATAAAAAAGAGGTATAGAGAATGTGCCAAAAAATTTCATCCTGATAAATTTGCTACTGCTTCTAATATAGAGAAACAAAAAGCTGAAGAGAAATTTACACAAATAAATAATGCGTATTCTATTTTAAGTGATGATGAAAAAAGAAAAGAATATGATAAACAATTTATGGCTGAAAGAAAAAATTTAAAAAATGGAGGAAAAAATAGTAAAAAGTCAACAGAGAATAAATATGCTGGAAAAACTGAAAGTTTTCAAGAGATTTTTGAAAAATTTACTAAGGGAGATATTTTTGGAAATTATTTTGACCCTGAAAAAAATAAAAATAAAGCAGATACTAAATTAAAAGAAAAAACAAATGATATGTTTGAAGCATTCTTTTTTCAAGGGAGGAAGAAAAAATGAGACTTATTAAAGAGCTAAAATTAAAAAGAGAGATAAGAAAATATCAAAGAAAAGAGCTTTTGAAACATGAAACTAAAGAAAAAAAAGAAAATTATATACTTTGGATAGTAGTAATAATATTTTGTTTTTTCATTGCATATTATTATAATTTTTCTAAGCATATATTGATATTAATTTCAGCATTTTTAATGTTGCTTTTGATAATAAATTTATTTTATTGTAATTGGAAACTAAGAAGAGATTTAGAATTATATGAGAGATCGCAGGCTGTAAGAGATTCAAAAATTATAAAAAGTATTGAAGATAAAACAGAAATTAGAAAAAATAACATTACTCATTTAATTTTAAAAAATGAAAGTGGATATGATATTAGAACTTGGGCAGTAGGAAAAGCAAATTCATTGTTAATAGGCAAAACAACGAGAATGAGAGTAGACATAGATTTAACAACAACAGCATATTCTTCGTTAATAAGTAAAAACCATGCCATATTAAATAGAACGGATAATGGGTGGTATTTAGAAGATTTAGGCTCAAGAAATGGAACAGGACTGAAAAGATATGCAGACAATAGAAAAATAAAGGTAGGAAATGCTCCTGTTAAGGTACAAAGTGGAGATATAATTTATATTGCAACGACAGCCATATTATTAAAATAATTTATAACAAGTTAAATTTTTTAATAATATAAGAATAAATAAAATTAAGAGCAATAACTTTATATTAAAATAAAATTTTATAAATAATGGAGGATAAAAATGAAATTAGAAAGATGTGAAAACGGACATATATATAATAGTGCTGTATATAAGGAGTGTCCATATTGTAATAGTGAAAGACTAGAACAGGCAGAAGTTAGAGAAGAAGTTGTAGCAATGGATAAAGTTGAAATTGAAGATGAAGCAACTCAATCATATTGGGCAAATGAGATTGCAGTAGAACCAGTTGTTGGATGGCTTGTATGTATAGATGGATATGACAAAGGAAAAGATTATAAATTAAAGACAGAAAAGAATTTTATAGGAAGAACACCTGAAATGGATGTATGTATAGAAGGAGATAATTCAATTTCAAGAAAAAATCATGCAATTATTGCTTATAATCCCAAAAATAGAGAATTTGTTATAACTCCGGGAGAAGGAACAGGGATTGTATATGTGCAGAACGAAGCTGTATATGCACCTTTAAAATTAAATTCTTTTGATGTAATTGAGATGGGAACATCAAAATTTGTATTTGTAGCATTATGTGGAGATGAATTTGACTGGAAAATAGATAAATAATATAGGTGAATAACTATGAATAATATATTGAATGAAGCTAATAAATTAAAATCAGGAGTAAAAAGAGCAGGAAATGATATAAAAAAGGCTAAAAATTTAATTCCTGCTACAGAAGAAAAGAAAGAAAATGAATTACAAGAAACTGGAAGAAAGGCTGAAAGTAAATTTATTACTTCTTTTGTATCAAGAATAGGAAAACAGCCTATCAACTGTGATTATTTTGCATATATAGAACTGCCTGATTTTGCTATTTGGGTATTGGCAGATGGATATGATGAAGAAAAAGGCGGGGAAGAAGCAAGTAAAATAGCTGTAGAAGAAGTAATTTCTTCATTTATGGAGAAACCAAAACTTTCTCCATATTTTTTAAAAAAAATCATAATGAAAGCTCATAATAAGGTTGAAGATTTAAGAGGAAGAAGCAGAGAAAAAAGAGGTATGAGTACCTCTTTAGTTGTATTTATAACAGACTATACTTCAATAATATGTGGAAATGTAGGAAATGCAAGACTTTATCTTTTGAGAGATGACATTGTTTATGAAAAAACAGTAGATCACTCTATTGCTTATATGTTATATGAAGCAAATCAGCTTGATTATAAAGAAATTAGATTTCATAGTCAAAGAAATAAATTAACACAGGCAATAGGAGAAATTGATGGAATAAAACCATATATTTCTAAGAGAATACAACTATATGATGGAGACAGAATTTTGCTTTTGTCTCATGGAGCATGGGAGAATATAGGCGAAAGTGAAATTGAAGTAGAACTTTCTAAAACAGATAAAGTAGGAGTATGGATAGGAGCATTGGAAAATAAAATTAAGGATAATTCTGATAATAATATTCCTAATTATACTTTGGCAGGAGTTTTTATAAATCAAGTGTCTCCTACAGGTAAAAAGAAAAGAAAAATAAATTACATAAAATATTTGATAATCTCTTTGGTAATAATAGGAATTGGATTTTTTCTTTATAAGGGATATTCATTGAAAAAAGAGAGAGATATAACTTATGAAAGAGCATATCAATATGAAAATGAAGGGCTTAAATATGTAGAAAATGAAGATTTTGAAGAAGCTTTAGAATCTTTTGAAAAAAGTAAAAATGAATATACAGCTTTAGAAATAAGTCCAAAAGAAGGAAATATAGTATACAGAACAATATTTTCTCCTAAAATTACTAATATTAATTTAGGAAGACAGATTTTATTGGTAGATAAAAAAATAGAACAACTTGGAGTTTTACAAGAGATTTTATCAGATATAAATGAAGCAGATAAACTTTATAATGCAAATGATTTTATACCTGCTGAAGAAAAATATAAAGAAGTAAAAGGAAAAATACCACAATTAAAAGATTTAAAATATAAGAAAATAGATGAAATTTCTAAAAAAGTAGATGATTCTATAGTAGCTGCTAAAGGTCTTGGAGTAGCTTATGAAATGAAATTGGAGGGAGATGCTCTTTTAGAATTTGATGATATTGAAGGAGCTATTAGGAATTATCTTGAAGCAAAACTAGTATTTTTAAAGTTTAATAAGATTGATTTATTGGCAGAAGTAACAGAAAAAGCTGAAAGATTGGCAAAATCAAGAGATAGAAAATATGACAGAGCTTTAATGTATGAAAAGAAAGCTTATGAATTGGAAAGTTCTGATATAAATGGTGCAATCGTATATCTTGAAATGGCAAAAGGAGTTTATGCAGAGCTTAAAGATGAAGCAAGAAGATTGGAAATAGAGGGCAGAATTTTAAATCTTGATGAACTTAGAGATACTTTGATAAAAGAAAATAAAGCCTATTTAAATGAAGCTAAGGCATATGCTGAAAGTGGAGAATATGAAAGAGCTTTATCTATTATAAAGAAATCTCAGGATATTTCTGTTCAACTTAAAGATAATCAAAAACTTACTGACAGTATTCAAGAAGAAGGTGATTTGCTATTTAGCAACAAAAAATATCAACTAGCTTATGAAAAGTACAGTGAGGCATATTCTGTGTCTGTAAATACTAATAATAAAATACAACAGGAATATTTACAGGGAAGAATAGAAACTTTAAAAGAATATTTAAATATTAATAAAGATGAGAAAAAAGCAGATGATTTATTTAAAGATGAAAAATATAAAGAAGCTAAAAAAATTTATCAAGAAGTTCTTGAAAAATATAAGTCTTTAGAAGGTAATAAATATTTTGAAAAGGAAAATTATGATATTTTAATAAAAGAAACAGAAGCTAAATATAAACAAGCAAAGAAAAAATCCAACTGGATACCTTTTATTTAAAATAAAAAAATTCAAAAAGGATTAGATATGGAACTTTTAAGAAAAGGTAATGTTTTTACAACTTATTTAGTTGAAAATAGTATACAAGAGAAAGTTGTAGTAAAAATAATAAATGCTGAATATCTTAAAGATAAGGAGAAATACCAAAAAGTCATAAAGCAATTTCAAATCGAAAAAGAGATTTTAAAACTTTTAAACTTTAATTTTATTCCTAAATATATAGATAGTGGAGATATTTTCTTGTGTATGACTTATATAAAGGGTAAAAACTTAAAAGAAATTAAGAATAATTTGAGCTATAAAGAGAAGCTGGATATTTTAATCCAGCTCTCTCAAATAGTTCAAGAGCTTCATAGAATTAAAGTTATTCATTGTGATATAAAACCTGAAAATATCATTTATAATAATGGAAAAATTTTTCTTATAGATTTTGGATCAGCAATGTTGGAAGGAGAAAAAGTTGAATATATTCAAGGAAGTAAAATTTATTCTGCCCCTGAGATTTATACAGAATTTGTAAGATGTCCTCAAAATGATATTTATAGTGTGGCTTCAATGTACAATCAGATGATAGAGGAGGACAAAAAAGACTACAGAATAATTCATGGTGGTATGAAAAAAAATAAATCTGAAAGATTTGATAGTATAGATAAGATATTGGAAATTTTATCAGAAATTAGGAGTAAAATATGAAAAGATACTATATTTATGATGAGTTAAAAAGAAAAAGTCATTATGACTTATACAAAATATGTGTTGATGAAAAACTTGTAGAAGGATTTCAGGAAAACCTTAATAGAACAGAATTAATTAATATAATATTAAAATACAGAAGCAGAGAAAAAGTATATTGTATTGATTCATATAAAGAATTTGGAATGGAAAGACTGCAAGATTTATTTGATAGTAAACTTGGGTTTAGATTAAATGATTCAAATAATATTAAAATACCGCACAAAATAGTTATTTATAAAAGTATGCCACTTACAGAAGAAGATGAATATAGAGTAACTATCCCAGAACATATATCAGAAAATAATGTATTTTTAATAAATGGAAACAGTTATTTATGTGGAATTTTTCAACTTGTTAAAGATAGAAAAGGAGGAGCAAATACCTTTTTTATCAAGAGTGATGAAAAACTATTGAGATTAGATAATTTAAAAAATCAAAATTACTCTCTTTTATTTTTTGGAAGAAGCGATGAGAAGTTCTTATTTAATTCGTATTATGCTGATATAGAGAGTAAACTTCCTATGTCTTTAAATTATTATCAAGTACCACTTGACAGTTTCCATTTTTTAGATTTAGAAGTAACTGATACACCTTTATGTATTGATTTTGGAACTGCTAATACAACTGCTGGTGCATATTTAGACAAGTATTATGTAAAGAATTTACCACAACATAAAATATTAAGTGGGCATATCTATTTAGATAAAACAAATTATGTTAGATTTCCAAAGGGATTAGATAAATATTCTAATGTAATTCCTACTATTGTATATATAAAAAATTGTTTTAATGAAGAAAATATAAAATATGCTTTTGGACATGAAGTAGAAGAACTTTTAAAAGACAATAACTATAATCTAAAAGGCAGTGTTTTTTATGGAATTAAAAATTGGGTTAAATCAATAGAGCAAAAAGAAAGAATAGTAGATGAAAATGGTGATATTAGATACATAGAAAGAAAAAGAATAGTAAAGGCATATATTGATTATATTTTATATAGAGCAGAATCTCTTTTTAAATGTAAATTTAAAAATATTCATATTACAACACCTGTAAAATTAAAAAATGAATTTTTAAATATGTTTAAAGAAATTCTCCCAGAATATCATATCATTGAGGAAAATGCTTTAGATGAAGGAGTTGCAGTACTGTATAACTCAATAGAAAACTTAATAGAGAAAAATAAATTTATTGATAATGAGGAATATAAAGCTTTGATAATAGATTGTGGTGGAGGAACAACAGATTTAGCTTCCTGTGTTTTTAAAATAAAATCAGAGGAAATTAACTATGATATTGATATAAAAACAACTTTTGAAAATAGTGAGGAAAGTTTTGGTGGAAATAACATTACATATAGAATTATGCAGTATTTGAAAATTTTATTAGCTCAATACTATCAAAATAAAAAAGAACTAGGAATTAATGAACTTATTCCAAATATAGGAGAACTTATTTATAGAGATGTTGATGAGCATGGAGTAAAATCAATTTATAAAAATATTGAAACAGAATATGAAAAAGCTGAAAAAATAATTCCTACAAGATTTATTGATTTTGAAAACAGAGCTAGTGATGTATATTCAAAAGTAAAAAATAATTTCTTTTTTATGTGGGAAATAGCAGAAGAATTAAAAAAAGAACTTTTTAGGAAAACAACAATAGTTAGAACAAAATTTGATAATATTTCTTTTGAGAATAGCGACTTATCTTCAACTGTAATTTCAAGCTGGAATTTAAATATTTATGATAATGGTTTTATGAGGAATATAAGCAGTTTTCCTAACCTTATAATAAATAAAAGTGAAATTATAAAACTTATTAAAGGAGATATATATGAAATTTTCAGACGTTTTTTAACTCAATATTATGAAACAGGAATAATTTTTAATTATTCTCTAATAAAACTCAGTGGGCAGACTTGTAAAGTAAATCTTTTTGCTGAAGTGTTAAAAGAATTTGTTCCGGGAAAAATGGTAGATTTCAGAAGAAATTTGGAAGAGAATGAGCAGCAATTAAAAATAAGTTGTCTTGACGGAGCAATAAGATATTTAAATTCAAGTAAAATTGGAAATATTAGAGTAGAAGTAAAAAATGATATACCAATAGTTCCATATTCACTTCATGGAACAAAATATACAGGAGAAGAAGTGGAGATTTTGAGAACAGGAGAACAAGCAGGAGCTAGTGCAGGATCAATTAAAAAGATTTCTTCAACAGAGATATTGCCATTATATTTGAAAAATAAAGAGGAAGAGATAAAAAAACATTTTACTTATATAAATAAATCAGAATTTTATAAAGAGGAAGATGAGCAGAGAGTTCTTGAACTTCTTGATAATCACTTTGAACAAGATGATTTAGATACAATTTATAATGGAGAAACTAAATTTTTTGCTTATACAGATAAAAACTTTTGGGGATTTTATGTAACAGGAGTAAAAAGAGAGAATAATCAAACTTTTATAGGGAAAAAACAGTATTTTTCTTTTGAAGAAGATATAACAACAATAAGTTTCTTTGATGGAAAACATTAGTTGAAAAAATTACTAATATAGGAGAAATTATGGAAAGATTAAAAAAAGTAATAGAAAATGAATTGAAAAATTTAGAAGTCAATGAAAGAAATCTATTAAGGCAGACTTCTCTTTTTACAATAAATAAATTAATTGATAATGTAAAAGAAAGAATGGATGAATTTGAAAAAAGTATTTTAGATACAACTATTCAAAAGAATGAAAATGTATATATTGCAAGTTTAATGATTCCAAAGAAAGACTTATATTTATATGAGGTAACTTATTCTCCTATATTAGAATCTGATTTGGAGGAAAATGATTTAAAAAAAATTTTAACAGATGATAATGAAGAGAAAGTTTTAAATAGAGTTTTTATAAATTTAGGATTAGAAAAACTAGTTCAGTTAGAAAACAAAGAATTTATAGGAAAAGTTTTTTGTAACAACAAAGAATATACTTTAAAATTAAAACTAAAAACAGAAACAGAATATTTAAAAAGAATGAAATTATTATATGATATTTTCTGTTTAAATACTATGAAATGGAAAACATATAATATTCCTTATATAAGAAAAATGTTTAAAGTAGTTATTACTGAGTATAATTCAGAATTAGCAAGAGAACTTAAAGGAGGAGAAGTTGTTTTTATAAATAAAGAAGAGTTAGCTCCTTATTGGATAGAAGATCATATTATTATTTGGAATATAAAGGAAGAAAGTGCTAGCAGTGATGGACTTATAAAACCTACAATTAATAAAATTCATTATGAACATACTGTTGTTTTTGAAAATGTAACAAGGGTATACCTATGTCCTGATGCAGATAATAAAATTTATACTGTTGCCAAGACAGTAGATAACAGTATGAAAATTGTTACAGATGAATCTCGTCCAGTAAATTGGAAATTTTGGAGTATACTTCCAATAGAGATGAAAGATTATTCAAAATTAAGATTTACATTATTTGATAATAGAATTGATAATAATTTTATAAATCAGATAAAAATGGAAAATGATTTAAGAATAAGAAATAAAGGTGAAATTTATAGAATTTTAAATAGTTATAAAGATGTAAGAAAATATTTAAAGCTAGAAAATATTATTATCACTTCTGAAGAGAAAAAAACAGAATCTTTGTATGAGATAAATGATTTTATTATAGATGAATTTAAATTAAAAGGGAAAAAAGCCTATATGTATTTTGAATTTATACCAATTATACAAGATGAATTTACTAATGATATTTTAAGTTTTATTATCTCTGATTTTCAACTATATTTTCCTGAATATGAATGCAAAGGAATCCTTAAAGTCTAAAAGAGGAGGAGCTTATGAAAAAAAGATTACTTGTAATAATAACAATGCTATTTTTATCCTTATCACTATTTGCAAACAAAAACAGCACAGTAATAAAAACATTTGAAAATAAATTTCCACAAGATAAATTTTATTTTATACAGGGATTGGACTATAAATTTGATTTAAGTACAAGTATAAGATACAAAGGGATATTATACAGCGATAGATTGGAAAAAATGGGATATCCTTTTGGATTGGAACTAGCACTAGAGGGTAGCAGTGATGGTTCAGAATATCTTGAAAATTATGAAAGCTTATTTTTAAAAATAGAAGTAGATAAACCAATAGAAAAGAGAATGAAGGAAATATTTGGAGAAAAAAGTGTGCTTAATAATAATTATTGGGTTTCTCCAAAGGGATATAAAGAAATGTTGGAAATAATTGGAAAGGAAGTTCCTTTTGAAGAAAAAGGGGGGGCATATTCTACAATAGTAAATGTATTTGTAGATAGATTGGAAGATATAAATAAAGAAAAAATGAAACAAAAAACATATAAATTTGCAAGATATTTATACGATGAAATAAATTTGACTACTTATTTACAAGTATATATAAGAGATAATACCTTTTTTGAAAATTATAACTTAGTGGCTTATCAAATATATCCTCCATTCAGAGAGAGAGAAGATATTAAAAAAATACTAGAAAAAATAAAGAATGGAAAAAAAATAACAGAGACTGAAAAAATTGCTTTGACAAATGTATTTTACAAAAATTTTACTTTTAATATGCGAAATACAGATATTAATATTAGTTTCAAAAGAGAACCACTTAAAAAATATAAAGACCAAAAAATTAAAGGAAGGTTATTATGGGAAGATTATATTGATGAGGGGGCAAATTAATTTATGAGTAAATTACCAGATATTAGTTATGCTTTAATGGCACAATTATCATATTTAAAATGGAATGAAATAAAAGAGAAAAGAGAAATTCAAGAAGAAGTATTAGAAGATATTTTATTTAAAGAAAGAATTATGTCGTATATAAAAACAGATTTTTATAATAATCCTAAAAATTTACCAAGCAATGAAAGTATTTATATAAATCCAGAAGATGAGAAAAGTAAAATTCAAGGAGGACTGCCACCTTATGTATATCATGGAGATGATAAGAGATTACTCTTAGCATATTCTCTTGATGATGGGAAAAAGCCCAAAGCAAAATTTGGAGAAATATTAGATGGTTGGGAATATTTGGATTGTGCAACAGGAGAAATGATAGAAAATAAGTTTTTTGAAGAAAGTCTTTTAAAGGGATATAAAGAAAGTGGTTTCTTTGGTGTAGCTTTTCAAAGAGGAGACGATATAATAATAGCTTATAGAGGAACGGAAACAGAAGAGCTGAATAAAGATGGAGGAACAGATCTAAATATTTATCTTAAACAATTAGATATACAACAGGTTGAAGCTGTACTTTTCTATGAATATATTAAAAGAAAATATGGAAAAGAAAATGGAAAAAATAAAAAAATATATATAACAGGACACAGTTTGGCAGGAGCTTTAGCTCAGTATGTTCATTTGTATGCAACATGGCAAGAACATGAAATCGGTCATACAGTGACTTGGAACGGACTTGGAACTTTTGGAAGTGCATTAACACCGTTACAATTTTCTATGACTGAAGATATTAGAATTTCTCCGAATGATTCTTTAATAGATGTAACAGAGAAGTTGAGAGAAGAGCAAAAAAAATTTAGAGTAAGAATAGAATCTATAGAAAAAGAAGATTATGGAGAAAAATTAAAAAAATTCTATTCTCTGACAGGAAAAGAATTAAGAGAATATATAAAAGATAATTGCAATAATTTTAGAGAAAACATCACTAACTACTATATGCACGAAGATTTTGTTGGAGGATATCTTAATGGAGATTACATAGGTAGAAAGGTTGCTGTTGATATAGAAAATAAAAAAGATAAAAATTGTCGTAATCATAAAAATTCAGAAAATGAAAAAGAAGAATTAATTGAAAATATAAAGAATGCAATTCCTGTTTTAATATTGCTTAGTGGTCTTTTTAGTGATGAAAAAGTATCATTGAAAAATAAAGGAATACTTACAAAAATAGGATATGTATATTTAGTATCTTCAGTACTTCTACCAAGAGAAAAATTTGGTATGCTTATAGATGAAGCGGATGAAGTAGATAAAACTAAAATAAGCTATTTTATAGAAAAATTAAAAACTATGGATATTTCAGAAATTTCTGACTATGGAAAAGATATGATAGTTTTGCTTTTAAATTTTCTTGATGAAGATGAATTTTCAAAAAATTGTAAAGAAAGTTTAACAGAATTAAGAAGATATGTAGAAAAAATATTTCCTCCAGTAGAAAAAGGACTATCATCTTACATATTTCATGGAGTAAACAATTTTTTAGCTTTTATGAACGATAGTGGTAATATAGAAGTTGGTGTGATGAGAAAAGAATTCAGATGGAATGCTCTTAAAACAATAGTACAATTAAAATCTGACTTTAATTATAAGTTTTTAAAAGGTATAGATAGAAATAATAAAAAAGATCAGATACTTGAAATAAAAAATTATAATGTAGAACAAGAGATATATCAGAGAGCTAATAGATTAATCTATGGAGGAATATTTGTTCCTTTTCCAATAACGCAGACAGATATATTATTTAGAGAGAATTTTATATTGGAAAATTTTACAACTAAAGATATGGATGTAAATAAAAATAAACCTGATGGAAAATATATAGGGGAAATAACATTAGGAATATATAACAATATAGCAAGGCTAGGAGGAATTCATGGACAAAGTCCAGTGAAGATAAAAATATATGCAGTAGGGTTAGAAGAAGTAAAAGTAAAGGAAGATAAAAAGAAAGTAATAACATTTGGAATAGAAGAAAAAGAACATAGTTATAATAAAGTTTTAAGATAAAATCAAGTGGTTATAAGGAGAAGTTTTTATGGAAAATAAAGGATATAATTATATTTGGTATCCACTAACAAATTTTGTAGAAATACCAAGTAATGATTTTAAATTTAGTGTTGCTGAAATTTTTTCTCCCTACACAGAGCTTAACTTGGATGCTATGAATGAAGTTAAAAGCAATTTAGAAAGTCAAAAAAATAACATTTTAGAAGTAAATCCTTTTATAAGATTTGGAGAGATATTTTATGAATTATTAAATCCAGATAAATATAAATTTGACAAAAAATTAAGAGAGAGTGTGTTTAATATTCTTATTCATTTTTTAGGAGAATTAGACTTATATTTAGGGCAGAATAAAAAAGATATAATTATTAAAGAGATGGTAAAAAATATAGAAAAAGGAGCTTTTGGGGAGAAAATTAAAGAAGATTTTAAAATATTTAGAGAATATGAAAAAGTAATAATAGCTGATGGACTATACTGTATGTACAATTATTTAGATATGCTTGAATCCTTTAAAAAGGTATTTAAATATATTTTTCCTGATTCAATAATTTATGATAGGCTAACATCTGAAACAAATATTGTTATTTATTTAAACTATAAAAATAATAAGATAAATCAATTAAAAGTAAATTTTATAAAAGAAATGTTTTTACCTTTGGGATTGGAAATTGATTTGTTTTGGGAGAAACATTTTGGAGTAATAGGAGTAGATATTACAATGAGAATAGGAGAAATAGCTATTTTTTAAAGCAAGATATCAGGAGGAAAAGTATGAAAAATATTGTAATTATTAAGTCAAATGATTTATCAAAGGGAAATCATATTTTATTATCAAAATCAGAAATTTTAAAAGTTGAAGTAAATACATTATCATATAATTCTTTAAATAGAGAACCAATAAAAGAATTATATAATGAATATTATAACGAAAATAAAGAAAATACAACAAGATATGAAGCTGAACCTGAAATCATTATAGAAGGGAAAATTTTTAATTATTCTAATTTAGAATTACAGAAAGATAATGAAGAAAGATATCTAAGTCAAGAACTTAAAGAATATATAAACAATAAATTTGGAGATAAATTGGACTTGAAAGATGAAGAGAAAATAATGGCAGAAAATATACTTCATCTAAATAGAGATAATATACATAGAATAATAGATTGGGAATATGATAGACAGTTTGATACTAAAAAAGATTATAGAGATATCATTTGGGAAATAACACCTACAGAAGGGGATGCTTTAATTATTTATTTAGAGAAAATGTATATTTATAGTTATAGAGAAGTTTTAAACATAGAAAAAGGATATGGACATTATACTCTTGTATTAAGAAAAAATCCAATAATAAAAGAAAATATGGAGATTAAATAAATTTAGGAGGTAATTCTGATGAAAGTAAGAGTATATATATCTGATATTAATATTGCTTTATCTTCAGATGAAATTATAGAGATAGAAAAATACTATATAGGAAGAAACAATCATCATAGAAGCTTTAAAATAAAGGGAAAAATTTTTACAGGTCTGACAGATGAACAGGCAAAGAAATCTGATATTTTATCAATGTCAGAAAAAAAAGGAGAAAGTTATTTTCCTGATATGACAAGAGAAGTATTGAAAAATATTTATTCTAATTTAGATATAGATGATACAGAAAAGAATTTAAAAGAAAAGATATATGAATATAATAGAGAAAATATTAGGAAGATTGTAAGATGGAGTAATGATTCTAAAAATTGCTATCATAAAATGATAATAGAAACAATTTTTGAAGAAGAATCTCCAGTTTTTTTAATAGTTCCTTCAGTATTTGTAAAAAAGTTAAGTGTAACAGCCTCTTCAGAAGAAGGAGTAGGACAATTTGAACTTTTGCTATATCAAAAATTTATTTTAAATGAAAAAATAGGAGAGTTTTTCAAAAAAAATGAATAGGAGAGTGTAAAATGAGTATATCATATCAAAATTATGAAATAAAAGATCTTGTTATTAAAGCAGGAGACAGAATAATTCCAAATGTTGAGTATAATCTACAAAGTTTTTATATAAAGTCAGAAGCAAATCAACATACAACAGCAGATATAGAACTAGAAATTTTAGTAGAAGAATTAAATAGTTATATTCATTTTAATAGAACAGTTGATGCAGAACTTATTATTGCTATGACAACAACTTTTGAAGAAAAAGAAGAAGATATTATATTTTTAACAGGTCATGTAATTAGTTCTTCACTTTATAACATAGGAAAAAACAGACATTTTTTAAAAATACATGCAGTTTCTGTAAGTGAGAAAATGGACAGAGTAAAAAAATATAGAGCTTTTCAAAAAACAACTTTAACTTATCAAAAGGTTATAGAACAGATTTTCAGTGATTATCCAAATATTTCATATCATATAAAAGGAAAAAGATTTGGTGAAGAGATAAAAGCTCCATTAATTCAATTTAAGGAAACTGACTGGGAATTTTTGGTAAGAGTATTATCAAGGATTGGCATAGGAGTATTTTGTTTAGCAAATGGAAGCATTTCTTTAGGATTTGTAGATACAAGTGCAAGAAAGAAAAAATATGATGGAGAATATGGAAAAATAGGATATATAAGAGATAGAAATCAGCCTCTAGGATATGTAATAGAAAGTGAACAAAGTTATAGTTTAGGCGATGTAGTTCAAATAGAAGGATCTGAAATTAAATCAGAGGGAAATGTTACTATTTCTGAAATAGAATATATTAATGGAAAATTTTTAGGAAAATATGAATTGCAGCAAAGAGAGTATGTCTACCCATATATTTCTAATAAAAATATAGCTGGCTGTGTATTAGAAGCTAATGTTGAAAAAGTGTTTGAAAGGGATAAAATAGCAGTAATGGAAGTAAATTTAAGCCTAGGTTTAGCAAAATATGCTTCTGTAAAATCAAGAACTAATGAAAATTTGAAAAGTTATCCTGATGATAAAAATGGAAGATATATTTTTCCATATACAACACCATATTCACAAAGTAATACAGGATACTTTTGTACTCCTGAAACAAATGATGTGGTAGCAGTTTATTTCCCTATGGATGAAGAAGAGTATGGTTATGTATTATGGGCAGTAAATAATCCGGGAAATGGAAGATTTAGTAATCCAAATATAAGGAATTATACTACTCCTATTGAAAGTAAAGACCCAGCTTATTTTGATTTCAGATTGAACTATGAAAAATTTAATATTTATGCAGAGAAACTTATTGATATGAAAACAAAAGAGGAATTAAATTTAAAATCAGAGGATAGAATTTTAATTTATTCTAAAAATGAATATCTAATGAAATCTGATAAAAATATGGCAATATCTTCAGACAAATTACAAGTTACATCAGAAACGAATTTAGAAGTAGTTTCTGATAAAAAAGTAAGCAGAATAACTGATTTGGAGGTAACTACATCAAAGAGTGTACAAAAATCTCAAGATATAATAATAAAAACAGTAAATTATATAAAAAATGCTCAAAAAATAGTAGATAAAAGTTAGGAGTTATTATGAACTATAAATATATTTTTAAAGTAGAAACTATTGATAAAGAAGAGCAAACTAAAGAATATGAAAATATAACAGAAATTGATATAGAAGATAAAGATAAATATTTTGAAGTTGCTTTTAAACTAGATGAAGAAAGAGCAGATAGGATAGAAAACTTTTTTATAAAAATTAACAATAATTTTAAAGTTATTCAGATAAATAAAGAAGATTCTAGTATTTATAATATTGATAAAATTATAAAAGGATGGAAAATTTTAAAAAAAGAGGCTATTCTCAATATTGATATTCCAACAATAGTTGATTTAATATTAGATAATGCTAAATTTTATGAGAATGAAGAATTTTTAACAACTCTTTTAAAAAATTATAATATAATGCCATTTTTATTTTTATTAGATTTTAAAGATTTGAGTAAGAGTAACTGTAAAAATTTAAAATTATATAATTTGATATTTGATTCAGAATTAAATTTTGACCTTTCTTTTAATTTTGAAGAAGAAAAAAGTAATAAAGGTATATTAAGATTTGTTGGAAAAGAAGCTAAAACATTTGATACAACTCCTTTAAGACAAATTATAAAAAAAGAATATAATATTGCACCGGGAACTCCTTTCTCTTTAGAACTTGGAATAGAGGGTAATTATGTATTAGAGAATAATTTTATTAAAAGTTTTAAAGCTGTAATTACAATAAATTGCCCTAAAGTTATGAAAAAAATAGCAACTTTTGAATTATTGGAGTTAAAAAATGAGTAAAAAAATAGTAAAAAAATTTTTTAATTTTTTTGATTATACAGCTAATATGAAAAAATTGTATAAAAATAATAAGAATAATGAAGATGAAGAAAAAATAGTCGATTTAAGTTTTTTGCATAAAAATAGTACATACATAGAACTTAATGAATTATGTCATTTCTTCAAATTTATTCCAATCCAAAGTGAAGATAATGTTGAAAATGAAAAAGCTCAAAATATCCTAGCAGAATATTTAAATAAAGATTTTTCTGATTTTTTAAATTATACAATAGTAATGGGAAAAAACTACGAGCTTAAATAAATTTAATATATGAGGTGAAAATATGAAAAAAATTAAGATATTTTCAATGATATTAGTAAGTATATTTTTGGTATTTTTAATAATTATTAAACTTTCAGAAAAACCCGAAGACATATTACAAAAACATTTAAAAAATAGATATAACAAAGAATTTGTAATTGCATACAGTGGAGAAAGAAGTGATGGAAGAAGTAAATGGTTTGAAGCAGAAATATATCCAAAAGAACTTGTAGGAACAACAAGAGAATATGATAAATATTATTGGGCAAAAGGTTTTGTAGAAGATGGTAAAGGTGGAGATACCTATGGTGGAGTACTTCTTAATGAATCAGCAAATAAATTTTATCTTCCAAAGTTAAAAGAATTATTTGGTAAAAATGTTCTTCCTATTTTAAATGTGGAAGGATATTATGAAAAGACAGATTTTCAAGAAGAAATGGCAAGGCGTAGAGAATTTTATAAAAAAGATCCAAAAGGAAACTTTTTCCCAATATCAGGAGGAATCTATATATTTGGGCGAGTAGAAAGCGATGAGGATAGAGAATGGTATAGGAAACAGATTTACGAATTTGTGCAATTTATGAAAGAGACAGGAACTTTTGAATATGTGGATTTAGGAATTGTAATTTGGGACGAGAGAGTTTTAAGTGAAGAATTTAGAACAAATGAAGATTTGAGAAAAGCAATTTTAGTAGCAAGAAATATAATGGATGATGATAAAGAGTTTATTAAGGAAAGAAAAAGACTTATGAAACAAACTGATGAAAGTATGAAAAAACTAACTAAAGAGGAAAAAGATAAGGTTCTTAATAGCTATATAAAGAGTGATATTTATGGAGTTGGAAATAGAAATGACGAAATATTTGTCTATAATAAGTTGTTAGGAATGAAAATATATTCTCCAAAATATATAGAAAGTCAAGGTTTAACTCATAGAGAGAAAATAAATTATGAAAAAGTTGAAGATGTTAAATTTTGGAGTGAACTATATTAGGAAATAGGAGGTTTTTATGGAAATAACAGATAAAGAGTTACTTGCTATATGCAACCTTTCTAACTTAAAAATGGAATTTGCTGATATTGCCAAAGAAATAGACGACGAAGGAAATATTCTGTCAAATCATACAATCTATTCATTAATAGAAAATGAGTTAAATGGACAAAAAAAACGTGATTCTATAAGAGAAAAATATGAAAAAATTTAGGAAGTTTTGTAGTCTTATTTAGGAGTGGTAATATGAAAAAATACATAATAACATTTTTAATAGGAATAGTTGCATTTGGTTTTTTTAAATTAAAATTTAATCCTGAAAGTATTCTATTAAGACATTTAGAAAAAAGATATAATAAAGAATTTGTAATAGCATATGGAGGAAAAAGAAGTATAGGAATAAGTTCATGGTATGAAGCAGAAATATATCCTAAAGAACTTGTAGGAACTCCAAAAGAAAAAGATAAATATTATTGGGCAAAAGGATTTGTAGAAAATGGAAAAGGTGGAGATACCTATGGCAAAGTTCTTTTAAATGAATCAGCAAACAACTTTTATTTACCTAAATTAAAAGAGCTATTTGGAGAAAATGTATTACCAGTTTTAGATTTAAAAGGTGGATATATAGAGGAAGATTATATAAAAGAAATGGAGCTGAGAAATAAGTTATATAAAGAACGACCAGATGGTAATTTTAATCCCTTATCAGGAGGAATCTATATATTTGGACGAGTAGAAAGCGATGAAGATAGAGAATGGTATAGGAAACAGATTTACGAATTTGTGCAATTTATGAAAGAGACAGGAACTTTTGAGTATGTATCATTAGGAATAATTGTAATAGATGATAGAGTATTATCTAAAGAATTTCAAGAAAATGAAGAATTAAAAACAAAATTAGTAGAAAATGGAGAAAAATATTGGGGAAAAGATAGAAGATATTATAGCGAAGTTATTAGAAGAGAGTTAATGAATAAGGAATTACCTCAAAAAATAACTCCTATAATTAGCCTTGAAGACATTAATAAATCTAGTATGACTAATTCATTAGCTTGGAGCAATTATAATATTTTATTAAGTTTTGGACTATATTCTTCTAAATATGTTGAAAGTATGGGTTGGAATAGAGATAGTAGACCAGAAGTTTACACAGAACTTAAAAATTATAATACTTTATCTGATATTAAATTTGAAGATGAATAAAAAGGTGGGATAAAAATGTCAAAAGATAATCTAAATAAGATAACAGATAAAGAACTTTTAGCAATTTGTAACCTTTCTAATTTAAAGATGGAATTTGCAGATACAGCTTTAAAAAGAGATATAACTACTGGCAAAATCCTGTCAAATCATACAATCTATTCATTAATAGAAAATGAGTTAAATGGACAGAAAATACGTGATTCTATAAGAGAAAAAGAAAATAATATAAAGTTATTTAAACAAAATTTAGACTTTATTGAATATAACTCACACATAGGGTTAGACAGTGATGAAATTTATTTACAAAATAATATAGAGAAAAAATATATACAAGAAAATTTAGGAAGTTTTTTTAGAATAACAGATAAAGAACAAAAAAAATATATTTATCAAACAAAGAAAGATTTAATAAGAGAAGCCCCATTATTAATGGAATACTTTGATTCATATTGTGAGGCAACAAATAAAGAAGAAAATGTTGGAAAATTTTTAAATGATTGGGAAGTGATATTTGGGGGAGATAACTATGCTATTGGCAAAAAAACATTAGAAATAGTAGAAAATAAATTAGTTATTACATATAAAAAAGAAATTCCTACAAGAGAAGAAGTAGAATTAGCAAAATCAATAAGTAGTATAGCTGATAAAATAAACACTTTTTTGGAGAGTCCATATATAGCTGAAATAGCAGGGGAATATATTCCCAAAATAACAATTCCGAAATTTAATCAAGAAATTAGTTATGAAGATATTTTAAAAATAGAAAAAAATATTTTAAATCGTCAACAAAAAAAATATGAAGTAAAAAAAATATTAAATAAAGAGATAAGTCTAGTAGATGAAGGAGTAAGAATAGTTATTTGTAGAAATAAAAAATTAAAAAAAATAGTTATTTCATTTCAAAATAATGAGAAAATACAATATATTGATACAAATTTAGATAAAAAAATTTTCCCAAAAGAGTTATTTCTTTTAGAAGAAATATACCTAGATTTAAAGCAAAATATTGAAAATAAAGACTACGAAATTATTTTTACAGGTGTTGGAGTTGCAGGTAAATTAGCTAATCTATATGGTATTTCCTGTAAAGAAAAAAGTAAATCTTTTACATTATTTCCACCAAACAATTTAAATAATATCACTACATTTAGTTTAGATAATTTTGAAGAATTAATAAATAATTTAAAATATTATTCTTATTCAACTGATCTAATTTTAGAAGGAGAAAAATTAGCAGTCAAAACACTTTTCTATCAAATTTTTATATTTATCTCCGCTATCTCTTTAAAAAAAGATAGCAGGGTTAATATCATAAAAAGACTTTTAATTTCTTGTTTAACTAGTATTGGAAATATATTTAAAAATATTCTTTCAGTAGTAAGTGATAATCGAAAAAATTTAAAAATACAAAAATCTCAAAATCAATTTATGGAAAAACTTAAAAACTATGGTGTATTAAATGAAGATGGAACAGTAACAGAAAAAATAAAATCTACTGAATATTGTTATACATACATTAATAAAGATATGAGATTAGAAAATTTACAAATAGATGATTTTCTCTTATTAATAAGTTTAGAATATTTAAGTAATTATTCCATAGATTCTTATGAAGAATTTAATAAAATTAATAAAAAAGAAAATAGCATTTTAATCTTTAAAAATAATGATTCTGAAATAGAATTAAAAGTATTTTTTGATAAAAATAGTGAGGGTACTTATATTGATAAAATACTATATTTAGATTCGTTTTTAACTAAAGATGATGAAAAAATTTTTATAGGATTTGCAATGTCAATTATTTTAAGAATGTGTAAAGAGTTTAAAGAAGATTTAGAAAATAATCCATATGAAAATATTAATTATTTTACTGAAGAAACTAAAGAATTAAAAGAAAAATATTCAATTTATAATCAAGAAGATGAGAATAAAAGAAAATTTTTATTGAATTTAGAACTATTATTTGCCCCATATTTAGATTCTTCTACTGAAGAAATTATATTAAATAAAATAAGTGAAGAGTATACAGCAAGTTTTATTAGAAGTTGTTTTAATTTTGATGAAGATTATAATGAAAAAAATATATCAGAAAGAATAGAAGATGAAGATTATGATTTAATACTTTTTGGTATCTCTACATCTCTAGATAAAGAAACTTTAAATGAATCTTTATTCAAAATTATGGAAGATAGAGGTAAAAAAATAGCTTTACCTGAACATTATGAAAGTGTAATGAAAGAGTTTAAAGAAAATCCAAAATCTATTGAAAAATACTATTTTATAAAAGAGGATAAATATGTTAAGGAAAAAGGAGAATTAGTTATAGGAATTTTTGATGATGAAAAGAAAGAATTTGCTCCATATAAAATGGGATTTGCTTATTCAAATTTAGATAAAATTAAAGTTGGGTTATCTAGTATTCCTCTTTACTTTTTAGATAAAGTGGATGTAAGTAGCATTAGCACAACAAAAGTTTGTTCTGGAGCAACTTTAAATTGCTCTTGTGGAACAGATCCTAAAAAGCTAATGGTAACCTCTCATTTTTCTTTTACAGATAATGGAAATTTAATAGCCACCTCTGCAGATAAAAATCCAATCAGTAATATAGGAGGATTTGGAGGATGCAAGTGTCATAATAAAAAACCTTGTATAAATTATATAAACTTAAGTTCGTGGGAGGGAGTAAGCCCTAATAATACTTATAAAGGAAATAATCTTTTATTGAATGTAAGTACAATAAGCTGCACAGAAGGTGGAATAATAACAATAGATGATTCTAACTGTAAGACAAAAGCTAATTAAAATTACATAGGGAGTATAATTATGGATAATAATATAAAAGAACATGAAAATGAAAATATTACACAAATAAGTCTTTTAGGGAGAAAATACCAAAGTGTTTTTGTAACTTCTTTTGTCTCAGAAAGAGGAGACAGCCCTAAAAATAATGGATATTTTTCATATATTGAATTGGATAATTTTGGTTGTTGGGTTGTGGTTGACAGTAATAGAGAAGGAGTTTTCAAAAATAAAATAGCTTCATATATTGGAGAAACTATAATTGAAAATTTTATAGCCAACCCTACCATTGATAAAAAAGAGATAGAGAAAATGCTGATAGCTATTCACAAAAGATATAAAAATATGCAGGATAGTGAAGTTGATATAGAGGCAGATTACAGTAGTTGTTCTATAGCAATGTTTGTAACAGATTATGCAGTTGCTGTTTTTGCCAGTGTTGGAAATGCAAGATATGGTGTTTTAAGAGATAATAAATTTGTGAAAAAAAGTAAAGATGATACTTTAGCATATCTTCAATATGATGTTGGAAATATTTTATACAATGAAATGAGATTTAGAAAAGATAAAGAGATTTTTACTAAAAAATTTGGAGCTGATAAAAATATAAAAATAGATGTTTCTAATATATTTATGTTAAGACCAAGTGATAAAATCCTATTATATACACAGGGAGCTTGGGAAAATCTTGATGAGGAAGATATTGAATTAATATCTGAAACTTCTGAAAGACCGGGAAGATTTATAGGAAATCTTGTTAAACAGATGAAGAAAAATTGTTATTTATCTTTGGGAAATTATACTATCTGTGGAATTTATGCAAGCAGACCTTTAGCAATTCCTGCACCACAAGAAAGTAATGTAACAAAAATAAAATTAAAAATAGAGGAAAATAAAAATACAATAAAGAAAAAAATTTTGACTATCATAGCTGTATTGGTTTTATTGGGAACAGGACATTTAATTTATGACAAAATAAAAATAAACTCACAAATAAATTCAATAGAAAAACAAATAACTCTTAATTTACAGCAGGGAAAAACAGAGATAGATGAAAAAGATTATAATGGTGCAATAAATTCTTATACAGCTGTAAAAAAATTATACAATGATTTAGAAAAATATAAAAATGTAGATAATTCAAAAATTAAGGAAATGGATAAACTTTTGGCAGAAATCTTTGTTTTAAAAGAAGCAGAAACTTTGTTCAACAGTGGAAATGAACTTTTAAACAGCAATAAATTTACAGAGGCTGCTGAACATTTTGAAAAGGCTATTTCTTCTCTAAGCAATATATCATTGAATAAAAATTTGAAAATTGAAGCTGAAAATCAATTAAAAATCGCAGATTCTTTAGCAGAAGCTGAAATAATAAAAAAACAGGCAGATAAATTATATCTTGATAAAGAAAGCAGTAACAAAGAAGAAAGTATTAATTTATATAAAAAAATAGCTCCTATGTATAAACAATACGAGAGAAATACTATTTATAACGAAATTATGGAAAAAATTAAAAAATATGAGGAAGAAGAACTTGCAAAAAATAAAAAACAAGTAGTTTCAAAGTTAAAAACAACTACAAAGAGAAAACAACCAAAATCAGTTTATAAAGGAGATATTAAATTTGAAGAGTATAAATATTTTAGTTCTTTAAAAGCCTATGAAGAATCTTTGAAGACTGCTACTGATTCTAAAGAGATAACATATTTAAAAGGAAAAATAAATATGAATAAACAATTAATAGTAGCTGTTATATTAGAATTAAAAGGGGATGAATATGCAGAAAAGAAAAAAAATTCTAAAAAAGTAAGAGAATATTATGAGAGAGCTTTAGAGGAAAATAAAAAATTATATAATAATAAATATATGCCAAAAAGAAGATATCTTGGAATTATAAAAAGACTGGAAGATAAATTAAGAAAATTAGATTAATTTTGTACTTTAAATTTATTTTTGTCTAATCAACTATAAAATAAATATCTAACATGATATAATTAAATGACAGCAGTGTTATAGATAGGAGAGCAATAATGAAATTAAATAAAATAAGTTATAAAAAAGAAAAAAAATGGGAGTATAACGATTTAGAGTTAAAGGATATAAATTTGATTGTTGGAAAAAATGCAGCAGGAAAAACAAGAACTTTAAGTTCTATTGTAAATTTACTTAACTTTATAATTCAGCATTTAGAAAAAGAATTTGAAATACTGGGAGAATATAAAGTTGAATTTGAGGATAATGGGACAATATATTATTATGAACTAAATTCATGTATGGAAAACAATAGTTTAAAAATATTGAAAGAAATTTTATATAATGGGGATAAAGAATATTTAATTAGAAAAAATGATGGTACTGGACAGATTTTCTCAGAACAGGAAAATAAAATGCTAGAATTTTCTATAGATACAAATATTCCTGCGATATTTGCTAAAAGAGATAAACTTCATCATAAAGTATTAGACAGAATTATCAGTTGGTGTCAAACAAATATGTACTGTAAATTTGGAAGTGAACTTGGAAAAACTAAAGGTTTAAATGAAAGACATCTTGAAGATATTTATGATTACTCTTTTGAAAATGCTGAACAACTAGTAAGAAATTTAAAAATAAGTCTTGAAAAAAGAGAATATAAAGAAGAGTTTAAAGAAAAACTTTTAAAACAAATGGCAGATCTTGGATATGATATTGAAAGCATAAAATTTGTAAAATATGCTAATGGTGTATATGGAATAGCACTACGTGAAAAAGATATTAAAAATAATATTAACCAATTAGAGATGTCTCAAGGAATGTTTAGAGCATTTTCTTTGATTACTCACAGTCTGATTAATTTATATGAACACAAAGTCAATTTGATGGTTATAGACGACATAGGAGAGGGGCTTGATTATGAAAGAGCAACTAAACTGATAAAACTTATCATAGAAAATGCACAAGAATCAGGTTCTCAATTATTAATGGCAACAAATGATAGACATATAATGAATAAAACTCCTCTAAAATATTGGCAAGTTATTAAGAGAGAAAATGACAAAATTAAATTTTATTCTTATAAAAATAACAAAGAAATATTTGATGAATTTGAATTTACAGGGCTATCTAATTTTGATTTTTTCTCAACTGAATTTTATGCAGAAAATGATAAGTGATGTCCATGAAAAAGATGTGTATTTATGTTGAAGGACAGACAGAACAACTGTTTATAGAAAAACTTATCCAAGAAATAACAAACAAAAAAAATATTGCTATGACAGTAAAATCTTTAAAAGGTGGAGGAAAAAACAGTACAACGGAAAAGCAGTTAATTGTTATAAAAGATAAACCAATAGATGAAAATACAAAATATTATATACTTATTGTAAACTGTAATACTGACAATAGAGTTCAGAGTGAAATTAATGAAAATTGTTTAAGTATGCAGAACAGCGGATATGAAAAAGTTTTGGGAATAAGGGATTTATATCCAAAAGATTTAAAAGACTTGCCCAAAGTATTAAAATATGTTACAGCAAAACATCCTGATTTAAAGATTACTGCCAAATCAATAATAGCAGTATTTGAGATAGAAACATGGTTTTTAGCAGAATACAGATTTTTAGAAAAAATAGATAACAAATTAACATTACCATATATAATAAAAAACTTAGGTTTTGATTTAGAAAATGATTGTTTAGATCAAGATATAAAATATCATCATTCTGCGGAAGTCTTGAATAAAATATATCAGAGTGTTGGCAGAAGCTATGACAAAACTTATGCCAAGTCAGAAAAAATAGTAGAAAACCTTGACTATGAAATCTTATACTTAGTGCTTAAAAATAAATTAAAAGCATTGCAAGAATTTATAGATGAGCTGGATAATTTTTTCAGTTAAAATAAAAGTCTAAATAGAGAGGAATATGATGGAATTTTTTAAAAAACTAAAAAATATTTTGAATATTTCTGAAAAAATAGAATCAAAAAATATAAAAACAATAGAAATAACAGATAAAGATATTCTTTATTCTCTTAATTACAATATAATTATAAGAAAAAGAGTATATCCTGATGTTGAAAATAATATTATATTTGAAGAGTATAAATCTTTTAAGTATCTTGAAGAAATGAAGTCTTTTTATGAACTAGATGAAGAATATATTATCTTTTATATTGATAAATATGAAAAGTTTAAACAGTTAATAAATAATATTACAGTTTATTTAGAATTAGAAAATACAAATAAATTGATGTATGATTATAGGAATTACTCTGTTTTTGCAAATATTTTTGAAATTATTTCCAAAGAGCAAAAAAAATTAAAAGAATTTGATATTATAAAATTCTTTTCAAGATTTGATTGGGTACGAAATTGTGAAAATTATAGAGATGTTTCTATAAAATTGGATTTATGTGATAATAATGACATCGAAGTAAGATATAAACTTATAAAATCAGAAAAAAATTATATTTTAGGAAACTTCAGAGATGAAATTATCAAGATAGATTTATTTAATAAAAAAATCTATTTTGGTTTAAAAATTATAGAAGATATAAGATAATTTTTGTAATTTGAGGAGGAAATCTGTGAAAACAAGAGTATACATATCAGATATTAACTTAGCATTATCTTCAGATGAAATTATAGAGATAGAAAAATGTTATATAGGAAGAAACAATCATCATAGAAGTTTCAAAATAAAAGGTAAAATTTTTACAGGGCTTACAGATGAACAGATAGAAATATCAGATATACTTTTAATGGCAAAACAGAAAAATGAAGACTATTTCCCTGAAAAGACTAGAGAGATGTTGCAGGAAATTTACTCCAATTTAGATATAAATGATATGGAGAAAAATTTAAAAGAAAGAGTGTATGAATACAACAGGGAAAATATACGAAAAATTACAAGATGGAGTAACTCTCCTAAAGATTGTTATCATAGACTGATAATAGAAACTATTTTTGAGGAAGAAGCTCCTGAATTTTTAATAATTCCTTTAGTGTTTGTAAAAAAGTTTGATATAAATATATCATCAGAAAAAGGAGTAGGAGAATTTGAACTTTTACTATATGAAAAATTTGTTTTAAATGAAACATCTTTTAAAATATATATGGGAGATAAAAAAGATTTTAGAAGTATAAGTCAAAATAATATGGTTATACAAAATAAAAAATTTGAAAATAGTTATATTTATGATGAGGATAATATCTTATTTAAAGTTATTGGAGAAGAAAAGAATGAGTAATTGGTCATATATTATTACAATTATTTTTTTATTTTTTACTATAATATTGATATATTTAAAAAAATACAATCATTTGTTAATCATAATGTTACCATATTTAACAATAGTTTTTTTTACTGATATTCAAAATACAAATCAAGGAAAAGAAATTTTAGATTTATTTTTTATATTTTTGCTTATGTTATATAGTTTAATTTCAATTATAAGCAAAATATTAGATAAATACAAAAGTAGCATTTTGATAGCTAGTGGGAATATAATTAGTATTAGTGTAATATGGTGTTTAATCTTGTTTATTGATACTATTATAAATATTTGTAATCTTGAGATATTTAATAGTACTTTAATAATTAATATAGTAAATTTAATAGTAATTTTATTTTTATTAAAAAAAGAATTAAGGAATAAAAGATTTAAAAAGATAAGAAAGTAAAATAGATGATTTTCTTTCAAAAAAATTTTTTTAATCAGATAAATTTTTTATGAAGAATTTATGAAAAAAATAATATTTATCATTGTAAGCTTAATATTCTTCTATTTAATTAGTTGGTATAATTTTGGATATGAGCCAGAAAAACCTTTTAATAAAATATTTTTTAGAGGGCTTATTGAAACAAAAAATTCTGAAACTAAATTAACATATGTTTATGATACTAATATTGTAACCTTAGATAGAAAACATAATGTTGAAGAGATAAAAAAAGTATAATACCTAAAAATATAGTTATCAAAACTGTAAATATATTTGGTGGAGAAAAAATAGTAGCAATAAAGGAAAATCCTCCAGTTACATCTAATAAAGGTAAAGATAGTATTATATTTAAGCAAATCCCTTTTTACACAAAAGAAATAATAGTAACCACAGAGATGAATTTTAAGGGAAAAGATATGATAGTGGAGAGAAAATTCTATCCATATTTTAAATTTGGAGTGTGGGAATTTTGGTATTTTCCATTTCCATTTATGTGGGAATTTATAAATGGAAAAGTATTGTTTATATGAGGATATTTATAAGTTTACAAATTTGAAAAAATATAGAAACTCTTTGTATAAAGAAAATTCATAAAAAAGGAGAGAATTGAAGATGAATTGGTTAAATGAAAATAAAGAATGGATATTCAGTGGAATAGGAGTTCTATTGATTTCTTGGATTTTTAATATAATATTAAAAGTTATGAAAAAAAATAACAATAAATCAACAACACAAATTTCTGGTAATAATTCTGCTCAAATAATTAATAATGAAGGCAATATAACTATTAATAATAGCTTAAATGGAAAGGATAAAAAGAATGATAGATAATCAAAAACAAATATCAGGAGAAAATAGTATTCAAGTTCAAAATAAAGATGGAAATGTAACTATTCAACAAGGTATTACATATACAGAAATAGAAAAAATATTTTTAAATTTATTTGAAGCAAATTTTCCTAAACTATTAAGGGAAGCAAATAATGAAGCTTTGGAAAATATTAAAGATATGTTAGAAATATTAAAAGAAAAAATTGATATAAATAAAGAAAAAATAGACATGCTAAAAGTTAGTTCTACTAATGTCCAATATCACATAAATAACGCAATGCTTAATGTTGGAAAAAAAGGAAAGAAAATTGATATATCTATGTTGACAGACACTCTCATTTCTCTTTTTGAAAATAATCAAAATGAAGTTTTTGATTTAGTATTAGAAGAAGCACTAAATATTATTCCTAAGATGACAAAAAAAGGAGTTTTATATTTAAGTATGATTTATTTTTATTATTATTCAATTTTTAATTTTTTAAATGTAGAGGATGAGTTTAAAGAATTTGAAAAAATTTTTAAAGTAACTTTTGAAATAAACGAAGTAGAAATATTATATTTAGAAACTTTAGGTTGTCTTTCTAGTGAAAAAGGAATTATATTAGGAGCTAGATTACAAAAGCAAATAGAAAAAGGGTATAAAATAGATTATGAACATAATACATATTTTAAAGAACTTAATAAAAAATTGGAAGCTAATCGTATAAATCAACTTTTTTTAACACCATTAGGTTGGTTTATTGCTATTTTAAATTTAAGAAAATATTATACATATATAAATATAAAAGCTGGATTTGAAGAGTAAGAAGTATAGAAGATATAAAAATTTTTTGAAAGGAAAATCATGTTAAAAAAAAAAGAAAATAAAATTATTTTAAGTGATGAAGATATTCTTCATTCATTAAATTATAATATAATAATAAAGGAAAGAGAATGTGATTTAGATAAAAATAATATTTTATACACTGATTATATGACTTTTAATCATCAAGATGAAATAAAACAATATTATAGTAAGGAAAATAATTTTCTAGAATTATACATTACAAAATTAAATAAGTTTAAACAACTTGTAAATAATATTGCATTATATTTAAATATTCCTAAAGATGAAATTTTATATAGATATGAAAAAAATATTATCTATACTAATATTTATAAATTAGTAAAAAAATATAAAATAAAGAAAAAATTTGATTTTATAATCTTCTTTAAAAAGTTTGAATGGATAGATGGAATTACAAAATTAACAGATAGATCTTTAAAAATTAAATTTTCTCATTTTGAAATTTTAACATATACATATAAAATATTAGAAGAAAATTATCTTGTGATGACTGCTTCAAGAAATGAAAATGAATTTATAATTCTAGATCCAGTAGAAAGAAAAATAAAAATTGGAATTAAGTATCCTAAAAAATGACCTCACAAAATCATTTTTAAAGGGGGTCAAAAACTTTTCTCGATATTTTATACCTCACTCCCTATATAAGTTATTGGACTTGTAATAACAAATTCTCTATCCTTAATCTCTTCCAAAAAATTCAAATCATTAAAAATTAAATACTAAAATACAATCAAGAACATTTTTTCAAATAGTTAAAAATAAAAGCCAACATATTTTGTGTTGGTTTTTTATTGCTTTAAAATAATTTTTAAATTTGTATTTTTATCTATAAAAGTATACTTTAATAGATAAAAATACAGATATTGATTTTACTGGCTTTTTTTACTTCGAAAACTGTCTTTTATTGTTTTTATATATATTTTTTGTTTTATATACTTTTATATATAAAAAACTACAAAAATTATTAAAAATATTATATAATATACTCAGGAGGTATTTTTTATGAAATATGGGTATATTAGAGTTTCAACTAAAGAGCAAGATGAGACAAGACAAATAGAAGCATTAAAAAGAGCAGGAATTTTAGAAAAAAATATTTATATAGATAAAAGTACAGGAACTACCTTTGCAGGAAGAGAAGCTTGGCAAAAACTTCTAGCAAAAGTAGTTGTAGGAGATACTATAACTATAAAAGAGCTTGACAGACTTGGAAGAAATAATAAAGAGGTAAAAGAAACTTTTGAACTTATAAATAAAAAAGGGGTATTCCTTGAGTTCTTGGAGCAGCCACTTTTAAATACTTATGGAAAAAGTGAGATAGAAAGAGAACTTCTACAACCTTTGATTCTTCATCTACTTGGATATTTTGCTGAAAAGGAAAATGAAAAAAGAAAAACAAGACAGACAGAAGCTTATGCAGCACTTCCTCGTGATGGAAAAGGAAGAATCCTAAGCAGAAAGAAAAATAAAGTAGTTGGAAGACCAAATATCCTAGATAATCTTACAGGAGAACAAAAAAGATTAATTGGTTTATGCAGCAGAAGAGAAATTACTATAGAAGAATGTATGAATCTAACAAAATTCAGTAGAAGTACTATTTATAAGCTTAGAAAAAGTCTTTTTCCTGATTCATTAAGTAATAGAGAAATACCAAATGAATCTGAAGAAGTTTTAAGAAAATGGAAGAATAAAAAAATCTCAACAAAAGATTGTATGAGACTTACAGGATATAGCAGAACTTATCTTTATAAATTACTAGAAAAAAATAATATATAAATAATTTTAAGGAAGTTTAAAAAAGAAAGGAACAACTTTCTGCTCTTTTAAAATACTATAATTTATTCAATTTATTTTAAAATAATCTCTTAATTCCTTAACTGTTTTAAATTTATATTTTTTCTTGTCAAAGAAATATTGCTTGTTATTATCTATTACAAATTCATATTTTTTATCTAAAAAGCTATCTCTTAGAACAGTTATTAAAGATACAACTTTATTATTTCTTTCTTTTTCTTTGATTCCTATAAAATAACTCTCTATTATTGTTTTGAGTATTTCTATAATTTCTCTATGCTCTATATATTCTTTGATTGAAATTATTTTTTTAACTTCATCAAAGGCAATTCTTGCAGCTTCTTTCTTATCAAAGATTCTTGGAATTTTTCTAATAACGATTTCCTCTCCAATCTTATAAAGATAAACTTCTCTCTCATCCTGTGATAGTCCTAATTCTCTAACCCATGTAATTGGTAATACTATTCTAGTATTTAAACTTCCACTTCCTGACTTTAAAAATGATATATTTAATTTTTTTACTTTCATATTCCTCTCCTCATTTTCTAGGTAACAGTTCAACTATTATTCAATAAGAATACCAACTTATTATAACTTTTTTATACTCTATAAAAATATATTATTATTTTAAGTTTTTATATATCTAAACACATTAAATATCTATATTTTTAAATAAGATATTAAAACTTACTTTTCTTTTTTGTTTTTGACATGCTGTCTATTACAAATTACTTTTTATTAGAAAAACGTGCCGTCAACTATCCTTTTCTTTAATTATGCCTGACATATCGTCAAATGTCAATAGTTTTAAAAATTTTGATATGATATTTTATATAAAAAATATTGTAAATATTAAAGTTTTTTAATAATTTCTTGAAGTATCTATCAATTAAAGTTATACTTAAATAATAAATTAAACTATCAAATAGTTATAAGGAGGAATTTATGAAAAGAAGATTATTTGTAATAATAACAATGCTATTTTTATCATTATCATTATTTGCAAGTAAAAATGATACTGTAATTAGGACTTTCAAAAGAAAGTTCCCTCAAGACAATTTTTACTTTATTCAAGGATTAGATTACAAGTTTGATATTACCACTAATATTAGGTACAGAGGGATATTATACAGCGATAGATTAGAAAAATTAAATTATCCTTTTGGATTAGAATTAGCTTTAGAAGGTAACAGTGATGGATATGAATATCTTGAAAGTTATGAAGGGTTATTTTTAAAATTACAGGTAGATAAACCTATTGAAGATAAAATGAAAGAGATTTTTGGACCTAAAAGTGTTCTTGAAAATAATTTTTATCCGTATATAGATGGATATAGAGAAATGCTAGAAATCAAAGGGAAAAAAGTTCCTTTTGAAGAAAAAGGTAGAGCAGACTATACAGTAGTTAATTTATTTGTAGATAAATTAGAAAATATTAATAAAGAAGAAATGAAAAGAAAGGCTTATCAATTTGCGAAATTTTTACAAGATGATATTAATTTAAAGACTTACTTGCAAGTATATATACGAGATAACTCATTCTTTGAAAACTATAACTTAGTGTCTTATCAAGTATATCCACCATTTAGAAATAGGGAAGATATTAAGATAATACTAGATAAAATTAGAAATAAAGAAAAAATATCTGAAAAAGAAAAAATTACTTTAGTTAATGTGTTCTATAAACATATTGGATTTAATATGAGATATACTGATATTGATATTAGTTTTAAAAGGGAACCATTGAAAGATTATAAAAACCAAAAGATAAAAGGACAATTATTTTGGGAAAAATATATTGATGAGGGGGTTAGATAAAATGAAAAAATTAGAAGATATTAATTATGCTTTAATGGCACAATTATCATATTTGCATTGGAATAGAATTGATAGAAATAAAATCGATAGAGAAATATTGAATGATATTTTATTTAAAGAAAATATTATTACTCAAATAAAAACAGATTTTTATGATGACCAAGAGCATTATCCTAGTAATGAGATAATCAATGAGAAAAAAGGTAATTTACCTCCATATGTTTATCACGAAGAAGATAAAAGATTATTTTTAACTTATTCATTGGATAAAAGTAAAAATAGGACACCTAAATTTGAAAAAATATTAGATGGGTGGCAGTATTTAGATTGTGCTTCTGGGGAATTTATACAAAAAACTCTTTTTGATAATTCTCTTTTAGAAAAATATGATGACAGTGGTTTCTTTGGTGTTGCTTTTCAAAGAAATGATGACATCATTATTGCATATAGAGGAACTGAATTTGAATTAGCTCTAGCTAGAGATATGCTTACTGATTTAAAAATATATACCAAATATACTGATATTCAACAAGTAGAAGCAGTACTGTTTTATGAATATATAAAAAGTAAATATGGAGAAGGGAAAAATATTCATCTTACTGGACATAGCTTAGCAGGTGCTATCGCTCAATATGTACATTTTTATGCAGCTTGTATTGGAGATAAAGTAATTACTACTACTTGGAATGGACTTGGGAGTTTTGGTAGTGTTATTACTTCTTTTCAATTCCATTTAGACCCTAATGTTGACTCTGAATTTAAAAATAAAATAAATTCAATTCAAAACAAGACAATTAAAGACAATCTTATCAAATTCTATTCTAAAAAGAAGGAGGAATTAATTAAAAAAAGAGATGAGATAAAAGATACAGACCATATATTTAACTTTTTTATGAGCGAAGATTTTGTTGGTGGATATTTAAATGGAGATTGGTTAGGGCAAAAACAGCCTGTAGATATACCTAAAGAAAAAGTTTCAGAAAATTTAGTAAAAGTATTGCCTCAACTTCTTTTAGTTGCTAGTTTATTAAAAAATGGAAAGTGTTCTCTTAAAAATAAGGATATTTTAATTAAAATAGCATTTATTTATTTAGCTTCTTCTTTTGGGGAAACAATAGAAAGTGTTAAGGAAAATATGGATAATATTGAAAAAAATTCTAATAACTCTGAATTGACAGATTTATTTAAAAGTTTAAAAGCTGTAGATATTAGCCAATTTAAAGATTTTGGGGAAGATATGCTTAATACTCTTTTAAATCTATTTGATGAAGATGGTATTGCTGAAAATGGAAAACAAACTTTAGATGAATTAAGAAGATTAAGTGAAAAAACACTACTTCCTATGAAAATTTTTGAAAAAGGAAAGTCTGCTCTTGCCTTTCATAATCTAAATAATTTTTTAGTATTTATGAATGATGAGGGGAATATAGATTTCCATAAAATGAGAGAAGATTTTAGATTTAATGCACTAAAAACCATAGTAATAAAAAAGAAAGAGAAAAACTATAGGTTTCTAAAAGGTAAAAATAGGAATAACCCAAGTGAAGATATATTAGAGATAGAAAATAAAGATGTAAAATTCAGAATAATAGTACCAGCTAATAGATTGATACAAGGAAAGATATTTGTATCATTTCCAATAACTCAAACAGATTTACTATTTAAAAATATTTTTAAAAAGAAAAAATTTAGTGGTGAGGATATGATATTAAGAAATAATGTGTTGGATGGAAAATATAACGGAGAGTTAGAACTAGGAATGTATAATAATATAAAGAGTTTAGGAGGAATAATAGGAGAAACTCCAGAGAAAATAAAGATATATCCATTAGACACAGGAATACAAGAAGAAAAAGTTAAAGAAAAAAGAATAATAACATTTGGAATAGAAAGAAAAGAACATAGTTATATAAAAAATTAAAAAAAGCACAATTATTAAGTTATATAGTTACAAAAATAAAAAATATTTTTTAATGTTTAATGTCGTTTGTAAACATATAAATTTAATCAAAATTAAATTATTCCAATAAAAAATATTTAGAATAAAAGGATAATATTAATTACAGAATAATGATCACACATTGATTTTAAATGTATAAAATGGTATAATTAAAAAATAAAACACTTTAAAAGAGAGAGGATAAATAAGTGAGTATTCAAAAAAATATAGAAGGAATTTTTAAAAATTGGAAACAATCTCTTACACCTGAAGAAAAAAATATATTATGTGAATACTCAAAATTTTTATATGAAGATGTAAATCTATTTTTAAGAGATGATGTTTTAAATAGCAATGATTTTGGAAATTCACCTGATGATTTTAAAATAAAAGAAAATATAGATATAATAGATAATATTTTAAATAGATTTATATTAGATGAAGAAATATTAGTTTATAGAAATGAACATCACAGCATTTCTTTAGAAGAAATGCATGAATTCCTTTGTGGAGTTGATAGAATAGAATATAGAAATTTTGTTTCAACATCTTTTACAAAAGAAGCATCAGAACAATTTCTTTCAATTTTAAAAAATCAATATCAAAATGATATTTTTTTATGTATAGAAGGAAATATAAATAAAGGAGTTCCTTGTGGATATTTAGATAAAGATATCTCTGTAATGCTTGGAGAAGAAGATGAGATTTTAATGAGTAGAAATATAATTTTTAAAATAAAACAAAATTCAATAATAATTAATAATATAGATAAAACTATTAATATTTATGGTGAATTTACAAAGGAGTGATAATTATGAAAAGACATGAAAGTGGTTATGGTATGAAAATAATAATGAAACCAACTGCAACCAAGAGACAAATAGAAATAGCAAAAAAAATGTATCCTCATGCTTTAGTTATAAAAGAAATTGACATGCCTAAAGTTAATTTTAAACAAAATGAACTTACTATTTTATTAAATATAAACTCTATAGTTACTAATTTAAGTAATGAAAAGACATTAATTTCAAAAAATAATGTATTCACAAAAAATATTTATAATAATAAACTACAAAATATAGAAAACAACAATATTATGACATTAGCATCATAAACATGGAGGAAAAATGAAAAAAAGTTTTTTTCAAATGAAAGGATTTCCAATAATAGCTAATTTAAATTTTGAAATTTCAAATAAATTTAATTTTTCGGAAAATAGCTTATTAGAAGTGGAAATAAAAATAAATACAGAGGTATTCTCGAAAAAAGCAAATGAAGCAAATTTAAAATTAGATGTAGAAATATTTCCTGATAAAACAAAAAATAATCCATTATATTTAAAAGTAACATCTATATCATCTTTTGTTTGGGCAGAAGGGTTAGATGAAAATACTGTTGAATCATTATTAAAAATAAATGCTCCTGCTATAATGATGTCATATCTTAGACCAATAATATCTAATATAACAACATATTCTGGACAACCACCTTTAATAATACCACTTATAGATTTTACAAATAATAAATAATTATATATAAAGAAGTACTAAAAAATCTTATACTTTCTATATTAGTATAAAAATAAAATAATAGATATTTTTAAATAGCTTTCTATGAATTTTATCATAGAAAGCTATTTTTATAAAAAGAAAAATTATTCTTGGTAAATGTAGAAATAATAAAATTAAAGTTTCTCAAGATAAATCAAAAAATTTCAAACTAACAATTGAAAAAATGTTTCTGCTACCCAAAATAACTACATAAAAATAGACACCAGTAATTAAGAAACTAATGTTTATCTTAAAACTTAAAATCATATAAAAAGAACATCCTTTTTCTAGAAAGAATGTCCTTAGCATAGAAAAAAATATTCGGTATATTTAATTATCTATTAATTAAAAATTTCTGTCATAAAAAGTATCAATTTACAGAAATAAGCTCACACCCTCCCTTTTATCTACCTAATATTTTTATAATTCTTAATTATATGATCTAGTTTTTTATATTTTCTTAAATAGAAAGTAATTTTTCAATTTCTTCTATATATTTAGAAATCTTTATTACCTTTTCTTTTTCTTCTGTTGTTAATTTTTCTTTAGTAAAAATATTTGCTGCTTTTTCTCCAATTGTTAAAATTTTGTCTTGAAAACTACTAATATCAATCTTAAATTCTTTTTCTCTTGATTCAAGTTGTTCTTTTTTTTCATTATCTGCCATATTACATTGAATAAGTTTTTCCATTTCTTCAAGAGTTAAAGTTTTTTCTAAAAATGGCAATATCTTTTCTTTATTATCATATAAAAGTTTTACATCTGCATGACTTAAAAATGCAATCATTGTTTTTACCTTTATATCTTTAGCAAGTGTAAATAATTCATATTTATCTCTATATCTCTTTGCAGTTCTTACACTAATTTTTAAAACATTTTCAATATAGTTTGTATATGTACTTGTATATTGATTAGCACCTTTATCTCTTTGTCCTAATCCATCAAAAAGATTTTGATAATATGCTCCTAACCATAAAGATGAATTTGCTGAAAATTGAAAATATTTTTTATATTCATTAGTTAAAAAATCTTTTGTTTCTTTATCTATATCTAAACTATTTATATATCTAAACCCTGATTTATCTAATAATACATCCTCAGATAATACAATTTCATGTTTTATTTCTTTTTCTTCAAGAACAGGTTCTATCTCTTCAATTTGTGTTTCTATTTTTTCAATATCTTCTTTTTTAACTTCATCAAGTAAATTATTAAAATAGTTTAATGAATTACTTTTTATATTTCTTTTTCCCATAATCACTCCTTTTTCCTACATATCTTTAGCAACTTTTATAAAAGATTTTTGAGTTTCTAGCAAATACTTACTTTCACTTTCAAAAATAGTCTTTTTATTTTTTATAAGTTGTTCTATTTGAGCCAATTCTTTTACAGGTTCTGGATAAATAATACTTGTCTTCTTAATCCAGCTATTAAGCATTTGTAAATACTCATCTTTTGCTGCTGTTTTTCTATATTTACTAACCATTATTGCGTGAATCCTAGTCGCTCCTATTTTTTGTACAAGATTAATTGCTCCACGAATAGTTGCTTCATCAGGAACAATTGGAATAATAAACTTATCTGCAACTTCTGTATAAAAATTATCTATATCACTTACTGGTATTCCATCAATAATTATATAATCATAAAACTTTCTTAATTGTTTCATTACTTTTGGAAATTTTAACATATAATTTTGATAATCAGTAAATTCTTTTGCTGTTGTCAATCTAAAGATATCACTTTCAAGAGGAATAATATCTAAATTTTCTCTTGCTTCAATAATATAATCTTTATAATCTATTTTTTTTTCTGAAGATAAAACTAATTGTTTTAAGCCTTTTTTTATAGTAATTTTTCCTACTGCATCTATTGATACATTATTATCTTTACTTAATTCTTGAGCTTCTTCTACTGTTAATAAATTAAATAAATGATCATTTGAAGTATCTGAAGATATTAAAAGGACTTTGCTTTTTTTTATTACTGCTAAAAAATATGCTATTTGAATAGCTGTAAAAGTTTTAGCAGATCCACCTTTTTTTACAGTAATCATATAAATTTTACCTTCTCTTTTTAAAATTCTTTCTTCTTTAACTTCATTTACAACTTTTTTTTCTATTCCTGTAATTTTAATAATATTTTTTTCAATTTTTACTTTTACCATTGGTATTTTATCCAACTGCATCATTTTAGCAACTTGTAAAGGAATTGATATTTTATAATTATTTTTTCCTTTTTCATATCCTGCTTTCATTATTATTGTTAAATGTTTAATTTCTCCATTTTCTACACTTTTCTTTTCTTTTATATCATTGTTAGTAGCCATTAAAAATATATTTTTATCTTTATATTCAAGTATAAATTCTCTTTTTTCTTCATTTAAATCTAAAATATTTACTAATTCTTTTGTTAAATTTAATCGACAACCATTAAGAATATTTCCTTTTCTATACGTTAAAATTATCTTTTTTTCCATATTTTCTCCTTTTTATTATGGACATTGTTATCTATACTATAATTTTATTTTTTAGATAACTATATTTTATAATATATTTTTACATTTATCTTTTCAGTTTCCTAAATATCATTCTTATTAAAATAGTTTTATTCTAACTACTATTTCTTAATTTTAAGGAGTAATAATATATTTTGTCTCTTTACATTATTTATATTTATAAAATTTGCTATGGACAACTTTGTCCATAGCAAAAATTTTACACTATCAAACTTCTTTTTAACTCTATAATTTCTTTTACTTTCATGTTCCTTACAATATAAAACCCTTCCATTATACAACTACCAATATGTAATTCCAAACTTAATTGACAAACATACTTTTCAAAATCCGCTAATTTCATAAAATCACTCCTTTATTATTGAATTTTTAAGAAAAGAATGTTATAATTATAGTGTCAAGTTATAGTATATAACATTCTGAAGCTATTTCATTCCCCAATGAAATAGCTTTTTTCTTATAATAAAATTATATAATATCCAACCCGAAAAGTCAACCCGAAATTTATTTTGCTTTTTATAACCAATTTTTTCTATCTTTATAATAAATTTATAAACTTTTGATATATTTTTTTTTGTTCCTCAAGTGATCTATTTTTTAATTTATCATAATTATTTTCTAAAAATTCTTGAAATTTTTCTTCTTCAGATTGTTCATTTTTTATTTGATATTTTGCAATAAACATTTTTTCAAATCCATTTCTTGAAAATTTTGATCTTCTTGCTTTATTTTGTTTTAAAAATTCTTCATATTCTTTTTCAAATTTTTCTTCATATTCTTCTTTTGTTAAGATTATTTTTTCTTGTATTTTAAATAAATCTTCCTGTATTTCTGATTTTTTATCTTTAACTTCTATTATTTCAGCTTCTTTCATTTTTTCAAATTTATCTTGAACTATTGAATCTCTTTCTTTTTTTATACTTAATATTACTTTTTTAAAATAATTAAGTTCTGTTATTGGCTGTTTAGCAACTTTGTATATCTTTTCTAATCCTGTTATTATATCTTTTTCTTCAAATTCTTTTAATAAAATTTTTATATTTTTTTCTGTTAAAACTTTATTATCACCTACAAAGTGATTTCTTTTACATTTATTTATTGCTCTTTCTAATGCTTTTGAATATAACAATTCTGGTTCTAACACTACTGCTTCTTCTATCATTTCATTATCATTTTGTATTTTTTTTAAATTATCCCATGTAAATTTTAATGCTGCAATTGTTTTCCCTTGTTTTATTTTTTCAATTTTAAAATTTTTAAAATATTCAGGAAGTTCTTTTTCTATATTAACAAGAACCCTTGAATTAACAGCAGACATACGATAACTTTCAGGAACTCCTAATTTTTCTCTAAATTCCATTATTGACATTTCTAATTCTCCAACACTATTCCATTGTTTTAATAATTGGAATAGTAATTTAGAATAGCTGCTTTTTAAATTAGTGAAATCATCTAACTTATATTGTGTAAAATATCTTGTTATATTATTAATTAAAAATTTATATTCTCCATCTATTCTTAGATAAAAATTTTTTTTATCTTCAGAAACAGCATAGCCACTAAATAAATTAAATTCTCCTGTAAATTTTATTCCTGCCTTATTAAACTCAACTGGTATTTTCATTGTTAAAATTTTCTTTTTTAAACTATCCAAAAGTCCTATTTTTTTTTCTCCATTTTTATCTATCCAACCATTAATTAATATATTATTTCCTCTATCCTTTATTTTACAATATTTTTTTATTTCTGCCATTGAAACAATAACTTCATTTTCACCTTTTTCTTTTAAGCAATGTAAAAAATAACTTAATATATTAAGTTCTATACTATTTAATACATGAAGTGTAAGTCTATTAAAAGTATTATCATATACTACAAGCTTATCTTCTTTTTTACTTTTTGGTCTACCAACTTTTTTTTTCTTCTTTTCAGTTGAATTTATAATTTCTGTATTATTTTTTTTTTCTTCAGGCATTTTTTCTCCTTTCAAATTAAGGCTACATCAATTCTATATGTATCCCTATATAGAATACTACATATAAGGCTACAAGTCAACATATATGTATCCTTAATATATTTTTGTCAGAATCTGTATCCTAAAAAAATAAATTTATACAATCATAATAAAAAAAACTCTTTACAAAGATATGTATATTAACAAAAATATAAATTTTAATTTATGTCATATTTTGTATCCTTAATGATAATTTTTGTCAGAAAATGTATCTTTATTTTGTCAGAAAATGTATCCCTATTTTTTTAATTATGTCATATTTTGTATCCTTGAATAATATTTAATGTCATATTTTGTATCCTTATATTTTTAAATTTTTTAATGTGAAGTCTTATATTTAAACAATTGGCATATATTTTGCTATTTAAAATTATTAAAACTTATATTATAAAAATTATTAAAAAGAATAAAAAATTTATTTTTTTATATTTTATATTATAATTAACATAAATAAGCTACAAAATATTAACCACCAATTCAATTAATATAACAAAAAAATCATAATATATAATTATTTCATTATTATACCTTATTAAATACATTTTAAAACAATTTCAACATTTTCCTTTATCATTTTCTTACAAATTACCCTATCAATATCTTACATCCTATTATATCAGTTACCTCATATGCTTTAAAAGGGAAATAAAGGCTTCTAAATACATTTTAACTTTTCTTTCCTATTAAAAAATTTTCAAATATTCAAATTATTTAAAAGTTAAATATCCTAATAATTTTTTCTTAAATTTTTTTTGTATTTCAAAACCTATAATAATATTTTTTATTCAATAGTAAATAGATTTATGAATATATTTTTTTCTTTTGAATGAAGTTTATAAAATCTTTCTTTTCATAATTTTTAATATATTTTCTGAAGCATGTAATTTTGCTAATAAGTTTCCATAAGAATTTTGTCATATTTTGTATCCTCATATTGAGATTTACAATTTTTTTATTTTTATAAAAGCTCATCATTTTTTAAAATATCTTCTAATTTATTTTTTTCTACAAAAGTATTATCTATTTCAAGAAATTTTAATCTGTATTCACATTCAACTAATTTGGAAGAATATTCTTTATATTTATTTAAGGAGTAAATTTTTTATTTTTGGAGAAAATCTTAGTCAGTCAAGGTTAAATAAATGCTTCGCAACCTTGACTGACATATTTTCTGTGAAGTATTTTTCTTAAGCAAAAATAAAAAAAATCAAAAACGCTTCAAAGGACAATAGAGAGGCTTTATAAAAAATTTTGATATAAATCCTCACTTAAAAGGATAGAGTGCCTTAAAAACGATTTTAAACGATCTGAGAAGCTAAAGAAAGTGAAATGAAAAAGTTTAATAGAATTTTTAGAAAAACATTAAAACAAAACAAATCAAAAAAATTTTGAAAGAGAATGACTATCTTTTGCTGATGACATCTTTAGTAAATTTCTTGAAAAATAATAAAAGGATTTTACAAGACCCAAAATTAGAACTAGCTCAAGCAAAAAGAGGGTATGTATATTCGGTTGATTTTGGATATAATACAGGTTCAGAGCTAAGAGATAGACATTATTGTGTGGTATTGGCAGTTCAAGGAAAAGTAGCAAACATAGTTCCTTTTACTTCAAAAAATCCACAAGGGTCAATGATTACGAGGGTAGACTTAGGAATTATTCCTAAATTATCTACAAAAAAAGTTTCTTATGCTTTGGCTAATCAAATAACAACTGTGAGTAAGTCAAGATTAATGACGCCAAGAGTAAAAGGAAAAATGGTCAATGTTAAATTAACTGCTCAACAAATGGAAGCTATAGAAAACGGTTTAGCTTCTTTGTTGTTTAAAAATCCTTGATTTTCATAGAAAAATGTGGTATTATTTAATCACAAAAGAGCTATATGCTCACGTTCATAAGTAAAATGGTCTTTACGACTAAGTTATAGAAAGGGAGTGATAAATCACTCCCTTTACTATTTGGATCTTAGTATTTATGATATTGTTAAAAGGAGTTTGTGTCTGTGAAAGAAATGGAGAATGATAAGTTCTCCGTTTTGTCATATAATTTGGTTGAGGATTAAAATAGGTCTAAAAAATGTATTGATAATATAACGGCTCTATGATGTTTTTTAGGGGGATTTCTTATGACAGGTTTAGAAAATTTATAAGTTAAGAAATGGTTATTATATACTGAAATTAATGTCTATAAATTCTTTGAATTTAATATACAGTAGAAATGATGAAATGCCTTTAGAGGAATGTGAGGGAGCTTCTCAAGAACATCAAAATCATAAATATTATGGAATAGCTACCGAAATTTTAAAAGATAGAGCAAGACATTTTATGATTTTTAATGATTTAAATTTTTTGGAAGAAATTAAAGACAGAGAATTTGTTATTACAAGTCCCATCAGTTATATAGGGAGAAACAGAACGGCGAAAAACTCAAGATTTTTATATGCTTTTGCCATTGATTTAGATGGAGTAGGAAAGCAGCAAATAGAAGATATTTTTTATCAGTATAAAAATGATGTTATGCCAAAACCTAATATCATAGTCAGTTCAGGAAATGGACTGCACCTGTATTATATTCTTGAAAAACCTATAGCTCTTTTTGATAATATCAAAATCCTTTTAAAAAGATTTAAGTATGGATTAATAGACTTGGTTTGGAACGGCTATACATCAAGCGTCAAGAAAAGACAATATCAAGGAATTTTTCAAGGATTTAGAATCCCTGAAACAAAAACAAAATTTGGAGAAGTTGTAAGAGCTTTTTATTTAGAAAATTCAGAGCTTTATACTGTAGAAAAACTTAATCATTGGGTAACAGGAAGAAGAAAATTAGTAGATACAGAAATAGATATTATAAATAAATCTCTTTATGTTCCGAAAAAATTAACTTTAAAAGAAGCGAAAGAAAAGTACCCTGATTGGTATGAAAGACGGATAGTAAAAGGCGATAAATCTCGTAAAAAATGGCATATTAAAAGAGATTTATATGATTGGTGGAAAAGAACTATTACAGATAATGAAAAAGTAGTTGAGGGACACAGGTATTTTTGTATAATGAGCCTTGCTATGTATGGACTAAAATGTGATATACCTTATGAGGAGGTAAAAGCCGACGCATATTCGTTCTTAGAGGAGATGGAAAATAAGACAAGAAATCAGGATAATCATTTTACAGAAGAAGATATAGAGGACGCCCTAAAAGCCTATAAGGAAAATTATATGACTTTTCCTCGTAAAGATATAGAGATTATAACAGGTATTTCTATTCCTCTAAATAAGAGAAATTATCAAAAACAAAAAGACCATTTAGAAGAAATTAGAATGATTAGAGATTTAAGAATGAAAAGACAAGGAAAAAAATGGACAGATAATAATGGAAGAAAATCCAAAAAAGATGAAGTTATAAGCTATTTATTATTTAATCAAAATGTAACAAAATATAAATGTATAAAAGAAATAGGTCTATCTAAACCAACTGTGTATAAATATTGGGAAGAAGCTCATCAATTTTTAGAAACTTTAAAGCCTAAGTTTTATAAAAATTTTTCTGAAATTCCTTTTGTAAGAAAAAATAGATTATTTAGAGAAATGACTTGGAGATATAAATTTGATGAAAATATGTCTGAAGAAGATAAAAAAATTATAAAACTAAAAAACTTAATAATAAGGCAAAGTATAAAAGCAAAAAATATAGGAAATTTATCTGAATTTAATAAATTAATAAAAGAAGCAGAAACAGAGGAAAAAATTAAAGAAATTTGTCTAAAATATGACTTTTTACCTAACTTAGAATTATTTTAAAAAGGAAATGCTTAAAACAGCCTTTAAATAGCTTAAATTTGATTTAAAAATCAAAGGTATAAAACATCAAGATGACCCCGAAAAATGCGTTAAAAACGATTTTACGAGGTCATTTTTTTTGAGCTTCAAAAAATTTTATAAATTTTTATTTATTTTCTTCTTTTTTTTCAGCAAATTTAATTTTATAATGAGCAACCATTCTAGCTACATCTTCATCAGATAATTTTTGTGCATTTTTTATGAAAAGATTAAAAAGAGGTTTTAACTTCTTTTCAGCTTCCTTTAACTCAATTTCTTTTAGTTTTTTTTCAATCTCTTTTTTCTTGTTAATAAGTTCCTGCTTAATTTCCTCAGAAGTCTTGATTTTTTTCTTTGGTTTAGTAGTTTCTAAATTTTCTTGTACTTGGTTAAGTTCTTCCATAGTTAAAACCTCCTGTAAAAAGATTATTTATAGTAATATTATTATAGTATATTTTAGCCACAATTTCTAGTCCTTCCTTAATTTAGTTATTTTTTGAAAGTATACCATTAATTTTTGACAAGTCAAAAAATAAGAGGTATACTTAATATATATTAAATAAAATTAAGGAAGCGAGCACACTGTAAATGACGGCAAATTGATAAATCAATTTGTCATCATTTACGCTCGTTTAGGGGGATTGCAGTCCCCCTAAAAACCCCTGCTAAAAGCAGGAAAGGAGGTATAAATTTTTTGAAGAAAAATTTATCATTAAGATTAGACCAAGAAGATTATAATTTACTTGATACTCAAGCTAAATTATATGGAGTAACAAAGAACGAATTTGTAAGAGTTTTAATAAGAAAAAATATGCTAGGAGATATTCAGGAATTAAACGAGAACTTAAAAGATATTTTTAGACTAAAAGTAAGCATAGGAAATAACCTTAATCAAATAGCTAAAAAATGTAACAGTAAAACTATATCAGATTTTAGGGAAATTCAAAAGGAGTTAGATGACCTATGGCAATCTTTAAAGCGATAGATAAAAGTAGTAAAAATATAGGTGGCTCAAAAGGTGTCTTAGACTATGTAGGAAAAAAGGCTGAAAATACAGTAGGAATTAAATGTTCAAATGATTATAAAGAAGCCTTTAAAGACTTCCAAAATATTAAAGAATTTTATAATAAATTAGAGGATAGACAATATAAGCATTTTACCCATAGTTTTAAGCCGGGAGAAATTGATAAAGAAAGAGCTTTAGAAATGACAGTAAAATTATGTGAAGAAATTTTCCCTGAAAATCAAGTTTTTATAGCTCAACATACAGACAGAAAACATATCCATAATCATATCGTAGTAAATTCAGTAAATTTTGAGAATGGAGAGAAGTTTTATTATGAGGAAAAAGAGTTTAATAGATGGAGAGATAAAGCAGATGAATTAGCCCAAGAATATGGACTAGAAATTGTACAGCCAAAAGAAAAGGAATTAAAGGTCGGAGAAATAGTATCAAAATCAAGAGATACAAGGGAAGTTATAGGAAAAGCTATGAATGGAGAAAAAAAGAGCGATATAGTAACAGTATCTTTAGCAGTAATTCAGGCAGGACAAGAAGCAGAAAGTAAGGAAGATTTTACTAGACTTTTAAAGGAAAAAGGAGTTGATATTGATTGGGGAGAAACTACCAAAGAAGACGGCTCTATAAAATATAAAAAATATATAACTTTAACTGTTGATGAAAACCATAGAGTAAGTAAGAAGCCAAAATTTAGATTGGACAGCTTAGAAAATCATATACATCACCCTGCATTTAATACAGAAAAATTGAGGGAACATTTTAAAGAATTAGAAAAGAAAAAAGAGATAGAGATCCAAAAGAAAAAAGAAAAAGAAAATTTATGGGAAAAAAGATTAAAAACTAAAAGCCGTGATAGAGATGAAATGGAACTATAAGGAGGAACTGTATGGCAAACCTATTTGATGGAGCAAATAAAGTAAAAGATGGAGTTGAAGAAATTGATAAAATTTTGGATAAATTAAAGCTAACTTCCGAGAGATTAGAAAAGATAGAAGAAACTTTCTCTGAGGTTGAAAATATTAGCCCTGATTTATTAAAAATCAGAAAGGAGATAAAGGCTATCAAAGAAGATTATAAAGACCTTGATTTAGAAGAAGTACATAAAACTATAAAGAATACTGTCAATAGAATTACAGATGGAGCTTTTGAGAATTGGAAGTTATGGGGACTATATTTTCCACTTGTTATATTTGTTGCAGCATTTATAATGGTGTCTTATTTTTATATGGTTAATGTTAGAAAAATGGCAGAAGAAAATAAAGTTTTATCTGATAGGATAAATTCGGTCTATAATATGCACCTGCTAGATAAGAAGTTTTGGTATAATAAAGAAAACCAAGAACTATTTTTAGGGGATTATGATTGGATACAAAAGAAAATAGCTGAAGAAAAGAAAAATAATAAAAAATAGTATTTAGGAGGAAAACGAGGGGAAGAAATTTTGAAAAGTTCATATGATACTATTATATTTTTATATGGAGCAGTAACAGGAGTTATATCTATACTATCTTTAACTAAAATTAATAACTATAAAAAAATTTCAAAGTTTGCTAAATCTCAAAGTTATATAAAAATTAAATTTGTAAAATTTAGGAATACTTAAACAGGAGCTATAATAGAGGGAGCTGAAAGAAATTTTGAAAAAGGAAGATTTATAGGAGACACACTTAATTCAATAGATGTAACAAGAACAAATGATGATGAAGCTAAAAAAAGAAAAAGAGGAGAAGAAAATGTTAAAAAATAAAATTATATTATTTTTGGAGATAAGAAAATAAACTTGCTTTTTGGTACGTTTTATATTATACTTTAAGTAACAAATACGCTTCTCAATGAGTGAGAATCATTGAATTGATACAAATACGCTTCTCAATGAGTGAGAATCATTGAAAAAAAAGACTTTTTATAGTCTTTTTTTATTTTTACTTATTTTCTAATTTTTTTGATTTAAAAGTAAGTTTTTTAAATCTGTTATATGTTGTCTAAAATAATTAGGATTTTTATCTTCATACATCAGGATTCTTTTTAGCTTTCTTTCTAATTCTTTAATAAGATTAGGATTTTTTATTTCATAGCCTGTAGCATTACCTACAAGATATTCTCTTGCTATATAATTAGAAGTTATAGGAATTACATCACTTATGAAAAAAATAGAATCCTCATTAGTTTTTCCAATATGATAAAAACAACTTCTAATATCTCTTTTTTCTTTTTCTAGATAAGAATTTATTCTTTTTTTAGCTAATTCATCTCTATGATTATAATTTCCCATAGGAATAGCCCAAAAAATATTTGTATTATCAAGTTTTAAAAGACAAACTAAGGGTCTTACTTTTTGATCATTCCAAGTACCACCAGTTGCTCTAATTAAACTATAAAATTCATTTTTTGCAAAATAAATTTTCTTTTCTTTTATTTCCATATTTCACCTCTGAAAACAATTATTTTTTATTAAAACTAGAAATTATATTAGAAATTTGTGATTGTGACATCAACATGAATTTAGCAATATCAACTTGTTTAAATTTGTGTATTTTATATAAATCATATATAAATTTATTTCTTAATTCTAAATTATTATTAAAATTTGGAATTTCTAAAAAAGTAGTTATAGTCATTCCATCAGGAGTAATATTTTTTATAATAGTTTTACCATCTTCTAAAGAAATAATTCCTATTTTTTCTCCGTTTTCTTTTTGTTTTAACTCAAAAGCTATAATTTTTTCTGAAGATAAAAATGGATAAGTATTTACAAAATTTTTTAGTATTAAATCATAACTCATAAAAATATCCTCCAATTTATTGTTAAAGTTTAACAAATATATAATATAATATTAATAAAAAAATGTCAATTTATATAAAAAATAATTAAATTAGTATTTTTTAATTTATTAAAAAATTTAATATTTCTTAGTTTTAAAAATAGTTATTTGATGGATTAACAGGGATTGAAGTAGCTTATTTTTTTTCAGGAACTTAAGGGCTTCAATTTTTTCTTTAGGCTATTTAATATCTTCAACCATAGCTTCAGTAATATCGATTTCATCTATTTTTGTAACTTTTAAAGTTGTTTCTATGACTTCTTCAGCTTTAATGATTTCAGTAGAGAAATTATAGTTTAAATACTTTAATTCTCTTTCTGTAAAATGCTTGTGGTTTTTATCAAGCAAACTATCTTCTTTCTTAATCATTCCTTTAAAAATTTATAATTCAAATGATTCAAATTTGAATATAATAAATCTTACTTTATTCTTTAACATTTCTCATATCCATGATAATTAACGGCATATTTAAGATTTTTATATCCTTTATTAAGTTTATTATTTGTAGTATTCGTATTATCTTTTTCTTCCAATGCTTTTTCTAACGTTGTTCCAGAATCTTCTCCTAATTTATCCACTATTGCTGTTTTTCCACCTTTTATTCCTGCAAGTTCTTTTACATTGCATAATTGTCCTATTATAAATCGTCCAATTTCTCCGTTTGCTTTTTCCTTTTCCTCATCAGGAATTAATCTGTAATCTACATATTCTGACAAAACACGAGATAAACTTACATTAGCAGGAATTTTATATTTAATTTTTGATAATTCTACTTCTGATACCTTTTGTCCAAATTGTGGCGTTTTAGTACAAATCTGATGAAAGTATCTAAAAGGGTTTTGTTGCTTTGTTTTATCTTTTGTGCCGACTTCTAAAAAATAAAGTTTTTTCCATTTCTCTTGTCTAGCCTCATCATCTTTAGAGATTTTTAAAAACATTGTTTTCATCGCATTTTTAGTAAAAGTTATATTAAATACTCCAGCTCTTATTTTTCCTGTTTCGTCCATATACAGCAAAAAATCATTTACTCCGTGATAAGTCATATTAAAATCTTGGTTTAATAAAAATTCTTTTGTGTCAGGAACTATATCATTTAAAATAATACTTCCTGTTAAAACATCTATACATTTTCCATATCTTGGAGCTATTAAGGAAGTCCAGTCTAAATGATTATAATAATTTATTATTTCTGATTCAGCTTTTATATTTTCAGCTTTATTTACTCTTTGCATTCCTTGAGTTCCTTTTAATAACCAATATACTTGAGCTGAAGCTATTAGGTCATCATCTTCTAATATCTCTTGAATTTCTTTTATAACTTCTTCATCACTGCCATTTAATGCAACTTCATTATTCTCATTTATAAAATTTTCTTCAATTTCTTCTGCTTCACAAGACTGTAAATAATTATTAGCAACAACTAATAAAGAAGCTCCAAGCAGTAAATGTGGATTTTTCATACAAAGACATACAGCTAATAATTTTATTAAATTCTTATTTATAGCCGAGTTTTCAGCTATACAATCCTGTATATCATCTCCAAATAAATAATCTTCTTTAATCTTATCTTTACTTTTTCCAAGCCCTAAAGCATTAAAAGTTACTGTAGGGTATATCTTTCCTGTGACAACATAGACATATTGAGCCAAACACCCTCCTAAACTATGCCCTGTTATATGAATATTTATTTTTTCTTCTTTTTCTTCCTCTTTTTTACACATTTTCTTTATATATTCTAAAAACATATAGGCACAGATTAGTTGCGATCCATTTTCTTTCATAAATCCCAACTCAATATCTTGTATCATATCTTTAATTGTTCCCTTAATATCTTCAGGTTTAAAGCTGAAGTCTGTTCCTCTGTAAGCTATTACAACATCATTTTCTTTTTTAAAGGCACAGGCATAAAATCCATTATCAGAAACATTTTTGCCATATCCACAATCAGCAAATAACTTTGTTTTATCTGCACTGTAAATAAACTGCCAACCATTAAAATCATAATATGGTTTTAGCTCATGTTTTTTCTTTGTATCATATTCTATTCCAAAAACTCCTAAAAGGCGTTTATCTCTCTCATCATACATTAAAATGTCATTTATTATCTCAGGTTCTATATCATCTTGCTTTATTTTATTCCATACACGTTCTTTTAATTTTATAAATTCTATAAATTTTCCTTGTTTATACAAATCATAGTTTTCTATCTTTTTTGTATCAAGATTATTCCAATTCAAATATGCTAATTGAGCAAAAAAAGCATACTCAACATCTTTAACCATTTTCTCTCATCTCCTCAGGTAAAATAACATTAATTTCTTCATAGCTTTTCATATGGTCATAATACAATTCAAATGTTATGCAAGAAATGTTAGTACTATCAAAATATCTTGTAAAATAGTCCATTAAGTATCCCATTTCTTTTGGTAGTAATGTTTTTTCTTTTTTGTATTTCCTTAAATATTTTTTTACTTGTGGCTCATCTTTAAAAATATAAAATATATGATTTTTTACAACATCATAATTTAAATGTTTTCTATCCTGTAAATCCATATTAATATCACTATTTATGTTATATTTCTTATATAAAATCTGATGTAAGTTAAATAGCTTTTTCTTATACTCATCAATATTTACTTTTGTAATATCATCAACAAAAACATCTATATACACTGGTGGTCCAACTTCTTCATCAGGGATAAAATTTCCTATATTTTGTTCCACAAATTCAACAGCTTCTTTTAATAAAAAAATATCTGATAAATCTACATATACAACAATATCTTCTCCGAATACTTTTTTTGCATTTTCTCTTATTATTTTGGTCAGTCTTGGAGACGCCAAAGCATTCTCATATTGGTCTTTAAAGTCATCTTCCCACATATATAAGCTGTCTAAATCCTCTAAAGCCACTTGTATCCCCATAAAAGCCTTAGCTTCTTTTAATTTATCACTATAAATTATTCCCCTGTAACGAACATTGGTATTAAAACCATATTCTCTCTCCAATCCTCTGATAAAATAAAACTTATCATTAGGTACTTGTCGTTGTATTACTTCTAAAACTTCATCATTGTGCATTTTAGTAAAACCACTTGTCAGTAATGTAATAAATATAAGCATAACTACGCTAAATATTTTTTTCATAAAAGACCTCCAAATATATTCCTAGTAATAAATTCAATAAAGAAAGATTATTTTTTGATAATTTCAATATTTTTAAACATTTGAGTTTCTATATTAATTGGTTCTAATCTATTTATCCATTTTCGTTTGTTTATATTAATATATAAAACATTGTCTTTTTCTTGAAATGGAGTTACTAGATAATCATTTCCTTGTAAGGTGATAATGACAACTTTTTGATAATTTGCCATTGTAGCAATTTCATATTCTTTTTTAAATTTTATTGAATAAAAATTTATTGTAAGAAATAATATAAATAGTTCTAATGAAAAAAGAATATGGAGAGGACAAAATTTTTTTAAATATAAAGAAACTAAAGTAATTAGAATAGCTATATAGATACAGGAATGAAAAGGAAATATTTTGTTTACCAGTAAAATTCCAAACCCTAAAATATAATAAATAGAAATGAAAAAATAAAAAAATTTGAAATGTTTATTTTTTACTATATTATAGAAATTAAGAGCAGCTAAAAATACTGTAAAAATTATAGTGGCTGTTAAAAAGTAATTTAGACTTAGATGTTCAAAATAATATGTAGAAAGAATAAAAAATCTAGAGGTAATTTGGATATATAAAGTTTTAATAAAAATGTAAATTAATGATGATAAGCTTGAAATAAAAAGAATTAAGTCAAAAAAATGAGATTCAAGAAATTTTTTAATTTGTTCTTTAATAATCATAGATATCATCTCCTTGGGAAATATTTGTATAATAGTTTTTCAAATTTAAATTAAATTTTGATGATAAATTTATAAAATTAATCATATATTTAATATTATAGTATTTTTAGTAAAAATACAATTTTTATTAATTAGGAAAGTATAGATTTTAAAATTCAAAAAAATAAAAAAATATT
>ERZ894240.316-NODE-316-length-57900-cov-88.525370_pt1 | contig 57900 bp, 60 predicted proteins | sample MGYA00380298_ERZ894240 | MGnify/ENA primary metagenome ERZ894240 (study PRJEB32331, sample SAMN06328419) | human gut metagenome | biome: human gut microbiome; feature: stool | host: Homo sapiens | collected 2014-06-27 ... | reverse complement strand
CTACTATTTTTGAGATGCAGAAGTGAAAGAATGGAACTTCTGCGATACCCATAGTTCAAATGAGTTTTACTCTCTCTTTATTCTACGACATGGAATTTAGCTGATATTAAAAAAGAAATGGATATAACTAAAATTGATTAATTAATATAAATGCAAAGGAACTTTGTTGTAACCCTAGCGAGATGCTAGATCAATGAACTTAGTTAGAAATTATAGTTTAAAATCAAATTTATTAAATGGTTTAAATAATTGGAGGAAAAGATAAATGGAAAAATTTATATTAAAAGGGCATGAATTTCAAAGTAGACTTCTTACAGGAACAGGAAAATTTTCAGATAAAAATTTAGTTGCTCCAATGTTAGAAGCTAGTGGTTCACAAATTATAACAATGGCTTTAAGAAGAATTAACTTCCAAAACCCAAAAGAAAATATACTAAACTATATACCAAAACATATTACACTTTTACCAAATACTTCTGGAGCTAGAACAGCTGAAGAGGCAGTTAAAATAGCTAGAATAGCAAGAGAAGCTGGTTGTGGTGACTTTATAAAAATAGAGATAATAAATGATTCAAAATATCTTATGCCAGACAATGCTGAAACTATAAAAGCAACTAAAATATTAGCTGATGAAGGATTTATAGTTTTACCTTATGTAATGCCTGACTTAATTACAGCTAAAAGATTAGAAGATGCAGGAGCAGCAGCAGTAATGCCTTTAGGATCTCCAATCGGTTCAAATAGAGGAATAATAACAAAACCACTTATAGAGATGATGTTAGAAACAAATAGAGTACCTATAATAGTAGATGCAGGAATTGGAAAACCATCAGATGCAGCTTTAGCAATGGAAATGGGTTGTGATGCTGTACTAGTAAATACAGCTATTGCTACTGCTCAAGATCCAGTTAGAATGGGAAGAGCATTTTCATTAGCAGTTGAAGCTGGAAGAGAAGCATATTTAGCTAAAATGGCAGAGGAGAAAAAATATGCAAGTGCCTCATCTCCTTTAACAGGTTTCCTATTTAGAGGAGATGAGAAATAATGAGTTTTTACAACGAACTTGTAAAATGGAAAGACTTTGACTTTGATGGGTACTTTTCAAAAGTAACTGATGAAGATGTTTTAAATAGTATAGAAAAAGATAAATTAACTGTATATGATTACCTAAATCTTCTTTCACCTATTGCTCAAAATCATCTTGAAGCAATGGCAGTAAAAGCAACAAAACTTACAAGACAACACTTTGGAAATGTTATAGGATTATATCTTCCTATATATGTTTCAAACTATTGTACAAGTAACTGTATTTACTGTGGATTCTCAAAGAAAAATCATATTAAGAGAAGACATATGAAATTTGAAGAGATAGAACACGAAGCACAAGAGATAGCAAAATCAGGAATTGGAAGTATTCTTCTACTAACTGGTGAAGCTAAAGGGTTAATTGATAAAGAGTATTTAAAAGGTGGAATAGATGTTCTTAAAAAATATTTCTCATCTGTATCTATTGAGGTTATGCCACTAGATGAGGAAGATTATAAATATCTTGCTGATGATGGACTTGACGGACTTACTGTATATCAAGAAACTTATGATGAGACAAGATATGCTCAAGTGCATCTATCAGGAGAAAAAAGAAACTTCAGATATCGTCTTGATACTCCAGAAAGAGGAGCAAAGGCAGGTATTAGAGCAATAGGAATTGGAGCATTATTAGGACTTGGAGGTATCAGAGATGATGCTTTCAAAACAGGATTACATCTTAAATATCTAATGGATAAATATCCTAACAGTGAATTTAGTATCTCTTTCCCAAGAATTAATGAGGCAGAGGGAAACTTCAAAGATAGTTATGCAGTAGATGATGTTACATTTGTTCAAATTATCTTAGCTAATAGAATTTTCCAACCAAAAGCTGGAATCAATCTTTCTACAAGAGAAAGTGCATATATGAGAGATCACCTTGTAACTATGGGAGTAACAAAATTCTCAGCAGGATCTAAAACAGAAGTTGGAGGATACTCTCACGACAATGAGTCAACAGCTCAATTTGATATAACTGATAGTAGAGATGTAGATAGTATTGTTGAAGCTATTAGAGGAAAAGGACTTGAAGTGTTCTATAAAGATTGGGAGACTCTTGTATGAGAATAGGGATTGCAGGAGTTGGAGGAATCGGCTCAAATGTAGCTTTTCATCTAGTTAGAACAGGTGTTACTGAACTTAAATTTGGAGACTTTGATAAAATTGAAGAATCCAATCTAAATAGACAATTTTTCTTTAAAGATCAAGTTGGAAAATATAAAGCAGAGGCTTTATATGAAAATTTAAAGAGAATCAATCCTGATGGAGATTTTCAATATGAGATAATCAAATTTGAAAGAGAGAATATTAGAGAGTTTTTCAAAGATTGTGACATTGTAGTTGAAGGTTTTGATAAAAATGAGTATAAGTCTATGCTTATAGAGGAGCTTTATCCATTGGGAAAGATAATCGTTTCAGCATCTGGAATAGCTAGTTATGATTGCAATTCTATTCAAGTAAAAAATATGGGAAAAAATCTATATATAGTAGGGGACTTTCAAAAGGACATAGCTGACTATAAGACATATTCCCATAAAGTTTCTGTGATTTCTGCTATGATGGCAGGGATAGTTTTAGAAAGAGGTGGATATTTTGAGAAAGAGAATTGATATACCTAAAGGGTTATATGGTATAACAGGTGACAATTTTGCTCATGGAAAAAGTAATTATCAATGTGTTGAAGAGATGATAAAAGGTGGAATCAAAATAGTTCAATATAGAGATAAAACTAAAAGTTCTGGGCAAAAGGTTGAAGAGGCTAGAGCTATAAGAGAGCTTTGTAGAAAAAATGGAGTTCTATTTATAGTAAATGACAATGTGGATATAGCAATGCTTGTTGATGCTGATGGTGTTCATGTTGGTCAAGATGATATGAGTCCTGCTGATGTTAGAAAACTTTTAGGTGATGATAAGATAGTTGGACTTTCTACTCATTCAGAGGAGCAAGGATTAAAAGCTTATAATGATATGAATGTTGACTATATTGGGGTTGGACCTATCTTCCCTACAACTACAAAAGATACAGCCCCTGTTGGACTTGAGTATCTTGAATTTGCTGTGGCTAATTTACATCTTCCATTTATAGCTATTGGTGGAATAAAAGAGCATAATATAGATGAGATTATTAGCAGAGGAGCAGAGAGAGTTTGCTTAGTTAGTGATGTAGTAGGAGCAGAGGATATCTGTAAAAAAGTTGTTGATTTAAGCAATAAGTTTAAAAGATAGTTATTTGACTTTAGATAGAATCTTTGCTATAATTAATATAGAAGCACAACCATAAGGGTGCTAAATCCAGATTAGTGGAAATAAAAAGTTCTGAATAATATAAGCCCTCATTTATTTGGGGGCTTATATTATATATATTAAGTCCTCAGAACACTTAATATATATAAATATCACTAATCTGGAGGTTACTATGATTTACATTGAAACTCTCAATGTTAATGGTGGGGTTGCTATAGCTCTCATCATTATTCTACTAGTTTTTTATCTTTTCAAAAAGTAAATCTAGTACCTCGCCCTTATGGGCTTTTTTTATTTGAAATATTAAAGATAGAGATTTTTAATTTTTATTAATTACATCCTATATTTCTATAAAATATTAACTATTAAACTTGACTTTTCTTAACCATTATATTAGGATAATATTGGAAGTGAAAATAATTAAGAGGGAGAAATTACAATGAAAATATATGACTACATAATGGGAAAGACAAATTCTAGTTTTGCATATAAGATGCTAAAAGAGAATATACTTAAACTAGAATTAAAACCGGGAGAAGAATTAAAAGAACCTTATCTTTCAGAGATTTTAGAAATGAGTCGTACTCCTATAAGGGAAGCTTTGATTTTACTTAAACATGAAAAATTAATAGAAACTTTTCCCCAAAGTGGAACTTTTGTAGCCAAAATAGATAAAGAAAAATTTAAAAATGGAAGAATGTTAAGGGTATGTATTGAAACAAAGATGCTTGAATTAGCTTGTGAAAGTTTTCCAGATGAATATTTAAAACAATTGGAAGAAAATCTTGGAAAACAAGAATATATTTTAAATACTACTAGAGATTATGTAGAATTTCATAAATTAGATTTAGAGTTTCATAAAATAATCTTCCAAGGAGTTGGATATTTAGATCTTTTTGATATAACTAATAGTAATTTCTTTGATTATTTAAGAGTAAGACAACTTAATTCGTCTGATAAGATAAAGGATAACTATGTATTAAATGGGCATAAAAAAATATATGAGATTATAAAGAATAAGACACCTAATATAATAGAAGAAACACTTACAAATCATTTTTCAAGACTTGGAGATAAGTTGGATTTTTTAATTGAAGAATATCCATTTTATTTTAAATAAAAAATTAGCAGGGAGCTTTTATAAGAAAGCTCCTATTTTTTTGCAGAAACTTTCTATAAAATTGTATACAAGGGAAAAAAATTATAATATAATATATAATGGTAAAGACTTAAAAAATGGAGGGAAATATGAAACTAACTCTTAGAGAAAAAGAAAAACTTCTTATAGTTGTAGCTGCTGAAGTAGCTAGAAGAAGAAAAAATAAAGGTTTAAAACTTAACTACCCTGAGGCTATTGCATTGATTACTGATGAATTGATGGAAGGAGCTAGAGAGGGAAAAAGTGTTGAAGAATTAATGAGCTTTGGAAGAACTATCCTTACTAGAGATGATGTAATGGAAGGTGTGCCAGAGATGATAGAAACTGTACAAGTTGAAGCAACTTTCCCAGATGGAACAAAACTTGTAAGTGTTAAAGATCCAATTGAATAGGAGGCAAAATGAAACCAGGAGAATATATTTTAAGAAAAGATAAAATAGTTTGTAATGCTGGAAAAGAAGCTATTACATTGAGAGTTATAAATAGAGGAGATAGAGCTATACAAATAGGGTCTCACTTTCACTTTTATGAAGTAAATCCAATTCTTGAATTTGATAGAGCAAAAGCTTATGGAAAGAGATTAGACATAGCTGCTGGAACTGCTGTAAGATTTGAGCCTGGAGATGAAAAAGAGATTAGACTTATTGATATAGCAGGAAATAGAAAAGTTTATGGTTTAAATGATAAAGTAAACGGAGCATTAGACTAGGAGGAAAAATGAGCTTTGAAATAGGAAGAAAACAATATGCTTCTATGTATGGTCCAACTACTGGAGATAGTATAAGACTAGCAGATACGGAGCTTTTTATTAGAATAGAAAAAGATTACACTACTTATGGAGAAGAGTGTAAATTTGGTGGAGGAAAATCTCTAAGAGCTGGAATGGGACTTAACCCTGTTGAGATGAGAGATAATGAAAAAGTTGTTGATACAATAATCACAAATGCAGTTATTCTTGACTACACAGGAGTATATAAAGCTGATATCGGTATAAAAGATGGAAAGATTAAATTCATCGGTAAAGGTGGAAACCAAGATATGATGGATAATGTAGATTTTATTGTATCTGCAAGTACTGAAGTTATAGCTGGAGAGGGAACAATAGTTACAGCTGGAGGAATTGATACTCATGTTCACTATATTACACCAGAAATAGTTGAAACTGCTTTAAGTGGAGGGCTTACAACTCTTATAGGTGGAGGAACAGGACCTGCTGAGGGAACAAAAGCTGTTACTTCAACTCCAGGAGCTTGGCATATTCATAGAATGTTAGAGTCAGCAGAAGGATTCCCTATTAACTTCGGTTTCTTTGGAAAGGGAAGTGGAGCTGTTGAAGGTCCTAATGAGGAGCAAATAGAAGCTGGAGCTATCGGTTTAAAAGTTCACGAAGACTGGGGAGCTACAAGATCAGCTATTGACAATGCACTAAAATGTGCAGATAAATATGATGTTCAAGTTGCACTACACTCTGATACACTAAATGAATTTGGATTTGTTGAAGATACTATTGATGCAATAAAAGATAGAGTAATTCATACTTTCCATACAGAGGGAGCAGGGGGAGGACACGCACCTGACATCGTTAGAATGGCATCATTTAACAATGTATTACCAGCTTCAACTAACCCTACTAAACCTTTTACAGTTAACACAATAGCTGAACACTTAGATATGTTAATGGTTTGCCATCACTTAGACCCTAAAGTTCCTGAAGATTTAGCCTTTGCTGATTCAAGAATTAGAGAGCAAACAATAGCTGCTGAAGATATTCTTCAAGATATGGGAGCTTTAAGTATTATGAGTTCTGATGCTCTTGCAATGGGAAGAATTGGAGAGGTTGTAATGAGAACTTGGCAAACAGCTCACAAAATGAAGCTACAAAGAGGAATTTTAGAGGGAGATGAGGAGTATTGTGATAACAATAGAGCTAAGAGATATATTGCTAAATACACAATCAACCCTGCTCTAGCTCATGGAATCTCTGAATATGTAGGTTCTATTGAAGTTGGTAAATATGCTGACTTAGTTATTTGGGAACCTGCTTTCTTTGGAGTAAAACCTAAAATGGTGGTAAAATGTGGAATGGTAGCTCAAGCAGTTGTTGGAGATGCCAATGCAACAATTCCTACACCTGAGCCAATGATTATGAGAAATCAATTTGGAGGGTATGGAAAAGCTATTGGAAGCACATCTATAACATTTGTTTCAACTTATGCTTATGAAGATGGAATCAAAGATAAACTAGGATTGAATAAAATAGTTTTACCAGTTAGAGGACATAGAACTTTAACTAAAAAAGATATGAAACTAAATAATACAACTCCAAATATCACTGTTGATCCTCAAACATATGATGTAAGAGTAGATGGAGAGTTAATCACTTGTGAGCCATTAAAAGAATTACCAATGGCACAAAAATATTTCTTATTCTAATTTAAGGAAGGTAAAAAGATGATATTAGATAAAATTCTTGGAAATATAAAGGATATGGAAGATATACACTGTCATGTAGAGAGAATCTATTTAGAAAGTGATGAGCTTTTAAAAAGAGTTTTAAGAGTGACATCAGATCATGGACATGAGTATGGAATCTCTTTACCAAAGGGTAGTGAAATGAGAGATGGAGATATTCTTTTCAATGATGGACATAATATGGTTGTTATCTCTGTAAAAGAAGATGATGTTATTGTTATCACTCCTAGAGATATAAATGAGATGGGAGAGGTAGCACACAATCTTGGAAACAAACATCTACCAGTTCAAATTGAAGATGGTAAGATAATTATTCAATATGATTACTTAGTAGAAAAATTCCTACAAGATCTACAAATAAATTTTGAAAGAAAAAATATGAAATTAAAGCAGGCATTTAGACATGTGGACCACAGCCATTAATATGAAAATTTTAAATGTTATGCAAATTTGTGACTCAAACTTTCCAGTAGGTTCTTTTAACCATTCTTTTGGTATGGAAACATATTTAAGAGATGGAGAGATAAAAAATACTGCTACTTTAAAAGTTTGGTTACTATCATATCTTAAACATCAATTTATATATAATGATGGTTTTGCTATGAGAATAGTTTTTGAAAAATTAAAAGAGAATAAGATAGATGATATTTGGGAACTAGATAGAAAAATCACTGTACAAAATACTTCAAAAGAGAGTAGAGATGGAGCTAAACTAATTGGACAAAGAATGATTAAAACCTATTTAGAGCTTTATGATATACCTCTTTTAAAAGAGTATGGAGATAGAATCAGAAAAAAACTATCTTTTGGACATCCTAGTATTGCCACTGCTATTCTTTTGAATTATTTGGAAATATCTGTTGAAGATACTATTCTATATTATATGTATAGTACAATATCAACTTTAATTCAAAATGGAGTAAGAGCCATACCTCTAGGACAAAAGGATGGACTTATTTTAATGCAGGAGTTTTTCCCTATATTTGAAAAATTACTGTCAGAGATAATGAATCTGAGAGATGATGATTTTGGATTGACAGTTCCGGGATTAGAGATATCACAAATAAATCACGAAGAATTAGTATTTAGATTGTTTATGTCTTAAAATTAATTTCCTCTGCTCCCTATGAAGATTCTTTTGTATGGGAGCAAAGGAGATAGAAAAAAAGGAGAGGTAATGAAAGAACCAGTAATAATCGGTGTTGGAGGACCAGTAGGTTCAGGAAAGACACTTCTAATAGAGAGAGTTACTAGAATGATGGCAAATGATTACAAGATTGCTGTTATAACTAATGATATTTATACAAAAGAAGATGCTATGTTTATGGTGAAAAACTCTGTTTTACCTGAAGATAGAATAATTGGAGTAGAAACTGGAGGTTGTCCTCATACAGCTATAAGAGAAGATGCCTCTATGAACTTTGCTGCAATAGATGAATTAAAAAGTAGATTTGATGATTTAGATATAATCTTCCTTGAAAGTGGAGGAGATAATCTAGCAGCTACTTTCAGTCCTGATTTAGTAGATTTTTCAATCTATATAATTGACGTGGCTCAAGGGGAGAAAATTCCTAGAAAAGCTGGACAAGGAATGATTAAAAGTGATATGTTCATTATAAATAAGATAGATTTAGCACCATATGTTGGGGCAAATCTTGATGTAATGAGAGAGGATACAAAAGTTTTCAGAAAAGAGAAAGACTTTATATTTACAAATCTTAAAACAGATGAGGGAGTAAATAGAGTTATTGATTGGATTAAATCTAATTGTCTTTTAGAGGGGCTTAAATAGATGAGAGAAAAAATCACAATAGATGATTTAGGAAAAAACAATCTTGCTGGTTATACTGAACTTATTTTACAAAAAACTCCTAGAAGAACAGGAGCAAAGAAAAGTTATACAGTGGGAGCAGCTAAGATCTCTCCAGCTATATATTTAGATGACGATACTATCCCATGTTACTATCTTATTCAACTAGGTGGAGGATATATTGAGGGAGAGTATTATGAAAATAGATTAAAATTAGAGGAGGGTAGCCAAGCTATTTTAACTACTCAAGCATCTAGTAAGATCTATAAAAGTGAAAATGGTATCCCTTCAAAGCAATATACTAATCTACAACTTGAAAAAAATAGTAAACTTGAATTTATAAATGATAGTGTAATATTGTATAAAGATGCAGTATATGAGCAAAGTACAGATATATATTTAGAAGAGGGAACAACTCTTATATATTCTGATGGTATAACTGCTGGTTGGTCACCTGATGGAAAGCTCTTTCAATATACAAGTGCTAGAATAAAAACAAATCTTTATCTAAATGGAGAATTGATCTATTTAGATAATCTAAAAATTACACCTAAAGATTATGAGGTGCAAAGCTTTGGTATTCTTGAGGGATATAAAAACTTTGGAACAATGGTAGTAATTGATGAGAGAGTAGATAAAGAGCTGATAAAGAGATTGAGAGAGGAAACTAAAAATCTAAATTTAGATGTGAAATTTGGAATCTCTCTTCTTGAGAAAAATGGATTTATAGTTAGAGTATTGGGAAATCTTACTCAAGATATTCAAAAGGTCATAAATAGAGTTCATACATATTTAAGAAAAGAGTTTTTTGAATTTGAGGAACTAGATTTAAGAAAGTATTAATTTAAATACTATAATATAGTATTCTAATAATTAAAATAAAAATATATTATCCCTAACATCAAGTTGACGCAATTTCCAAAAGTAAAGGAGTGTGAGCGACTATTACTTTTGAGACACAGGCGAAGTCCTGTGCTACATTAATTTTTTAGAAGCCCTCAGTGAAATGCAGTTAAGAAAATGCAACGTGTTTGAGGCATAGCCGAGTTCCAAAAATAGAAGAGCTTTAGCGATTACTATTTTTGAGATGCAGGAGTGGAACTCCTGCGATACCCATAGAGAATGAGCTATAGGGATTCTTTATTCACTGACATGGAGACAACTTGATGTTAAAAAAAGAAATAGAGATAATTAAACTTGACTAATGTCGCAAATAACAAAGGTACTTTGTTAAAATCTAACGATGTGCTAGATAACTGAGTTTAGTTAAATAAATTATAGTTTGTTTAAGAAGAAAGAGCTGAACATATTTGTTACAGCTCTATTTAATATTTTAAAGGAGAATTATGAATTTAAAAAAAATAATAATAGGAAGTTTAATATTAGGTTCATTAAATGTTTTTGCCTATGAACCAATTAAATATACCTTTGATGATGGAGTATATAAAAAAGAGATAACTGTTACTAAGTCTCCACAAAGAGCTGTAACTTTAGCACAATTTATGACAGAAACTCTTTTAGCTCTTGGTTTAGAAGATAAGATGACAGGAACAGCCTTATTAAATGAAGAAATTTTACCAGAATACAAAGAGACATATGACAAGATACCTGAACTACAATTAGGTGAGGGGCAACATTCAATATCTAAAGAATCATTTATAGCAACAGAAGTTGACTTTGTATCTGGTTGGGAACAATCAATAGCAGAGGAAACAACAGGATCATTAGATGAATTAGTAGATAGAGGAATAGTTCCTTTTATCTCTAGTGGATTAGCTCCAGATGCTACTATTGAAAGTGTATATAATGATTTTATACTTTTAGGGAGAATATTTGAAGTCCCTGAAAGAGCTAAAAAAGTTGTAGCTAAGATGAAAGCTGAAGTTAAAAGTGTAACTGATAAAACTAAAAATATAGAAAATAAACCTAGAGTATTAATCTATGATTCAGGAGAGGGAGAAGCTTTTGTTGGGGGATCAGGGTTACCTAATAATCTTATTGAACTTGCTGGTGGAGAAAATATCTATAAAGATCTAGGACAAGATTATGCTACTGTTTCCTTTGAAGATATTGTTCAAAAAAATCCTGAAATCATAGTTGTAACAGAGTATTATTCTGGAATCACAGGAGATGAAAAGATTAAATTCTTAAAAAATAGTCCAGCTTTAAAAGATATAGATGCTATAAAAAATAATAGAATCTATAAGATTGGACTTATTGATTTAGCTCCGGGAATAAGAAACTCAAAGGCTGTTGAAAAACTATATAATATGTTTTATGGAAATGAAAAGTAATGAAAGTGAGAAAGGAAAAATATAACCTATTTTTTTTAATTCTTTTAGTTTTCTTAATATTGAGCATCTTAATAGGAGTTTCCTTTGGAAGTAGCTATATCTCCATAAAAAATGTATATCAGTTTTTAAGCAACAGAATTTTAAATAGAGAAATTTTTTCTCCTACTTGGAAAAAAAATATAGAGGCTATTATTTGGGAGATAAGAGTTCCTAGGGTGTTACTTTCTGCAATTACAGGTGGAGGACTTGCAATCTCTGGAGTATTAATGCAGTGTATAACTAAAAATCCTATAGCTGATCCATATATTTTAGGTATTTCATCTGGGGCATCTGCTGGAGCAGTAGCAGTTATTATTTTTGGTGGAGCAACTATAGGTATGTTAGGAATCACAGGTGGAGCTTTTATTGGAGCTATTATTTGTGGAGTAATTGTTTTTATAATTGGAACAGAAAATGGAAAGAATATATCAACAGTTAGATTAATATTAACTGGTTTAGCTGTTTCAACTATATTTTCATCTATAACAAATATATTAGTCTATTCAGCTAAAAACTCAAACCAAGTGAGATCAGCAGTGTTCTGGAGTATGGGAAGTTTAGGTAGAGCAAAGTGGGGAGAATTATTAATACCATTTCTTGCATTAGCTATTGTCTTTATACTATCTATTCTTCTATCTAAATCATTGGATATTCTACTTCTAGGAGATAATACAGCAAAAATGGTTGGAATGAATATTGGAAAAATTAAAACAATTATTATTCTTTCATCTACTATTTTAATCTCTATTTTAGTTGCTCTTACAGGTTCAATCGGTTTTATAGGTTTAATAGTTCCACATATATGTAGATATTTTTGTGGTAGTTCACATAAAAAACTTTTAACATTATCTATTTTAGTTGGAGCAATATTTTTAATCTTGTGTGATACAATAGCTCGTACAATTTTTCCACCAAGAGATATACCTATTGGAATAATAACATCTATTATAGGAGGTCCTTTTTTCCTATCTATGATTGGAATAAAAAGTTTCTCTTTTGGAGGTAAAAATGGTAGAAGTTAAAAATCTATTTTATAAGACAAAGGATAAAAGTATTTTAAATGATATATCAATAAAATTTCCTGAAAAAAAGTTTATAGGTATAATAGGACCTAACGGAGCTGGAAAATCAACACTATTAAAAAATATTTATGGAGTATTAACTCCGAGTAATGGAGATATTTTTATTGATGAGAAGAATATTAAAAGTATAAATGGAAAAGAGAGAGCTAAAAAGATAGCTGTGTTATCTCAAGAAGATAGAGAAGAATTTGATTTTACTATTGAAGAGATAGTAGAAATGGGAAGATACCCACATAAAAGCATATTTGAAAATTACTCCAATAATGATAGAGAGATTGCTATAAGTATGATAAAAAAGGTGGGAATGGAAAATTATATAGGTAGAAATTTTAATGAGTTATCTGGTGGAGAGAAACAAAGAGTTTTAATTGCTAGAGCATTAGCACAGGATACGCCTATATTGATACTTGATGAGCCTACTAACCATTTGGATATTGGTTATCAACTACAACTTTTACATTTAATTAAGCATTTAGATAAAAATGTAATTGCTGCTCTCCATGATCTCAATGTTGCTGCTATATTTTGTGATTATATCTATATATTAAAAGATGGTAAACTTATTGAAGAGGGAACACCAGAACAAGTTTTAAATAGAGAGAACTTAAAAAATATTTTTAATATTGAATGCTATATAGGAAAAAATCCAATAAATGATAAAGTTCAAATATCATATACTACAAGTCACTATCATGTTAATGGAGTAGGATCAGATCACTACCATGATGACCACTTTACAGGAATACATACACATATTATAGAAAAATAGGGGAGAGCAAAAGCTCCTCTATTTTTTTATTGATATAATAATTAAATATAATATAAAGAATAAATAGAGAAAGTCAAAGAAAGTTTTAATAAAATATATAGGCAAAAATATACTGTTTAAATTTTGATATATATATTATTTATATAAGAAAAACTGTTTTGATATAGTTAAATATGTTGACAAATTATTACATAAAGTTTATATTATAAATAAAGTTTAATATGATAAATTTATGAGGTGCTGAGATGAATGATCTACTTAATAGATTAATTAAAAAAAATATTCCTGAAACAAAATTAGGTACAGTAGCAAGTTATATTCCAGAATTGGATAAAGCAAAGAAAGATGCTTTAGGTATTTACATTATTGATAATGAAGGAAATGAATATTTTTCAGGAGATTATGAGACAAAATTTACAATACAAAGTATATCTAAAGTTGTAGCTCTTATGTTGGCAATTCTTGATAACGGTGAAGATTATGTATTTTCTAAAGTTGGAATGGAACCTACAGGAGATCCCTTTAATTCTATTACAAAGTTAGAAACTTCTGGAGAAAGAAAACCTTACAATCCTCTTATAAATGCTGGAGCTATTGCTGTTTCATCTATGATAAAAGGAAAAGATGCAAGAGATAGGTTTCAAAGATTATTAGATTTTTTTAAAAAAATATCTGAAGATGAGACATTAGATGTAAATTATAAGATATATTGTGGAGAGTCAGAGACTGGAAATAGAAATAGAGCTATGGGGTATTTTCTAAAAGGAGAAGGTATAATAGAAGGAAATGTAGAAGATGCTTTGGATATTTATTTTAAACAATGCTCTATAGAAGTAACAGCTAAAACACTTGCAAAAATAGGTTTATTCTTAGCTAATAATGGGAAACTAAGCACAGGAGAGATTGTAATAACTCAAAGAGTTGCTACTATTATAAAAACTTTAATGGTAACTTGTGGAATGTATGATAGTTCTGGAGAATTTGCTGTTAGAGCTGGTATTCCATCTAAAAGTGGAGTAGGAGGAGGAATACTTTCAGTAGTTCCCGGAAAGATGGGGATAGGAGTATATGGTCCATCATTAGATAAAAAAGGAAACTCTATAGCAGGAGTTACTCTTTTAGAAGATCTATCAAATGAATTAAACTTAACTATATTTTAAAAATAATTATTTTCATTACTAAAAATTATTTTTTAAAATCTATAATTATATAATAAATACTACTATAAAAATTTAAAAGAGGAGTTAGTTCTCCTCTTTTTCTATCTAGATAACTTATTCAATGCTTTAAACAGTTCTCTATCCTTTTGAATTTTTCCAAACTTTGTAACAAGCCAGTTTAACTCTTGCTCTGTAAGATTAAGCTCATCTTTAACATAAGTTTCTAACTTTTCAACCTCTTGAGGTAAAAGAATAGGTTTAGTAGAATTATTAATCTCTTGTACTGTACCAGCTCCCTCAAAATATAGAAGTAGCTTTTTCCAGTTAGAGAAAAGATCAGTTTTTCTAAGTAACATAACTGCTTTATAATCTAGTTGCGGAATCTCCTTGTAACCTTTTCTTTTTAAGAAAGTTAAGATCTCATCATCTTTTTTACTATCTATCAAAACCTCTCCAGCTTTTTTGCTATTCATTATCTTAGGTAATCTTTTATCCTTTCCCTTAGTTCTAAGATATTTAGAAAGAGGAATTGTCTTTACCTCATTAAAAAACTCTATCACAAAATCATTAAACTCTTGATTTTCAGGGACTTCATTATTCTCTATTAGTTCTATCATCTCATCTATCTTTTTAAAATCTACCATTTTATCTGTCTCCTCTAATTATAAGTATAGTAATATTATAGCATTTAGAAAAATAATTTAAAAGTTAAAAATTGCAAGTTAATAGAATATATGTTAGTATTGATATATAGAAAGTAATTGGAGGAAAAGAATGAGATTAGATAAATTTTTAACAGAGTGTGGACTTGGTAGTAGAAAAGAGGTTAAATCACTTCTTACAAGCGGAAAGATAAAAGTTAATGGGGAGATAGTAAAAAATCCCCAGTCTAATATAAAAGAAAACGAAGATAGAGTTGAGTATAACAATAGAGTTTTAGAGTATAGCAAATTTAGATACTATATTATGAATAAAAAAGCTGGATATATAACAGCTGTGGAAGATCCTAGAGAGAAAACTGTAATGGAGTTATTGCCAGATTGGGTAATTAAAAAAGAGTTAGCTCCAGTAGGTAGATTGGATAAGGATACAGAGGGGCTTTTGCTTTTAACAAATGATGGGCAACTTAATCATAAACTTTTAGCACCAAAAAGCCATGTTGAGAAAACTTACTATGCAGAGTTAGAAAAGGATATAAGCAATGAGGATATTGAAAAGTTAGAAAATGGAGTTGATATTGGTGGATATATTACAATGCCAGCTAAAGCAGAGATAGTAGGAGAAAAGAAAATACATCTTACTATTAAAGAGGGAAAATTCCATCAAGTTAAAAAGATGCTAGAGGCAGTAGATAATAAAGTTATCTATTTAAAGAGAATATCATTTGGTAAATTATTACTAAATGATATGGAATTAGGAGAGGTAAGAGAGGTAAAAGTTGAAGATATTATTTAATTTTCTTAAATAATATAATAGGACTTTTTAGGAGAAAAGGTAATGGATATAATTAAAAGAGGGGAAACTGGAGTTGTAACAGCCAGAAGAAAGAAAAGAGTTAAAGAGGAGAGAAAAAGTATATTTGAAATATATCGTTCTCCAAAAACTATAAAAGATTATATGTTCTACCTAAAGGATTTTCTCAACTTTGTATATGAAGGTGAAGGAGATATTAGAGGTGATGAACTTATAGATCTAATGAAAGATATAGATAAAACCGATGTAGAAGATTATATTAGTCACTTAGTTGATGAAAGAGGATTGAAAAAAACTTCTATAAATAAAATTCTCTCTGCACTGAAATCTCTGTATAAAGAGATGGAGAAAAATGGTTTTGATAATCCCTTTAAATATATAGAGCTATTTAAAGTAGGAAGAAATATAGATAATATTTTAAAATTATCTTTTGAAGATATAAAAAAAATTATAGGATTGTATAAAATCAAGGGAGAAAAGGAGTATAGAAATATAACCATATTATATACTCTATTCTATACAGGAATGAGAAGTCAAGAGTTGTTAAATCTAAAGTTTAAACATATTCTTGTAAGAGAGGGAAGTTACTATATAAAACTAGAACAAACTAAAAGTGGAAGAGAGCAATATAAATCTGTATATGGAATACTTGCTGATAAACTTAATGAGTATAAAAATTATCTGCAATCTCTTTACTCTATTGATGATGAGGAGATAGAGGAGCAATATGTTTTTAGTAGCTCAGTTAAAAAAAATACTCAACTATCATATAGGGCATTATATGATTTAGTTCAAAATTTTGGTAAGCTTATAGGGAAAGATATTAGTCCACATAATATTCGTCACGCTGTAGCAACAGAGCTTTCAATAAATGGAGCTGACCTTTTAGAGATTAGAGATTTTTTAGGACACGCAGATACAAGAGTGACAGAAGTATATATCAATGCAAAATCTGTTCTTGAGAAAAAAGTTTTGGAAAAGTTACCATCACTTTCTTCTCTTGATGATATAGCAAGCAAATAAGTAGCTATAATTTTAATTAAGAAAACAATATATAAATTTTAAAGATTAATTTCAGAATATAAAATAATTTTGATTTTAATCTTTTTTAATATAATAGATGAACACTTTATCAAGTATAAAAATATTTATAGTTTTTTAATCAAATTAAAGTTTAAATTTAAAATAATTAAGTTATTAAAAATTATTTAAGTAATATAACTGCATATAATTAACATTATATGTGGATTTGTTATCTATTATATCTATTTAATAATTATTTTAAATAATTTATTGAAGTTTATAGAATATTCTATATAGTATTGCCATAAAAAATTAGTTTTATCAAATATAAATTTTTATGGGGATTTCCTATATTTTACTTTTTTACTTATTATGTTATAATATATATGAAAGATCCAATAGGTACTTAGATTTGATTGATTAAGCTTAGGATAGAGGCTCTCATTTATTGGGAGTTTTTATTCTGCCCTTAAGCAAGGTGGACAATCAAATCTAAGGAGGTCACACTAAGTATTAATGGAGGGATCGCAATTGCTTTCTTCATTCTTGCTTAGTTATGGTATAAAAGTAGATAAATAGTCACCTCAGCCCTGCGGGACTTTTTTATTTTTTGTAGATTATTATTTTTTTAAATATAATTTTCTTAATTTTAGATATAGGACTAAAAAATATAAATAATTTAAAAAATAATAATTTTTCTTAAAATATATTATAGGTTTATTTGTTTAAATTACTTAAATTAAAAATTATTTAATATTACTTTTAATTGTTAGGAAATAAAGAATATATTTTATTGCTCAATAAAATTATAATATAGCTCAAAAATCAGAAAAATAAAAAAACTGCTGAAAATGATAATTTTTAAACTATCAAATTCAACAGTTTTATTTTTTAAAAGTTATGTGTAAATCCTAGCATTACCATATCATAGTAATAATTTTTATTTACAAAAGCTAAGTATCTAAGATTTACTAAGAAATCCTCTTGTAAGTAATAACCAATTCCAGCACTTAATACTCCAGTATCTCTACCAGTTTCAAGAATTTTAATTTTTCCATCTTTAGTTCTAAGATCTGCTCTATCACTGAAATCATAATTCCATTCAACACTACCATTTAAAAGCCACTTATTAGAGATCTCACTATAATAACTTACACCTAAGTTACCACTTCCAACTCTATCATTATTATCTAAAATATCTCCATGTCCTTTAGTAGTATATTGATTCCAATTAACTCCAATATGTGGATATAGAATATTCTTCTCATTGATATTAAAGAAATACCCTGCCTCTGCTCCCAATGAATAGTTTTTACTTCTATATATTATATTAGATATATTGTTACTACTTAATATATTTTTTCCCTCATCATAACCAGCTTTTCCTATAAATAGAAAATCATTGTAGTTATAAGCTAGATAGGCATTAAGTCCATATGTTCTAACCTTTTGGTCACTATCGTTGCTATCTTTATAATCAACTTTAGATTTTACATATCCAAGACTCACACCAGTTATCATATTGGGATTTGATAGAAATGTGCTATTAGTTCCAGTTAAAAATCCTTTTGTTTTACTAGAGTAATCTGTATTATAATTATCTCTATCATAGTTAGATTTCAGTTCTCCAATACCCTCTATATATTGGCTACTACCACTATAACCTCTTCTATTTAATTTTTTAAATATTATACTCTCTCTAAATTGCTCTGTTCCTCTATGTGTAATAATCTTACTATTAATTTCAGCTAGATTATTTTGTAAATTATCTCTATTAGCCAATGTTGGTATAGAGATAGCTACTAAAGCAAGAACAGTTAAAATTCCTTTTTTCATCTCTCCTCCTAACTATCTTCTTTTCTTTCCAAAGATTCTTAATAGATATAGGAATAGATTGATAAAATCAAGGTAAAGATTTAAAGCTCCAATAATTCCTATTTTTTCAATTACTTCTCTATCTCCATCAGCAATATTATAAGCTAGATGTTTAATTCTATTTACATCATAAGCTATAAGAGCTGAGAATATAACTATACCTAATATAGTTCCAGCCCAATAAAGCATTGGTGCTTTTATAAAGAAGTTAATTAGTGACATTATAATAATAGAGATAAGTCCAGTCATCAAATATTTTCCATAGTGGCTTAAATCTTCTGAAGTAGTGTATCCATATACTGCTATTACAACAAACATTACAAGAGCAACACCTAAAGTATATAGTATACTTATAGGATCAAATACAAATGCAAGACTACTGAATAAAATACCATTCATAAGTGAATAGATAAAAAACATAAGTCTAGCTGTACTAGATGACATCTTATTTATACCTAAACTTAAGAAAAATACAAGTCCTAACTCAGCAAAAGTTATTATCTTAAAGTAAGGCATAATAGTGTAAAGTAAAGCTTGATTAAAGAAAAATACATAAGCTGGAACTGCTGCTGTAATCAATATTCCAACTATCATATTAAGAAATACCTTTCTTAAAAAACCATTTGTTACCTCTGCACGATCTACAAAATTTCCATATTCATCTCTTTGTTCATTTAAATCATATTCATTCATAATAATACCTCCTAGAGTATATAAAATTTAAAAGAACTTGAAATAAATTTTGTAAATATAATTACTAAAACTATATAATCTATCTACAAAAATTTATTTTTCAAATTCTTATAATTATAGACAAGTTTTAGTAAAGCTTAGATCTACTACTTTAATTCCATCTACTGCTGCACTCATTATTCCACCAGCATATCCTGCCCCTTCTCCTATTGGGAAAAGTCCTCTAACATTTATAGATTCTCCTTTTATATCTCTAACTATCTTAACAGGAGCAGAGGTTCTAGTTTCTGGAGCAATTAGATTAACTCTATTTGAAATAAAGTAACTATTTTTACCCCAATTTTCAAAAGCAGCTTTCATATTATTAGTTATAAATTGAGGGAAAAGATTATTTATATCATATGAGTTCATCTTCATCTCATAACTACTTTCTATCTCTGATTTTGTCTCTCTATTACTCATAAAGTCCATTACATTTTGATATACTGCACCATAGTTGTTTCCAATCTCGAAAGTTTTTCTTTCAAGTTGCTCTTGGAACTTCATACCAGAGAACAGCTCCTCACCAAATTCATTTTCCTTTATCCCTACAACAATAGCAGAGTTTGAAAATCTACCATCTCTTTGAGAATAACTCATACCATTTACCAATGTCCCACCAGTTTCAGATGCAGCATTTACAACTACACCCCCTGGACACATACAGAAAGAAAATACTCCTCTATCCTCTTTTCTATTATTATATGTTACACTATATGTAGCAGCTCCTAATAGAGGATTTCCAGCAAATTTACCATATTGCATCTTATCGATATCCTCTCTAAGATGCTCAATTCTAACTCCAACAGCAAAAGGTTTATTTTCCATATGTATACCTTTTAGTTGTAACATTCTGTAAGTATCTCTTGAAGAATGTCCTATAGCTAAAATTACAGAGTCTACTGAATAATATTCTCTCTCTTTTAAACCTCTAACTATGTCAATTCCTATAATCTTTCCATCTTTTATATGTAGATTTTCCATTTTACTATTAAAATAGAATTTTCCACCCATACTCTTTATTTTTTCTCTCAGATTTTTAACTACAACTTTTAATACATCAGTTCCTATATGTGGTTTATAATCCCACATAATATTTTCTTGAGCTCCACAAGCTACCAACTCTCTAAATACCTTGTCTATATATTCGCTTTTTATTCTAGTATTTAGTTTACCATCAGAGTACGTTCCAGCTCCTCCCTCACCAAATTGTACATTTGATTCTGGATTAAGAGCTTTTAAATCTGAAATATTAGAGGAGTTTATAAAGTTATTTGTTGTAATATCTCTCTTATCTACCTCTTCTCCCCTTTCAAATACTAATGGAATATATCCATATTCAGCTAATCTAAGAGCTGCAAAAAGTCCTGCTGGTCCTGCTCCTATAACAGCTACCTCTTTTTTATTAAAAAGTGGCTCACGTTTTGGAATCTCCTTTTCCTTTGCAATAGTTACATCTTTTAATTTAGATAGATCAATATCATTTTTTAAAATAACCTCTATTGAATATATAAACTTAATATCATTTTTCTTTCTACTATCAATAGAACGTTTATTCCAAATGATTCTTTCTATATTCTCTTTTTTTATACCTCTTTTACCTATCTCTTTTATCAACTCTTTATCTTGATTCTTTTCTAAAGAGATAATTATATTATTTATATTTACTTTCATTACTCACCTCTTAACAGATTATAGCATAAAAAATAATCTCTATCAATTAAGTTAAGATAGTTTTAATAAGAATTTAGTTTTTAAATTAACAACAATTCTTTATCAATCAAATCACAATTAATAGAATTTAAAATTTTATTAAATTCTATATCTTTAACTCTATATTTAATAGTACTATATTTTTTATCCCTTTTATTTTTTTCTAATATAAATAAAACCCGTGAAAAGTTTTTACCTATTTTTTGTGGTTCTTCTTTTAAAATTGAAGCAGGAACAAAAAAATCAAAATTTTCCATTTGTTTCAACCCTAAAACAATATCTTTTCTATCTATAACAGGTTTATTTAATAAAATATCAACTTCTAATTTTAATGTAAAAAAATCATCTTGAAAGCATACTTGAACTGGTGTAGAGATAAGTAAAGGCAATCTATCAAATATCTGTAATTTTAATTTAGTTGTTCCATTTCTTTTATAATTAATAGCACTTAATGGTATTCTGTTTTTTTCTAAGTTTTTATAAAAATCTAATGCTTTTATTTTAGTTTCAACTCCTGTTAAATGGAGAAAATTGCTTCTTACACATTTCATTTCAAAAAACTCAAACTTATTATTTAATTTATTTTTAAAAACATATAAAAAATCTTTATTTAACAGGTATTTATCATATATTTTTTTAGCTTTTATTAAATTTTCAATTAATTTTGTCTTGTCATTCATAAAAAACTCCTTAAAAAAAAAGCTACCATAGAGGTAGCTAAAAAGGTTTTTCCGTTGTCTGCCAACACGTTAATCTTAAACATTAACATAAGTTTCGAGTTTTTCCGTTGCTCGCCAACACGTTAGTCTTATCACCTAACTTAAATTTCAGACTTCCTTTTTCTTACTTAAATGATACACTATTTTTTATAAAAAGTCAATAAAGAGTATTTTTCTCTTCTCTAATAGAGAAAAAAACTACACCCTTATATATGAGTGTAGTTTTAATTTTAAGTTTCTAATCAATTACATTTCTTTTACTCTGTCAGCTAGTAATTTACCAACTTTAAATTTAACAGCTTTTTTACCAGGAATAGTCATTCTCTCTTTAGTTTGAGGATTTCTAACTTCTCTAGTTGCTCTCTCTTTTACTTCCCATTTTCCCCAACCAACAAAAGTAATACTATCTCCTTTTAATAGAGTATCTTCTACTGTAGCCAAAAATAGTGCTACTGCTCTTTCAGCTTCTTTTTTAGTAAATCCACCTTTTTCTGCATATAATTCAACAAACTCTTTTTTAGTCATAGTTGCCTCCCAGTTTTCTAGTTTCTTTGCCTATATTATATATATACCCTTTATTTTGGGATTTGTAAATAAAAAATTTAAAATTTTTTTAATTTTTAGTTCATTTTAAGGTATAATTAACATATATTTAAAAAAATTAAGTTATATATTACAAAATTATTTTAAATCCTTGAGAAGCACGATTTACTTCAGTGTCTGTAACTCCTAAATATTTTTGTGTCACAACTACTGAAGAATGATTTAAAAGTCTTCTTACCAATTCAATATTATATCTATTATTAGTATATTGTATATGTGCATAGGTTTTTCTAAAACTATGGGTAGAGAAATTCTCAATCTCTGTACATTTAGAAACTTTTTGCAAAAACTTTTGTACCCATCTAATAGAAAAAGTAAATAATCTATCATTTTCTCCTAACTCTTTTTTTTTACAATAATCCTTTACAATTTTTACAACCTCACTATTAATATCTCTATTTTGGCGTTTTCCTGTTTTTTGTTCTATCACATCTATTCGCCCATTGATAATATCTTTTACTTTTAAATTTAAAACATCTCCTATTCTTAGTCCAGTATTTAATTGAATAAAACAAATTAAGTAAATTTGAAAGTTAGCTCTTATTTTTATTCCATTTCTATTTCCTCCATTTTTTATGTACTTGAAAATTGTTATTAATTCATCTTTTTCTAATGCTTTTGTTTTCATAATATTTTTCCTCCTTTTTTATTCTTATATATTATTTATTCGCTATATTAAGATAATTTAATTCTTATATCTAGCTTTATTTTTAATTTTATTATAAAATATAATTATTATACATATTGGGAGGTTTTAAATATGCTTATTATTAAAAATGGTACTGTACTTGATGTAGAAAAATCTAAAAGTGTAAAAATGGATATCTCAATAGAAGATGGAAAAATTGTTGCAATTAAAAAAAGTATCAGAGCAAAAAAAGATGATTGTGTAATTGATGCTGAAGGTAAAATAGTTGCTCCGGGATTTATTGATGCTCATTGTCACTTAGGACTTATGGGAGATAGTGTTGGTTTTGAAAATGATGATGTAAATGAAAAATCAGATCCTATCACTCCTCAAATGAGAGCTATCGATGCCCTTGATCCTATGGATAGAGTATTTAAAGAAGCTTACCAAGGTGGAATAACAGCAGTTGCTACTGGACCGGGAAGTGCTAATGTTATAGGTGGACAATTTGCAGCAGTTAAAACTTTTGGTAAAAGAATAGATAAGATGATTATAAAAGCTCCAATAGCTATGAAATGTGCATTCGGAGAAAATCCAAAAAGATTTTACGGAACTAAAGGTAAAATGCCTACAACTAGAATGGGAACAGCTGCTCTTATGAGAGAGGCTTTATATAAAGCTAAAGAATATATGGAAAAATTAGAGGCTGCTGGAGATGATATCTCTAAAAAACCAGCTTATGATGCTAGATGGGAAGCTCTTATCCCTGTATTCAAAAAAGAGATTCCTTTAAAAGCTCATGCTCATAAAGCTAATGATATTTTTACAGCTATTAGAATAGCTAAAGAGTTTGATGTTAAAATGACATTAGATCACTCAACAGATGCTAGATGTATAGTTGATGAATTAGCTGAAGAGAATTTTCCTATGATAGTAGGACCAAGCCTTGGACATAGAACAAAGGTTGAATTAGTAAATAAATCATTTAAAACTGCAGGAGTTTTAAATAAGGCTGGAATAAAAATGTCAATAACTACTGATAGCCCTGTTATACCTCTACACCATCTACCACTTTGTGCTGCTCTAGCTGTTAAAGATGGTTTAGATAAATGGGAAGCATTAAAAGCTATCTCTATCAATCCAGCTGAAATTTTAGGACTTGAAGATAGAATAGGATCTATTACTGTAGGAAAAGATGCAGATATTGTTATTTGGTCAAACGATCCTCTACAAGTAGATGCTAAAGTTGAATATACTATTATAGATGGTAAAGTTGTTTTCTCAGGAGAAGAGGATAACGAATAGAGTTTAAATAGATTACACCTTTTATCTGATGGTAAGAGGTGTAATTTTTGTTTTTATATTCTGTTTAATTTAAAAACGTAATATACTATTTTTTCTTGATAGATAAAAAATTTTTTTTTATTAATATTTCTAAACACCTTTTAATTTAAGTAAATTAGAAAAATCTCTGTTTTTACACACAAAAAAATTATTAGTAATTAAAAAAATATATGCTATAATCTTTCCATAAAATTACAAGTATTATGGAGGAGCCTTATGAGAGCATGGATTAAAAAAGAAAAAAATAAAATAATCTCATCTATCTTATATTGTAATACCATAAGTGTAAACAGTTTAAAAGGGAATAGTGTGAATTAAAGTATCTTAATTTAAGATACTTTTTTTATTTTTTAAAACTTTTTAGTATACTGGAGGAAAAATGAAAAGAGAAAAAAGAAAATTTATTTATGAAGGAAAAGCAAAACAAATATTTTCTACTGATGATGAGAACATGGTTATAATCCATTATAAAGATGACGCTACTGCTGGAAATGGAGCTAAAAAAGGTACTATTGTTAATAAAGGAGTTATAAACAATAAGATAACAGGAAAAATATTTAAAGTTCTTGAAGAAAATGGAATTAAAACTCACCTTGTAGAGATTCTTAATGATAGAGATCAACTTTGTCAAAAGGTGACAATCTTTCCTTTAGAAGTAACTGTAAGAAATATAATAGCAGGATCTATGTCAAAAAGATTGGGAATAGCAGAGGGGACTATTCCTCCTGAAACAATATATGAAATTGGATATAAAAATGATGATCTAGGAGATCCATTAATTAATGATTATCATGCTTATGTTCTTGGAGTAAAGAAAGAAGATTTGAAAACAATATATACTATGACAGAAAAAATAAATCAAATTCTTATAAAAATATTTGATGAAATAGGAATTAAACTTGTAGATTTTAAAATTGAATTTGGAAAAAATAGTGCAGGAGAGATAATTCTAGCTGACGAAATTACTCCTGATACTTGTAGATTATGGGATAAAGAAACTGGAGCTAAACTTGATAAAGACAGATTTAGAAGAAATATGGGAAATATAGAGGAAGCTTATATTGAAGTAGCTAAAAGATTGGGTGTTTTATAGAATGAATTGTATAGAAAAGTGTTTTAAAAAAGATAAAATGGAAGAGGAATGTGGAGTATTTGGAGTTTTTTCTAAAAATAATCTAAATACATCTAATTTTACATATTATGGACTTTATGCTCTTCAACATAGAGGACAAGAAAGTGCTGGAATATCAGTATCACTTGATGGAAATATAACAACATTTAAAGGAATGGGACTTACAGCAGATGTTTTTACACCTGAAACTTTAAAAAAATTAAAAGGAAATATTGCAATTGGACATGTTAGATACTCTACAACAGGAGAGAGCAGAATAGAAAATGCTCAACCTCTTGAAAATAAATTTAAATTAGGTCAGATTGCAGTAGCTCACAATGGAAATTTAACAAACTCTAAGATTATAAGAGAACTTTTAGAAGATGGGGGAGCAACTTTTAATACTACAATAGATTCTGAAGTTATTATAAAGATGATAGCTAGAAAAGCTGAATCTGGAATGATCGATGCAATAAGAAGTACTGTTAGTGCTATAAAAGGTGCTTATGCCTTAGTTATCATCTCTAATGGAAAGTTAATAGGTGTTAGAGATCCCTATGGAATTAGACCTTTAGCCCTTGGAATTAATAAAAATGGTGATTATTTTTTATCTTCTGAATCTTGTGCAATAGATGCTGTTGGGGGAGAGCTTATAAGGGATATTGAAGCTGGAGAGATGGTTATTATAGATGAGAATGGTGTTGAATTAATAAAATATAGTGACAATAAAAAAATTGCTCCATGCTCATTTGAACATATTTATTTTGCAAGACCTGATAGTACAATAGATGGAATCAATGTTTATGAGGCTAGAGTAGAGGCTGGAAGACTTTTAGCAAAACAGATGAAAGTTGAAGCTGATATTGTAATTGGTGTTCCTGATTCTGGAATACCTGCTGCTATCGGTTATGCAGAAGAGAGCGGAATCCCTTATGGAATTGGACTTATAAAAAATAAATATATAGGAAGAACATTTATAAAACCAAGTCAAGAACTTAGAGAACAAGCTGTGGCTGTAAAACTTAATCCTTTAAAAGTGAATTTAGAGGGGAAAAGAGTTGTAATTATAGATGATTCCCTAGTGAGAGGAACAACAAGTAAAATTCTCATAGAGATTGTTAGAAGAGCAGGAGCAAAGGAGGTACACTTTAGGTCAGCCTCTCCAGCAGTAAAATATTCATGCTATTATGGAATTGATACTGCTCACAGAGAGGAGCTTATTGCCTCAAAATTATCTGTTGAAGAGATAAGAAAAACTATAAATGCTGATACTCTTGATTATCTATCTATGGAAAATATGCTAAAATCATTAAAGAATAGAAGTTATTGTGTAGGTTGTTTCAATGGAGCATATCCAATGAGTACACCTATTGAAGATTAATAAGTATAGAAAAAACTGAAAAGAGAGTTAATTTATTTAGCTCTCTTTTTTATAAAATAACAATTGAAAAAACTAATAAAGTGATGTTATAATATCCTTTGGCAATAAATTAAAAAGGAGGTTTTAGATGGAAAAATTTACAGAAATTCTTAATATAGCAAATGATATATACTTAAATCCTGAATTAGGTTACAAAGAGAAGAGAACATCTGATACTGTTAAAAAGTATATATTGAGATATATGCCAGATGCTAATATATGTAAATTTTCTGAAACAGGACTAAAAGTTAATATTGGAGAAAGAAAAAAGGTTCATATAGGTTTGATTGCTGAATTAGATGGAGTCTTTGCTCCTAGCCACTTTCATGCTGATAAAACTACTGGAGCTGCTCATAACTGTGGGCATTATTCACAAGTTGCTATATTGTTAAATGTTTTTAGAACTTTAGTAGAAACAGAGATATATAAAACTTTTGATTTCTCATTAGGATTTATCTTTGTTCCAGCAGAGGAGTATCTTGATTTAGAATATAGAAAAAAATTGAGAGAAGATGGAAAGATAACATATTTTGGTGGTAAACCTGAGGCTATGAAATTAGGTGTTTTTGATGAGTTTGATATGTGCATTGCTGTTCATTCAATGGGGGGAGTTTTTGAAAAGAGAAGTATAGAGATAAACTGTGATTTAGCAGGGTTTATGTATAAAAACTTTACTTTTAAAGGAAAAGCATCTCATGCAGGTTTTGCTCCTCAAGCTGGGATAAATGCTTATAGCATCTCAACTCTTTTCAATGTAGCACTTGGACTTTTAAGACAACAAGTTGATGAAAGATATATGCCAAGAATGAATCCTGTAATTTTAGAATCAAATATGGGAGTCAATGTTATTCCAAATAAAATTAGAATAGGTTCAGATATAAGGGCAAATTCAATAGATTATATGTTGGAACTTTCTCACAGACTTAATATGATAGGAAAAGGATCTGCTCTCTCTTTAGGTGGAGAAGTTGAAATTGAAAGTAGTCTAGGGTATCTTCCATTTAATCAATCAAGATACCTTTCAACTTTTGTAAAATCTGCCTTTGAAAAATTTGATAGGATAGAGTTTTGTAAAGATAGTTCCCCAGTAAGTGCCTCTGGAGATATAGGAGATCTTGCCTTTATGATTCCAACTATTCAAATAGGGTATAGTGGTTTCAAAGGTACTATTCATGGTGATGATTTTATTCATGATGATGTAGAATATATATTCTCAATTTTCCCAGAGTTTCTAATAGAGGTTTTAAAAGAAATGAATGGAAAAATTGATAAAAATCAGTTATATAAAAGAAGTTATAAAGAATATGAAAAAATAATAAAACAATTTGGAGATAGTGATGAAAAATAAAAATTTAATATACCTTATAATATTTTCAGTTATAATAATACTTGTATCTGAAATAATCGGTTTTAGAATCCTAAATTTAGGAAAATTTAAGATAGGATTACTTCCTCTTATTTTTGCTCTAATTTTAACTATGATATTTGCAATACAGATATTTAGAAAAGGAATTTTCAGCAAAATCTACACAGAGGAGAATGTCAATTTTGCAGGGAAATATCTTATTATAATTATGTTACCTCTTATGGCAAAATATGGAGCTGATGTTGCTCCTAGATTAAAAGAGATCTTATCTATTGGTTGGATATTTTTATTACAAGAACTTGGAAACTTAGGAACTATTATCTTTGGACTTCCTGTTGCAATTTTAATTGGACTTAGAAGAGAGGCTATCGGTTCAACTCTTGGACTAGGGAGAGAGGGAGAGTTAGCATATATATCAGAAAAATATACTCTAAACTCTGATGAAGGTAGAGGAGTACTTTCAATGTATATCTTTGGAACTCTTTTTGGTGCTATCTTCTTCAGTATCGTTGCTCCTATATTCTTAAATATGGGGCTAAAAGTTGAGGCTCTAGCTATTGCATCTGGAATGGGATCAGCTAGTATGATGACTGCGTCAAGCTCTGTTCTTGCTGCAATACATCCAGAACATGCTGAAACTATTAGAGCTTATGCTGCTGCTAGCCAACTTTTAACAAGCTTTATCGGAACATTTACAATGGTATTCTTAGCAGTTCCATTACAAAGATTCCTATATAGAAAATTGACAGGGGAGAAGAGAGATGAAAAATAATACACTTTTAAATTATATGATGAAAAATATATTGATTCTTTTACTAAGTCTTTCACTTATTCTTTTTACTCAATGGGTAAAAGTTATGAAATATGGTGAGAAAGGACCTCAAATAACTGTATATACTTTCTTAGGGTTACTATGTTTAGGGGCTTTTGCAGTTATTGGACTTCTAATTCAAAAATCTTTAGAAAATTGTAAGATTAAATTTATAAGAGATTTCCCAATACTTGGTTGGGTTTCAATTACATCTCTTGTATTTTGTATGTTAAGTAGTAGTGTTATTAAGGCTATAAATGCAGTTGATTTTCTTTCAATAACAACACCTATTCTTACATATGCTGGTATCTCTGTTGCCAATAGACTTGGAGATCTTAAAAAACTTTCTTGGAAGATAGCTATTACTGGGGTTTTTGTATTTATAGGTACATATTTAGGATCTGCACTACTTGCACAATTTGGGCTTTTTGTGGTGGGAAAATAAGAGAAGAAAAAGAGGCTATTCAGCCTCTTTTCTTTATGCTATATACCCCTTCTCCCTTAACTCATCTTCTATCATATCCAAAACCTTTTCACTATCAGCTTGTACTGTGTGAAAATGTCTACCAGAAGTTAAGTTTTTCAAAGGTGTAGAACTTCCATTCTTTATCTTCTCAATAAATTCCTTTACAGCTCTCCTATTATTTATCCCAAGTTCTGCTTTTAAATTTCCATATACCTCGTGTCTGATAAAAACATCAACTACTATTCCACCTAAATCAACAATAGTATTTAACTCATCCTCTATCTGATCATCACTATGACAAGTATCAAAAACTCTAGTATAAAAAGCAGATTTTTGAAGAATATATCCCCTTGTAGTAGAAAATATATCATAATTTTCAGCTCTAAGAAGTGCTATATCCTGAACAATCACCTGTCTACTAACTCCATATCTCTTAGCAAGTTCTGTCCCTGAAATAGGCTCATTTATACTTTTTATTAGATTTATAATCTCATTACGTCTCTCTTTTCCAGTCACGACTAATTCTCCCTTTCCTTATAGCACACGAAGATTTTTTAGAGAAACATCAAGTATTGGAGCAGAGTGAGTTAAAGCTCCACTAGAAACATAATCCACCCCAGTATCTATAATAGTTTGGATATTTTCCTTAGTTATATTACCAGAACACTCTGTTACAGCTTTACCTCTAGTTAATTTAACAGCCTCTTTCATCATCTCTGGAGTCATATTATCTAGCATTATAATATCAGCTCCAGCATCTAGTGCCTCTTTTAACATATCTAAATTCTCAACTTCAACCTCAATTTTTCTCACAAATGGTGCATATTCTTTTGCCATTTTTATTGCATTTGCAACTCCACCAGCAGCATCAATATGATTATCTTTTAGAAGTATTCCATCAGATAGATTATATCTATGGTTATTTCCTCCACCAACTTTTACTGCATATTTTTCAAATATCCTCATATTTGGTGTAGTTTTTCTTGTATCTAAAAGTTTAACTGAGCTACCTTCTAATAATTTTACCATATTATTAGTATAAGTTGCAATACCACTCATACGTTGTAAATAATTTAGTGCAGTTCTCTCTCCAGAAAGTAAAACTCTTATATCCCCTTCAACCTCTCCAAGAAGATCACCTTTTTTAACTTTGTCACCATCTTTAAAATATAGCTTTGTTACAGTTTCTCTATCTAAAAGCTCAAATACTCTTTTAAAAATTTCAAGTCCTGCAATTACCCCATCTTGTTTACAGATAAGTTGAACAGTTCCAAGTTTTTTCTCTCTCATTACAGAATTTGTAGTTATATCTTCACTTGAAATATCCTCTTTTAATGCCATTAAAATAAGATCATCTATATTAACCCCAGCAGTAACTATATTCATTATGCTCTCTCCTTTTCTCCTCTATCTTTTTCTATCTCTTCTAAAACAATAGATCTATATTTTTCAAATAGAGATTTTTTATCATTGTATTTTCCTAAATCTATATTATAATCTATATTTGTAACCTCATCTTTATGAGCAACTATATCATTAGCAGCTCTCTCACCAAAAACTAAAGTTTCTAATAGTGAGTTACTTGCAAGACGGTTAGCTCCATGTACTCCGTTGCAACTTGTTTCCCCAACTGCATATAGATGTTCCATAGAAGTTTTACTATTTAAGTCAACATCTATTCCCCCCATGAAGTAGTGTTGAGCAGGTACAACTGGTATACACTCTTTCTCTGGATCGTAACCTTCCTCTCTACATTTTTTTACAATATTTGGGAATCTCTTTGTAATATCTATACCCTTTTCAATAATAGGTCTCATATCCAACCAAACAAACTCTGTGTTATCCTTAGCCATTTGCTTTCTTATAGCTGCTGTCAATCTATCTCTAGGAATAAGTTCATCTGTAAAACGTTGAAAATTTTTATCATAAAGCAATGCCCCTTCTCCCCTTACAGATTCAGAAACTAGGAAACTTCTTCCCTTCTCCTTAGTAAATAAAGTTGTAGGATGAATTTGAATATAGCTAATATCTTTTAGTTTTATATTATGTTCTGCTGCTATTGCAAGAGCATCTCCAGTAAGATGTGGGAAGTTTGTTGAGTGTTCATATACTCCACCCAGTCCCCCTGTTGCTAAAACTAAGTTTTTACAATAAACTGCTTGAACTTTTCCATCATCACTTTCAATAATTCCACCAACACACTTATTGTTATCACTTATAATATCCAAAAGAGTTGTATTAGTTAAAAGTGTTATATTTTTTTTCTTTAATACATGAGATAAAAGTTTTTGTGTAATCTCTTGTCCTGTAATATCATCGTGATAAGCTATACGAGGTTTTGAGTGAGCCCCCTCACGAGTATAAAGCATCTCACCATTTTTAGTAGCAAAATCCACATCATAACCAATTAATTGATTGATAGTATCTCTTGATGAGTTAATCATTATCTCAACAGACTCTTTTTTATTTTTATAGTGTCCAGCCTTTAAAGTATCCTCAAAAAAGCTATCAAAATCATTTTCATCTCTTAAAACACAGATTCCACCTTGAGCTAAGAAAGAATCACTCTCTTCTAAAGTAGATTTTGTTATCATAAGAATATTCATATCTTCAGGTAGGTGAAGAGCTGTAAAACATCCCCCTGCTCCTGTTCCTGCTATAATTACATCATAATTTTTATTCATTTTCATTTCTCCTATTTATTTAGAAAGCTCTAACATCTTTTCTAGTGGTTTATAAGCTTTTTCAATCTCATCTTTTGTCAATCTAACTTGAGGTTCATTAGTTTCAAATGCTTTTATAATCTTATCTAAACTTATTTTTTTCATATCTTTACATTGAAACTCTTTAGGCATATAGAATTTCTTATCTGGATTATTTAATCTTAATTCATATAGAATCCCATCTTCAGTACTGATGATAAACTCTTTATCACTACTATTTGCCACAGCTTTAATTATTCCAGATGTACTTCCTATATAATCAGCTAGTTCAACTACCTCTTTTTGACACTCTGGATGTACCATAACTTTAGCCTCTGGATGAAGTTCTTTCAGTTTTAAAATATCCTCTTTAGTTACCTTAGCATGTATAGGACAACAACCATCATTTAAAATAATATTTTTTTCTGGAACTTGAGTTGCCACATATCTACCTAGATGTTGATCTGGTATAAAGAATATATTCTTGTTTGGTAGATTTTTAACTATCTTTAAGGCATTTGCTGAAGTTACACATACATCAGAGTATGATTTTAGTTTTGCAGTTGAGTTTACATAACAAACTACTGCTACATCTTCATTGTTAGCTCTAACCTCTTGTATCTTCTCAATACTAGCCATATGTGCCATTGGACAATCTGCCTCAGCATTTGGAAGAAGTACAGTTTTCTCTGGGTTAAGTATTTTTACACACTCTCCCATAAATGAAACTCCACACATAACTATTACATCTTCTTTTAGCTCTCTAGCCTTTTCACTTAAAAAATATGAGTCCCCTATATAGTCAGCAACCTCTTGCACTTCTGGTTCTGTATAGTAATGTGCAAGAATTACACCATTCTTTTCTCTCTTTAATTCATTTATTCTCTCTATCTTTTTATTCAAGGTTCCCCTCCTGTATATACAATAAATTTTACATCTGTCTTGTCACTAAATAAGAGTATAGCACATTAAAATATATTAAATCAAGAGAATATTTTGGAAAAAATATAGGAAAGTAGTATAATACTATTGCAAATTTAATATATTAATATATAGGAAGTGAAAAGATGAAAGTAGATGTTATACTTACAGCTGGAGAGATAAAAGCTGAAAAAATTAAGGATAAAATTGTAGTAATTATTGATGTATTGAGAGCAACAAGTGTTATGGTAACAGCTATTGCCAATGGAGCAAAGGCAATATATCCATATAAAGATATAGAAAGTGTATTGGAAAATTGTAAAAAATCTAATTCATATGTTTTAGGTGGAGAGAGAAAGGGGCTTAAAATAGAGGGATTTGATTTTGGAAACTCACCTCTTGAATATACAAAAGAGATGGTTAATGGTAAAGATGTGTTTATGACTACAAGCAATGGAACAAGAGCTATTGAAAGTTCTGCCAATGGTTCAAAAAAACTTTTTATAGCTTGTTTTTTAAATATTGAAAGTGTAGTTAATAAATTAATAGAGGAGAATCAAGATACTGTGATAATCTGTTCTGGTACTAATGATGAGTTCTCTCTTGATGATGCTCTATGTGCTGGAGAGATTGTGAGAAGATTAGCTGAAAAAGTAAAGGATATAAAATTGAGTGACATTAGTTTGGGAGTTAAGATTATTGCTGAAAATTCAAAGGGAATAGAAAATACATTAACTGGAAGTAAGCATTTTGAATATCTAAAATCAATAGGTTTCTATGGAGATATGAATCATTGCTTTAGCATAGATAAATTTGATATTGTTCCTGAATATAGAGATGGTGTTATAAAGAATTAATCATATCTATGAAATTTTTTTCAAAAAAGTGAAAAAAATATATACAAAAAATAAAAATTGATATATAATTGTATGTAAACACTTTTTTGTAAGGAGGATTTCATGGATAAATTTAATAATATATTAAAACAGGAAATTGATGATTTCCGTAACTTGGGGCATAGATTTTTAAAGAAAGAGATTTCAGTGGGAGATTTTAAAGGAAAATCAGGTGGTATGGGAGTTTATGCTCAACGTGGTGGAGAAAAATTCATGATAAGACTTCGTACTAACTCTGGAATTCTTCCTTTAGAACATCTAAAATTAATAACAACATTTTTAGAAAGATACAATATTCCACGTTTACATTTAACAACAAGACAAGCTATTCAACTACATGATTTAGGAATTGATGATGTTTGTGATATTATGAGTGAATCAATTGATCACAATCTTTATACTCGTGGTGGGGGTGGAAACTTCCCAAGAAATGTATCACTTTCAGTTATGTCTGGAGTTGAAAAAGGGGAGTATTTTGATGTAACACCTTTTGCACATGAAGTAAGCAGATATTTAATGGGGCAAATTACAACTTACAAACTTCCTAGAAAATTAAAAATAGCTTTTTCTTCTAGTGATAGAGATGATTCAAATGCAACTCTTAACGATCTAGGATTTATGGCAACTGTAAAAGATGGACAACCATTCTTTAGATTATTTATAGCAGGAGGGCTTGGAGGTAATCCAGCACCATCTCTTCATTATGATAAATTAGTAGAGCCAAAAGATATTCTTTATCATGTAGAGGCTATGACTCAACTATTTATGGCAGAAGGGGATTATCAAAATAAGGCAAAGGCTAGAACTAGATATATTCCTAGAAGAATGGGAGTAGAGGCTTTCTTTGAATGCTATGAAAAACATTTAGCTGAGGCAAAAGCAAAATTAAGCTTAGATGTGAATATTCCTATTGAACTATCAACAACTTTAGAGAAATATAACCACACTTTAAAAGAAGATTCTTGTATTATACCTCAAAGACAAGATAATCTATACTCTATGGTACTTCATCCATTAAATGGGCAACTATTATCTACAACTTTTAAAACTCTTGTGGAATTTTTAGATAGAAACCCTAACTGTGAGGCAAGACTTAGCATGAATGAAAATATTTATGTTAGAAACTTAACTGAAGAGCAGATAAAAGAGCTTTTAGAGTTAACAAAAGATGTTAGAATGTCAAATAAAGTGCAACAAAGTGTAAGTTGTATAGGAGTTCCTACTTGTCAAATGGGAATTGAGCAAAGCCAAAAGCTTTTAAGCAATATATTAGAATATCTAAAAGAAAACAATATTCCTGAAGAGTATATTCCATCAATTCACATATCAGGTTGTCAAAACTCTTGTGCAAGACATCAAGTTAATGAGATTGGTTTTGCTGGGGGTAAAAGAAAAGTTGGAGATGCTTTAGAAGATGTTTTCGATCTATATGTTGGTGGTATTTTCAGTAGAGAAAAAACAATGCTTGGTGAAAAAATAGGAACAATTATAGATAGAGATATCCCTAAATTTATAGGTGATTTAGGAGTTAAATTAGCTGAGGAAAAGATCTCTTTTAGAAGTTTCTTAGAGAGAAAAGATGCGTTTTTAGAAATAGTTAAACCTTATTTAATTTAATAATAATATAAAATGGTAGAAATTTTTGCTCTACCATTTTTTTATATATAAAATTTGTATATCTGTACTTAATTTTTTATATTATTAATTTTCAAATTGTAATATTAAAATCTAAATAAAGATGAGGTGATTAATATGAAAATTGTAATAAACAATGGACTTGTTATAGATCCTAAAAATAGTATCAATGATTATCTAAATTTAGAGATTACAAATGGAAAGATAAGTAAAATCTCTAAAGATAAACTCGTTGGAGATTATGAGATAGATGCTACAAATTTATGTGTAACACCTGGATTTATAGATATTCATATGCACGAAGATATTATGAAAGATGGAAAGATACAGATTGATATTTTTGAGAGAATGTTAAAAATGGGAGTTACTACAGCAATTGGTGGAAACTGTGGTATAGGTCCAAATAATATTGGAGAATATTTGAAAGAGTATGAGAAAAATCCTCTTATAAATTTTAAAATGTTACTTCCACATAAGATTCTAAGAGATTATATAGGAGCAGAGGATAGATATACCTCTCTTTCTTCAGATGAAATTGAAAAGATGTATAGATATGGAGAAAAGCTAATTAAGGAAAATAATCTTTTGGGTATTAGCTTTGGAATTGAGTATATTCCCGGGATAAACAAAGAGGAACTTGTAAATCTAGCTAAATTAGGAGAAAATAAGATAATAGCTGTTCATCTAAGAAAAGATGGAGATGATATTATAGAGTCTTGTGAGGAATTTTTTGAAATTGCCAAATATGTAAATTCACATTTTCAAATATCACATATTGGAAGTATGGCTGGATATGGACAGATGAGAAAATTTTTAAACTATATACAAAATAAAATTGATAACGGTTTAGATATAGGTTGTGATTGTTATCCCTATACTGCTTTTAGTACTCATATTGGATCAGCTGTATTTGATGATGGATATATTGAATCTCATGGTGGAGATTACTCTAGATTAGAAGTTTTAGATGGCAAGTACAAAGGACAAAGATGTACAAAAGAAATCTTTAACTACCTACGTAAAAATTCACCAGATACTTTAGTTGCTGGTCATTTAATGGTTGATGAGGATATTAAAATAGCTTTTCAAGATAAAAATGTAGTTGTTGCAAGTGATGGACTCCTTTCAGAAAGTGGTAATGGACACCCTAGAGCTGTTGGAACTTTTCCCAAATTTTTAAGAAAATATGTGTTAGATGATAAGATTATGAGTTTATCAGAGGGAGTTGCTAAAATTACTAATCAACCAGCTGATTTTTATGGACTTAAGGCTGGAACTCTTTCAATTGGAGCTAATGGGGATATTACAATTTTTTCATTAGATGAATTAAAAGATAATGCCACATTTGATAAACTAACTTCACCTAGTGGGATAAAATATGTGCTAGTTAATGGAAGTATTGCTTTAAAGGATGGAGAAATAACAACAAAAAGAGAGTTCATATAACGAACTCTCTTTTTTCAATTATTTAACTTCATTAACAAGAGGTTTTCCCTCAATAAAGTCTTTTATATTATCAAGTGTAGTTTTTGTAATTGCCTCAACTGCTTCCTCTGTAAAGTAAGCTTGGTGAGAAGTTATAAGTACATTGTGGAATGAAAGAAGTCTTCCAAGAATATCATCTTCTATAACTTTGTCTGATAGATCTTCAAAGAAATACTCAGCTTCCTCTTCATAAACGTCAAGAGCAGCAGCTCCAACTTTTTTATCTTTTAATGCTTCAACTAAGTCAACAGAGTCAATTAATCTTCCTCTTCCAGTATTAACAATCATAACTCCATCTTTCATTTTAGACATTGATTCTCTATTGATAATATATTTAGTTTCCTTTGTCAATGGACAGTTTAGAGATATAATATCAGCATTTGTATAAAGAGTATCTAAATCTACAAATTCAAATCCTAACTCTTTAGCTTTGTCATAGTTTGGATATGGATCATAAGCAATTACATTCATTCCAAAACCTTTTAATATTTTAATAAGAATTTGAGCAATTTTTCCAGCTCCTATAATTCCAGCAGTTTTTCCATATAGATCAAATCCCATAAGTCCGCTGATTGAGAAATTCCCCTCTCTTGTACGAACATATGCTTTGTGAATTTTTCTATTTAATGCTAAGATCATCCCCATTGTATACTCAGCTATTGAATAAGGTGAGTAAGCTGGAACTCTTACTACTTTAAATCTATCTTTTATATGTCTTAAAGATACATTATTATACCCAGCACATCTCATAGCAAGAAGTTTTACCCCATTTTCAGCTAAAATATCAATTACTTCCTTATTAATTGTGTCATTTGCAAAAGCACATACGATCTCATACCCCTTTGAAAGATCTGCACTTTCTTCATTTAATTTCCCCTTTAAGAATTTCATTTCTAAGTTATAATCTTTCCCAAATCTTTTGAATAACTCTTTATCATATGATTTGATATCATAGAACAATACTTTTTTTGCTTCCATTTAAGCCCTCCATTTCTGTTTGTGGATAGATTATAGCATCTTTTGAAACTTTTTCCTAACAATTCTTTAATTTTTAAATAAACAATAACTTTTGATACAAATTTTGTCTTTTATGTTCTAATTCAATAGTTTTCATTCTGCTTATTTTTTAGTCTATAAACATAAAAATAGCCTTCTATAAGTATATTAACTTATAGAAAGCTTTTTATTTTTATACCATTATATTTCATTTAGGTCTCAATAGTAGCAATATTAAAATATTACTCCTGACTTTAATATTATGTTGGCATATGGAGAGCATTCACCACTTCTTACAATAACTTCACTTTCATGGGTAATTTTTTTAAAATCCTCATAAGAAACTTCTGTTATCTTTGGATCCATTCCAGCCTCTTTGAATGCTTTCATTATAGCAGCATATACAGGTATATTATTATCATGTATCTCTCTTGCTAATATTATTTCTTCCACTTGCATCTCACTTAATATAGGTTTTAAAACTTGAATAAGCAGCTTCTAATGCCAAATCAATTCTCTTTACATCTTTAGGAATTGGTAGCCCTGCATCACAAATAGTTATATGAGCTGATCCTCCAATTTTTGCTATTTCATAAGAAAGTTCACTATTTAGTAATCTACTTTTTTTCATGATCTTTTCACCCCTTGAAATTCATTTACCTCTTTTAATGTTGGAATAGAACTTTGAGCTCCTATTCTAGTAACAGCTATAGCAGATACTTTTGTTCCAAATTCTATAGCCTCATCTATATTATTTTTATTTAAAGCCTTAACAAAACCACCAATAAAACTGTCTCCTGCTGCTGTAGTATCTATTGCTTTTACCATATATGCACTATGAAATTGAGATTTTTCTCTATTTATATGTAATGATCCTTTGCTCCCTAATGTAACTATAAGTTCTTTTACTCCTATATCTAAAAGTTTTTCACAAGCAGCTTTTATCTCTTCATCTGTATCAGTAGGCATTCTAGTTATAAAACTTAACTCTGTTTCGTTAGGAATTATAATATCACTCGATCTTATTATTTTTTCATTTAAAGGTTCTGCTGGTGCAGGATTTAGTATTGTTAGTTTATCAAATTCCTTCGCCTTTTCAAGAACATACTCAACAGTAGGTAGAGGTAATTCTAATTGAGTAACAACTATATCTGCATCTTTTATTACATCTATATGCCTATCAATATATTCTTTATCCACATCCATATTAGCTCCAGATACAACAAGTATTCTATTTTGTCCATTAGCTTCAACTATTATCTTTGCTATTCCAGTAGAGTTTTTAGATCTTTCAATATAATCAGTATTAACACCACTATTTTTCATAGAATTTATAAGATCATTTCCAAAAGAGTCTTCTCCTACTTTACCTAACATAGTAACTTTCGTTCCAAGCTTTCCCATAGCTACACCTTGATTTGCCCCTTTTCCTCCAGGAACTTGAAAAAATCTATCTCCAAAAATAGTTTCTCCAGCTTTTGGAACTCTTTGACACATAGTTACTAAATCCATATTTATGCTTCCTACTACAACTACTTTTTTCATTTTTTATCACCTTGAATAAAATGTTAATCACTCTTTTGCCTTTTACAGTATAATATTAATTCAGACTTTGTTTTTTGTCAATAGGCCATAAGTGAATATTTACATAGTATTTATTAGGTTAAATTACTTACTATCCTCTTAAAATTTTTATATTATTTTTGGTTAAAAATTTCTAAAAAAGAATGTCTTTTATTTACCTTACTTTTAAAAAGTATATATTAGACTAAATTGTATAAAATACGAAATTAAAAAAATAAATGTAAGAAAAGTGTAATTAATTAAAAAAATATGATACAATATAAGTGAGAATAAATTTTATATTTTAAGGAGGAGAAAATTTTGAATAAAATAATAAGTGACTATCATCTGCATAGTGAGTTTTCAGGAGATTCAACTCAAAATATAGAAGAGATAGTTAAAGAGGGAATAAGATTAGGCCTTGAAGAGATAGCTTTAACAGATCATCTTGAATATGATATAGAGGGAATGACTGACAACTGGATTTTAGATGTAGATAGATATGCAAAGAGAGTTTTTGAACTGAGAGAGAAATATAAAAAAGATATAGATGTTAAATTTGGTGTAGAAGTAGGAGTACAACCACACACTAAAGATTATCTTGAAAGTGTTATAAAAAAATACCCCTTTGATTTTGTAATAGCTTCAAGCCATGCTATTGATAGAGTAGATTTAGCATTTGGAAAGATTCAAGCAGGAAGAACAAAGGACGAGGTGCACAATCTATATTTTGAATATGTTTTACAAAATATTGAAAAATACAATGAATTTAATGTGTATGGACATATAGATTTTGTTACAAGATATGGTGGAGAAAAATTTAGAGGTTTAGATTATAAAAAACATTTTGATATAATTGATGTTATCTTAAAGAAATTAATAGAAAAGGGAAAAGGAATAGAGGTTAATACTTCAGGTTATAGATATAGAGAGGATAGATTCTACCCTTGTACAGATATTTTAAAAAGATATTATGAGTTAGGAGGAGAGATCTTAACTATTGGATCAGATTCTCATATAAAAGATTATATGACTATGGATTTTGATAGAGTATATGACTTTTTAGAAAGTATAGGTGTAAAATATATATCTTCCTTTGATAAGATGCAACCATCATTTAAAAAAATAAAATAAGAGGTGAAAATTATGGCTTATGAAGTTAGTAAAATAACTCTTGATGAGGTAATAAAATCATTTATTAAAACTGCTAAAAAATTAAAAGGTGATTTAGTTGTTTACTGTTCTAAATGGGAAGAGGAGTATGTAGTTAGAGATATTAGAGATTTTTCTAAATTAAAGATTAGAAAAGGTGATGTTATTGATGCTACTGTATATGTAGATGATGATGACGAACTATATGATGAGTTTAGATTAGGAGATGGAAAAGACGATTTAGTGGTAAAGAAAAAGTATTTAAAATAGTAAAATAAGGGTTGCTTTAATTAAAAAAAAATGTTAGAGTGTAGACAAGACTATTTTAAATAATTAGGAGGGATTGTTCATGTACAAAAAATTAATGATGCTTATAGCAGCAGGAACTTTATTAGTAGGTTGTAGTTCAGTAGAAGAAAAAAAGGAAGTAGTAGCTGAAAAAGCACCTCAAGAATATCATTTAATTAATAAATACCAAAATGCTGATATTACAATTGCCTTTGAAGATGGTAAAGTATTTGGATTCTCAGGTGTAAATAGATACTTCGGTGGAGCTGTAATCAATGGTGAAGATCTTGATGTAAGTAACGTAGCTTCTACTATGATGGCTGGACCACAAGATAAAATGGCAGCTGAAATGGAATATTTACAACTTTTAAGTGAAGCTGATAAAATTCAAATGAAAGATAATAAAGTTATAATTACAACTAAAGATAATCAAGAACTTATATTTGAAGCAAAATAAAAGATTTAAGATAGTTAAATTGTAATATAATAATAAAGGGATACTTATGTATCCCTAAAATAAAAAATGTTAGAAAGAGTTTTCTTTTTGACATTTTTTTAATTGAAAAATTTTAATAAAAAGGAGAATATAATGGCTAAAAGTATTAGTTTAGGAAAGGATTCTATTACTAAATTGTTTTTAAATTTTTCTATTCCTGCTGTTACTGGAATGATAGTTACTGCTCTATATGCTATTGTAGATGGTGTGTTTGTTGGACGAGGTGTGGGAGCAGAGGGGTTGGCTGCATTAAATCTCGGCTATCCAATTATAAATTTTGGTGCTGCTCTTAGCCTTATGTTTGGAATAGGGGGAGCCACTCTTATATCTTTAAATCCTAAAGATAAAGAGCATTGTAACAGATGTTTTTCATATATTATCATACTGAATATCACTGCTTATCTTTTGATACTTTTAACAGTACTTATTTTTAATGAGAAAATAATATATCTTATGGGGGCTAATGATAACCTTATGCCTATGGTAAAAAAATATATGTATCCTTGTACCTTTGCATTGGGATTTCTTATGATTTCAAACTCGCTTAATGCAGTAGTAAGAAATGATAAATCTCCTACCTATGCTTTCTTCTCAATGGTAATTGGAGCAATTACAAATATATTTTTAGATTGGCTCTTTATAATGAAATTCAGTTGGGGTATATTTGGAGCTGCTGCTGCAACTGGAATAGGACAATTTGCCTCTATGCTATTTTTGATACATTATTTTTTAAAGCCAGGTTCAAGATTTAAGTTTTATTTTGAAAATAGAATAAAATTTGATACTCTAAAAAAGATATGGAGCATAGGATTTCCATCATTTATTATGGAATTTGCTGTGGCATTAATCACAATACTATTTAATATCTCATTTATGAAATACAGTGGAGAGATGGGAGTTTCAGCTTTCTGCATAGCTGGTTATGTATTCTATATATTTAGAATGTTATACAATGGACTTGGACAAGGTATTCAACCAATAGTAAGTTATAACTACGGAGAGGGTAAATTTGATAGAGTAAAAGAAACTTATAAGATTGGACATATAGTGGCATTTGCTATTGCAGTTATTATTTTAATATGGGTAAACTTCTTTGGAGATACTATTATTAAAATGTTTACTGAAGATAGTAAACTTGTAGAAATGTCGTGGCATGGATTGAGCTTATATTCATGTGCTATAATCTTTGTTGGAGCAAACTTTATTGATATATCATTTTTACAATCTAAAGACAAATCAAAGGCAGCTAATATACTTTCAGTTTTAAGAAGTACTGTTTTTGTTGTATTAGGACTTATTATTTTACCACCTCTATTAGGAGAGAATGGAGTTTGGTTAGCATTTCCTTTCTCTGATTTCATGACTTTCCTTGGTGGATTGATTTTAAAAAGAAAAGGTGATCTATTCTAAAAAAAATACACCTAAAATCTTATTTTAAGATTAAGGGTGTATTTTTTTATGCTCTTTTTAATCGTTTAATCCTTGAATAAAACGTATTTTTATGTTTTTTATCCTCTTTTTATAAAAAGCTTGAAATAAATTAAAAAAAATTATATATATATTTTATTAAAAATTTGAAAGGTGGTACTTTTTTATGGACAGCAATATTAGAAAAAGTCTTATAGCTTTAGCTTTTGGAACTCTAGGTCTTGGGGTAGCAGAATTTGTAATGATGGGGATTCTTCCCAATGTTGCTTCTTCTCTAGGAATAACAATTCCAGTAGCTGGGCATCTTATTTCAGCTTATGCTTTAGGGGTTTGTTTTGGAGCTATTATGTTGCTAATGCTTCGTAAATATCCTATGAAAAATTCTTTATTATTTCTTGTAACTATTATGGTAATTGGAAATGGAATCGCTGTTATATCTCCAAGTTATACAGTTATGTTATTAGCCCGTTTTATATCTGGACTTCCTCATGGAGCATATTTTGGAGTTGCCTCTATTGTTGCATCAAAAATTGCTCAAGAGGGAAAAGAATCAGAAGCCGTAGCAATAATGATATCTGGTATGACAGTGGCGAATCTTTTTGGAGTTCCTCTTGGCACATTTATTAGTGGCATTTTATCTTGGAGATTAATTTTTTTATTTATTGTATTATGGGATATTTTAACTATATTTTTAATAAAGAAATATGTTCCCTATGTTGATCCTCTTCCAGATACAGGTTTTTTAGGACAGTTTAAATTTTTAAAAAACTTAGCTCCATGGTTGATATTGGGAGCTACTATGATGGGAAATGGTGGAGCTTTTTGTTGGTATAGTTATGTAACTCCTATGTTTACAGAGGTATCTGGTTTTGCTCCTGAAATTATAACAGCTCTTATGGTTTTAGCAGGACTTGGTATGGTAATTGGAAATATGATTGGAGGAAAACTTAGCTCTTTCTTCTATCCTGGAAAAGTAGGGGCATTATTTCAAGGATTCATGGCAATTACTTTGCTTGGAATTTTCTTTTTATCCCCATATAAATGGGCAGCAGTACTTTTAATGTGCATAGTAACTTTATGTTTATTTGCTGTAAGTGCACCTCAACAATTTTTGATTATAAAGTTTGCTCCTGGTGGAGAGATGTTAGGGGCAGCAGGAATACAAATAGCTTTTAATCTTGGAAATGCTATTGGAGCTTATCTTGGTGGACTTCCTATTACTTATGGTATAGGAGTTAGATATTCAGCTCTTATTGCTTCAGGTATTACTATTTTAGGATTTATTTTATTCTCTCTATTTACCTACTTATATCAACCTAATAAAAAAACTCTTTTGAAATAATTTCAAGAGAGTTTTTTTATTTATTAATATTTTTAACCATATATTCTTAATAGAACAATCGTATACTTTTTATTTTTCACCTATTTTTTTATTTATTCTATCTAATATCATTTTATATCTTGATTTAGATATAGAACCATTATTTTCTAAAATAGAGTAGTATTTTTTAGCTTCCTTATATTTTAATATAGCTCTTTTCTTTTCAACTTTTGTAGTAGCATTTTTTAAAATTTTATCTCCTGCAAGTTCTGCCCTAACTCCCTTTAATACAATATCGTTCATTTTAATTTTATGATTTAACATCTCAATAGTTTTATGGTTTTTTGTATTCTTTAAAGCACTTGTATATAATTTTAAAGATTTATAGTACTTAAATTCACGAAAAGCTTTATTTGCCATTTTTATTATTTCACTTGTATTTTTATATTTAACAACATTTTCAATATCCAATGCCTCTTTATAAGCTATCTCCTCATATAGATCCATAAATGAATTTTCCAAAAATACAAGAGCAGATTTTTCATACAGATCTTCAGCTTTCTTTTTTAATCTTTCATTTTTTATAGGATTTTTATAATAATCTTCTAACAATCTATCTGCTGTAATCTTATTCTCATAGGCGATATTTAGTATTAACGCAGTTGAATAGAGAGTTATAACTTTCTCCTCTAACTTATCTTTATTTTTCATATTTTGCAATTTTATATTTAATAAATTTATATCCTTAAGAGCTTTTTTAAAATCCTTTTCATATAGCCTCTCCTCTATTTCTCCTAATTCATCTAAAACATGAACAACATTTGTAGTTTGAGCAATTAAATTATCCATATACTCTATTTTTCCATTATCAACTTTTCCAGTATATTCATAATACTCAGAATAATTTTTAAGACTTATTTTATACTCTTCTAAAGCACCTTCATAATTCTCATTTTCAAACTCAATATTTCCTAAAGTTTCTTTTTTTACAGCAGTTGCATAAAGATTATTTCCTGTTTTATAAGATATATAAGTCTTAGTTCCTAAAATAATCCCAATTATCAAAAATACTACTCCTAAGTACAATTTATATTTATTAAGACTTAGTTTTTGTCTTTTTAAATTTTCAGCAAGCCTTTTCTCTATTCCATCATTAATATTTAATACAACCCCACTAAAGAAAAGATAATCATCTTTCTCAAGAAAAAGTTTTTTTAATCTATTCACTTTTATATCAGCTATATCATTTTCCTCTATAATATCCCAAATATCATTGTTATACACAACTATTTTATCTTCTTTTTTAAGCGGAATAGGATCGGTAATATCTATTACAACCCCTTTATCAACTCCAAATTTATGAGTCAATGTATTTCTATCTTTTCTCTTTTTAATATCATCATATTCAATCTTTTTTGCTTCATACATCAAATAAGCTATAGTGTGTTCTCTATTTTTTAGAAATATTGCTTGATCTCTAAATAAAAGATACTTTAGCCCACCTATATTTACAAAAACAATATTTTTGTAATCTGTTATGAATACAACAATTGAACAACTATTGCCATCTTTTTTTTCGTATCTTTTTTTATACTCATTATGAATACCATAGATTAGTATTTCAAGTTTTTTTCTATCTAATGTAGGATTTTTTCTTAATCTCTCATCTAGCATATTTCCTATAATATTTGCAATATCACTATTTTCATGAGAGTTTCCATTTTTCTCTACAAAAATTCCCAAACTATATTCTGGCAGTTCTCTAAAGATAGAAAAAAAACTATTTTTTTCCTTCTCTCTGGATAAAATAAAAAACTTCATATTCTCCTTGTAATTTTTATATTGTTCCTCTTTCAATTATATTCCTCCACTATATACTGCTCACTTATCTATATATTATAACAAAAACAATACATTTTCGTCAATTATATATAAGAAATAACACCTGTTATTTCATTTTTATAAGATTAAAAGTTAAGTATAATACATAAAATAATAATTACAATTTCTATAATGAAGAAAAATCCTTAAATTTGTTAACTTTTTTCTAAATATTATTTTTCTTATATAATTTTTTTTCAATATCATTAACTTTAGGTACTTGTAATATATTATTTTTTATTAAATAATCATATGTTTTTTTCATTCCATTTTTAAAGGTATATTCTATTCTAAATCCTGTAGTTTTTAATTTAGTAATATCACCTAATAAATGTACGTTTCTAAAAGGAAACCAATCTCTAGCTTTTAATTTTTCCATTTCTAAATTAACAAAATATTTATTTACTTTTTTATTAGCAATTTCTCCACAAATATCTATATACTTTTCTATTGTAAGACCTTCTTCTCCTGAAATATTAAAATCTTCATTAAAAAATTTTTCATTATCAAAACTATAAATTATTCCTTCTACTAAATCATCAACATATCCAAACTGTATTATATTACTCCCATCGTTTGGAATAAATATTGGAAGATCATTTTCAATTCTAGAGAAAATATATCTTTCTCTATCTAGATTATTTTCTTCCCCATATATATAAAATGGTCTAAATATCGTATATTTAAAATTATATTTATCCGAATTTTCTATAGTAATTTTTTCAGTCAAATATTTATCTTCAGCATATTGACCCCAAATTTCATTTTTTCCTTTTGAACTTTTTTCTTGTACTGGATAACTTTCAATATTATTATAAACAGAAGCACTACTTATAAGAATGTATTGTTTAAATTTTCCAGACATTATCTTTTGTAAAATATTTGCTTGTTCACCTGTATAAGCCGAAATATCTACTATATAATCTACTTTTAAATTCTCAGTTATTTTTCTTAATTCTTTTTCTTTATTTCTATCACATTTTAAAAAATTTATATTTTTTAAATTTTCTCTATTACCTCTATTAATGGCAAAAACTTCATATTTTTTCTCTAATAATATTTCACAAACTCTTTTTCCCAAAAATTGATTTCCACCCATAACTAAAACCTTTTTCATAATACTTACCACTTCCTTTTAAAATTATTATTTATATTACTTTAAATATAATCTAATAATTCCTTTTAGTCAATAAAGTGTACTCTATACAAAATAATATGCTATAATCTAGAAAAAAGTATAAAAGGAGATGAGGAATAAGATGAAAAAATTTTTATTTGGAATTTTTCTTTTAATTTTAATTATTGGTTGTGGAAAAACTGCCAGTTGGTATGGGGATAAATTCAAAGGTAAACCAACTGCTAGTGGGTATCTTTTTAATCCAAAAGAGTATACTTGTGCATCTAATAAATATAAATTTGGTACTGTATTAAAAGTAACAAATGTGGACAATGGAAAATTTGTTGTAGTTGTTGTTACTGATCGCGGTGGATTTAGTAAAATGGGAAGAGAGATTGATTTAAGCAGAGCAGCATTTGCAAAAATAGCTAATCTTAATTCTGGTTTAATTAAAGTTAAAATTAAAGTTTTAGATGATGATAATACTTTTGAATATAAGCATGGCTCTCCTATATTTAATGCTAGAGAGTATAAAAAATATGTAGATTAAAATATTTAATGTGGTTTTTAGATTTTGTTGTTATTTAAAAATTTTTATTATATTAATTATCGGACTTAAAAATAGATGTTAAAATAAAAAGTACTTAATCAAATCTAAGTACTTTTTTCTTATAAATCTAATTTATATTCTACAGAAAAAGTTATTCTATCATCTTTTTCTCCTCTTTCTTCATTTTTTTTATTTTTATTAATTTGATACATCACATCAAAAGTCAAACCATTATTATATTCTATACCTCCACCTATTCCATAATATCGTCCATTTTCATATTCCAGTGTTGTATTTAAAGGATGATATTCAGAATTTGAAGTTTGCCTATTTCTATTTTCTATTCCTTCTATATAATAACCTAAATTAAGTTTCAAATATGGCTGAGCTCCACTTTCAGTGATAGTAAAATTATATTTTCCAGTTGCATAGATTGGAACATTTCCAAAATTATTTTCATCTAACATAGAACTTTTTCTATATCCTATACCACTTTGTTCTTGATCAAATGGTAGCTCTCCCTCTTTTTGCCCTTGATATTTTATTCCTAATCCAATTTCAAAATCTTCTATAATCTTTTCAGAAGTTATCTCTTTAGATATCTCATTTTTAATAGGGACAACTTTTGTTTTATCTTGAAACTCATACTCTTTTATCTCATTATTTAATTCATCTAAAAAATCATAATATTTCTTTACAAATAAACTATAGTCACTATCTAAGTGCAATCTCTCTCTATTACTTTCATTAACTTTTAAAAATTGTTTTTCTTCAATATTTTCGTCTATATTTACTGTATTTTCAGGATCTGGAGAATTTTCGGCTATTTTAATTATCTCTAAAAGTTTTTCCTCTGTTAATTCTTCTCTTACATTAATTTTTTCTTCAATAGAAGAAGGCTGAGTATAAGCAATAAAAAATGTATTAAAAAATATTAAAAACACTATTTTTTTCATATTCAACCTCCTCTCTATTAAAGTTGCTTTCAATTTTATTTTAACAAAAATATCTATTTTTTTAAAGAAATTATATTTATAAAAATAAATAGACAGAATTATAAAAGTCCTGTCTATTTAAAAATTTTATCATCAATTATTCTCTTTATTATTTTTTAAAAATTTTAATTCTGTTTCTGCAATTATAACTGATGCAAATATTAATAATCCTCCGAAAGCTATTTTCAGTGTAATTGCATCTCCCATAAATATTATCGATGTAATAGCTCCAAAAAGAATCTCAGTTGATAATATAAGTGAGGCTGTTGAAGATGGTACATATTTTTGTGAAATTGTTTGCACTAAATATGCTATTAAAGTATTACAAATTATTAAAAATCCAATAGCTGATATTTGAACTCCATTCATTCTTGTAGTGACAATAGAAAAATTTTCAAAAATAATATTTAAAACTAATGTTAATAGTCCACCACTTAACATTTGAAAAGCATTTATTACTATTGGATTTTTATCCTTTATAAATGCACCAATCACAGCTATTTGCAACGCAAAAAATAGAGCTGATACCAATGTTAAAAGATCTCCATATCCCATACTTAGATCTCCATCTAATGATAAAAATCCTATTCCTATAAAACATATTATAGATGATATATAAGTTATTGCCTTAGGTTTCTCTTTAGTTAATAGCCACAAAATAAATGGTACACATACAACATAAGCTCCTGTAATAAAAGCATTTTTTGATGGTGTAGTATACATTAATCCAATAGTTTGAAGTGAAAACGCTCCTCCTAATATTAAACCTGCTCCCAATCCTAACTTTCTTTCCTCTTTAGTTATTTTTACATTTTTTAGCTTTAAAAAGATGAAAATAAGCATAGAGGCTACTAAAAATCTGATGCTCATAATTGCATTAGGTGCAATCCCACTATCTAAAGCTATTTTAGTAATAGGAAAACCACTTCCCCATGTAATAGCTACAAGTGTAAGCCCTAATTTGCATAATGTTTCTCTTTTCATGTTACCCCTCCAAGTTAAAGTTACCATATTCCTTACAAATATAATACATTATATTTAAAATAAAAGCAATAATAATGAATTTTTTCAGTTTAATTTTTATCCATTTTTTCTTTAATTATATTTTATATAATTAAAATTAAATTTATTTAAGACTATAATTTTGCCTATTATAACTTTCACTTAAATTTTGTCTATTTTTTTGAATATAAAATAAGCATATATGGAGTATTTTTTTATCTTATTAATGATAAGTATAAAACCTATATAAACAATGAATTTCACTAGTATTGACTACATTAAAAGAGTATGGTATTATATTTAAGTAGAACAATGACAGTTTGTTTCTAATACCCATATGTTCACTCATGTGAACAAACCCATATAGCCCTGACTTACACAGGTTGGGGTTTCCCTAGAATATAAAATATTTTATTATATATTTATTAAAATGTTAATAACAGTTTTGTGATTGGGCTGTTATAACCATACAATTTTAATAGAAAAAGAGATAGAATTAATCTATCTCTTTTTCTATTTTATATCTAAAATTAAATAGCATAATAATAAATTCTCTAATTAACCTATTAATATAATACTTTTGTATAAAAATGAAAACTATGTTATAATTTTATTAGCTCAATATAGATTTAAAGATATATAGAATATAAAATAATATGTTTAAATTAGCTTCTCACACAAAGAAGCAAGGAGTGAAGATATATGAATAAACAATTACAAGCAAATCTTCTTATTGTATTAGTTGCACTCTTTTGGGGATCAACCTATTTTTTAACTAAAATAGCAGTAGGACAATTACAACCCTTTAACCTCACTGCTTTAAGATTTGGAACAGCTTTTATTATAACCTCTATTTTTTATTTTAAAAGGATAAAAAATGCTGATAAAATAGTTATAAAATATTCTATTATTTTAGGAATATTAGCAGTTATTGCTGTTCTGTCAATGACATTTGGTGTGCAATATACAACTGCATCAAATGCTGGATTTCTGATTAGTCTTTCAGTAGTTATGATCCCATTAATATCTATTTTAGTCTTGAAAGAAAAAATAAAAACTAGACTTTTACTAAGTGTTATATTAGCAACTGCTGGAATAGTTTGTCTTACAATAAATGAAGAACTTTCTATAAATAAGGGAGATATTTTATGTATACTCTGTGCCATTTCCTTTGCTTTACAAGTTTTAATTATGGAGAAAATTCCAAAATCTGCTGACTCTGTAGCTATTGGTGCATTGCAACTGGGAATTGTTGCCCTTATAAACTTTATTTTATCATTTTTTATAGAAGATTTTATTATCCCCAGTGATTTAAAAGTTTGGGGAGTTATAATAATTCTTGGTATATTCTGCTCTGCCTTTTGCTATATAATTCAAATATATGCTTTAAAAAATACAAGTGCAGTTCAAGCAGGGGTAATTTTATCTCTTGAACCTGTTTTCTCTGCTATATTTGCTTTTATCTTCCTTGGGGAACTTCTTTCTAAACAGGGATATGTAGGAGCTTTACTTCTATTTATTAGTGTATTATTAGCTGGGTAATTTTAGATAAATTAATAAATTCTAATTTATAAAAAGAAGATAAATTTTGTATAATTTTATCTTCTTTTTTTATTTAAAGTAATTTTTTACTAAAAATTGGTAATAATCTAGCATTTTTATTTTTTTATCTTTTTTTTACTAATTTTAAGTTTTTCCCTACCTTGTTTTCAGAATTTTTTTTTGTTATTCTGTTAAGCAGTAGAATAATAAATTTTATATAGATATATTTATAAATTTGGGAGGGAATAAAATGAGATACTATGATTATTTAATGCCTAGTGTTAATTTCTTTGGACCAGGGTGCTTAGAAGTAATTGGAGAAAGAGCTAAAATATTAAATGGTAAAAAAGCTCTAATAGTTACAGATAAATTTTTAAGTTCTTTAAAAGATGGAGCTGTAGAAAGATCTATTGAATATCTTGCTAAAGCTGGAATTGAATCTGTTGTTTTTGATCAAGTTGAACCTAATCCAAAAGATGTTAATGTTTATGCTGGAGCTAAAGTTTACAAAGATAATAATTGCGATATGATAATTACTATTGGTGGAGGATCTCCTCACGATTGTGGAAAAGGTATTGGAATTGCTGTAACTCATCCAAAAGATATTTGTGAATATGCAGGAATAGAAACATTAGAATTTCCATTACCTCCTATTATAGCAGTAAATACAACTGCTGGAACTGCTTCTGAAGTTACAAGACATGCTGTTATCACAAATACTAAGACAAAAGTTAAATTTGTTATTGTAAGTTGGAGAAATCTACCTCAAGTTTCTATTAACGATCCTATTTTAATGATTGGTAAACCATCAAAATTAACAGCTGCTACTGGTATGGATGCTTTAACTCATGCTGTTGAAGCTTATGTATCAAAAGATGCTAACCCTGTAACTGATGCTGCTGCTATTCAAGCTATCAAATTAATTGCTACAAATCTTAGACAAGCAGTTGCTAATGGAGAAAACTTAAAAGCTAGAGAAAATATGGCATATGCTTCATTATTAGCAGGAATGGCTTTTAACAATGGAAATCTTGGATATGTTCATGCTATGGCTCATCAACTAGGAGGACTTTATGATATGCCTCATGGTGTTGCTAATGCTATGTTACTACCACATGTTTGTCGTTATAATATGCTTGCTAATCCAGAAAAATTTGCTGATATAGCTGTATTCATGGGTGAAAATGTAGAGGGATTATCTACAATGGAAGCTGCTGAAAAAGCTATTGAATCACTATTTAGACTATCTTCAGATGTTGGAATTCCTAAGAGCTTAAAAGAAGCTGGAGTTAAAGAGGAAGATATAGAGATTATGTCTATCAATGCATTAAAAGATGGAAATGCTTTTAGTAATCCAAGAAAAGGAAATGAAAAAGATATAGCTGAAATATTTAGAGCTGCTATGTAATATTATTAATTTAGAGGTTGAGAATCTGCTCAGCCTCTTTTTATATTTATAGTGACTATTTTATTCCACTTTGGTATAATGAAAATATATTATCTAGAAAGTGGGGATAAAATGTTAAGGAATTTTAAAGATGAATTGCTGTTGATTCAAAAAGATTTAATGACTCTTACCAATATGGGAATTGTAATTATTGATATTGAAGGGGAATATATCACTGAAAAAACTAATTATTCTGAATTTTGTAAACTATTTCGGAAAAATTCAAATCTTAGTTTATTTTGTGAAAAATGTGATTTAAAAGCTCTAAATAAAGTTTTATTATCAAGAACACCATATATTTATAAATGTCACTCAGGATTAATTGATGTTATTATTCCAATTTTATATGAAGGTGAAATTATCGGAGCTTTTTTAGTAGGACAATTTTTACTTGAAAATAATCAAGAATTTGAAATTGAAAAAATTTTAAAAGAAAACAGTGAAAAAAATATAGATCTAAAAATACTTCAAAAACGATATGAAGAACTAACAATAATCAGCTTAGAAAAACTTGAAAGTATAATTAGAATTGTAACTTATAGCACATATTATATAGCTGACTGTATAAAAAACAATAGATGGTTATATGTGGAAAGCAATATATCTAAAACAAAAATCGAATTAAGCAATTCTAAGATTGCACCTATTTTAAAATATATAAACGAAAATATTAATGAGAATATATCTTTAACTTTAGGGGCTACCCTTTGCAATATGAGTCAATCTCAATTTGGAAGAACTTTTAAGAAAGAAACTGGAAAAACTTTTAAAGAATATATTCTATTCAAAAAAATAGAAAGAGCTAAATTTTATATTAAAACTACTAATAAATCTTTTAGTGAAATCTCTGATCTACTTGGATTTGAAGATAGTAGTTATTTCACAAAACTATTTAAAAAATATGAATTAATAACACCAAGTGAATATAAAAACAGATTAAGATAAAATTATAAGTTATCTCTTTATTTAAAGAAATTGTAGTGATTCAATTCTTCTATTGAATTGCTACAATTTTTTATTTATACAAATATCTATCTTTTATACATAACTTTTACAATTTATAAATACTTTTTTAACTTAATTATTATAAACTTTTTAATAAAATAAGGAGGGAAAAAATGTATAAAGCAGATTCACATGTACACAGTAATTTTTCAGGAGATTCTGTGGAAAGATTAGAAAACATAGCTGAAAGAGCAATAGAATTAGGAATGGATGAAATTACAATAACAGATCATCTTGATTTAGACTATGCAGATGGTATAAAAATTTTTGAATTAAATGTTCCTAAATATATTGAAACTTTAAAAAATCTTAAGGAAACTTATAAAGATAGGATAAAAATAAGAATTGGAGTTGAATTGGGACTTCAACCACAGTTAGTAAGAAAGTATGATGAAATTTTTAATTGTGAAGATATAGATTTTATAATAGGATCTTTTCACTGCATAAAGGGTATGAATGTAGCAGGAAGAAAGTTTTTTGAAAAGTATTCAAAAGATGAAGCACATAGAATGTATTTTGAAGAGATTTTAGAAACAATAAAACTATTTCCAAGAATAAGTGTATGTGGACATCTTGATTTTATAAATAGATATGGAAAAGCATTTCATAATGATTATAAAGAGATAAACTTTGAACTACATAAAGAGATTATTGATCAAATTTTTATAAAACTTATAAAGAAGAATATAGGAATTGAATTAAATACTTCAGGGTTGAGATATGGTTTAAAAGATTTCCATCCATGTAGAAGAAACTTAGAAAGATATAAAGAACTTGGTGGAAGAATTATCACAATGGGATCAGATGCTCATAAAGCTTCAGACATAATGAAAGACTTTGATAAGGCAAGAGAGGAATTAAAAGAGATAGGTTTTGAAAAATTTTGTACATTTGAAAAGAGAAAAGCAATATATAGAGATTTAGATTAAAAATAGGAGGATATTAAATGATGAAAAAATTATTACTAGGGATTATGATTCTAGGAGCATTTGCAGGTTGTGGAAGTAAGGAGGAGCCAAAACAATAGATTTAGAAGGGAGGAGAGATAGATGGAAGATAATAGAAAACACTATATTATTACAACTATAATACTATTTTTTCTCTCAATTCCTGTTATAGGAACAATTCTCTACTCTTTAAGTAGCAGTTGGGGAGCAACAATTTTACCAGATGGATTTACATTAAAATGGTTTGTAGCACTTTTTACTGATTTAAGGTTTTTAGCCTCTCTTCAAAGAAGTTTTGCAATAGGGATTGTATCTCTTTTAGTAAGTATGTTTGTGATAATTCTATCAATAGTAATATCAGCTTACTACTTTCCTAAAGTTTTAAAAGTGATAGAGTTTATCTCACTTCTACCTTTTATGGTTCCTGCTGTTGTTCTTGCAGTTGGACTTTTGAATGTTTATTCTGGAATAAATATAAGAGTATTTGGAGTACCTCTTATATTTATTGGAGCATATTTCTCTGTGGCATTTCCTTTTATATATAGAGGTATAAAAAATAGTCTTGAGGGACTACATTTAAAAAGTCTTGTGGAAACTGTAAATATTTTAGGTGGAACAAACTTTGAAGCATTTAGATATGTTATTCTTCCAAATTTAAAAAAGGGGATAATGAGTTCAGGAATACTTAGTTTTGCTATTCTTTTAGGGGAATTTATGTATGCCAACTTGCTTATTGGTGGAAGCTTTGAAACACTTTCATATGAGAGTGTTCTTTTTATATATTTCAGTCTTTAAATAAGTTAAATGAAAGTTGTCTTATAGAAAATTCTGTAAGATTTTTAAAAGTTATCCCCAAAAGCTTTATATCATTTCTCTTTTCTATCTCATTAAAAAGCTCATTTGCATACTCAAAAAGAGTATCCTTATTATTAGTAGCAATAGCTGTAGTTTTAGCCTTGCTTATAGTTTTTCTATCAGAATATTTCACCTTTATTGATACAGTCTTAGTTAGACAATTCTTTTTCTTCAATCTATCATAAGCTATATTGTATATCTCCTCTATCTTTTTAATCAATTCCTCTTCTGTATTTAAAGGAAATGAGTATGTATTTTCAGCTCCAACTGAATGAATAGGTTTGTCATAATCTACTGGACTATGATCAATTCCCCTACTATATAAATAAAGAATTTCTCCCCTTGATTTACCATATTTTTTTATAAGCTCTTTTAAAGAAAATTTATGAATATCCCCAACTAAAAATATATTATCCTTATTAAGAATTTTTTCAAATTTCTCCCCTACACCCTGTAATTTTCTTATTTTTTTATCTTTCATATATTCAATAAACTCTTCCTCATTATTAAATATATATTGTCCAAAAGGTTTATTTATATCACTTGCTATCTTTGCTGAAATCTTATTAATACCGATTCCAACAGAACATGTTAACCCTGTATGTTTAAAGATTCTCTCTCTAAAAGTTTTAGCAAATTTTTCTTTTGATGAGAATTTTTTTATCACATCAGTTATATCTATATATCCTTCATCAAGTGCTATAAATTCTATTTTATGAGTTATTTTTAAAACTAAGTTATGAATAATTTGAGATTCTTTAAAATATTTTTCTTTATTTGGAAAAACTATTAATAAATTAGGACAAAGTTTTTTAGCTTCAAATGTACTCATTGCTGAATGAATCCCATATTTACGAGCTTCATAATTGGCAGTGGTAACTACTCCACCAGCAACAACCATTGGACGATTTTTATATTTTGGATTATCTCTTATTTCTATAGAAGCATAAAAGGCGTCCATATCATAATGAAGAATAACTCTGTCCATTCCTGTAATCTCTCCTTTCCTTAATTACTTCAAAAACTATCTTTTAAAAAATTTTATATTTTTTCTATTACACATATTATACCATTTTTTTTGCCATAGGCAACAGGTAGGCAACGAGTAGGCAACAAAATTAGTTCAATAATTCGATTGCTTTTCTTAACTCATCAGTATCTTTATGAGTATATATATTCTCAGTTGTGTTAAAATTAACATGTCCTATTAACTTAGTTATAGTTGTAGAATTTGCATCAGCATTATTAAGCATAGTAGCAAAAGTATGTCTTGTATCATGTATAGTATGCTCTTGTATTCCAAGTTTTTTCAACAATTTTTGAAACCTTGGTTTAAAAGTAGAATAACTTAATTTCAATGTAGTATCTCCTTTTACAAAATATTCTTGTCTTAAATTTACATGTTTTTGAAATAGATCATATATTTTACTAAAAATTGGGATAACTCTAACTCCAGCTTCTGTTTTACTAGTTTTAATTTTTATAATTCTGTTTTCCAAATCTATATCTTCATTTTTAAGATTTTGAAGTTCTCCAATTCTCATTCCAGTATATAATAGAATTAACACTATATAAATATACTGACAATAATCTTCAGTAGAGTTAATATTTTGCCACAAAATATTAATTTCTTCTTTGGTGAAAATCTTTCTTTCAAGTATTTTTACTTTTTTTCCAACTTCAATAAATGAAACTTTATTACTAGATATAAAATCATTTTTTAAAGCATAATCAAATATCATATTCAAAATACTTTTACATGAAATTTTAAAGTTTGAAGATCTATCCATTCTGTCAAAAAAGTCTTGAAGTTCATATAATTTTATTTCTGCAATTTCTCTATCATTAAAAGGCTCGAAAAATTTCATTCTAAATTTATTAGTTTCTAATGTTCTGTGTGCTTTATTAGTTTTATAAGTATTCCACCATAAATCTCTTACATCTTTAAAAGTTGTCTTGCTATAAAGCCTAGGATTTTTTAGATATTCATATAAAGCTTCCTGTGCCATTCTTTTAGTTTCATATGTTCCAACTACTTTTCTAACTTGCTTACCATCAACAGTATATCCAGTTGTTACTCTAACTACCCAAGGTCTTTTTCTTTTATCTTTCATCTTATATATATTACCACTACCATTTTCATTTTTCATAGTTTTCCTCCGTCTTAGCTTTTAAAAGAAAGTTATTTTAAAAAAAGAGAGGATTAATTATATAATACTCTCTTTTTATTAATTAGGAAAGTATAGATTTTAAAATTCAAAAAAATAAAAAAATATT